>Ga0335085_10005140_pt1 | contig 21264 bp, 18 predicted proteins | sample Lox_Sample_45_FD_206712 | JGI IMG/M metagenome (GOLD analysis project Ga0335085, IMG submission 206712) | Soil microbial communities from Loxahatchee National Wildlife Refuge, Florida, United States - Lox_Sample_4.5 | ecosystem: Environmental > Terrestrial > Soil > Wetlands | place: USA...
GGACTCCGGTCGGGCTGCGCCCTCTCTCCGTCCCGAACAGCCGACCCAAACATCAAACCAATGGCGGAACTCTCTTTATGAAGTGTCCAGCAATTGGGGTCAGGTCAACTGAGCCATAAAAAAAGCCGGTGAAGAATCTACTTCCACCAAAAAGTCGGATAACCTATGGAAGCTGTCAGTTTTCATTTGTCTTGATATTTTGGAGATACAAATGACGGCGCATTTTTAACAGCTGCTGTTCTGAAAGTAAATGAAACGAAAACCGCAGGTCAAGACCGCTCGGACCCCGTTGGTAAAACCACCCGGGCGGAAGTACCACTATCTACTGGTTTTTCAAACTGTTCCGTGGGTTTCAATCTGATACCGCATCTGATATCATTTTGAGTTTTCCTGGCAAATCAGGGCCAATTAGAGCAAAAGTTGACGCCATTGAGCCGAAAAGATAAACCGCAATAATTTCTTTTAAAATCAAAGGGAATCAATGACTGTCAACGAAAGCAAAAGCTCAAAAAGAAGCCTTGATTTCGATTAGGAAACTGAAAAACAAATCATTCTTGCTCGAAACCCTGATTTTTGAATTTGAGCGTTTTGCAGTTCTCGGAAACAGTACGAACAACAACTGGCCGTCGTCCTTCTTGTCCGGCTGCCCCGGCGAAATTTTATTGCCCACGATGACGACGCGCCGGACGTTTTTAGCCAACTCGCATTTCGCGTCATCAAAGACCACTTCCAAACCCGGAAAGTCTTTATGTTGTTCATTGCATCACCTGTGGCGAGCCGTGGGACGTGTATCACCTCATGCACGAGGCCATCTTTGAAACGGTTCTCAGCCACGAGCAAGCCGAAGCGTGGCGAACATTGCCGCGGGCCAGGAAGCTCAATAACCGCTACCGGAAGGAATTCAGGGCGGCAGGATGGGAATTCGGCCAAAGCATCATCAACGTTGTCCACTGTCCATGCTGTCCCCAAAACGCCAAGCCCAACCTGGAGCGACTGCATATCAAGGCCGCTTTAGAGGAAGTGCTTGGCGAGGACGAGGACGGCTTGGCGGCCACGTTTGAGGATTACGACCTATGAGCGCCAAAACGTATCCGAGCGCCAAGTTTCGGCCTGCCGGCCGCATATTCGCCGGAGCTTAGGGTCGGCTCAAACAAAAAATCTCGCCGCTTCCGTTCCTCCTGGCCAATGCTCACGTCGCCAGTTGCGGCTGGTTAGGAATTCACGAAGCAGCCTGGAAGCCTCTGGCTCAGGAGGCCGCTCAAATTTATGGTTGACAATTGTATCTTGTAAGATACCATGTAAGAAATATGGGATTCATTGAGTTTCCATTCATCGAAGTGCCGAAAGATTTGCGCAAGATTGTTGGCGAGCCAACACCTGGGACACGTGCCTACCGTCGGGAAGGGACGCACGCGGAGTGCAGCCAATGGATTGAAGACCTCGGCTTGTATTACAAGGGAGACGTGGGCATTTCACCCGCCGGCGTCACCATGTTCGTGCCTGTCCAGCGGGCAGCAGTCCACAAACGTATCAAGGAAGGCAAGCTGACCGCGTTCTTTTTCTACATCACCCGCAACGAAAGCACCTTTTTCGGCACCAAGCGCAAAGTCAAGCAGCGCCCCTACATCATGCTGTCCATGAGCGAATGCAAGGCTTGGGTTGCGGAAATGAAGCGGCGGATGGGGTATGTGGATGAACCGGACGAAAGCCTGATGCAACAGAGAAAAAAGCCCAGGCCGGCGGCGGTGGCAGATGAACCAAAAACGGTGAAGGAAGCCGTGGCAGCCCTAGACTTTGTGGACACAGACCCCAAAGACAGGCGGGATCGGAAAGTAAGATATGAGAAGGATGACTTTGACCGTGAAAACCGGCAGCAAGATATGTTTTTATTGCTGGCGGAGGCGATGGCGGCGATGGCGTCCGACAAAAAGAAGGCCGAGTTGTATCGTAGGCGGCTGGAACAGGGCATGGAGTGGGACAAGAAAACAAAAGCCTGGAAATGGAAGGATTGATGACTTATGCCAAACGAGAATCAATTCAATGATCGTTTGATCCGGTTCCCGGAATTGGAGAAGATATTCGGCGTCTGCAAACGGACGGTAAGACGGAGAGCGGACAGCGGCGAGTTGCCGCCGTTGCGGCGGATTGGCCGTGCGGTGGGAATGCTCGAAAGCCAGGTCAAAGCGTATTTTCAACGATTGAGCCAAACAAGTTAAGTGAAAGGACAATATGATCGCTTACATCTATCGCCATAAACGGCAACGCAATGGCAAATCGGTTTTCAGCCGAATTTGGCGGGCGCGGCTGAAATTGGATGGCGACTTGAAACCTCGTGATATTTCCTTGGGAGTTTCCGACAAACAAGTGGCCGAGCAAAAATTACGGGACATTACCCGCGACCATGAACGGGTGTCAGTCGGCTTGCTGGCACCAGCGGCGCAACGCGAGACGTTTGAAAATCCAATGGAAAAGCTGGTGGACGGCTATGTGGCCGACTTGAAAGCGTTGGGCCGCTCTGCCGATCACGTCCGGCATGTGGACAAGCGGTTGCGGCGGCTCATGCGGGAATGCCACTGGCAAAGCCTGCGCGATGCCACGGCGGATTCGTTCCTTCGTTGGCGAAGCGAACAAACACAGGCTCCCAAAACCATCAATGAATATCACGCTGTCCTGTCAGCCTTGTTCACCTGGTTGCGCAAACAAAATCGCGTTGTGGTCAACCCGTTTGAAATCATCAGCAAAGTGGATTCGCGCGGTCGGGAACGCATCCGTCGACGGGCACTGAGTGACGACGAAGCCAAACGATTGCTGGCAGGACCGCGCAAGCTGCTTTATCTGCTGGCCATGCACACCGGTTTGCGGCGTGGCGAAATCAACGCCTTACATGGAGGCGATTTTCACATGGATACGGCCAATCCGTATTGGATGCTGCCTGCCAAATTCGCAAAAAACCGCAAAGAGCAGCCCCGCCCACTACATCCCGAACTGGTCGAGGAATTACAAAAGTTGAAAGCCGCTGGAAAATTGAAGCCGGAAAATTTGGTATTTCCGGACGGAGTTCCGCCTATGAAAGTGATTCGCGCGGACTTCATAGCGGCTGGTATTCCCCTCACGGACGAACGCGGTCATCGCGTGGATTTCCATGCGTTACGGACGACCTACATTACCCGTCTGCAACGTGCTGGTGTTTCACCTCGTGAAGCGATGGAACTGGCGCGGCACAGTGACATGCGCTTGACGATGAAGACCTATACGGACGTGGCGCAGCTACCACTGGCGGCAACGGTTCGGAAATTACCTTCAATCGCAGACACACAAATAGACACACAAACTTTAGTCGCTGGCCGTCTTGCTGTGTCACCGACTGTCCTCGGAGTGAAGCCCCTCAAGGTAGATAAAACCATTGGAAACATTGACGAAAATCATCACTCGTCACTAGCTGTCACCAACGGTCATAAAAATCAAAATGGCGGAGAGAGGGGGATTCGAACCCCCGATCCCCTTTTGAGGGACTCACGCTCTCCAGGCGTGCGCTTTAAACCACTCAGCCATCTCTCCCGCCACCCGCAACTGTCGCCAACCGCGCCGCGCCACGCAATCTTTTTCAGGTGGGAGAAGAGGCCGTCAGGCCGCAGATTCTGGTAGGGACGCCGCGCTGCGGCGTCCGGACAGCGCAGCGCGCCGTCCCTACCTTCAATCGGGTGCAGCATGGGAACTCTGGCGGCTTGCCGTCCAGTCGGTTTTCAGGCAGAATTTGTGACAATGAAAAACATTAAATCGTCCGATTCCATCCGCCCGTTTTCCAGCATTGTCTTCGACGGCTACGAACGCGCCGCCGCCCGGTCCATGCTGTATCCCGTCGGGTTCAAGCCCGAAGATTTCAAAAAGCCGCTCATCGGCATCGCCTCGACGTGGGGCGACGTCACGCCGTGCAACATGCACATTGACAAGCTCGCGCTCGAGTCCGAGCAGGGCGCCAACGCCGCCGGCGGCAAGGCCATCGTCTTCAATACCATCACCGTGTCCGACGGCATTTCGATGGGCAGCGAAGGCATGAAATACTCGCTCGTCTCGCGCGAGGTCATCGCCGATTCCATCGAAACCGTCGTGGGCTGCGCGGGTATGGACGGTTTTGTGGCCATCGGGGGTTGCGACAAAAACATGCCCGGCTCGCTCATCGCCATGGCGCGATTGAACCGGCCGGCGGTGTTCGTCTATGGCGGCACCATCCTGCCCGGCTGCATCACTGGCGCACCGGACAAGAAACTCGACATCGTGTCCGTGTTTGAAGCCATCGGTCAGTATGCCAACAAGAAAATTTCCGACGCTGAATTGCAGGCAGTCGAGCAATGCGCCATCCCCGGTCCCGGCTCGTGCGGCGGCATGTACACCGCCAACACCATGGCCAGCGCCATCGAAGCGCTCGGCATGAGTCTGCCCAACAGCTCCGCGCAAAATGCCATTTCCCCGGCCAAGATGGACGATTGCCGCCGCGCCGGCGCGTGCGTGATCGAAATGCTCAAAAGCGGTTTGCGTCCGCTCGATATTCTGACAAAGAAAGCGTTTGAGAACGCAATCACCGTGGTCATCGCGCTCGGCGGTTCGACCAATGCCGTGTTGCACCTGCTTGCCATCGCGCACGCCGCAAAAGTGAAGCTGACCATTGACGATTTCAGTCGCGTGGGCAAAAACGTGCCCGTGCTTGCAGACTTGAAACCGAGCGGAAAACATCTCATGTCCGAAGTCGTCGCCATCGGCGGCATCCGGCCGTTAATGAAAACATTGCTCGACAAAGGATTGCTCCACGGCGATTGCCTCACGGTCACCGGCGAAACGATGGCGGAAACGCTTGCCGGCACAAAACCGTATCCGAACGGGCAGACCATCATCCAGCCGTTCGATAAGCCGATCAAAAAGGACAGCCACTTTGTAATTCTGCGCGGCAACCTGGCGTCGGAAGGCGCCGTGGCCAAGCTCACTGGCAAGGAAGGATTACGCTTTTCCGGCAAAGCCATCGTGTTTGATTCCGAAGAAAAGGCGCTACAAGCGATTCTCAACGGCACGGTGAAGAAAGGTCATGTCATTGTAATTCGTTACGAAGGGCCGCGAGGTGGTCCGGGCATGAGGGAAATGCTTTCGCCCACCAGCGCCATCATGGGTAAAGGCCTCGGCAAAGACGTGGCGTTGATTACTGACGGCCGGTTCAGCGGCGGCAGCCACGGCTTCGTGGTGGGCCACATCACGCCGGAGGCGTACGTGGGCGGGACGATTGCGCTGGTGAAAAACGGCGACCCCATCACGATTGACGCCGGGAAACGGCAAATCAACCTGGACATACCCGCCAAGGAAATCGCGGCCCGCCGCAAGGCGTGGAAGAAGCCCGCGCCCCGCTACACCCGCGGCGTGCTGGCGAAATACGCAGCCCACGTCACCAGTGCCTCGTTCGGTGCCGTGACGGATATGGATTTGAAGTTGTAGGTGGAAAGCTAAAAAAGATCGTTGTGTGGGCTTTTACATTCGCAAAGCGATAAGTGTTGGCCCGTTTAGATTTAATCTCAATAAATCTGGAGTCGGTCTCTCCGTTGGGGTTAAAGGATTCAGAGTCGGAACCGGGCCGAGGGGAAACTATGTCCACATGGGCCGTGGTGGAATCTACTTCCGTCAGACACTACCGAGTTCTGCGAGTTCCGATAGCCGTAGAATTCCACTGGAGGTTCCAGAAGTGCAATCGTCGAGCATTGAGTTGAAAGAGATTGAGAGCGGGAGTGTCAGCCAGATGGTTGATTCCTCATCAGCCGCACTGCTTGAAGAAATCAATTCCAAGTCCAAAAAGTCACTCATTTGGCCTTGGACTCTGGGTCTCGGCATTTGCCTGCTGGTTGCGCTCACCGCTGCTAATTCGCCTGTTTGGATTTATTGTTTGCTTGTTCCCACTTGCGCAGGCGGCTTGATCTGGGCGATTCACGCCGACAAATTGCGAAAGACTGTCGTTTTGTTCTATGAATTAGAGCCGCACATCGAGGGAGCGTTTCAGATTCTTCACGACGCCTTTGATTCGTTGCGAAGCTGTTCTCGAATGTGGCATATCGAATCAAGAGGCGACATCACGACAACATATGACTGGAAAGTAAATGCGGGGGCGAGTGCTATCGTGAAACGAAAGGCTGTTATTGCTCAGGTCGGTTCACCCCCATATTTCAAATGCAATGTTTCGATTCCCGTTCTTCCCGCTGGGCGCCAGCGGCTATATTTTTTGCCTGACAGAATTCTCGTTTGGGATACGAACGGAGTCGGAGCAGTCGGCTTTGAACAACTTGACATTGATTTTGACGAGCAACGATTCATTGAAGGCGGTGATGTTCCAAGCGACGCGCGAGTGATTGATAAAACCTGGAGATACGTCAACAAGAAAGGTGGGCCTGATAGACGCTTCAACAACAATCGAGAAATACCAATCGTGCTATACGAGGCAATTTTGATGAGGAGTAAATCTGGTCTCCAAGAATTGTTTCAAGCTTCAAGAACTGGTACCGGTTCTACACTTAACTCGGCAGTGCAACAGATGGCGTCAGCGATTTTCCAGCGCGGAGAAACCAAAATAGAGGATAGCTATATTAAATGCCCATGTAACAATTGCGATATTTTCATCGAGTTTCCCGCTAAAGGCTTAGGACAGACGATTACCTGCCCGCATTGCGGCACGGAGACAGTTTTGTTCAAACCGGACACAGCCTGTTCTTAACACGCGCCTGACCATGTTTTGCTCAAGTGAACCATGCGAATCGGGGCGTTCATCTCGTTCTGAAAATTCATTTCGCGTTTGTCATTCGGTTTGGTCAGAATGATTTTACTATTTCAATGTTTTCGAGAATTCTAATTTTCGCAGCCACGCTCGCGATTGCCTCATCGGCGTTCGGCGCGCCGGAGGAGGTAATTTTGTTGCACGGTTTGTGCCGCACGCCGCGTTCAATGACAAAAATGGAGCGCGCCCTGGTCGAAGCAGGCTACACGGTGCAAAACGTGAGTTATCCCTCGCGCACGGCGTCGGTCCAACAACTCGCCGATGACGCGATTGGAAAGGCCGTCAGCGATTGTCAGCGGGACGGCGCGGTGAAGATTAATTTTGTCGCGCATTCGCTCGGAACGATTCTCGTCCGCAGTTATCTCGCGCGTCATTCTGTTTCTTCGCTGGGACGCGCGGTCATGCTTGCTCCGCCGAATCAGGGCAGCGAAGTCGCGGACAAACTTGGCGGGTGGTTTCTATACCGGTGGATCAACGGCCCGGCGGGAATTGAATTGGGCACGGGCACAAATTCCGTACCCAACGCACTCGGCCCGGCGAATTATCCCGTCGGTATCGTCGCCGGCGACCTCTCCATCAACTGGATCAATAGCCTGCTCATTCCCGGTCGTGACGACGGCAAGGTTTCCGTTGAACGAACCGGACTTGCGGGCATGCGCGACCAAGTTGTCATTCACACTGCGCATCCGTTCATCATGCTCAATCACGAAGCCATTCGGCAGACGATTCAATTTCTGCGCGAAGGCAGATTTGAACACGCGACCGGCTAAATTCGGCGCCACAGACCACAGCGATGAAATACCGCTTTTCCCGCCGAAATCAAAAGCAAATTTGTGTTACGACAGGGAGTTTTACTGGCGGTGTCCTTGCTTCTCTTGAACCGTACTCGGTGAGGTGTTCGTTTGGCCGGGCTCCGTTGCACCCGCAACAACGACCCAGCCCAATACTCCACCTAGCACCATGCCGGTAATCACTTCCCGGGTTCGCTTGCCGCTCGCGATGGAGCGGTCGATGATTAGATTGGGAGCATATTTGGGGTCGGAAACCAGATCCTTGGCTTTGTCCCGGTCCTTGTAGCGCAGGAATGTTGCCCGGGCGCGATAACAGGAGCTGGTCCAGACACTCGGCTGCTTTTCTTCGGTGATGTCAACGATGTCGGCGCCCAGCATATTTCCTTCCCGGCAAAAAATATCCAGAACGGCAGCTTCATCGCAGTCGGTTGAGAAGCCGGTATCATAAGCATGAATGGAGCCCAGCACTTCCATGTCATTAGTGCTGTATCGCATTTCGCATCGGATAGCGATCGGGCGTCGCGGCGAATCCTTTGCGTTCTGGTTTGGAGGCAGTTTATAGCCGGTGCGTGAAATTCCAGCGGCACATCCAGAGGCAGAGACGGCCGTCCCACATAAAGCCATCAGCAAAATGATTTTCATGGGAACGATGTTTGAAGTCGGGCGGTTTTCAATTTCACTCATTTCACCTTTGGCTCGGCTGGCGTTTTTAATTCCGGCGGTGAAATCGTGGTTGTTGCCGGTGCTTTCATGTCCGCGGACGTGGCGGGTGTAATGGAGGGCACGAGGCTACAATTGATTTCGCGGGTCGACAGCGTGTACATGTCCCCCGTCATGGGGTCAACCACCAACATTCCGATCAACCCGCAGAAAATGATATTTCCGAAATACCAGCCATCAATCTGAGAGGTGATGCGTGTCTCAAACGAGCTGTAACCCGGTGCTTCAAAGATCAATCGGTATTCTTCTCCGTGGAAATATCAGCTGGAGCGGGCCAGGTTGACGACGGCGGGAGTTGTCTGGGCAAAGACGACTTTGCCTTCGTCGTTGGAGATGGTGACCTTTGCGCCTGGGGGATTTGAATTGAGATGAACGCTCTTTTCACCGCTGTCGAGGATAGATGCGCAGCCGCTGACGATAAACGGGACTACAAGCAACGACAGGATTCTTGTTTTCATAAACTATGTCGTCTTTGGTTGAAATGTTGGACTCGGCTTCTCAAGAGGCAAGCGCAAAACTCCAAAGCCATTGTGACTGGGCCACGAGCGGATTCCGGCTACACAGATCGCCGCTGATCCGGGTCAGTTGAACGCCGTGTGGAGTAATTTCGTCCTTCGGTAATTTAATTGCGTTGCCACGCGACCGGGCATCTGGAAGCTTGAGAAAAACCATGTTAGACAAATTCAAGCGGCTGGTGTTCCTGCCGGTGGTCGTCTCGAATTTGTATTCGATGTTCGGCGTGCTTTTTCTGGGCTGGAGCGTGGCCGACATTTTTTTCTGGTTCTGGTGCGAATTCATTCTGTCGGGACTGACGTCGTTCGTTTTGTTACTGGTCTGGCTGCCCATTGAAAAAAGCCGCCACACGGCCATCGCCGGCATGGCCAGGATCATGCCCTACCTGTTCGGCTTCGCGTTTTTGTATCTGCTCTTCTTTGCGACTTTGTTCGCCGGAGTGGCGTACAAGGGTGAATGGAAGAGCTGGGATCGGTTTCCTCAATTTTTCGCGGACAAAGAAATCGGGTTGGCAGTGACGATTGCAGCGTATGCCGTGGTTCTCGGCCGAACGCTGATGAGGCGGGATCGCGGCTATGAGGATTCCAAAAAACTGGTGCAGCCGTTCAACCGAAAATGCGTCGCCGTGGTCGCGTTCTACGCGCTCTATCTGATTCATGGATGGATTACCGAGTGGTTCACCGGGGCGAGGTCGCTGAATCTATCGCCCGGGTACGTAAAAGGCATGGGTGTGACCTTGCTGGTTTTGAAGCTGCTGGGTGAAGTCGGCCTTTTTGATCGCTTCTTCAAACGACGGCCAACACAGCCATAAATCGTAACTACGGCGACCATTGCCCGGTTTCTGCTCGCCATCATCAAATGATCGGTTGACACTTGTGTCGTGCAATTCGAGGTCACATTTGGCGGGACCGAGGTGTGGACCATGCGAGCCGCCGGCGTCGAAATGAGCCTGTACCAGCAATTGTTTTTTGAGGTCATCGAAAAGAAAACAAAGCTGCCCGCGGTCGTGGATTGCCCTTACTTCCTGTCGGACGAGCCTGTGAATGTTCAGATGACCGTGCTCGCGCTCGGTCATTTAAAAATCGAAGTGGCCGATGACGAAATCGGGAAGCGAATCCAAGCAGAAGTTCTGCGTTACACAACGCGGAAGGAAGGCGTCGCCGCGGCCGAGGAGGAACACAAGGCGCTTTATGCCCGGATCCGCAAAATCCTGGAACCGGACGGCGTGACGCCGGAAGATGTCGAGGCCAACAAAGTGACGTTGAGCCGGCGCGCGTAGGAGGAATTGATGGCGCTTTGTGACCAGGCCCACCACGCGCAGCGGGGCAAGGTTTATTGGCAGTTCATGAAAAGCCAGATTCCGAAGGAGGACCGCGCGTTTGTTGCCCGCTGGCTGGTAAAGCGTTTCGCGGCGGAGAAAGATCCTTACACGCGGGATGATGTCAGCACAGTTTTCTTGAATCATCGCGACCTGGTGTTGCGCGAACTGGCAGACGACGTAATTCCGTTGATTCAAAATCCCCGATTCGGTGTCAGCCGGAGCGGGCTGATTCTTCTCCTGGCAAAGACTAAACATCCCCGGGCTGCGGAAGTGATTGCGTCGGTCATGGATGAAGACCGGATGGCGTGGTCTGCCTTGAATGCTCTCGGCCAGCTCAAAGCAAAGCAATACGAACCGCAAGTCCGGAAATATCTTCGCGCCGCCGATTCAGAAATCCGTTTGCAGGCAAAGCGGGCATTGAAAAAGATGGGTTGCCTGGTGGAACCGGCAGCGCCGCCGGTGCATCTGGTCAAGAATCGGAGACTCCTGCCGAAGGGATTGGAGGAATGGTCCACGAATCTCGACATGGGCGATTTGCATCCGACCTTGGAGAAGCTGGCTCAGTGCGTGGAGGCCGGGTTCGGGCCGCCGGAAATCGCCGAGGTTAGCGGTGTGGCCGAAGAAACGCGGCACGATCAAACCAGGGCGTTTCGGTTTCCGGTCACGGCGCAAGGACACGAGAGCGAACTTTGGGTCATCATTTTCATGGACGACATTGACAGCCCGGACCTCTGCATCCATGGCCGTCCGGAATTGATTCAGAAGTTCGCTGCGACCGTTGATTTAAAGTAAGCCGGCTCACGCTGACGGTGGATATTCGCCATTCGGCGTTTTCAGTTGAAAAGATTTGCTTCCTTCCCGTACCCATTTCTGGTCTTCTGGCCGCGACCCAATTCAAACCAGGACCTGACTATGAAAAAAATTATTCAAACATTCGCAGTTGCCGCGTGCGCGCTGGCGGTGGTCGGCGTCGCGCGTGCCCAGGACACCGTTGCCGGGAAATGGAAAAGTCAGTTTGATTCCCAGATCGGCCAGCAAAATTACATCTTCGAGTTCAAGGTAGATGGCACGAACGTGACTGGCACCGCCACCGGCGAACGGCAGATGGGCACCAACACCGTAGCCATCACCGAGGGAAAAATCACCAAAGACGGAGTCTTCTTCGTCGAACCCCTCAAGCTTCAGGACAACGACATCCGCATCGAATACTCGGGCAAAGTATCGGGTGACGAACTGAAGCTGCACCGCAAAGTCGGAGATTTTGCGGAATATGACATCGTCGCCAAGCGGGTGAAGGCAGGTGATGCTGCGTCCTCCGAGACCAAGCCGGAAACGAACGCGCCGCCGCCCAAGCCGTAGTTACACCGTCACGCCGTCACGCCACCCGCGATGTATTGTTCCATCTGGGCAATCGCCGCGTTCTGGGCCGAGATAATCCAGTTCACGAGGTCGCCGATGGACACGAGGCCGACAACCTTGTCGCCTTCGAGGACGGGCAGGTGCCGCACGCGCTTTTCCGTCATGAGCTTCATGCAATCCTCGACGGAATGCTGCGGCGTAACGGACACGACCGGGCTGGAAGCGATTTCCTGCACGCGCGTTTCCTTGGAGGATTTCCCATGCAGCGCAATTTTCCGGGTGTAATCGCGTTCGGTGAACACACCCACGAGCTTGTCATCGGACATGACGAGCAGCGAGCCGATGTTTTTGTCGGCCATAAGCTTGATGGCCTCGAAGACGGTCGCCTCCGGAGCAATGGACCAGAGCGCCGCGGTTTTCTGATGCAACAACGTGCTGATAGGACTGTTTTTCATAGGCTTAACCCTCTTATCGGCCGCCTTGACCAATAATTCAAGAAAATAATTTCAATTATTATTGTTTGCGAATTGCCCCCATCCCGCTCCTGGTCGCCGAAGTCAATGGTTGAAGATAAAAGTCGCGATGGATTGTGACGGCAGGGTGGCTTTGACGGCTTTTTTATCGGTCCAGACCTGGAAGAGGGTTTCCTGGTTGCCGACATTCAGAACGACGACGGCCACTTTGCCATCGGGATTCAGGCAGGCGGTGGCAAGCAAATTGTCGTCGTTGGAAGTCGCGATAATCCGTTTGGCGCCGGGCTTGATAAACCGGGAGAAATGCCCGAAGACATAATAGGTGTTGAGGTACACCAGTTCATTCTTCCGGCGGTCGAACATGATCGGGGCAAGGCCATGGCACCCGACGTGACACGGGCCGCCGGTTTCATCCAGCAACAGATTCCAGAAGACCCAGCCTTCGGTCCAGTTGTTGAGGTCGGCAATCATAGATTTGGCCAAATGTTCGGAAACACCCCAGTCGTTCACTTTCCCCGCGTCATCGAGCGGACCGCGGCCCAAACCGGCTTCGGTGTAAATCAGGTGCTTGTCAGGATAGGCATCGTGGACCAGCCTCACGTTGTCGTAATGGTCGCCGACATACCAATGAAAGCCGGTGCCCCAGACGTATTTCGAAGTCTCCGGATCGTCGTAAACCACCTGGGCGCGCTGGTACATGATGCCCCGGTTGTGATCCCAAATCATCAGTTTCACTCCCGACAGATCATTTTTCGCCAGCGTTGGCCCCAGATGATTTTTGACGAAGTCGCGTTCTTCTTCCGCCGTAAAAATGCACGATTCCCAAATCTGAACGGCCATCGGCTCGTTCTGGACGGTGATGCCCCAGATGGGAATTCCTTCTTTTTCGAAAGCCTTGAGGTATTTTACGAAATAGTCCGCCCAGGTTTGGTCGTATTCCGGTTTCAGGGTCCCTCCGTACAGCACGTCGTGGTTGGATTTCATCCAGGCCGGCGGGCTCCATGGCGAGGCAAACAGCTTGAGATCATTGCCGGCAAGTTTCTGCGCTGCCTTGATGAACGGGATCCGATCCTTTTCATCATGTTCAATGGTGAAATACTTCAATTCCTTGTCCCCTTCGACCGGGGCGTACGAATAAGACTCGTCGGAATAATCGCAGCTTCCGATGGTCGTGCGGCAAAGCGTGTATCCGTTGCCCTTGACAGGATCGAAGCTGGCGGCGAGGAATTCCTGCTTTTGCACGGGAGACAATCTGGAAAAATTCACGGCCGACGCATCGGTAAAAGCACCGCCGAAACCTTCAATGGTTTGAAATGTTTTGGCCAGGTCCACCATGACGGTTGGATAATTTTCGTCGGGCTGGTTCAACGGTTCAAAGGCCTTTCTCCCTTTAAACTCCAGCCGGGATGAAGAATTTCCGGCCGTCAGATACCAGGACGCTTCCTTCAATTCTGAGCCGGGTGATGAAACTGCTACGGTGAACGAGATTGAAAAGACCAACGGAATGAAGATCTTGCCCATATAAACAAAGCTTACAAATCAGGCGGCCGGCACAGCAAGAATCTTTAGAAGGGGATGGCGCCGGTTCTGACTTAAAGAAACGCGCAACCGCGATTTAATGGATATTTTCCTTCCCTCGCCCGCGCGGTTCTGACTTCATGAGCGGGTTGGAGTCCAAACTTCGGCCTGTTCACAAACCCGGCGGTTCGGACCTCCACCAAACTGTTTACAAAATATGGATTCGCTGCCGACTGTCTTACTTAAACCCGGCGAGGCCGACCGCATCGTGGCCGGCCACCCTTGGATATATCAAGGCGAAATTCTCCGACTCACGCAGCCCGTCGCTGACGGCGCAATGGTCCAGGTCAAAGACCACCGCCAGCGGTTCCTGGGCGTCGGTTTCTTCAACTCGAAGTCGAAAATCAATGTTCGGGTCCTGGCGGCGGAACGCGTTGAAGTGAACGAACAATTTTTCAAGGAACGCATCCGCACTGCCCTCGCTGTGCGGCAGCGGCATCTGCCGGAGGCGACGTCGTTCCGCGTCGTCAATGCGGAGAGCGATTTCCTGAGCGGTCTGATCGTGGACAAATACGAAGACGTGCTGGTGGTGCAGATTTCGTCGCTGGGCATGGACCAGCGGAAGGCGCAAATCGTCGGCGCACTGCAAAAGAGTTTCTCGCCGCGCGCGATTCTGGAACGCAGCGACGTGGCCTCGCGTAAATTTGAAGGATTGGATGAAGCAAATGGGGTTCTGACCGGCTCTTTGGAGTGCGCGGACATGTCCGCGCCTTCTTCGACGCGACATGTCGTGTCGTCGGAAAGCGGCGACGTGTCGCCGCAGTCCAAAATCTTCGTGAACTTGAACGGCCTGAAGTTTGAAACCGATCTGGCCGCGGGTCACAAGACGGGCCTGTATCTTGATCAGCAGGTGAATTACCAGGCCATTTCACACTTTGCAAAGTGTGATAATGTTCTCGACTGTTTCAGTTTTGTCGGCGGGTTTGGAATACACGCGTCGCGAGCGGGCGCGGCGCACGTCCATTTCCTTGACCAAAGCAGCGAGGCCATCGAAGCCTCCAAACGCAACGCCGCGGCGAACGATTTGGCGGAAAAGTGTTCGTTTGAAACCGTGAACGTCTTCGATTGGCTCAAGGCGCAAACCGCCGTCAAACCGCATGAAAAAGTCGTGCCGAAGTTTGATTTGGTCGTGCTTGACCCGCCGTCCTTCACGCGCAACCGGGCGTCGGTGCCGGACGCATTACGCGGTTACAAAGAAATTCATCTACGCGCGTTGAAGCTGCTCAAGACCGGCGGCACGCTGGCGACGTTCTGCTGTTCGCATCACGTGAATGCGGCGACATTTCAGGACGTAATTCTGTCAGCCGCTTACGACACGCGCCGTGTCTTGCGGCGCGTCGCGAGCTACTCGCAAAGCCCGGACCATCCCATCATCCCGATGATCCCGGAGACGGAATATCTGAAAGGCTTTGCGTTTGAAGTGGTGCGGTGATTTGGGGAGGGGCGCCTTGCTGGCAACCCCGCACTTCACCGACTCACGCCACCGCTCCGAGACAGCGTCGTTCGAGGACTTCTAGGGTCGTATCGCCAGGATTCGATAGAAATACTGCGGATCGGTATTGTCGAACCCAACGTTATTCCAGCCCGGCTCAGAATTGGTGATGATCGTTTCCCACGGGGCGGCAGGGTCGAGCGCTGCGCACCGTTGCACCTGGTATAGGCGTGTGGATTTGCTCGACCACCACAGTGTGTTGTAATTGCCGCTGCGTGTAAAATTGGTGATGTGCAGGCAGTCATTGCCGTCGAGCGGGCTGGTATCCGCCATCCATTCCTGCCAGTTGTCTAGGCCATCGCCATCCAGGTCGGTGAAATCCGCCGAGCCGTCCGTGGGCAGGCCGTATCGCTGCAGCCAGCTGATGAATTCGCCCATGCCAGCGCCTTGAAACTCATAAGCACCCACATCCACCTTGCCGACGACGACGCGCGGCCGTCGGTCCAGATCAGTAGTGCCGATCACGCCTGCGAGGTCGCCAGTGTTGATGCAGGGCGAATTGGTTTGAAGCCGGAAGTTGCCGCCGGTTCGATCCACGAACAGCGGCGCGTTGGTGAAATTGTCAGCCGCCATATAGTTCGTTGGGGTCGTACAGCAGTGGTGACCGTTTGCGCTGAACATATTCGCAGTTTCGGCGTAGCCGGTGTTGAAATACACGATGCAGTTAGTGGCATTTCCTTCGTACAATCCGCCTCCTTCCGAACCGGCAAAGTTGCCGACAATTGTGCAGTTCACCATCGCATTCGCGTAATAGGCGCCACCGCCGCTGCTGGACGCCGTATTGTTCACGACCAGGCAATTGTACAGGTTGCCACCTTCGACTCCGCCGCCTACATAGGTGGATGAATTACCGGCGACTACACAGTTGTATAACGTCGCATAGACTACGCCGCCCCCGTCCGAGACCAGGCCATTCGAAGAAATGGTGCAGTTATAAAAAGTGCCGTAGCAGGCTCCTCCACCTGAACTTGCCGCATTGCCGGTCAACACACAGTTGGACACAATCGCACTGGTGGATTTGCAGTAGATTCCGCCACCATAATGATCCGAAGTGTACGTGGTCGCACCGCCGGTCAGAGTGAAGCCGGACAACACAGCGTTGTTGGTGAGATAAACGCAACGCACTGCGCTGGCGCCATTAGTCGTGCCGGGAACCTGGTAACCTCTGATTATCGTCGCCGCCGGGCCGTTGATACTCTGGACCGTCACGGCCTTGGTTACAGCCACCCGATTCGTTGTCTGGCCCGACGGCGCAAGCCGTCCGCCGGTTTGATAAACACCGTTGGTCACAAGAACTATATCGCCGGCATTGGCCGCATCAACGGCGCTTTGGATGTCCGTTGCCGCCGTGCTCCAATCGGCGTAAGGCGAGACCGGGTTGGAGGAATTCAAGTCCACACAGTGCACCGCTCCCAAAATGTTGAAGGGGAAAAGAGCGAGAACGGCAATCACCGGCGGGGAATGACGGATTTTCATGGTCGGTCTCAGGGTCGGATCCCAGTGTAGCCAGCGCGCTTCAGAATGCAAGACATTAATCTTCAAGGCTCCGTAAGCAAGTATCTGGAATGACCCCAAATTGCCGCTTGTTGAATTCTCCCAAAACAAGCGGTGACCCGTTTCAGCCGGCTGTTTGCAGCAGTTGCAGTTGCCAGCTCATCAATTCCGGCGCGTGCCGGTCCCAGTCAGAGGCGAGCGCGCCGAGGGTAGCGCGGCTGGCGATGAGGGTCGGGTCCATGCCCAGCTTGTGCGCGCGGTCATCGCGGCGCATTTCCAGGTCACGGTAACGGCGCAATTCGGCGTCGGTCGGGCGATGGGTTTTGGGCCGCAGGAATTCCGGGTGCCGGTCCGCGGCGAGCTGGAGCCCGGCCTGGATGGCCTCGGTCAGACCCTCACGTCGGCGAGTAGATCCCGTGAGGCGCGGCGGCAAGAGCGGCTCAACCGGCCGGCGCGCGGCGGCCGTGGCAGCGATGGCCACGAGTTTTTCGTGCGTGAGAATGAAGAAGGGCGGACGATTCGCGGCTACGGCTTCCCGCTCACGCCATTGCCAAAGCGCACGCAACACGGCCAGCGCCGAACGGCTCAGGCGCGAACTGCCTTTGACGCGCCAGACCGAGTCCACATCCACCACCGGCGGTTGCGAGGTTTCGACGATCAAGCGCGCGCAGGATTCCTGTTGCCAGGCCAGGCGCCCTTTCTGTCCGAGTTCGAACTTCAACTTGTCGGCCAAGGGTTTCAAATAGTGCGTGTCCTTGCGCGCGTACACTTCCATTCGATCCGGAAGCGGACGCCGCGCCCAGTCAGCTTTTTGCAGGCCTTTGTCCAGTTTTGCCCCCAGCCACTTTTCGACCAGAGCGCCCAGGCCGAACTGCGATTCACCCAAAAGCCGCGCAGCAAGCATCGTGTCGAAGATCGCAGACGGCACAAATTCATGATGCTTGCGCAGCAGACGCAAATCGTAATCCGCGCCGTGCATAATCAGCTCATGCGCGTTGAGCGCGTCGAGCAACGGATCCAGATTGATCCGGCCGAGCGGATCAACCAGTTCATCGCCGCTCGCCGTCGTGATCTGAATCAGGCAGATCTTTTCCGGATAGGCGTGCAGGCTGTCGGCTTCCGTATCGAGCGCCAGCCAGCTTGCGGATTTGATGACGGGCAGCAGCGCGCTGAGTTTTGCATCCGTGTCAATCACCCCGGAAATATATTTATGGCGTGGCTAATCAAAAGGCGAAATTGTGAGCCTGTCATTTACTTGTGCCGGAACGGACCGGATTTCAGCGCGAGGGCCGCCCGAAACGGGATTGAATGTTTCCTGCGCTGCGCCTGTCAATAAAAAGCGTTCTTTTTGCCAAAAGGTGCTCGGATGGCGTTAATCGTCACCCACAGGTATGATGCGCTGCTGGCATTTCAAGCTTTATGCCGGAACCAATGTTTATTGTGGCGCCGCCGCCAAGGAAACGGCGCGTTTTGCTGCGAATTTGTATCTGGCTGGTGGTGCTGGTGGCGCTGCTGGTCGCCGCCGTGTATTTTATCGCGACGAACCCCGCCTTTCTCAAACGCGTGGTGCTGCCGCGTCTTGGCGACGCGATTAACGCAAACATCACGGTTACCGACGTCGCCTTCAATCCTTTCAAACACATAGAATTGCAGGATTTGAAAGTACAGGCGAAGGGACAGGCCCTGGTCCTCATCGTTCCGGAATTGAAAGTCCGCTACCACCTCTGGGATATTCTGACCGGCAATCTGCACGTGGATGACATCGCCGTTGTTTCGCCGACGGTCGAACTGGTTGAGAACCCGGATGGCAGCAGCAATCTGGATCCATTGTTGCAGGCGCTGTCGCGAAAACCGGGCGCCGCTCCAAAACCGGCGCCCGGCAAACCATCGAAGCCAATGCGCATAGATCTCGGTCGGCTGGCGTTGAGTAATGCGAATTTCATAGAAATTAAAAACTACGCCGGCGGCCGGAGCGATCGGCTGGAGCTGACGAACCTCGACTTGACGCTGTCGGACCTGAAGAACGGGCAATCCGCCGCACTCCAGTTATCGGCCGCGCTCCGGGTCGAAAACAATCCGCCCACAGGTGCGAGCGGCTCTTTGGCCGCGGCAGTCAAAGGCGCCTTTCAGTTCGCCCTGGCGGCGGATTGGAAACCCGTTTCCGCTTCGGGCGAGGCGCACCTGGACATTTCCGGCGCCGACGGCGTGTTCCAGGACTTTTCCACGTTTGCTACGGCGTTGAACTGCGATTTGACTCCCACGGAAATCCGGAAGGCGGCGCTCGATTTTCAGAAAGGCGGCCAACCATTGGGCGAACTGGCGGTCAGCGGACCGTTCGACATGGAGAAAACGGAAGGCCGGTTGCGGGTAAAATTTCAGGGCATTGACAAACGGCTGTTGAACCTGGCTGGCGCAACCCGGGGAATTGATTTCGGCCCGACCACCCTCAATTCCACCAACGATATCATTCTGGCCAAAGCCGGCGGAGTCATCACCGTCGTGGGCAGGTTTCAGGCGGACAAATTCCAATTGACCCACGCAGGTTTGACGACGCCCGCGCTCGATTTCAGCGCCAACTACGATGTCACCCTGGACCGCAAAACGCGAGATGCCTTGCTTCAGGAATTGACTCTGGCCGGCACGCAGAATGGCAATCCTCTGCTGGAGGCCCATCTGACCCGGCCGATGAACCTCTCTTGGGGAACCGGCACGAACGAGATCGGCAAATCAGCCCTCAATCTGACGCTGACAAATCTGAATCTGGCGGACTGGAAACCGTTTCTTGGCGGGAACGCCCCCGCCGGCAACGTGAATTTGCAGGCACAACTGCACTCGCAGCAAAATGGCGAAAGGCTGACGTTCGACGTCAATTCACAAATCGCGGATTTCACGGCCAACCCGGGCAGCAGTCAGACGGTCCCGGTGTCGGTCAATTTGCTGGCGCGGGGCCAGGCAACGGATTTCAAGCAACTTACGCTAAGCGAATACCGGCTGAACATCGGCCGCCCAAGCGAGCAGTTGCTCTCCGTCAGCGGTTCGGGCACGTATAATTTCCAGGCGGCAAGTGCGGATACGCAAGTTGCCGCGCAGGTCTCATTAGCCGGCCTGGCCAAAGCCTTCCCGCAGACCGGCGCAAACGTTTCCTCCGGCAATCTTGAGTTGAATGGCCGCGTCACCCAAAAACAAAACGGGCAAACCTTCACCGGCCAACTCGCGCTGGCCGGTTTCACGGGTCAGATCGGCAACAATTCATTCGCTGATTTCGGGTGCACGATGGATGTGGACATCCGCCGCACTCCGGAACAAATCGAAATCAAGAAGTTGGACGGCGCTTTGACCCGAGGCAAAAGTCCCGGGGGCAATTTCAATCTTACTGGTTTGTACGATCCGGCGCGGAAAACGGTTCAATTGACCGCCGCCCTGGCCGGTTTTAACCAGGACGGTCTGGGTTGGCTCCTGCAACCTATGTTGGCGGACAAGCGACTCGTGGCCATCGCCGTCAATGGCAGCGCCGCCGTGGCATACGATCCGGCTGACAGTTCGGTCATCAAAGCCGATTTGCAGGTGACCAACCTGATCGTGAACGATCCCAAGGGACAAATTCCGGAGACGCCGCTCGCCGCCAAAGTGCATATTGACACAACGCTGCAAAAGCAGTCTGCCGATATCCGCCAGTTTCAGATTGGCCTGACGCCCACCACCCGCGCGCAGAATCAAATTCAATTGCGCGGAAAAATTGATTTTTCACGGACCAACGCCATCGAGGGGAACCTCAAGCTCGCCGCCGATTCACTCGACCTGACCAGGTTCTACGATTTGCTCGCCGGAGGCACGAATACGGGTAGTCAACCTCCGCTGGCGACCACGTCACAAACCGGAGCCACAACCGGCGCGAACCAGGAACCACCCCCAGTCAAATTGCCTTTGCAGAATTTCACCCTGGCGGCCGACATCGAGCAGCTTTACCTGCGCGAATTTGCGGTCACGAATTTCCAGACGACGATCAAAGCGGATGCCGGCCACGTGAGCATTCAGCCGCTTCAATTTGTGCTCAATGGCGCGCCGGTGAGGGCCAATGCGGATTTGGATTTGAGCGTGCCGGGCTACAAATACAGTTTCGCCCTGGACGCGGATCAGGTCGCATTTGCACCGCTGGTAAATTCGTTCATGCCCGACCGCAAAGGCGAACTGACCGGAACGTTGACCACTCACGCGCAGTTGACCGGCGCTGGCGTCACGGCCGTGAATTGGGAAAAGAACCTGACCGGCCAGTTCAACGTCGGTGCGACCAATCTGGAACTTTCCATCAATAACGCGCGGAGTTCCATTCTCAGATCTTTGATCAACGTTGTCGCGACCATTCCGCAATTGCTGAGCAACCCCGAAAGCGGCATCCTCTCTCTGTTTGGCCAGTTGACGGGACAACGGAGCGGATTGGTAACCCAGTTCCAGGCAGCGCCGATTGAAGTAATTGCCACGCAAGGCCAGGTTGGCGGCGGACAAATCAACCTGCAACAAGCCACCGTTCAAAGCAGCGCCTTCGAAGCCGACGCCCAGGGTAGCATCGTACTGGCCCCCGTGCTGACTAACTCCACCATCAGCATTCCCATCACCGTACTGGTCAGCCAGCCGATTGCCCAACAACTCAATCTGGTTGCGGCAAACAGCGCGAACAGTTCAGGTTACATTCCGTTTCCCCCGTTTCTGACCATGACTGGCAC
>Ga0335085_10005142_pt1 | contig 21249 bp, 19 predicted proteins | sample Lox_Sample_45_FD_206712 | JGI IMG/M metagenome (GOLD analysis project Ga0335085, IMG submission 206712) | Soil microbial communities from Loxahatchee National Wildlife Refuge, Florida, United States - Lox_Sample_4.5 | ecosystem: Environmental > Terrestrial > Soil > Wetlands | place: USA...
AGAAGGTCGTACCAATGCGCGGGGTCGAAATTCTCAATGGCCTCAAGCTTGAGCCCCGCAGCCTCCACCTGCTTGCGGAGTTGAATCAGTTCGGCGGCCGTCCAAAGGCGGTTAGGGTCGCCGGCCACTCCCCACGGCTGGTCCTTGCCACCGGTGGGCTGATTGTTCGAAGGGTTTGCGGAGCCCTGCTTGAAGTAGTCGACCAGATGGACGATGACGTGCGTGCACCCGGCCTGCACGGCGAATGCGTAGTATTCGTCGTTCAGCATGTGCCGGTAAAGTCCCAGGCCGAGCTTCATAAGCACCCTGAGCCAGTGTAGTTCAGGCCGCAAAAATAGCGGCGAAAGCCCGGCGAAATTTATGTTTCGAATACTTGTCAAAAGACAAAAAGTTCGTGTATTGTCAAATACCTGCCGCCGGCCTCCCTCGCCGGTGCGCCCAGACGGGCCTTCCCTTTTTGCGGACCGGATGGGCACGAAGGCCGCGCGCCACAAGCGCGTTGCGCCTGCTCCTTGCTGCGGCGGCACGCACCACGAGGGTCCAACTGCAAGCCTGCTTCCCCCGTAGGCACGAGGACTCAATCGTGGAGGAGGCTTGTGTGATCGAAGTACAGGAACAGTTTCTGTCGCCTTCATCGGGGGTCAGGCGGCCCATTCATTTGGTCAGCCAGCAGCCCACGCTGCTGCGCAACAATCGCGTATTGATCTTCCTCACTTTTCTGGGCAGCATTGCCGCGCTTGGTGTGTCGCTCTGCATGGTCGTCGTCGCGCTCATGTCGTTTCTTCCGTTCAGCGCGCTCAACCTTGACCGGTTCGCCGCCGGCGCGCTGTGGGGACTCGGCGCGTGGCTGATGGCGATGTCGCAGGTCTTTCTGTGGAGACAGGGAAACCTAATGGCCAGCTGCTCGATCCTGCTCGACAAGCAGGGAGCGTACTTCAGGCTCGCGAACGCGACCGACGGCAAAGAGGTGTTTATGCCGTGGAGCGGAATCGAGGCCGTTCACTACAAGCGGTTCGAGAACATGCAGAAGTTCACGATCCTGGGTTCCGATACGAGCGTTGTGACTTTTACGTCCTACAGCTTCTACCGGCCCAAGAGAGTGGCGCGTCTCATCGCGGAGCGCGCAGGTCTGCCGCTGGTGAGAGGCTGAGGCTCAGGCGGCAGGCAGCCTCGTCTGAATTGCGCAAAGGCTCTGGCGCGTCTGGCGCTACGCCGGACATCGTCATCGATGGGCGCGCGGCTCTGCAAGTAGCGCGTTGATTTCACTTTCGATCTTCTTCACATCCGTCTCGCCCTGGAAGCGTGCGCGCACCGCGCCATTCCTGTCGATGAGAAAAGTCAGCGGCAATCCAAGCACGCCGCCGTAGCGCGCAGCGAGCCGCTCATCGCCCATGGCCACGGGGTAATTCAACTGGAGCCGCTCCACCATGCGGCGAGCAGGAGGAGCGTCGTCATCCATGGAGATGCCGACCACCTGCAGTCCCAGTTGCGCGTACTGTCGCTGCCATGCCGCGAAGACCGGCATCTCAAGCCGGCACGGCGCGCACCATGTGGCCCAGAAGTTGAGCAGCACAACCTTGCCGCGAAAATCAGTGAGGCGCAACGGATGACCGTCAAGGCTGGTGAGCGCGAAGCCCGGCGCTTTGTGGTTGAGCAGATTGTCCGACGCCAAGCCGGCGGGAGCAGCCGTAACGGCAACAGGCCCGGCGATCAAGCAGGCGATCAGAACGGGCCGCAGCGTGCGGTACGCCGCACACAACCATCCCGAATTAATGGCCGCCATCGACAGGAAACCCTTTGCTGACCCAATCGTCGCCGAAGTTCTGGGCAAGATAGAGCACCTTCACGCGCGTGAATCTCATCTCGTGAAGCAGGTTGTACGCCGGTCCGACATTAGGGCAGCGATTCCACGGGCAGCAGCCACAATGAATCACGATGAAAGTCGTGCGCGGCAGTGAGGCCACGCGGCCACGCAACCGAGCGAGGCCTTCCGCCTGCGAGCCGGGCCCTGCATATTCCGCGCCGGGAACGTGGGCCTGGGTGAACATCATGTGTGAGCCGACCTGCATGATGAGCGGCTTCTCTTCGCCGTGTGCTCGAAGCAGCCGGTTGAGTTCATCGGGCTGGATGAGCTGCGCCGTCGGAATGGTGAATGCACTTGTAAACTGCGGCTCTGCCCATTGGCCCGCAGCGCGAGCGGGATGCAGCGCCAGACAAAACATTACCCCGGCGGCAAGGACCGCCGTTCGCAAAAGACCGGATGACATAGTGGATTCTCTCGATCCAGTGTATTCCCGGACGCTCGCGGCAGCAGGATCCGTTGGAGGTCGGGAGAAAAAATGCCCGTAAATTGAAAACGCCAGAGACCGAAGCCTCTGGCGTCTCAATCTTGATGATCAGGTAGTACAACCGGCTGTCGCGTCCCCCGGCTACCCCAGCGGCGAACCTGCAGCTTTCGCTGCCGCTCCTTCCTCTGGCTGCGCTGGTGCGCTGCTTTCAGCTTGCGCCTACTTGCCCGCTCTCCGGCTCGACCGTTGGCCGACTTCCCCGGCTCGGATCGGCGTTTTCTCGCCTGGCTCGACAGGTGGCAAGCACCCGGCTTTCACCGCATGCTACGCGCTTCCTGCCGACTGGCTGCCAACCTCCCAACTTGCGTTGGTGTCCAGCCTCCAGCTAGGCCTGCGATCACTCCCGACTCACATCGGACGTCGTCCTTCAGCTCGGCTGGTTGAACAACCTACGGCTTTCGCCATCTGTTGTTGCAGCTTCCAGCTTGCGCCTTCCGCTGCTGCACCTCTCCAGCTTGCGCTGGCGGTTGCCCCCGTTTGCCAAACCGGTGGTGAACTTCCGACTCGCATCGGCTGTATCACCCTCCGGCTTTACCGGTTTCAAATCGCTCGGCTTGCGCCTGGCGCTTCTACCTCCGGCTGGGCCTTCGATACGCCCCCAAACTTCAACCGAACCTTGCATCGCCGGCTGAGCCGTCGATGAGTATTCCGTTTCCGCCGGTTCGCGTATCTTCCGGATCTGTCAGCTAAAAACAACTTTCGGCTTGCGCCGACTTTTGCATCTTCTGACGCGGCCAGCGATCCCTCTTCGGCTTTCGCCTCAGGTTTCACCCTCTGGCTGGGCTGATGGCGATTTTCCGATTCTCATCGGCTTTTCGTTCCACCTGCCGTTCCGGCAACCAACTCCCGATGCCCTACTAGGCTCATCAGTTGTTGTGACAGTACGTCCGCTGAATCTGTGGATGCAAGTGCAAAAGTCAAGTAAATATGTGGATTTCACCAGTGTTGGTGCAGAGTGAAATCTTTCTGGAGCCGAGCGCGTGTTTTGGCTCACATTTGCCCTGGATGGATCGCAAAAGAGAGCGATGCGGCGGGGTTCTCGGGCTATGCCGGCACCACGCCCTTGGCCAGCATGGCCTTGATGCCCCGCAGCGCCTGGCGCGTGCGTTCTTCGTTCTCAATGAGGGCGAAGCGGACGTGGTTGTCGCCGTAGTCGCCGAAGCCGATGCCGGGTGACACCGCCGTCTTGGCATCGGTCAACAGGAGCTTTGAGAACTCGAGCGACTTCAGTTGCGCGTACGGCTCCGGGATCTCGGCCCACACGAACATCGTCGCGCGCGGCTTGGCCACCTGCCATCCGGCCTTGTTGAGTCCGTCGACAAGCACGTCGCGGCGCCGGCGGTAGTTGTCGCATATCTGCGCGACGCACTCCTGCGGCCCCTCGAGCGCGGCGATGGCGGCCACCTGGATGGGCGTGAACGTGCCGTAGTCAAAGTAGCTCTTAAGCCGCGCGAGCGCGGCGACCAGCTTCTTGTTGCCGACCATGAAGCCGATGCGCCAGCCGGGCATGTTGTAGGACTTGGAAAGAGTAAAGAATTCGACGGCGACGTCTTTTGCGCCTGGCACCTGGAGGACGCTGGGCGGCTTGTAGCCGTCGAAGGCGATGTCGGCGTAGGCCAGATCCTGGATGAGCCAGAAGCCGTGCTCGCGGGCGAGCTCAACAAGGCGCGCAAGGAAGGGCAGCTCGACGCACTCGGTGGTGGGATTGGATGGGAAGTTGACGATGAGCGCTTTGGGGCGCGGCGTCATGCGCGGGATGAGCTCTTCAAGCTGCCCCAGGAAACTTTCCTGGTTGTGGACGGGAACGCTGACGATGTGCGCGCCGGCGATGACTGGCCCGTAGATGTGGATCGGATAGCTGGGGTTGGGCACGAGCACGGTGTCGCGCGAGTCGAGAATGGCGAGACAGAGGTGGGCGATGCCTTCTTTGGAGCCGATGGTGACGATGGCCTCGGTGTCGGGGTCAAGATCGACGTCGTAGCGCGTTTTATACCAATTGCAGACGGCCTTGCGCAGGCGCGGAATGCCGCGAGAGACGGAGTAGCGATGCGTGGGCGGCTTGCGGACCGCTTCAACGAGCTTGTCGACGATGTGGGTGGGCGTGGCGCCGTCGGGATTGCCCATTCCGAAGTCAATGATGTCTTCGCCGCGGCGGCGGGCGGCCATCTTCATTTCGCCGGTGATGTTGAAGACGTAAGCGGGAAGGCGCTGAATGCGTGAAAACTCGTCCATGATGACTCCAGTGTAAGACCAGTGGTCAGTGATCAGTTGTCGGTGGCCAGTCGTCGGTAAACAGTGAGTAATGGGCAGAGATCAGAGAAAAGAGATCGGGGAGCAAGTCGGCAAGCGAGCCACTACACCGGCTGATCACTGACCACTGTTCACTGATCACTGTTTTTCGGATGAGGTGAGGCAGAGATTTAGGCGGCCGGAGCCGCCGCAGCCGCGTGGGCGGCGACGATGAGAGCGTGGCGAGGGGCGAGGTGGTGCATGGATCAATTATAGCGAAGAAGCAGTGGAGCTAGCAGGGCTGGCAGAGCAAGCAGCGATTGCGGAGCATGCGGAGTTGGCCGACCGGGGACGTCTTTTGAGCGCGCAAATGGTTTTGGTGGGACAATGGATGCAGGACCAGTTCGCCGCTCCGAGCAGGGCCGCACTGCTTCCATCGGGGGAAGCACGGCCTGAATCTGCTGATCGCGCCCGCGCAGCCACTCTTCCTGTTGATCCTGCTGAGAGATGGCCGATGAATGTGCTGCTGATCTACCCGGAATTTCCTGAGACATTTTGGAGCTTCAAACACGCGCTCAAGTTTTTGGGCAAGCGGGCGGCACAGCCTCCGCTGGGCCTGATGACCGTAGCGGCGCTCTTGCCCACCGCGTGGAAGAAGCGGCTGGTAGATACGAATGTGGAGCGGCTGCGCGATCACGACCTGAAGTGGGCCGATGTGGCGTTCGTGAGCGGGATGCACATCCAGCTCGAGTCGCTGATAGAGATTGTGAGCCGGTGCCGCGAGCGCGGGTTGCGCACGGTGGTGGGCGGCCCGATTGCGAGCAGCGTGCCGGCGGCGGAGTTGAAGGCCGACCACGTGGTGATCGGCGAGGCGGAGAGCCTGATTGGCGAACTGGCAGCCGAGCTTGAGGCAGGCACGGCACGGCCGGTGTATCAGGCGGCGCAGCGGCCGGAGATGACCGAGAGCCCCCTGCCCGATCTGAGCCTGATCAAGATGAAGCGTTACTCGACCATGACGGTGCAGTACTCGCGCGGCTGCCCGTTTAATTGCGAGTTCTGCGACATTATCGAGATTTATGGGCGGAGGCCGCGGACGAAGGCGGTGGCGCAGGTGCTGGCGGAATTGGATCAACTGCTCGCGGCAGGCTGGCGCGAGTCGGTCTTCATCGTGGACGACAATTTTATCGGCAACAAAGCGCGTGCGAAGGATCTATTGCGCGCGATGGCGGGGTGGCGTGCGCGGACGGGCGCGCGATTTGACTTTATTACCGAGGCCTCGCTGAACCTGGCCGACGACGTGGAGCTGATGCAGCTGATGAGGGACGCAGGTTTCAGGTCGGTGTTTCTGGGCGTGGAGACGCCGGACGAGTCGGGGCTGATTGCGAGCAACAAGCTGCAGAACACGCGGCGGAGTTTGCTCGAGAGTGTGGCGGCGATCCAGAGCTACGGCATGCAGGTAATGGGCGGATTCATTCTGGGGTTTGACACCGATAAGGACGACATTTTCGATCGCATGGTCGAATTCATTCAGAAGAGCGGAATTCCGATTGCGATGGTGGGGCTGCTGCAGGCGATGCCGGGAACGCAACTGTTCCGGCGGCTACGGACAGAGGGCCGGATTGTGGATGCGGGCGGCGGGAACAATACATTTTGCGATCGACTGAATTTTTTGCCGCGTATGGATTCGGCAAAGCTCGTCGAAGGTTACCGCGAGGTGCTGAAGAAGATTTACAGCTGCGAAGCCTACTACGAGCGCGTGAAGATCTTTCTGAACCGCGCGCATCCCAAACCAGCGAAGGGCGAGCGCGTTAAAAAGCTGGCGGGGCAGAAATCGCCGACGCTCGTGACGCGCGACAATATGCGCGCGCTGGTGAACTCCATTGTGCGACAGGGAGTTTTTGGACGGCACCAGTGGAGCTACTGGAAGTTTCTTGCAGCGGCGGCGACGAAATACCGGCGCTGCTTTGGCGCAGCGATGACGCTGGCGGTCATGGGGCATCACTTCCAGGTGATGACGCGCAAGCTGAACAAGGCGATGGATAAGGCGACGAAGACGGCTGCGGAAGAGCAGCTGCTAGCCGAAAAGGCGGCGCGGTAATTCGGCGCTAATCGAACCGCAGGAAATCAGAAAGAAATCGATCAGGCGCCGGTGGTGATGACGACGCGGAAGCGCGCCTTGCCGCTCATCATGCGGTTATAGGCTTCCTCGGCTTTTTCCAACGGATACGTTTCGATCATGGGCTTGATGCCGGTGAGAGCACTGAAGTTGAGCGTGTCTTCGGAATCCATGCCGGTGCCGGAGGGCCAGCCGACAATGGAGCTGCGCCGACCGACCATCGCGCCTGCATTCACTTCAAATGGCTTGTCGGGAACGCCGTTGATGATGAGCTTGCCATTGGGAGCGAGGCCGCCGACTGCGGAGGCCAGGGCTTCGGAGTTGGTGATTGTGGAGAGGATCACCACGGCGCCGCCAAGCTTCTGGAGTTCTTTGGCTGGATTCTGCGTAGTGCTGTCGATGTAAATGTGCGCGCCAAGTTCAGTGGCGAGTGGGCCCTTGTCGGCTCCGCGAGCGATGGCGACGGTGCGGTAGCCGCTTTTGGCGGCGTATTGCACGCCGAGGTGACCGAGGCCGCCGACGCCGAGGATCGCAACCGTGTCGCCGGGACGCGCGCCGCTATTACGAAGGCTGTTGTAGGTGGTGATGCCGGCGCAGAGCAGAGGCGCCGCGTCAAAGTCGGCGAGACCATCTGGAATGAATGCGAGGGCGTTGGCTGGGGCGATGACATAGTCCGCGTAGCCGCCGTCCATCGTGATTCCGGAGATCTTGCCGTTCTGGCAGAGGACGAAGTCGCCGCGGCGGCAAGGCGTGCAGAAGTTACAGTGGCCACCGTGCCAGCCGAGGCCGACGCGCTTGCCCGGTTTGAAGAGCGGGACGTCGGCACCGACGGCATCAACTACGCCGGCAACTTCATGACCAGGAATGCGAGGGAATTCGAGGCCGGGCCAGTGGCCAAGCTTGGTGATCGAATCGCTGTGGCAGACGCCGCAGGCCTGGACCCGAATGCGAACGTGGCCGGGGCCGGGATCGGGAAATTGCTTTTGAATAAGTTCGAATGCTCCGCCGGCTGCGGAAACCTGCATGGCGCGACCAGTGACTGTTGGCATAGGCAAAAATTCTCCTGCTTGTTGAAGAGATGACCGGCGCCGCGGGAGGATGCAAGGAGATGGTTGTGGGAATGCGAATTGTGGATGGGCGGGCGGCGGAACGGAGTAAGCAGGGCCGATGGAATCAATGCAGGCGAGGCCGGAACTTTATACTTGTTGGGACATGCAAGAACCTCTAAGACAGAAATTCCTGCCCGTTGACGAGCAGATGGACCTGCTCGAGAAGGGCGCGGCGGAGATTATCCGCGTCAGCGACCTTTGCGAGCGCCTGGAAGAGAGCCGCAAGACCGGGCGCCCCTTGCGCGTAAAGGCGGGGTTCGACCCGACAGCGCCCGATCTGCACCTGGGGCACACAGTGCTGATGCGCAAGCTGAGGCACTTTCAGCAGCTGGGGCACACCGTAATTTTTCTTGTCGGCGACTTCACGTCACTCATCGGTGATCCAACCGGCCGCAACGTGACGCGCAAGCCGCTGACGCGAGCCGAAATCGATAAGAATGCAGAGACCTACAAGCAGCAGGTCTTTCGCATTCTCGACGAGAAGACGACTGAGGTTCGCTACAACTCGGAGTGGCTGGGCAAGCTCGGCTACGAAGAGACCATCCGGTTGACGGCGCACTTTACCGTGAGCCAGATGCTTGAGCGCGATGAGTTTCACAAGCGCTTCAAAGACGAGCAGCCGATCAGCTTGCATGAACTGCTCTATCCCGTAATGCAGGGCTATGACTCCGTGTGTCTGGAGTGCGACGTGGAGTTGGGCGGCACGGATCAGAAGTTCAATCTTCTGTGCGGGCGCGAATTGCAGCGGCACTACGGCCAGAAGCCGCAGATCGTGCTGATGACGCCGATCCTCGAAGGCCTGGACGGCGTGCAGAAGATGTCGAAGTCGCTCGGCAACGCGATCGGCATCAATGAGCCGGCGAGCGAGATGTACGGCAAGCTCATGTCGATTTCGGACGAGCTGATGTGGAAGTATTTTTTCTTGTTGACCGACCTTCGCGGGTCAGAGATCGATGCCATGCGCGCCGAAGTGGCTGCGGGCACGCTGCACCCGATGGAGACCAAGAAAAAGCTGGCGCGGATGATCGTCGCGGGTTTTCACGGCGGGGCGGCTGCCGCGAACGCGGATGAGAATTGGGCACGGATGTTTCAGCAGAAGGGCGAGAGCGAAGACCTCGAAGAGGTTGCGATTGAGTTCGTGGATGTCGCAGGATCGGAGCCGAATCAGATTCGGCTGCCGAAGCTGCTGGTGGCGATGGGGCTTGCGGCAAGCGGCGCCGAAGCGAACCGGAAGATCGCCGAGAAAGCCGTGAAGGTGGACGGTGAAGTCGCGGGCGGCGCGGTGATTTCGGCGGGGGCGTTGCCGGCGCGATTGACGGTGCGGCTGGGGAAGCGGGCGAAGGTGGCAGCGATTGCGTGAGCACTCGCTACGAAGGGGCTGCATAGCCACCGCATCCGTTACTTCGGCAGAGCCGGGGGGACTGCTTCTTTGGAGAATGCGATGAATGCCGCCATTGAAATGCATGACTCGCAGATTCTCGCGATCGAGCGAGCGGGAACGGGCTTGGGCTCCGTATTCTTGAAGGCATATGTCCACCAGACGGAAGGACAGCCTGGTGTGTCCCCAGGTGAGGGCGGCGTCCAGCGGGTCCGAATTCGAGTGAAAGAAATGACAGTTGAGGGCGAAGTTGGCAACCTGCCCGCAGATATTTATGAAGGCTCCATCAAATTTGAGCAAACTGTTCAGGACAATATTGTGCCGTTCCCAGCCGCCTACTCAGGGCCGCTTCAAATGACCATGATGCTTTCTCCGGATGCCCGAGTCGTTGTCGTTGGGGGGAGTGGAATATCAATCGAGGCGGAAGGGGAATTCAGATTCGTCGAGCACTTCTCCTAATAATGGTTCGGCGCGCGGCAGAGATTGGCGCATCTCCGGGGCTGAAGCCCCGTTGCCTTTTGAGCGCATTCGGCACGATTAAAATCATACCCTGATACAGAGCTCGCCATCGCGCTCTTCCGTCGCCTGTGCTATCCCAGGTCTGAGAATCCAGACCTGGGGCACCCAATTTCGTGGTGTGCCCAGGCGGGAAAAGCAACCGCAGATCCTTCGACTCGTCGCCACGGCGACTCGCTCAGGATGACAGTTCAGTTTTGAGATAGGCGTTAGCTGCCTAACGCGAAGGCGCGGGCGGAGTCGAGCAGCTTCGTCACGGATTCCTTGGAGCAGGATTCGGCGTAGATTCGCAAAAGGGGTTCGGTGCCGCTGGCGCGAAGGAGCAGCCAGGTTTCGGCAGCCTTGGGTTTCGAGGTTGCTTCGGGGTTGTCGAGGTAGAACTTTACGCCGTCGAGGTTTTCCTGGCAGTAGATCGCCATTCCGGCAAAGATAGGGTCGCCGGGCTTGAGGGCACGTGCCCGCGCGATGGCGGCGTTTTTCTGCGCGTCGGGAATGTGGAGATCGATGCGGCCGTACTGGTGCTCGCCGTATTCTTCCTGGAGATCGGCGACGAGTTGGCCCAGAGCCTTCTTCTCCTGAGCCATGACGTTGGCGAGCATCAGGCAGTTGAGCAGGCCGTCGCGCTCGGGCAGGTGACGCTGGAAGCCGATGCCGCCCGACTCCTCGCCGCCCATCACGATTTCGCGCTCGAGCATGAGGTCGCAGACGAATTTGAAGCCGATGCCGTGCTCGATGAGCTCGCGGCCATGCTTGATGGCGATGCGATCGAGCATCTTGGTGGTGTTGAAAGCGCGCGTTACGGCGCCGGGCCAGTCTTTATATTTGAGGACCCAACTGAGAAGCACAGAATAGATTTTGTGCGGGTCGACGAAGTTTCCATTTTCATCCGTGGCCCCGATGCGGTCCGCGTCGCCGTCGGTGCATAGTCCGGCCTGGCAGTGGTTCGCGACAGTGGCTTCGCCGAGGGCGCGGATATTCGGCTCGATGGGCTCGGGATTGATCCCGGGGAAAAGCGGGTCGGGGTTGGATCGGATGGGGACGTTGGCGACGCCGATGCGACTGAAAATGTCAGACAGAATCGTCGCGCCCGCTCCATACATGGAGTCGATGCAGAACTTCATGCCGGATTTCGAGATGAGGTCGAGATCGGCGAAGTTCTCGATGGCCTTGAGATAGGTGGGCAGGAAATCGACTTCCGTGATGGGCGCGGGTTGAGCGGCGCGCGGGACGGGCTTGCCGAGATTCGACTCGATGGACGAAATAATGGAGGGCTTGCCGGAGCCGCCATACCAGGCCTTGTACTTGACGCCGTTCCACTGCGCCGGGTTGTGCGACGAGGTGATCATGATTCCGCCGGCGGCGCCGCGCTCGCGAACGCCAAAGCTGAGCGCCGGCGTGGGCGTGACCGCGTTAGCGAGCATGACCGGAATTCCGGTAGCCGAGGCGACTTCGGCACAGGCGTGGGCAAAGGCTTTTGAGCCGAAGCGCGTGTCGTAGCCGATGCAGAGGCCCTTGGCAGGATCGACATGCTCATGAATGTAGGCGGCAATGGCTTGGGCGGCGATGCGGACATTGGCGAAGGTGAAGTCGTCGGCGATAACGCCGCGCCAGCCGTCGGTGCCAAATTTGATGACGGAATCGGGCATGGTTGGTTTTCAGCGCTTCGTGTGAAGCAAATGAAAACAATAACAGGCTGAGCGATTCGTGTACACGGGGCAGAGTGAGGGGTGTCCCGACCGGGAGTATTCTTGTGAAAACAATGAGAGTTGCGATTATTGGCGGTGGGATTGTAGGGCTGGCCACGGCGCATCAGCTTCTGGAGCGGCACCCTTCGGTGAAGGTGATTCTCCTGGAAAAGGAGACCGGGCCTGGACATCACCAGACCGGGCACAACAGCGGAGTGCTGCATTGCGGCCTCTATTACAAACCCGGTTCGACAAAGGCGCGGCTGGCAGTGGAGGGGCTCCGCCGGATGACAGCGTTTTGCGAGCAACACGGCGTGCCATACGAGCTGTGCGGCAAGACGGTGGTGGCAACGGAGGCGGAAGAAATTCCGCGATTGCACGCGCTGATGGAGCGTGGCAAGGCCAACGGCGTGCAAGGGCTGGAACTGCTGGGTCCGGAGCAGATTCGCGAATACGAACCGCACGCTGCGGGACTGGAGGGAATTCGCGTTCCACAGGAAGGGATCGTGGACTACGGAGCGGTTTGCGCGGAGATGGTGAAGGAGATTGGCGCGAGAGGCGGGGAACTCAGATTCTCGTCGGAAGTTACTCGGGCAAAGAGAGCTAGCGCGTGGACCATCGAGACGAAAAGCGGGGAATACGAAGCGGACTTTCTGATCAATTGCGCCGGATTGCAGTGCGACCGGGTGGGCCGCATAGCGGGCAGCGGCGATCGGGCCAAGATCGTTCCGTTCCGCGGCGAATACTATAAGCTGCGGCCGGAGCGGCAACATCTGGTGAAGAATTTGATTTACCCAGTGCCGGATCCGAGTTTTCCGTTCCTCGGAGTCCACTTTACGCGGCAGATCGCCGGCGGGGTGGAGTGCGGACCGAATGCAGTGCTGGCCTTTAAGCGCGAGGGGTACCGGCACACGGATTTTTCGCTGCGCGACACGCTGGAGACGCTCACCTACCCGGGGTTCTGGAGATTTTTTGTTCGCTATCCGCGGATGTGCTGGGAGGAATTCAAGCGGTCGTATAGCAAGAAGCTGTTTTGCCGGTCGTTGCAGCGGCTGGTGCCTGAGCTCACGATAGAGGACCTGGCTCAGGGAGGGGCAGGCGTGCGTGCACAGGCGCTTTCACCGGCGGGCGAGCTGATGCAGGATTTCTACTTTGTGCAGCGGGATGGCGCACTGCACGTCCTGAATGCGCCGAGCCCCGCGGCGACGGCGTCTTTGGCGATTGCGGACGCGATTCTGGATCAGGCGCGAGAGGCGCTGGAGGCGTGATTTGGTAGTGGGTCACTCTCAACTTCCACAGGCCAACAACGCAAGAAATTGGTTCATTACGTGCTACACGGCAAGGGATGTAAGATTGCTCCCTACGAATCGGTGAGTAAGAATTCACCGCTTTACCGGAGTAGAAGCGTGACAATAGCTGCGGGCTTCAAATGCGTAGACGGCATGGTTCTAGCCGCCGACACTCAAGAGACGGTGGGCGATTACAAGAAAAGAAACTGCGCAAAGATCGTAGTTAAGCCGTTCCCAAATCCCGTACCGCCCCTCAAGGAACCCCGGCGCAAGAGCGATCCACGACTGCCGGAGCCACCCGCAGCAAAGCCAGATCTCATTGTCGGGTTTGCGGGTGCTGGTCATACCGCATTTGTCGGAAAACTTATCGAAAAGGCTTGGGAGGGCATTTCGGTAGCGGATTCATTTCAAGCCAGATGTGAGGCTCTCGAAAAAGCCGTAGTTGATTTGTATGAGCGTCTATGGCCTATATACCCCGAGCACATGAAGCCGGATGCAGAGTTGCTAGTCGGGTTATGGTCGCCCTCGGAATTTGAACTGCTCAAGGTCGATGGGCCGCTTGTAAGTCGGGTCGAAAGCCATGCCTTCATCGGTTGTGGCTTTGCGGAAGCGAGTTCCTTTGCTGATCGTCTTGACCTGGGTAACCCGACCGTCAAAAAGGCGAGTTGTGTGGCGCTCCATATTCTCAAGGGAGTCAAAGAGCAGGTGCCGGGATGCGGAGGAGACACGCACCTTCTTTTGATGGACGGCAAAGGCCATGCTTACTTTGAAAACGCTTGGAAAATCAAGTGGTCAGAGGATAAATTGCGGAGGCTGGAAGAAGCCGTTGGCCCCCTGATTCTGGCCATAGCGAGCGGGGAGGCCGACACCGACGAGTTTCGGGGTTCTTTAGGTGAATTCGGCCTCAAGTTGGGGGTAATTAAGGAGGAATTGGAAAGAGTCGAGAGAGCAATCGATCAGGCAGGAGATTATCGACCCGGCAAATAGAATCACGCGACTTCCCCGAGAACACGCTTGAATAGTTCCCGGTCGGCTTTAAACGGCCCTACGGTTGGCTTAGGGATCAATGCAACCAAGTCCTCTACGTTCCAGACGTGATCCGTCAAACCGGCTTCCATTGCTGGTGTAACCCGTAGCGTCTGATGAATCCGGCAGAAGTTGTAGTGCATGTAGTGAAGTGCAACCGCGTGGGCATGGTTCTCCCACTTCTTGCTGAATCCATTGGTGAGCCGAGTAAACCGCCGCTGCGACATTCGCAGGGTTAGATTCTGCCTTTCCACGTAGCTTGTGCTAACGTGCTCAGGATCAGGGTAGCCGATTACGGTTTTCATGTCTGAGCCGATGCACTTGGCCGGTGAATAGCGGCGCTGCTCCTCATCCGTGGGTGCGCCGTAAATCTTGTGCAACATTGCGTAGTCCACTCCCAGACCAAAAGCCCCTTCCACTGCCTTTAGATACGCTCCGTGGGCATCGGTAGTTATCTGCAACCGTCCTCTTACCCGGCTGGCGCAATCCTCCATGAATTCCATTGCCCATCCCGCATCCCGACCGCCAACCAAGTAAGAGACGACCAGCTTGGTATCAGCGTCAATGGCTATCCAAGTCCAAACGTCGCCCCACCCCTGATACTTCTGCTCGACCGTCGCATTTTTCTTCTTTGCGCCAACAAACGACCAGATTTCATCGCATTGCAGCCGTTTCACCCTGAGGTTTCGCACATGCTTGTCGTGGTAGGCGGCACAAGCTGTGCCGAGGTCCGCAAGAAGTTTGACCACCGTATTCTTGGCCGCGCCCGTCATTCTGCAAGTCGCCCTAATGCTGCAACCTTCAATGAGGCAGCGGACGATTTGAGCGCGGGTTTGGGGGTCAAGGCAACGCATACTGACTAATATGCGATTGCCGCTTTAGCATGTCAATGGGGCACTCTTAAGCCTATGTATTTTCTTATGGAAATGAGATTTGAATCTGTGGTGCTATAGATGAAGGGCGAGGAATATGACAACTGACGAAAAGAGAAAGCATCGGGCGGAATTGCAGATAGAGATTGAAGACACGGAGAGCGACTTTGCATATTGTCGAGATCGGGCGCGTGGTTTGGCGAGCGGGCTGCAAGATGTCGCAGCAGTGATCCTTCGCAACGCTGATCTAGAAGCAAGAACAGATAACTACGACTTCACAGCCGATGCCGAACTAGAAAACAGGCTCAACCCTACGCAACTGGCAAGATTGCAGGATTGGAAATCCGTCATAGAAATCCTTGGCGAGTTAAGGCGCTATCGCCAAGATCTCCACAATCTCAGAAAGCGAATGACCGATCTTCAGCGGGTTGCCACGATCTAGGCTATTTGCAGGGGTAGGCGTCATGGAGCGCCATTCTGAGAGAAGTAGCCTTATTTTCATCTAGGAACTTCGGATTCTTTTCCATAAAGGCCAAATAAACCTTAATCCATGTATCCAGAGTGCCCGGTGGGATGCACAGTTCTGTGGCTGTCCATTCCTTGTGGCTGCCTACGACCCAGACGCCAAATTCGCTATTCACCCCGTCCACAAAGCCCTCGACGTACCCTACACAGGGACCGCCAGCGGCAACATCCTCAGCGGCAACATTCCCGTCTGAAGAATGTGGTCCTGATTCGACCCGCACATAAGCCTTGCATTGATAGACCAGTTCAGAACCAAAACCTGGCCTGTAGGGAAGCCCCTGACTCGGTGCCGTCACGGGAAGCGCGAGGGCGGGGAGGAGCACGGCAACACTAAAGGCAATTCGTGCAAGCATAAATTCACTGATCCTTTCTGGAACTCCAACGGGCCTTTGCCGCCTTCGCAGCGGCTTTACGCCTCTGTGTTGGTGTCATAGTGACAAGACGACGCTTGCCGCCGATCTGACCGCCTTTGCGTCCCATTGCCGCCATGTAAGCCGACAGGTCAGCCGGGGCCGCAGGAGAGGGCAAAGCCGCAGTGGATTCGGAGGTAGACCGATCAACAATCCACTTGGCGAGTTGGTTAGTGTCTCGCGGTCGTTTTCCCTTGCTGATGGGCATGGGAGAATTATCGCGCACAACACGATTCTTGTGGCAACGGCTCTTAGAGGTTTGGATAATAGAGACATGGAAAAGATACCGCGTGAACTGGATTGGGTGAAAGAACGGGCAGGATGCACAATTAGACGGATGTTCAGTTTGCTACATCAGGCCGTGGAAGAGGACATTAAGAGCATCAATCAAGCGTGCAAGTCACCAGATTATTACGCATTTGTGGCGATAGCGAGTCAGGACGGCGAGTCCTTTTCGGTTAAGCGTGCCGAAACGATCCGCCCGTTTGTGCGGTTTTCGATAGATGGGGACATCATCAAAGTCTCGGACGATGCTGGAATACGCAGACTTGAGTACCGGATCATCTTGAGCGACGAGGGACGCTGCCAGCTTACCGAGAACGGGACGCCTTTAGAGCAGTGGCAGGTCCGCAAAGCAGCCCTTGAAGGACTGTTCTTTCCCGCCTCAAGAATTTAGCTGGTTGATTCCCCAAAGCCGCAAATCATCCATCCACCCTCTGTGCAAATCCAGAGTGACCCACTACCCGTGATTTGGCGGGGACGCGCAGCAGTGTAAACTAACTGCAGACCCCAGAGCCGGTTCGCGAAGGCGAACCGGCTGCGTTATGTCGGGACGTGGCTCAGCCTGGTAGAGCACTCGCTTGGGGTGCGAGGGGTCGGCAGTTCGAATCTGCCCGTCCCGACCATTGCATTCTGATTCCTCGTCCGCCGCCGCGGACTCGGGATTTCGCCTCAAGGCTCCCGTCGCTTCCGCTCCTTACGCCTTGAATACGGCTCAAGTTCGAATCTGCCCGTCCCGACCATTGCTTTCCGGTCCTTTACTGCCAGGTTCCGCCCAATCCGGAACCTGGGAACTTGGAGCCATGGATGCATCCTCAACAATGTCGCAAACGCTGAATCAACCTACCAGCCTGATGCCGTCGTAAATGCAACGCTTTTCTGCGTATTCGGGGGAACTCACGTTTCCTCGGAGTACCGGAGCCATACGGTTATCTAATCTGCCCAATTAAGTGGTCGGGGCTCACGCAAGATAGAGGTCGTTCCTCTTAGGGTTACTTCGAAGATATATGACAGGAATAGGTGTCCCAACTTCGCATTCTTCCGAGGTCCTGGCACTCCCCTCAAGCCAAACTTTAGCTTCCGTTGTGAATTCGTAGTACGCCTTGAATTGATTCCGATCAGGGACGCAACCAGTCACTCTTCCTTCAACAACAATCCCGATGCGGGCGAGTCGCCTTATTCTCCATCCCGCAACAAGTAGAGCCCCTAGTCCTACTAAGAGAACCAACCCCAAGACATAATAGGGCAATTCCCAAACCGAAAACCATTCCCAATTAGCTGGTTGATTGACGCGCGGATTCTTCGGTAAGTATCGGATGAGAATCTTGTCGCCCTGTGCTTGAATCCTATAGTTATCTCCTATCATTTGGGCGCGACCGGAGTAGAGCACTCCGTCAGCGGAAAACCTATAAACCACATCCACGCTACCGCGGCCGCTATAACTTTTTGTGACTTCGCCATTTGTTTCATATCCCTGTTGACGCAAAACATAAAACGTATGCACGTCATACGATCGCAAGCCGACCGGGATAAGCCACAGCAGGAGGAAGAACGACATGAAACTTAATGCGGCTATAATCTTGTCGTCAAATCGCGCGGGCCTGGGTATCCCGGCGTTAGCCTCTGAAATATCGATTCCGCTCAATGGGGCGTCCTTTCATCCTGTGAGTTTCCGAATCAAGGGGGCCAAGGTGCGTCATCACTCAGACCTTCACTGATTCTAAGGTACCTGCAGGTGCCGTTGCCGGGTACTCGCCGGCATTAGTCCTTCCACGCGACCAGCGTACTCTCGCGAGTCTGCAAGCCGCGCGTCGGGCTCTGACTGTTCGACGTGGAGACTCCAGCGTAGAAGGCAACTCTCCTTGCCCTCTACAACGCGCGCCGACGGCGCATGCTGTTGACCACGACACCAACATGACTTTTGTCATGTACCCAAAAACAGATTCTTCACGCATTGTGAAGAGACAGGGCAAAGAACCCAGCATGGACTTGTGGCCGTTCTTGGCCGGTTCATCAGGCACTTTCAGTTATTGAAGCAAAACATTTTCCCCCAGGGCTGCGCATCCTCAAATGATTCACGGAACGCTGCCGCGAAGGACTTGCGGCGACCGGCCACCAACCGGATCGGCGACCTGATCATTGAGGGAAAGGCGGAACATGCACTCCCCCAAATCGCGGCACGCATTACAGTCAGGCTTCGACGAGAGCAAAGCATCAACAACCCGCACGACACCACGCGGCGTTATCCGCGCGCTTATCCTTTTATCGGCCCTCGCGGGACTCGCGGGTTGCACGCAGAAGCTTCCGACGCTGAAGCAGGTTGCAGCACCTACCATCAGCTCTTTTTCCGCGAGCCCGGCATCGATCCTTAATGGCTCAACGACCACCCTGAGCTGGACCACTGCGGGAGCGACGAGCGTGGCCATTACGCCGGGGACGTTTGCATCGACGTCCTTGACCGGTTCGGTGGTTCTAAGCCCGACCGCGACGACGACTTACACGCTGACGGCGACAAACACCACGGGTTCGGTAACCGCGACTCTCGTAGTGACTGTGAACCAGCCGACGCTGCCCACAGTCAGCTCATTCACAGCGAGCCCGACGAGCATTACGCTGGGCGGAATCAGCACGTTGAGTTGGACCACTTCAGGCGCGACGACACTCAACATTGCACCGGGAAGTCTTGCTTCAACCTCAGCGACAGGAACCGTGAACGTGAGCCCGGAGACGACGACCACCTACGTTCTGACAGCGACGAATGCTGCAGGATCGGTGACGGCCTCCGTCACGGTGACGCTGACATCGGCGGGCGGCCCGCTGAGTATTACCACGACAAGCTGCCCGGGTGGAACGCAGAACACGGCCTACGCGGGCTGCACGATTGCGGCGACGGGCGGGAATCCGCCGTACACTTTTTCGATCGATGACAGCGGCGACTATCCTCCGCTGCCGGAAGGTTTGACGCTGGATGCATCGTCAGGCGAGATCACGAGCCCCTTGATCGGCGGCCAGGGAACGTACCAACCTGAAATTGTGGTGACGGATGCGACCGGCGCGACCGCGAAGGCGCAGGTTGCTTTCGCGATGAATGGCAGCAATGCATTCCTGGCGAATGTCTTTACGTCCGCTTCCATCTTCCACCATCGCGTGGATGCGGCGACAACGAATCTGCCGGTGGACACGTCGCCCGCCGCGCCGATGTACAGCGGATATTTGCCGGAAACAATCAAGCCATTCTTCGGGAACAATTCAAATGCGCCGTTTCCGAATGGAATCCCTGCGATCGAGGTGCCGGCGAACCAGCCCGATGTTTCGGTAGCGACGACGGTGTATCAGCAGTACTTCACTTCGGGACCGATTCCTGCCTATGCGCCGGTAGAGGGCACGAGCAACTCGAACGGAGACCGGCATGTGCTGGTGTATTTGGAGCCGGGCAGCGGAATGAATCCCGCGCTTTACGAGATGTGGCAGGGGATTTATCTGGACGGGCCGTGGACCGATTCCTCCAACGCGGAATGGCCGAACGTGGCGACGGACGCGCTGACTCCGCAGGGACAGGGAACGTCGGATGCGGCGGGCCTGCCCGTGGGACCGCTGCTCGCGAACGCCGATGAGGTGATCGGAACAGGGACGCCAACGGCGCCGAACGGGACGGTTCAGCACCCGATTCGATTCACGCTCAATCACATGCTCAATTACTGGGTGTGGCCGGCGACGCAAACGGCGGGAGTGGGCAGCTGCACGGCGAGCGGTGGTGGAGGTTCGATTCCTGTGGAGTCAGAGATTTCGCAGGCTACGCCGCCATCAAGCTGCACGATGAGCGGAGCCGCGGGAGAGATCTACCGCCTGAAGGCGTCGGTGGCAACGCCGGCTTGCGCTGCGACGAGCCCACAGGCGGCGATCATCATTACGGGGTTCCGGAATTACGGAATCATCCTGGCCGACAACGGCGACAGCGGCGGCCTGATCGGAACACCGGATGCGCGCTGGAACGACGCCGATCTATCGTGCCTGACCAGCCTGACTCTCTCAGACTTTGAGCCGGTGAATGTGTCGAGCCTGATGGTTTCGAACGACAGCGGAGCGACGAGCCACTAGGCTGATCGGCCGAGCAAAGCGCTTTAGACAAGCCTTTCGAGAATGGTGGTCAAAATCTCCGGCTGGTCAATCATTACGTCGTGGCCGCAGGTCACTGTTTCCGTCTTCCAAGAGCCGTCTGCCCGGCAGCGTTCCAAAGCATGGTCGAAGGAAGCACTTTTGAACAGAGGCGCGCGAACATAAACCTTTTTGGAAATGTTCTGGTATGCGCGCGTCACGGTAAGTTCCTCGGTAAAGCATTTGATCGGATGCGGCGTCAACTTGCTGTCGACCCAGTCAAGGTCGCTTGCATTCACATGAAAATAGGACGCTGGCGGGGGCTTGACGGCATCAACAGGCGGCGGCGAAGAGTCGTTGATCTCGTATAGCGACTGATTATTTTCGGGTATGAAGGCATCGAGGTAAACAATTGCCGAGATTCGATTGCGAAGCTGCTCAGCAACGCCAGTAATTACCATGCCACCATACGAATGACCGACGAGCACGACCCCGTCCAGATCCTTCCATTTGATTTCGCCAGTCACGTCGGCAATCTGTGTGGAAAGGTCGATCACATCGGGCCGCAAATGCGAACGCTCACCCACGCCCGAAAGAGTGGGAGCGATGACATAGTGACCCTGGTTCGTTAAGCGATCATAGACACGCCGCCAACACCATCCTCCATGCCATGCGCCATGAACTAAAACAAACGTAGCTTTCTTCCGCCCTGCGTGGACCATTAGATTAGGCACGATTTCCGCGCCGGCTACCAGCCCCGCCCCCATAGATATAACTTGCCGTCGCGAAATAGATCCAGCGCCCATTTCTCACCCTGTGACGGATTGTATGTGACCGAAGAGGCGACGGAATGAATTTGGGACACCGTTAAGAGGGTCCGAAAAAGGCAGGCCACTAATCTGTGCCTCAGAGTCGATGATCTCTCTTTGGATTTTCCAACCTGCCTCTGAGGGCTAGTGTGACGGAGGCACGTAGTCGGCAGGCAGGGCTGCACCGGAGCCGAAGAAGAAGTCCTCCATCTGCTCGACGAGGAACTGCTGCGCCTGTGGCAGCCAAGGCTGAAGGCGGTACTCATTGAGCAGCATCTTCTGGCGGCCAAGCCACTCGTCCCATGCAGCTTTGGAGACGTTCTTATAGATTTTCTGGCCAAATTCCGAGTCGAAGGGCGGCTCGTCGAGGCCCTCCATTTCCTTTTTGTACCGAACGCAAAAGACCATGTGCGCCATCGAAATTGCTCCCAAAGTCAATTGTAAATTGGATGGCCGGGGCGACGAGGGAATGCGAATGGCTCGTAAATTCTCTTGACAAGGGGCCGGGTGGCGGGTTGTTCTATCTCCACCTCGCTTGACGCCCCTAGCCTTTTGAGATCAAT
>Ga0335085_10005143_pt1 | contig 21248 bp, 18 predicted proteins | sample Lox_Sample_45_FD_206712 | JGI IMG/M metagenome (GOLD analysis project Ga0335085, IMG submission 206712) | Soil microbial communities from Loxahatchee National Wildlife Refuge, Florida, United States - Lox_Sample_4.5 | ecosystem: Environmental > Terrestrial > Soil > Wetlands | place: USA...
CGGCTCATCACATCCTGGGGCTGTAGCCGGTCCCAAGGGTATGGCTGTTCGCCATTTAAAGTGGTACGTGAGCTGGGTTTAAAACGTCGTGAGACAGTTTGGTCCCTATCTACCGTGGGCGCTGGAAGTTTGAGAGGGGCTACTCCTAGTACGAGAGGACCGGAGTGGACGCACCTCTGGTGTACCGGTTGTCACGCCAGTGGCATCGCCGGGTAGCTATGTGCGGAAGAGATAACCGCTGAAAGCATCTAAGCGGGAAACTTGCCTCAAGATGAGACTTCCCGGGGGTTCAACCTCCCTGAAGGGTCGTCCTAGACCAGGACGTTGATAGGCAGGATGTGCAAGGGCCGCGAGGCCTTGAGCTAACCTGTACTAATTGCCCGTGCGGCTTGACCCTATAACCGTGAGCAGGGCGCATCGCTCGACGGTTGCTTGGCGAATCTCCTGCCCAGGCTTCACTTCATTCCGGATCGCGGCTCGTGCCGACGGCTGCCTTGCGGCTGACGGAACGGGCCCCAAGTCAATCTGGCGGCCATAGCAGCCTGGACCCACGCCTTCCCATCCCGAACAGGACCGTGAAACGGGCTCGCGCCGATGATAGTGTGCAGTCGCATGCGAAAGTAGGTCACCGCCAGGCCATCTTCAAACGGAAGACCCCGGGCTCGAGAGAGTTCCGGGGTCTTTTGTTTTGTGGAGCCGAATTCGGGCGAGTCGCCTTAAGCCGCGCCGGCTCGCCGCTCAGATCGCGTCGGGCTCCAGGTCGAACGGCTTCGGGGTGCCGGCGAACAGGCGCTCCAGGACTGCCTTCTCGCGCCGCTCGATCGTGGCGAGGAATTCACCCGCGTCCTTCATGTGCCGAAACGCCGCGAACCCGCGTTCGAGAAAGTCCTGCAGCTGAGCGAATCCGCCGGCACGCGCCGGCTTTCGCGCGAGCCTGAGCATGTGCCGAAGCAGTGGCTTGCCGACCACGCGGTCCAGCCGCCTTCCTACGATGACCAGTATCTCGATCTGTCGCAGACGCAGGTGGCGGTTTGCGCAGCGGCGATAGGCGCTGGCGTACGCCGATTCGGTGATCGAATCCTTGTCGATTTTCCCCTCCGCCAGCGCCTTGCACAGCGCCCGGTCGAGCTCCCCGGTCAGGGCATGCAGCTCGATCGCCCGGGCAACCGGCAGGAGCATGGCGCCCGGCAGGATCTTCACGAGCAGCGGATAAGCGCGCTCGAGAGACAGGTCGCGCTCCTCGAAGTCGCGCTCGCCGTATAGGTCGGAGAGGAAGAACGCGGTCGCAGGGGCATAGCGGTCGTTCGCCGCCAGATCCGCGTAGGTGCGCGCCAGCCGCCGGGCCTGCCAGCGCCGCAAGGCGGGCAGAAGTTCGTCGACTCCGGGAGCGGCCGCCCGGCCTTCGCGCAACGCGCGAAGACGGTCAAGTTGCGTGCGCAATTGCTGCGCAGGAGCCTCTTCGCCGCCGCTCCGGCCGCTCGCCGCAGTCATGAAGCGGCGGGCGCGGGTCCTCGGCCAAGCGCCTCGTTGCGCAACGCGCGTCGGAGCACCTTGCCGATCGGCGTCCTCGGCAACGGCAACGTACGAAACTCGACGTGCTTGGGAACCTTGTACCCGGTCAGGTGCTTGCGGCAGTGCTCGATCAGGGCGGCCTCGGTCAGCTCAGGGTCGCGGCGCAACGCGATGACCTTGACCGCCTCGCCGGAGCGCTCATCGGCCACGCCAATGACGGCGCTTTCGAGCACGCCGGGATGCAGCGCAACGACGTCTTCGACTTCGTTCGGGTACACGTTGAAGCCCGACACGATGATGACGTCCTTCTTGCGATCCGTGATGTGCACGTAGCCTCGCTCGTCGACGAAGCCCATGTCGCCTGTACGCAGCCAGCCGTCCCGATCCATGGCGATCGCGGTTTCGTCAGGAAGATTCCAGTAGCCCCTCATTACCTGCGGGCCCCGCACGCAAATCTCGCCGATCTCGCCGATGCCGAGATCGACGCCCTTGTCGTCACGGATGCCGAGCTCGGTCGAAGGCAGGGGCATCCCGACTGCCCCGGAAAACTCCTTGGCGTCGAGAGGATTGGCGCAGACGTTGGGCGACGTCTCGGTGAGGCCGTAGCCCTCGATCAGGGCGACGCCGGTGATTTCCTGCCAGCGCTGGGCCACCGAGCGCTGCAGTGCCATGCCGCCCCCGACGGCGACCTTGAGAGCGCTGGCATCCACCTCTCGGAGAGCCGCGCTGCTGAGCAGGGCGTTGTACAACGTGTTGACGCCGGTAATGACGGTGAAGCGGTAGCGCTTGAGCTCCTTGATGAAGCCCGGGATGTCGCGCGGATTGGTGATCAGCAGGTTGTTGCCACCCCATTTCATGAACGTGAGGCAGTTCGCGGTCAGCGAGAAGATGTGATACATGGGCAGCGGCGTCACCACAATCTCGGCGCCTTCCTTGAGCACGCCGCTGATCCACGCCGAGGTCTGCTGCAGGTTGGCCACCATGTTGCCGTGGGTGAGGACCGCGCCCTTGGCGACGCCCGTCGTGCCGCCGGTGTACTGCAGGAAGGCGACGTCCTCCGGTCCGAGAGCAATGTCCTGCAGACGATGGGCATTCCCTTGCGCGAGTGCAGCGCGCAGATCCAGCGCCCCCTCGATGCGCCATGCGGGAACCATGCGCTTCAGGTGCTTCACGACGAAGTTGACGAGCAGCGACTTCGGCGCGGGCAACAGGTCGCCGACCTGTGTCGTAACGACGGTCTTCAACGCCGTGTCGGCCAGCACCTCCTGAAGCGTGTGCGCAAAATTCTCGAGTACCACGATCGCTTCGGCGCCCGAATCGCGCAGCTGGTGCCGTAGCTCGGTCGCCGTGTAGAGCGGATTGACGTTCACCACCGTCATGCCGGCCCGCAGCGCACCGAACAGCACGACGGGGTATTGCAGCAGGTTGGGCAGCATGATTGCCACGCGCGTGTCCTTGGGCAGGCCGACCGCGGCCTGCAGGTAGGCGGCGAACTGCCGTGTCAGCCGATCCAGGTCGGCGTAGGTAAGGCTTGCACCCATGTTGGTGAACGCCGGCAGTGCGGCGAACCGCCGGCAGCTGATCTCGAGGATCTCCTTCAGCGACCGGTACTCGGAAACGTCGATCTCGGCGGGGACGCCGGGCGGGTAGTGCTGCAGCCAGATCTTGTTCATCTGGGTCGTCCGCGCCCGGATGCCGCATTCTGCAGTTTGCGGAACTCGCCCGGAAAGGCCTCGACGATGCGTTCCGGGTCCGGAACCATGCCGGCATCGGTCATCAGCCCGAACTGCACGTGGCCCGCATAGGACAGCAGGCTGACGCCCATGCCGATGCTGGCCGACTGCGGCACCCAGAACATCTGCTCGTCGATCTCCACGCCGGCGAAGCGCAGGCGCCGCTGCGGTCCCGGCACGTTCGTCATCACGGCGGTAGCATGCGATCCGAGCGTCTGCAGGAGCTGCTCATGCACCGCGCGCGGCGCGACGCCGGCAAAGCTGAGCAGGCCGAGCAGCAGCATCGGCTGCGGCGAATGCCGCAGCGCAATCATGCGCTGGTGGACGGCGTACAGACGCTCGAGCGGATTCGCCACGCCCAACGGCAGTTCGAGGAACACCAGGCCGAACTGGTTGCCGAGCGCCTCTGCGCTGTCTGCAGCGCGCAGATTGACCGGCACCACTGCCCGGATCTCGAGCCCCTCCACCGCGTCGCGGTGTGAGGCCAGGTAGCCACGCAGAGCGCCAGTCACCGCAGCGAGGAGCACATCGTTCACCGAGCAGCCGAGGCTCTTGCCGATCGCCTTCACCTGTGCGAGCGAAATCGGCTCGGACCACGCGGCGCGTTTCGAAAGCCCGGGCTCGCCGCGGAATCGGGTCCCCGGCTCGGGCGACATGGTGAGCAACTTGGCCGCCTCGATGAGGAACATCGCACCGGTCTGCGCCAGCTCCAGCGCCTTGCCCGGGCGCAGCAAGAGCTCGAAATAGCCCTGCCAGAACGCCCCGGACCATTGGAGCAGCTTTGCGCCGGCTTCGCCCAGCGGCTCCAGCCAGGGTAGCCACCCCGTGGCGCGGGTTCCCGTGCCGTCACCCGGCGAGGCGGCGGTCCCGTTGCTCAGGGCGAGCAGCACGCGCATGAGCGCGACACCGTCGGCGTAGCAGTGGTGAATGCGCGCGACAAGCGCGCTGCCCGAGCCGCGGTAGCGCTCGATCAGGTGAAACTCCCACATCGGATGGCCCGGGTCGAGCGGCGTGCTGGCCAGGTCGCTCACCAGGTCCTGCAGCTCCCGCTTGCCGCCCGCGCCGGGAAGCGCGACGCGATGCAGGTGGCGCGCGAGGTCGAATTTCGGGTCGGTCTCCCAGTAGTGAATTCCGGCTGACTCGACCGGTCGCTGCATGAAGCGAGGAAAGGCGAGGAAGCGCTCGCGCACGGCTCGCCTCAACCGTTGCGCGTCGAGGCGACTGCGGAAGGTCATCACGCACGTGATCGCCATCGGGTTGGCGGGGCGCTCCATGCGCAGCCAGGACACGTCCACCCCCGACATGCGCTCGCGCCCCGCGGCTGAGGGTGGCTTCGCCCGCAGCTTGCGCGGCGCGCGGCGCTCAGAGCGCGTCAAGGCGCTCACGGGCGAGCTCGACGTCGAGCAATTCGGTCGCATCGGCGGGCTTGATCCTGATCGCCTCCGACAGGAGCTTGCTGGCCTCGCCGACCTTGGCCTGGTCCAGCATCAGCAGGCCGCGGGCGTACTCTACGCGCGCAATCGCGGAGTCGGGATTGAGCGCAAGCGACCTGCGATAGTGCGCGAGCGCGTCGGCGGCGTTCGCGCCATAGGTCATGCGGCCGACCAGCGCGCCCACCTTGTCGATCACTTCCGCGTGGTAGGTTCCTGTCGCTATGTGAGCGTCCGCGTGCCGTGGCTCGAGCGCGAGCGCGCGGTCGAGGGCTTGCTTGACGCGGCCTGCGATGCCTTGCGCGATCGCCTCGAGCACCGACACGCCCTGGCTGTGCCGGCCGAGGCAGTAAGCAAGAAGGTAGTGCGCGTTGGCGTGCTCCGGCATCGCTTTGCGCGTGCTGTCGGAGCGCTCGGCAGCCTGCGCGAAGATCGCCAGCCGTGCTCGCTTATCGGGCTCCAGATATGTCGCATACATGCTCGCCGACTTGTCCGCCACGGTATGGCCGATGGCGCCGAGTCCGAGTCCCCCGTCGTATGCTTCCTGGAAGTCGCCCCGATGAAAGGCGCGCCATGCGTCCTGCAGCGCCTCGGCGATGCGAGCCGGGTCTGCGCTGGCCTTGCCCGCCGACTTTCGCGCCGCCGGCGCGGCCGCGAAGGTCGCCTCGACCCACTGGGCGGAAGGAAAGGGCTCGCGGTCGCCGCGGTGCAGCCGCGCCCATTTCTTCTCGAGCGCGGGTCCCGCGTAGTCGAAGCCGCGGCGCGCATGGGGGAAGAGGTTCCATTTGCGGGCGGTCGTCATGTCCGGGCGCTCCGCGCGGCGGACGGGGTCCGCTGCAGCCAGCGCTCCAGGCGGTCGAGCGTCGTCTGCAGCGCGCGAAAACCGTCCCCCGCGCCGCGCGCTGGCGGCGGAACCTCGTCGCGCAGGACGGCGCCCCGGATGGAGATGCCGTGGCGCGCGAGCTTGGGCGCGAGCTCCTTGCGGCGCGCACGCAAGTCGCGCAGCGTCGATCGATAGGCGTGGCGGAACACGCGATGGCGGTTGGCATAGCTGAACACGTTGGTGAAGAACATCTCGGCATCGTCCCGCCGAGGCTGGAACAGCAGCACGTCTGCACCCCGGTACTGGCGGGCGTAGCCCGCCATTCCCGCCTGCATACGCGAATAGATCAGGGCGCGAAATGTTTGCGACAGCACGGCCGGCAGGCCCCCGGCCTCGAGCCTCTGGTGCCTCGGGTGCCCCTGCCGCGCAGCGAGCCCCGCATCGTAGGGAATCAGCGGATTGACGCAGAACAGCAGGCGAGCGCCTTCGCGCAGGGCGACAGAAGCATGCAGCGTCTTGCGCAGGGCGCCGTCGACGTAGTACCGGCCGCCGATGCGCACCGGCGGATACAGGACGGGCAGCGCCGCGCTCGCCTGCACCGCGAGCGAGATCGGCACATGGTCATGGCCGCGCTCGCCGAAGTTCACGGACTCGCCCGTGTCGAGGTCGGTCGCGACGAGCCGCAGGCGGTGGCGCAGCGCGCGGAAGTCGTTGCTGCTGCCGTGGGCCCGGAATGCCTGCTCCAGGAACCTGCCCATCGCTTCGTTGTCGAGAAAGCCGGTCGGGATGGCCCGGCCCACGCGCGAGAGCACCTTTCCGGCGTTGGCGCCGAACGGATCGCGCATGCGTTGCCAGAGCAGTTCCAGCGCGAGTTGCGGCAGCGAGGCAGCGCGCCGGGCGATTTCGCCGACCGCCGGCGACAGAAATACGGCTGGCGACACCGGGTGCTCGCGCGAGGCCGTTTCCACCAGGATGTGCCGCAGGTCCGCCGGGCTGAAGCCGTTGGCAAGCATCGAGGCGATGAACGCGCCCGAGCTGACGCCGACGTAGATGTCGAGCTCCGTGAAGTCCATGCCATCGAGCGCGTCCTGCAGCGCGCAGAGGGCGGCGATCTCGTACACCGCCCCGACCGGGCCGCCGCCCGCCAGCGCGAGACCGATGCGCGGCTTGCGATCGGCGCCGCCCCGGCGACGTTGCGCTCGGGGAGGCACGGCCGCTCCCGTCTAGCGGTGCGCCTTGCGCGCGCGCCGCTTTCCGCCGGCGCCGCGACCCGCCAGCCTTGCGACGCTGCGGTCGAGCTGCGCGACGCGGCGCGAGAGCTGCTCGAGGTCGCGCGCATTCGGCACGCCGATGGTCTTCATCGCCGAGCCGACGCGCTGCTCGAACGCGCGCTCGAGCTTGCCCAGCGTACCGCCGGCGCGCGAGCGCAACTGCGTCATGCGGCTGCCGGCGAACGCACGCGTGCGGTTCTCCATGTCCTTGCCTTCCTTCACCAGCAGGTCGAACAGCTTGTTGCCCTCGTGCCGGGCGGTGGCAAATGCCCCCAACCCCGCGAGCCAGATCTCCCGTCCCGACTCGCTTACTGCTTGCGCGATTCTCGCCTGCGAACCCGTCTTCCGTGCCATGGTCTCGACCCTTTTTGTCTGCGGTTGAATTTAGCCGCCCAGCGAGCGGCCCGCACACACGATGGCACCGCCCCGGAAGTCGGGTTTGATCTAGCGCAATAAATGCACTTCGCGGCTGCTGCTAGCATCGGCGCGGGACGATCTGATGGCCTATCTGATCACGGGTGGGACGGGTTTCATCGGCAAGCGACTGGTGGCGCGCCTGCTGGAGCGCGGGGACGCGCCCATCCACATCCTGGTGCGCGAGCGCAGCGTGGCGAAGCTCGAGGCGCTGTACCGCCGATGGGGCGTCGACCGCTCGCGCGTCGTACCGGTCGTGGGCGACCTGACGCTGCCGGAACTCGGCCTCGCCCCGCAAGAGCTCGCGGCCCTGAGGGGCAATATTCGCCACATGTTCCATCTGGGCGCGATCTATGACCTGCGCGCCGACCCCGGCGCCCAGTTCGCGGCCAATGTCGATGGCACGCGCAATGCGGTGCAGGCCGCGCAGGCCATCGGAGCGGAGTGCTTTCACCACATGAGCTCGATCGCCGCCGCCGGCCTGTACGAGGGAACGTTCCGCGAGGACATGTTCGAGGAGGCGGAAAACCTCGATCATCCGTACTTCGGCGCCAAGCACGAAGGCGAGCGGGTAGTACGCACGGAATGCCGCGTGCCGTGGCGCATCTACCGGCCCGGCATCGTGGTCGGCCAGTCGGATACGGGCGAGATGGACAAGATCGACGGGCCGTACTATTTCTTCAAGGCCATCCAGAAGGTTCGCAATGCGCTGCCGAAGTGGTTCCCCGCCGTCGGCTTGGAGGGGGGGCGGCTCAACTTGGTGCCGGTCGACTACGTGGTCGCCGCGCTCGACCACCTGGCGCACCGCGAGGGACTCGACGGGCGCTGCTTCCATCTCACCGATCCGCACCCTCGGCGAGTGGGGGACATCCTCAACATCTTCGCGCGCGCCGGACACGCGCCGGACTTTGCGTTCCGCCTCAATCCGCACCTGCTCGGCTTCATTCCGGGCGCGGTGCGCGACGCGCTCGCCCTGCTTACGCCGATGCGGCGCCTGCAGGACGGCGTTCTGCGCGACCTCGGGCTGCCGCATGGCGTGCTGCAGTTCGTCAATTACCCGACCCGCTTCGACAATCGCGACACGCAGAAGCTGCTCGATGAAGCGGGCATCGGGGTGCCGCGGCTCGAGGACTATGCCTGGAAGCTCTGGGACTACTGGGAGCGCCACCTCGACCCCGATCTCTTCGTCGATCGCAGCCTTGCCGGCGCGGCGCGCGGCAAGGTCGTGATGATCACCGGCGCGGCGGACGGCATTGGCCGGGCGACGGCGCTCAAGCTCGGCGAGGCGGGCGCCACGGTGCTGGTGATCGATCGCGATGCCGACAAGCTCGAGCGCATGCGCAAGGAGGTCGAGTCGCGCGGCGGGCGGTTCTCGTTCCATCACGTCGACCTGACCGACTATGCGCAGATCGACGAATTGGCGTCGACGACGCTCGCGGAGCACGGCGTCGTGGACGTGCTTGTCAACAATGCCGGCCATTCGATCCGCCGCTCGATCGAGCATTCGTACGAGCGCTTCCACGATTTCGAGCGCGTGATGCAGCTGAACTACTTCGGCGCGCTGCGGCTGACCCTGCGGCTGCTGCCCTCGATGCAGCAGCGGCAGCGGGGCCACGTCGTCAATATTTCCTCGATCGGCGTGCTGACCAACGCGCCGCGCTTCTCGGCCTACGTCGCCTCGAAGGCGGCGATGGACGCCTTCGCGCGCTGCGCCGCGTCGGAGTTCGCCGACAGCGGCGTCGAATTCACCACGGTCAACATGCCGCTGGTGCGCACGGCGATGACGGCGCCGACCGAGCTGTACCGGCAGGTGCCGATGCTGGCGCCGGAGGAAGCCGCCGAGCTGGTCGCGCAGGCGATCATCCAGCGTCCGACGCGGGTGGCGACTCGGCTCGGCATATTTGCGCAGGTCGTGCATCTGGTTGCGCCGCGCATTTCGCAGCTGATCATGAACGCGGCGTACCGCGCCTTCCCGGAGTCCAGGCGCGCACAGGACAAGACCGCGGCGGCCTCCGGGCCGCCGTCCGCCGCCACGGCGGATCAGGCGGCCTTTGCGCAGCTCATGAAGGGCATCCACTTCTAGCCGCCGCTATTTCCGCAGCGACGCGGCGATGCACCCGCGGCTCGACCAGCAGCTGCAGGTGGCCCAGGCGCTCGAGTGTCAGTCGGCTCGCCCCCGGCAGCAACGCGTTGTCCTGCGGCGCGACGAGGCTGTCGTGCCAGGAAGAGATGCAGGTCGCCTGAACGGCAGGCATTGCCGCCTCGTCCGCCTGCAGCCGGGAAAGCCATGCGCTGCCGGGCGCCATCTCGCTGGCGCACAGGCCGGGCGCAAGGCGAGCGAGCCGGCTGCCGCGGTGGGGCGTGCCGATGGTCACGAGCCGCGCGACGCGGGGGTGACCGGCCATCCGCACGCGCCACGCGCGCGCCACCAGTCCGCCCATGCTGTGCGCAACGAGGATCACCTTCGACGTACCGCAAGTGCTGCACACTTCGTCCACGCGCCGCGCCAGCTGCTGTGCGAACAGATCGATGCCCGCGAGGGGTGGGCCGAGATTCACGCAGAACAGGTTGGGCGTCGCGCTGCCCCGCAGAGAGGCGATTTGCCGGTGCCAAACCCCGGCGTTGCAGTAGATGCCATGGACGAATAGCACCGGCGTCACGCCCGGCTCGACGTGCACGGGGTCGCGGGGTGCGAGCCAGCGCTGCAGCGCCTGACCGTAGAAGTATGTCCGCAGGAACGCGCCCGTTTCTCCCATGACCAGCCTCAGGAACTCCGCCGCGCCGAGCGGTACGCTCGCCGCCGCCCGCCAGCGCAGGGCGAGGGCGCACGCGACAGCCACCAGGCCGAAGGGCACGAGCAGGACAACGAACACCGCCGCGGCGAGTCCGGCGCCTGCCGGCACGCCGAAGACGAAATGCAGCGCAGCGGCGAGCGCCGCGACCAGCGCCAGCGCAGCAACCATCAGGAGCGTAACCAGGGCGGTGATCGTGGCGGGCCTCGGATGTACGGGTCGACTCTGCCCGCAATCGCGATGATGTACCATCGCGCGCGGCCCAGCGTTTCCCTTTGGTTTGCCTTCAGGTGCCGTGTGTACGGTAATATGGCCGAGTGAGGCTCCTCCTCGCCGCTGGTCTCGCCCTTGCGCTCCCACTGCACGCGCAGACTTACAAGTGGATCGACGAGAAGGGTGTGACGCATTACTCCTCCACCCCGCCCGCGGCAGCCGCCGAGGCCCACGTGATCGAAGAGCGGGTCTCGGTCTTGCCGACCGACCCGTCCCTGCAGACTGCGATCGCCGACATGCGCGCGCAGGCCGTGCGCCGCCAGGACTACGTCGAGCAGGAATACCTTCAGCGCCAGCGCCTTGCGGCGGAAAAGGAAATGCTGGCGATGACCATTCCCGAGTGCCCCTATCGGGCGGAATGCGACGACGGGTATGTTTCCTACGTTTATCCGGGTTACGCCTACGCCGGCTACCCGGTCCAATACGGCGGACCCCTGCGGCGGTCGCATGGCTACGGCCTGGGATTCCGCCCCGGATACCTTGCGGGTCCGATTCCAGTTGGCCGCGGCGCACCTCCCGGGGACGCGCGCGCTGGTCGCTTCTCGGGCGGCCGCCGGTAGCGGCTGGCCGCAGCTGCCCAACGATCAAGTCGACAGATTGCGCGAGGTCGCCGGCCGGTTGCCGCGCGAGGCGCCCGACTTCCAGCACTTGCTGGCCGATCTGAAGCGGTAGTGGGCCGCGTCCGACGATACCGCGCGGCCAACGGATCCCGACAATGAAGGTACCGCAGGCGGACGACTCGGATCTCGTCGATCGCATATCCGCGAGGCTGCTCGACGTGCTGATCCGGGCCGCGCTCATCGTTGCGATGGCGGCGCTCTGCTACCGGGTCTTCGCGCCCTTCCTGACACTGACGGTGTGGGCCGTAATCCTCGCGGTCACGCTGTATCCGCTGCAACAGTCGCTGGCGCGAAGATTGCGGAACAGGCAAGGCCTGGCGGCGGCGCTGCTGGTGATCCTCGGCATGCTCTTCATCGTGGCGCCGGCCGCGCTGCTGATGAATTCTCTGGGTGACTCGGTCAGCGCGTTCATCCATGGCGTGCAGGACAACACGCTGCGGATCGGCGCGCCGAAGGAGGGCGTCAAGGCATGGCCGATCATCGGCGAGCGAGTCTACGCGGCCTGGTCGATGGCGCACGACGACCTGCCGGCACTGGTGCAGGCCCTGCAGCCCAAGATCGGCGAGATCGCGCGGCACGCGCTGGGCTTCGTCGCGAGCATCGGCGGCGGGCTGCTGGTGTTCCTCGCCTCGTTCGTGATCGCGGGCGTCGTCATGGCATACGGTGCATCCGGCGCCCGGGCGAGCCGGTCGATCTTTGTGCGCGTGGCCGGTGCTCCGCGAGGCGAAGCACTGGCGGCGCTGTCGACTTCCACGATTCGCGCGGTCGCGGCGGGCGTCCTGGGGGTGGCGTTCGTCCAGTCGGCGATCATCGGCCTGGCGGCGCTGGCGGCCGGCATTCCCGGCGCCGGCCTCATCGCAGTCATCGCGCTCGTGCTCGGCATCGCGCAGGTGCCCAACCTCCTCGTGACCCTGCCGGCGATCGCCTATGTCTGGTCCGGCGGGGAACACGGTGTCGGCATGGCAACGCTGTACACGATCGTATTCGCGCTGGCCGGCATGCTCGACAACATCCTCAAGCCGCTGATGCTGGGTCGCGGCGTCGACTCGCCGATGCCGGTCATCTTCCTCGGCGCGATCGGCGGGCTCGCGAGCGCCGGCATTCTCGGCATGTTCGTCGGCGCCACGCTGCTGGCGCTGGGCTATCGGATCTTCATGGAATGGGCGATGGCGCGCGACGCGACGCCATCGCCGCCGAATGCCGTCACTCGGCCTCCCGAGACGCCGCAGTGAAGCCCTCCATCGACTGGCTCCTGCGACACCCGGCGTGAAGCAGGTGCTGGATCCCGCCGAGCGGGTGTCCGAAATCGTCTTCGGCGTGCTGATGGCGATGACCTTCCTCGGCGCGCTCAACGTCGCCGAAGCCGGCCACCAGGAAGTACGCACCGCGATGATCGCCGCGCTCGGCTGCAACCTCGCCTGGGGCCTCGCCGACGCGGTGATGTACCTCGTCGGCATCCTGACCGAGCGCACGCGCGAGTACACGCGGGCGCGGCGAATGCACGAAGAGGCGGTGGCGCCGCGACTCGTGTTCCACGACTGCTGGGGCGCGCTCGGCGTGTTCCTGCTCGTCGCGCTTTCGACCTTCCCGCTCGTTGTGCCGTTCATGATCTTCGGCGAGCTTCACCGCGCGCTGATCGCTTCGCGGCTCGTGGCGCTCGCGCTGCTCTTCGGTGGCGGCTGGATGCTCGCGCGCTACGCGGGCGGCAGCCCGTGGCGCTGGGGATGCGGCCTCGCCGCGGTCGGCGCCGTGCTGCTCTCGGCGATCATGGCGCTCGGCGGGTAAGCGGGCGCCAGCCGGTCGAAGTAGAATCGATCGCCTCTCCGACCTCTCTGGAAAGGATTCCCCATGCAAGCGCCAAGACGCATCGCGAGTTCCTTTTGCCTGCTCGTTCTCGCGGGAACGGCGCTTCTTGCGGGCGGCTGCGCCACCGTCGAGCTCACGCAGGCCGGCGCGGGCGTGCGCCTCGCCGATCGGGGGGAGATCGCGAGCTGCGAGCCGCTCGGCAAGGTCACGGCCAGCGTGGAGGACAAGATCGCGTTCGTTCCACGCGATCCCGACGCGGTGGCGGACAACCTCAAGGTGTTGGCGCGCAACGCCGCGGCGGGAATGGGAGCCGACTCCATCGTGCCGGCCTCGAAGATCGAAGAGGGCAAGCAGGCGTTCGAGGCTTATCGCTGCCTGCGGAAGTGAAATCGCGGGAAAGGACGGGAGGCTTGCCGGCGCTCCCGATACTGTATATAAATACAGTCCTGGTCCGTCCCCATGGCAGCTTCCCGCCCGGCACTCGAAGCCGTCCTCCACCGTCACCCCGTCTGGCGCGGGGCGGGGGTGGCGCCGCTCGGCCGGGCGGTCCCGAGCGGCTATCCGGGCCTTGACCGCGAGTTGCCCGGAGGAGGGTGGTCCGCCGGCACGCTGACCGAGATCCTGTGCCCCAGCCAGGGCATCGGCGAGCTTCAGCTCCTGCTGCCCGCGCTCGCCGCCCTGTCGGGCGCGGCCGGCCGCATTGCCTGGCTGGCGCCGCCGCATCTGCCCTATCCGCCTGCACTGGCCGCAGCGGGGCTGCGCCTGGAGCTCCTGACCGTCGTCCGCGCCCACGGGCGGCGCGACACGCTGTGGGCAGCCGAGCAGGTGCTGCGCGCGGGCGCCTGCCGCGCGCTGCTGTTGTGGCTGCCGCGCGCCGGCTACGGCGAGCTGCGGCGGCTGGCGCTCGCCGCGGAAACGGGCACGGCCGTGACCGCGCTGTTCCGGCCGCTGGCTGCCGGGCGCGAACCTTCGCCCGCGCCGCTGCGCCTGGCGCTCGAGCCGGACGGCGGCCGGCTCGCGGTGCGCATTCTCAAGCGCCGTGGCGCGCCGCTCGCGGCCGCCCTGCGCATCCCGATTCCGAGGCCGGTCCATGCTGTGGGTCGCGCTCCACTTCCCTCATCTGCCCCTCGAGTCCCGGCTGCGCGGCTGTGCGCCGTCTGAGGCGGCCGAGCCCTGGGCGATCGCGGAGGACCATGCGGTCCTCGCCTGCAACGCCGCTGCCCGCGACGCCGGCATCAAGCCGGGCAGCGCGCTCGCGAGCGCCTGGGCCCTCGCGCCGGGATTGCGCGTGCTGCCCCGGGACGCGGCGGCCGAGGCCCGGGCGCTCGAAGCGATCGCCACCTGGGCAGGGCAGTTCACCGGCAAGGTGTCGCTGGAGCCTCCGCAGGCCGTGCTGCTGGAAGTGCAGGGAAGCCTGCGGCTGTTCGGCGGCGCCGCACGCCTCATGGCGCGCCTGCGCGGCGGCCTGATCGAGCTCGGCTTCGATGCTCTGCTGGCCAGCGGGCCGACCGCGCGGGCGGCGCTCTGGCTCGCCCGCGGGCGCGGCGAGACCCTCGCGGCGCTGCCGCTCGAGGCGCTCGAGGCGGATCCCGCGGTCCTCGATCTGTTGCGCCGGGTCGGCGTGCGCGCGCTCGGGGAGCTGATGCGATTGCCGCGAGCCGCCGTCGCGCTGCGCTTCGGCCAGCGCCTGCTCGACGAGCTGGATCGCGCGACCGGGGCGGCGCCCGAGCCGCGCCGATTCTTCGCGCCGCCCGAGCGCTTTCGCGCCCGGCTCGAGCTCCCGGCGCCGGCGGCGCAGGCCGAGCGCGTGCTCTTCGCCGCGCGGCGCCTGCTCGTGCAGCTCGAGGGCTTTCTCGCTGCGCGCCAGGCCGGCGTGCGCGGCTTCCGGCTCCGGCTCGAGCGGCGCGCCGCGCCGCCGGCGGAGATCCGGATCGGGTTCTCGTCGCCGCGCCGGGAAGCCGAGCACAGCCTGCGGCTGCTGCGCGAGCACCTCGGCGATACTGCGCTGGGCAGCCCGGCGGAGGCGATCGAGCTCGAGGCCGCCGTCCTCGAGCCGCAGGTCGCCGACGCGCCGGGCCTGTTCGGCGACCCCGGCGCAGACGCGGAGACCTGGGAGCGTCTCGCCGAGCGCCTCCAGGCGAGGCTCGGCGCGCAGGGCGTGCATGGCCTGGCCACGCAGGCCGATCACCGGCCGGAGCGCGCCTGGCGTGCCGCGGATCCGGGCGTGGCGGCCGAGGCGATCGCGTTGCCTCCCGGGCCGCGCCCGCTCTGGCTGCTCGAGCCGCCGCGCCGCCTGGGGGAGGGCGACTTCGTCCTGATTTCCGGGCCCGAGCGCATCGAGTCGGGATGGTGGGACGGCGACGACGTGGCGCGCGACTACTTCATCGCGCTGCGGGGAACGTCGCTGTCGTGGATCTTCCGCGCTGCCGAAGGCTGGTTCCTGCATGGGCTGTTTGCCTGAGTACGCCGAGCTGCACTGCCTGTCGAACTTCAGCTTCCTGCGCGGGGCCTCGCATCCCGGCGAGCTGGTGGAGCGCGCGGCGGCGCTCGGCTACGCGGCGCTCGCGCTGACCGACGAATGCTCGCTCGCCGGCGCGGCGCGGGCGCACGTCGCCGCCCGCGAGCACCGGCTCAAGCTCGTGCTGGGCGCGGAACTGCGGCTCGAGGACGGCACGAAGCTCGCGCTGTGGGCGCCCGACCGCCGCGCCTACGGCGCGCTCTCGCGGCTGATCACGATCGGGCGCCGGCGCGCGGCCAAGGGCAGCTACCGCCTCTCGCGCGCCGACGTCGAGGCGCAGGCCGCGAGCGGGCTGCTCGCGCTGCGCCTCGAGGGCGACGCGGCCTGGCTCGCGGAGCGCTTTCCGGGCCGCGCCTGGATCGCGGTCGAGCTGCACTGCGGCCCCGACGACCGCGCGCGCCTCGAGCGGCTGCGCGAGCTCTCGCGTGCGTGCGGATTGCCGCTCGTCGCCGCCGGCGACGTGCACATGCATCGGCGCTCCCGGCGGCCGCTGCAGGACGCGCTGACCGCGATCCGCCTCGGCCGGCCGGTCGGGCGCTGCGGGCAGGCGCTGCACCCGAACGGCGAGCGCCACCTGCGCTCGCGCGTGCGCCTGGCGCAGCTCTATCCGCCCGAGCTGCTCGCCGAGACGCCGCGTGTCGCCGAGCGCTGCGCGTTCTCGCTCGACGAGCTGCGCTACGAATATCCCGAGGAGCTGGTGCCGCCGGGCCACACGCCCGCGAGCTGGCTCGCGCAGCTCGCCGCCGAGGGCCTCGCCTGGCGCTTCCCGGCCGGCGTGCCGCAGAAGGTGCGCTCGCTGGTCGACTACGAGCTGCAGCTGATCGCCGAGCTCGGCTACGAGCCGTTCTTCCTCACCGTGCACGACGTCGTCCGCTTCGCGCGCTCGCGCGGCATCCTGTGCCAGGGCCGGGGCTCGGCCGCGAACTCGGCCGTGTGCTATGCGCTCGGCATCACGGAGGTCGACCCCGGGCGGCTGCAGACGCTGTTCGAGCGCTTCGTCTCGCGCGAGCGCGACGAGCCGCCCGACATCGACGTCGACTTCGAGCATCAGCGCCGCGAAGAGGTCATCCAGTACATCTACGGCAAGTACGGGCGCGAGCGCGCGGCGCTCGCCGCCACCGTGATCTGCTACCGCCCGCGCAGCGCGGTGCGCGATCTCGGCAAGGCGCTCGGCCTGCCCGCGGACCAGGTCGAGCGCGCGGCGCGCTCGCTCTCGTGGTGGGACGGCGGGCGGGTCCTGCCGGAGCGCCTCGCCGAAGCCGGGCTCGACCCCGTGGATCCGGCGCTGCGCCGGCTGGTGGTGCTCGCGGGCGAGTTGAGCGGCTTTCCGCGGCACCTGTCGCAGCACGTCGGCGGGTTCGTCATCTCGCGCGGGCCGCTCGCGGAGCTCGTGCCGATCGAGAACGCGGCGATGCCGGAGCGCACCGTCATCCAGTGGGACAAGGACGACCTCGAGGCGCTCGGGCTGCTGAAGGTCGACGTGCTGGCGCTCGGCATGCTGTCGGCGATCCGGCGCGCGCTCGACATGCTCGGCCTGCGCATGCAGGACGTGCCGGCGGAGGACCCGGCGGTCTACGCCATGATCCAGCAGGCCGACACCGTCGGTGTGTTCCAGATCGAGTCGCGCGCGCAGATGAGCATGCTGCCGCGGCTGCGGCCGGAGAGCTTCTACGACCTGGTTATCGAGGTCGCCATCGTGCGTCCGGGTCCGATCCAGGGCGGCATGGTGCATCCGTATTTGCGCCGGCGCCGCGGGCAGGAGCCGGTCGTGTACCCGAGCGAGGCGGTGCGCGGCGTGCTCGAGCGCACGCTCGGCGTGCCGATCTTCCAGGAGCAGGTGATGCAGCTTGCGGTGGTCGCCGCGGGCTTCACGCCGGGCGAGTCCGACCGGCTGCGCCGCTCGATGGCCGCCTGGAAGCGCAAGGGCGGGCTCGAGCCGTTCCGCGAGCGCCTCGTGCAGGGCATGCTCGAGCGCGGCTACCGGCAGGACTTCGCCGAGGGGCTGTACCGCCAGATCCTCGGCTTCGGCGAGTACGGCTTTCCCGAATCGCATTCCGCCAGCTTCGCGCTGCTGGTGTACGTCTCGGCCTGGCTCAAGCGCCACCATCCGGCGGAATTCTGCGCCGCGCTGCTCAACAGCCAGCCGATGGGCTTCTACGCGCCGGCGCAGCTGGTGCAGGATGCCCGACGCCACGGCGTCGAAGTGCGCCCGCCGGACGTCGGCACGAGCATGTGGGACTGCACGCTGGAGAACGGCGCGCTGCGGCTCGGTCTGCGGATGGTCGGCGGGCTGTCGCAGGCATCGGCCGAGCGCATCGCCGCCGCCCGCGGCGCGGGCAGATTCTCCTCGGTGGAGGCGCTGGCCCAGCGTGCCGGGCTCGACCGCCGGGATGTGAGATGCCTCGCAGCGGGCAGGGCGCTGGCGGCGCTGGCCGGTCATCGCCGTCAGGCGCACTGGGCGGCGGCGGGCGTGTCCCGCGCCGCGGGGCTTCTGCACGACGCGCGCCTGAACGAGCCGGTCCTGCGGTTGCCGGCGCCGCCCGAAGGGGAGGAAATCGTGGCGGACTACGCCAGCCTCGGCCTGAGCCTCGGGCGCCATCCGCTTGCCCTGCTGCGCCCGCGGCTCGAGCGCCTCGGACTGCTGCCGGCGTCGGCAGTGCAGTCACGGCCGCACGGCCGGCGGGCCGGCGCGGCCGGCCTCGTCACCTGCCGCCAGCGCCCCGACACCGCCAGCGGCGTCATCTTCGTGACCCTCGAGGACGAGACCGGCTGCGTCAACGTCGTGGTGTGGCGGGATCTCGTCGAGCGCCAGCGGCGCGAGCTGCTCGGCGCGCGCCTGCTCGCGGTGGAGGGCGCGATCGAGCGCGACGGCGAGGTCGTGCATCTGATCGCCCGCCGCCTGCACGACCACAGCGCGCTCCTCGGCGAGCTGCTGGCCCGCTCAAGAAACTTCCGCTGAAGTCGCTAACCCTCTGACCGGCTTTGACATTCGACGCCGGGCACCCTTCCCCAAGCCCGTATAATCGCCAGCCAAATGACCGAAACCGCGCTCACCGTCACCGTCGCCAAGGACCTGGCCGACCTCATCCCTGTCTTCTTCAAGAACCGCCAGAAGGAAGTCGACACGCTTCGAACGGCGCTGGCCGCGCAGGACTACGACCAGCTGCGGCATCTCGGGCACCGGATGAAGGGCGTCGGCAACTCCTACGGCTTCGCCCGCGTCTCGGAAATCGGCAAGCGCGTCGAGGACGGCGCGCGCGCCGCCGACCGCGGCGCGATCGATGCCTGCATCAGCGAGTACGCGGACTACCTGTCCAAGGTGCGGGTCATCTATGAGTGATGCCGCCGGCGCACGCGCGGCGCCCCCCGCCGGGGCGCCGTTCCGCGTGCTGGTGGTGGACGACGACCCCGACATGGTCGCGTTCCTCGCCCACATGCTCGAGCGCGAGGGCATGGCGGTCGACACCGAGTCGGACGGCGGCGCGGCCCTGGCGCGCGTGCGCGCGTCCCCGCCCGACCTCGTGCTGCTGGACGTGATGATGCCGGGCGCGAGCGGCTTCGAGATCTGCCGCGAGCTGAAGAGCGACGAGGGCACCGCGCTCATCCCGGTCGTGCTGGTGACCTCGCTCGAGGACTCCGAGAGTCGCGTGCGCGGCATCGAGGCCGGCGCCGACGACTTCCTGTCCAAGCCGGTCAAGCGCGAGGAGCTGGTCGCGCGCGTGAAGACGCTGCGGCGGCTGCACGAGACGCGCAAGGAGCTCGAGAGCCGGCGGCTGGCGGCCGAAGTTCAGCGCAAGGAAGCGATTCGCCGCGCGTTCTCGCGCTACATCTCGCCGCGGCTCGCCGAGCGCATCGCCGACGCCGGCGAGCAGGGCGACCCGTTCCAGGGCCGGGCGCAGCGCACCAGCCTGGTCGCGCTCTTCGCCGACCTGCGCGGCTTCACGCGCATGACCGAGCAGACCGAGGTGGGCTCGGTCGTCTCGATGCTGAACGAGTACTTCGGCGTGCTGACGGAGGCCGCCTACCAGCACGACGGCACGATCTTCAATATGGCCGGCGACAGCCTGCTCGTGGGATTCAACGTCCCGTTTCCGCAGTCCGACGCCGCCGAGCGCGCATGGCGCACCGCGCTCGAGATGGTGCGGCGGTTCGCGCCCATGTCCACGGCGTGGCGGCGCCGGCACGGACTCGACCTCGGCGTCGGCATCGGCATTTGCGCGGGCGAGGCGATCATCGGCAACGTGGGCTCCGAGCACTACGCGAGCTACACGATCATCGGCAATCCGGTGAACACCGCGGCGCGGCTGATGCAGATGGCGGCGGCCGGGGAGGTGTTGCTCTGCGGGCCGGTCTACGAGCGCATTCGCCACCTCGTGGGCGCGCATCGCGTGGACGGGCGCGGCGACGTCACGTTGCGCGGCCGCTCCGAGCCGATCCCCGTCTACGCGGTGCAGGTCGCCGAGGGCGTGGCGGCATGAGAGTCCTGATCATCGACGACGACCCGGACCTGCGCAACCTGCTCGTGCACTACATCCGCCAGCAGTGGCCGGCGGGCGACATCGACGAGTACGACCCGCTCGAGCGCGACATTCCGGATGCCAAGTTTCCGCTGTCGTCGTACGACGTGATCATCCTCGACTACATGCTCGGCCGCGGCGACGGCCTGCAGTGGCTGGGCGAGCTGAAGAAGCGGGGCGACTGCCCGCCGGTGATCTTCCTGACCGGCGCGGGCAACGAGATCATCGCGGTGCGGGCGATGAAGGCCGGCGCAGACGAGTACCAGCGCAAGCAGGAGCTCAGCAAGGAGCGCCTGATCACCGCGATCCGCGACGTCGCGCACGACAAGATCGAGAAGACGGTGCCGCCCGAGATCGCGGCGCGCATGGAAGGCCATGTGCTCGGCGCGCGCGTCAAGATCCCGGGCATCAAGGTGCTGCGGCTGATCGGCGAAGGCGGCATGTCGCGCGTGTACCTCGCGTCGCGCGAGTCCGACGACGAGCCGCTGGTGGTCAAGATCCTGCGCAGCGAGATCACCGAGGACAAGCGCTCGCTCGCGCGCTTCATCGAGGAGTACAACCTGGTCGAGCGCATCCGCAGCCGGCACGTGGCGCGCATCCACGGCCACGGGGTGTCCGAGGGCAACGCCTACCTGGTCATGGAGTTCTTCGACGGCGGCGATCTCAACAAGCGCCTCGGCAACAAGGCCATGCCGCCGGAGGAGGCGCTGCGCATCTTCCGCGAGCTGATGTTCGCGCTCGGCGACATCCACGAGCAGGGAATCCTGCACCGCGACCTCAAGCCGCAGAACCTGATGTTCCGCTCGGACGGCAGTCTGGCGATCGTGGACTTCGGCATCGCCAAGCACATCGACTCGATCGACCAGACCAACAAGGGCGAGATCCTGGGCACGCCGCGCTACATGAGCCCGGAGCAGGTGCAGGGGCGCGCGCTCGACCTGCGCACCGACATCTACAGCGCGGGCGTGCTGCTCTACCAGATGATGCTCGGCACGCACCTGTTCGACGGCGAGACCGCGGTCGAGGTCGCGCTGCATCACCTGAACACGCCGCCGCCGGCGCTGCCCGAGCGGCTGCAGCGCTACCAGAGGCTGTTCGACAAGCTGCTGGAGAAGGACCGCGACGCGCGCTTCCGCAACGCCGACGAGGTGATCGGCTACCTCTCGCGCAAGTTCTACCAGGGCAACTAGGGCAGGCTCTTCCAGATCGCCTGCAGCTGTCCGGGCAGATCCTTGGGCGAGAAGGGCTTCGAGATCGTGCCGGCGGCGCCGAGCGCGCGCAGCTCGTCGAGCTCCTTCTGCGAGGCCTTGGCGGTGATGAACACCACGGGCAGGTCGCAAATCACCGGGATCTCCTTCATTTTCCGGTACAGCGTGGGGCCGTCCATGCCCGGCATCATCCAGTCGAGCATGACCAGCTCGGGCTTGAACGCATGCATGACATCGACCGCTACGTGCGGATCGCCGACGACCGCAACCGTCATCTTGCCGACGCGCTCGAGCGACATGCGCACGATCTTCTGGATGTCCTCGTCGTCCT
>Ga0335085_10005145_pt1 | contig 21243 bp, 11 predicted proteins | sample Lox_Sample_45_FD_206712 | JGI IMG/M metagenome (GOLD analysis project Ga0335085, IMG submission 206712) | Soil microbial communities from Loxahatchee National Wildlife Refuge, Florida, United States - Lox_Sample_4.5 | ecosystem: Environmental > Terrestrial > Soil > Wetlands | place: USA...
GGGCCACACGTGCAGCCCGCGGACCTCTGCGCCCGGGTCAATCGTGCCGATCTGCCCCAGGTCGGAGAGAATCGCTTCATCACTTTCTTCTACGGCCTTCTCGACGTGCCGGCGCGACGTCTGGTTTACGTCAATGCGGGGCACAATCCTCCCATCCTGGTTCGCCGCGACGGCTCGTGCCACCGGCTTCGAGAGGGTGGGCCGGTTCTGGCTTTGGTGGCCAATTGGAGTTGCCGGGAGGGGACGGTGGAGCTTGCTCCCGGTGACCGCCTCATCTTGTTTACTGACGGGATCACCGAAGCCACCGACGCACGAGGCGAGGAGTTCCAGGAGGAACGCTTGATTACGCTGGTCACAGCCCATCGGCGTCTTCGGCCAGGCGTCATAAAGGAAAAGATCATGGCGGCGCTGCGGGAATTCAACAACGATAAATGGAACGACGACGCCACGCTGCTCGTATTGGGCGTTGATGGGAGTGCGGAATGACTACACTGCTGCAAGACCTCCGCTACGGCCTGCGCATGCTGGCGAAGAATCCCGGCTTCACGGCAGTGGCCGCGCTGACGCTGGCGCTAGGCATTGGCGCCAACAGCACCATCTTCAGTTGGATCAACTCGACGCTGCTCGACCCGATTCCGGGGGCCTCTCATATCGGCGAACTGGTGACCGTTATGAGGGGGGAGCCGAGTGAGCACCCCCAACCGCCGTTCTCTTACCTCGACTACGTGGACCTGCGCGCGAGCACCCGGAGCTTGTCGGGTCTGGCGGCACATCACGAGGATTACGTATCCATCACCGGCTCTAGCAAGCCGGAGCGACTTTACGTCGACATGGTCTCCGCAAATTATTTCGAGGTGCTGGGGGTGAAACCCATCCTCGGTCGCGGCCTCCTGCCGGGGGAAGAAGAAAAGCCTGGAGGTCCGCCGGCGGTGGTGCTCGGCTATGGCCTGTGGCAGAGCCACTTCGGCGGCGACCCCGCCATCATTGGCAAGACCCTCCAGCTCAACCGGATTTTGTGCACGATTGTGGGGGTTGCCCCTCCGGCGTTTCAGGGATGTTCGACCGGCATCCGCCTGGACCTTTGGGTTGCCCTGATTCATCGGGCCGAGGACCTGCGCGCACGCGACAGTTTCTGGCTCAACGCCGTCGGCCGCCTCAAGCCCGGGGTGGACCGCCGGCAAGCCGAGGAGGAACTCAACCTCCAGATGCAGCGTATTGTCCGGCAGTATCCCGACACGCATCGTGGCCCCAACCAGATTACGCTCGACCCGCTCTGGCGCTCGCCCTTTGGTCCCAACGTCTACATGTACAGAAGCCTGCTGATGCTGTTGGCGCTGGCGGGGGTGTTGCTTTTGCTGGCCTGCACCAATGTGGCAAACCTGCTGCTGGTGCGCTCGATGGCGCGGCGGCGCGAGGTTGCCCTGCGCATGGCCATGGGCGCCAGCCGCTGGCGGCTGGTGCGTCAACTGCTGGTTGAAAGCCTCTTGCTCGCCCTGGTGGGTGGCGCCGTCGCCATGTTGCTCACCACCTGGACGACCGGGACGTTTGGGGCTTTTTTTCCTCCCCTTGCGAACTTACCCATTACGCTCAACGGGCACGCGGACCGCACGGTGCTGCTGGCCACCATGGCGCTCTCGATTCTTACCGTCAGCATTTTCGGAATCCTCCCGGCGCTGCGCGCTTCCGGGCTTGCCCCGGTCGCAGTGCTGAAGGAGGAGGCCGGTACGATTTCGGGCGGACCCAAGAAGTTGCGCCTCTCGAGCGCGCTGGTGGTGGCGCAAATCTCCCTCTCGCTGCTCCTGCTGATCTGCGCCGGTCTGTTCATTCGTACCTTGCAGAACGCCCAGCGCCAGGACGCCGGCTTCGACCCCAACCACGTTTTGTTGGCTTACTTTGAGCTTGCGCCCATGGGCTGGTCAGATACCCAAGGCATCGCCTTCCACCGCCAGGTGCTCTCGAAACTTGAAGCCCTGCCGGGGGCTGAGTCGGTGACCCTGGCGGATTTCTCACCGCTGAACTTTACCATTCACTCCGACGTTGTCGAAGTCGATGGTTACGTTCCCCAGCGCGGCGAATCGATGGAAATCGACCGTGGCAACGTAGCCCCGAATTACTTTCGGACCATGCGAACTCCGATTGTTGCGGGGCGTGAATTTACGGCCCTGGATAACGAGAAGGCGCAGCCGGTCGCCATTGTCAATCAGGAGCTCTGTGACCGCTACTGGCCGCATCAGAATCCGCTGGGCAAGAGGATCCACGCCTGGGGCGCGTGGCGCACGGTGGTGGGCGTGGCTCACAACAGCAAGTACCGCCGCCTCGTTTATGCTCCGGAGCCGGCGGTTTTTCTCCCTCTGCTCCAGCAATACTGCGACCCGGTGATGATCCACGCGCGGGTTCCAGGCGATCCCCAAGCTTACGCCGCGGCGATGGAAAGTGCCATCCACGGCCTCAACGCCGATTTGCCCGTCTTCGGCGTCACCACCCTAAAGTCCAGTATGCAGATGGGGAGCATCTTCGAGCGGATCGCTGGAACTTTCGCCGGCGCTTTTGGATTACTCGCTCTGCTTCTCGCGGACGTGGGGATCTACGGAGTGATTGCTTACACGACCCGCCAGCGCACCCATGAGATTGCCATTCGCCTGGCGCTTGGAGCTCAGCGGGCGAACGTTTTCCGGCTGGTGCTGGGCCAGGGTCTGCTGCTGACCGGTGGCGGCTTGGCCGTCGGCATCGGGGCGTCACTCGCGCTGACGCGTTATCTGCAAAGTGTACTTTACGGCGTTACCGCCACCGACGTCCCGACCTATGCAGCAGTGGCGTTGTTGCTCTGCCTGGTGTCACTCGTCGCTTGCTACATTCCCGCGCGCCGGGCGACGAAGATCGATCCGATGGCGGCGTTGAGGCATGAATAAGGCAATCGGGTGGTCGGGTCATCAAGCCGCTGGCAGTTTTGTGGTGTTGCCCTTGAGTGATTTGGTGATGGGGTGATCGAGCGATTGCCTGGAAGCTTTTTGATCTTCAATAACGCGTTCCAATTGTGTAGGAGGGCTTATGCCGAAGGTTGAACGCATGCGTGAGATCGTGACGGGCCCACTGGATCCCGAGTACCTGAGAAAGAGGACCGGCGCCGGTTGGGAGGTTGTGGCGGTGGAGTGGCAACGCCAGGCGGAGGGAGCAGAACCGGAACCTCGTCGAAGCGGAGACGATATTCCCTATGGTTCTCGGGTGGCAAATGACTGTGAACATCTAGAAGAGAATCCGTCTGAATTGGACGCTCTTATGCTGATCCTCGAATTGATTGTTCAGGACCGCTCATTGTCCAACATGGCTGAAACCCTCAACCAAGGGGGATTTCGCACCCGCGACGGATCAAAGTGGTCAACGGTGACGGTTTATAAGATGCTTCCGCGCCTCATCGAGGTGAGCCCCCGCATTTTCACGTCGGAAGCCTGGATGGAACGTCGGAAACGGATTCCCACGGTGGGGTGATGGACGAGTGCCGATTTTCGAATTTCCAGTCTCGAATTTCGTATTTCGGCCTTCGATGGGCCGATGACCCAATTTGAGGGAAATGATGAGCACTTTGATTCAAGACCTGAAGTTCGGCCTGCGCATGATGGCCAAGAATCCCGGCTTCACGGCGCTCGCGGTCATCACGTTGGCGCTCGGTATCGGCGCCAACAGCACCATTTTCAGTTGGATCAACTCCACGCTGCTCAACCCCATCCCCGGTGTTGCCCGCACCGGCGACTTGGTTTCTCTTATGCGGGGGGAACGGAGTGAACATCCCACTCCGCCGTTCTCCTACCCGGACTTCGTGGACCTGCGCGCAAGGACCCAGAGCTTGTCGGGAGTTCTGGCGTACCACGATGATTACATCTCCATCACTGGAACGAATAAGCCGGAGCGCATCTACGGGGCGCTGGCTTCCGCGGACTATTTCCAGGTGTTGGGCGTGCAGCCTATCCTTGGTCGCCTCCTGCTTCCCGTGGATGAAGAAAAGCCTGGAAGTACGCCGTCCGTCGTGATCAGCTACGCACTGTGGCAAAGCCACTTCGGCGGCGACCGCTCCATCATTGGCAAGAGTGTTCAGCTCAACCGGATTTTGTGCACCATCGTCGGGGTAACTCCTCCCGGATTTCAAGGATGCAAGACGGGGTTGCGCGCGGACGTTTGGGTTTCCCTGAGCGTCGCGGGCGAACAGCTTCGCGGCCGGGGCGATTATTGGCTCCAGGTCCTCGGCCGTCTCAAACCCGGGGTGACGCGCCAGCAGGCTGAGCAGGAACTCAACCTCCAAATGCAACGGATTGTGCAGCAGTTTCCGGACACGCACCGAGGCCCCAACCAGATCACGTTGGACCCGCTCTGGCGTTCACCCTTTGGAGCGAACGTTTACCTGTACAAGAGCCTGCCCATGTTGTTGGCGCTGGCGGCGGCGCTGCTGGTGCTAGCGTGCGCGAATGTGGCCAACCTGCTGCTAGTTCGCAGTGTAGCCCGCCGGCGCGAGTTGGCCCTGCGCTTGTCGCTGGGGGCCAACCGCTGGCGGCTGGTCCGTCAACTCGTGGTGGAAACCCTTCTCCTGGGCCTGGCCGGCGGGGGGGCCGCCGTGGCCCTTACCACCTGGACAGCCGGGACGTTTGCCGCTTTCTTCCCGCCCACGGCGAATATACCTCTCGCGCTGAATTGCCGCGTGGATGCGAGAGTATTTCTCGTCACCGTGGCGGTCTCGGTTTTGTCCGCTCTGGCCTTTGGGATCCTCCCCGCCTTGCGCATTTCCGTACTGGCCCCCATGGCGGTCTTGAAGGAGGAAGCGGGGACGACGACGGGCGGACCTGAAAAGATGCGGCTGTCGAGCGCGCTGGTGGTGGCGCAAATTGCCCTTTCGCTTCTTCTCCTGATTTGTGCCGGTCTTTTTATTCGCAGCCTGCAAAATGCCCAGCGGCTGGACCCCGGTTTCGATCCCCACAACGTTCTGCTGGCTTCCTATGAACTGGCGCCGGCCGGCTATTCCGAGGCGCAGGGCATCGCTTTCCATCGCCAAGTGCTGGCAAGACTTGCCGCCCTTCCCGGAGTCGAGTCCGTGACCCTGGCGGATTTCTCCCCGCTCAGTTTCAGCCTCCATTCCAACGTCGTCCAGCCCGATGGTTACATTCCCCAGGCCGGCGAAGCGATGGAGATTGATCGCGCCATGGTAGGGCCGAATTACTTCAAAACCCTGCGGACTCCCCTGGTAGCTGGGCGCGAATTTACCGAACAGGACGGGGAGAAATCGCAGCCGGTGGCCATTGTGAATCAGGAGTTCTGCGAGCGTTACTGGCCGGGCCAGGACCCGCTCGGCAAGCGGGTTCACGTCTGGGGCCAGTGGTTTACGGTGGTGGGCGTGGCTCGCAACGGCAAGTATCGCCGCCTGGTCTATGCCCCCGAGCCGGCGGTTTTCCTGCCCTTGTTCCAGGCTTACTGGGATCTGGTGATAATTCACGCGCGGGTTGCGGGCGATCCCCAGGCTTACGCCGCAGCGGTCGAGAGAACCGTTCATGACGTAAACGCCGATTTGCCTGTTTTCGGAACCACCACCGTGGAGTCCAGCATGAGATTGGGTAGCATCTTCGAACGCGTGGCGGGAACTTTTGCAGGGGCCTTTGGGATGCTCGCCCTGATTCTAGCGGCGGTGGGGATCTACGGAGTGATTGCTTACACCACCCGCCAGCGCACCCACGAGATCGCCATTCGCTTCGCGATGGGGGCGCAACGATACGATGTTCTCCGGCTGGTGCTGGCTCAGGGATTGTTAATGACCTGTGCCGGCCTGGCCGTGGGATTCGGTGCGTCCGTGATGCTGACACGCTATCTGAAGAGCTTGTTGTTCGGCGTCACCACCACCGACGCGGCAACCTTTATGGCGGTGGCGGTTCTGCTCTGCGTGATTTCACTGGTCGCCTGCTACATCCCGGCGCGACGGGCGATGAAGGTCGATCCCGTGATGGCGTTGAAGTACGAGTAGAGCAGTGGATAGTGAATAGTGGATCGTGGTTCGAATTTCGAGTGTTGATTTTCAATGAACCGATGAATCGTCAAGCAAGCCCAAACTAAGGAGAGTGTTATGGAAGCAACTCCAGAAAGTAAAGATCAAGCGCAGGATGTGGTGGAGTCGAAGTCGAACGGATCAGGGAAGAAGCTGATCCACTTGGAGGCGGTCACCAAGGTCTTTTTCACGGATGAGGTGGAGACGCACGCCCTTTCCGGTATTTATCTCGAGATCCAGCGGGGCGAGTATCTTTCCATTTCCGGCCCCTCGGGCTGCGGAAAGTCCACTTTGCTTTCCATCCTCGGCCTGCTCGATTCGCCGACGGACGGCAAGTACATGCTGAATAGCGCGGCCGTGGAGGACCTTTCAATTTCAGACCGAACCCGCATCCGCAATCGGGAGATTGGATTCATATTCCAGGCCTTCAACCTGATTGGTGATCTCAACGTCTATGAAAATGTTGAATTGCCCCTGACGTATCGCGGCATGGGGAGCGCGGAGCGCCGCCAGCGCGTTCAGGAAGCGCTGGAGCGCGTGGGGATGTCGCACCGTATGCGGCACTATCCGGCGCAGCTTTCCGGCGGCCAGCAGCAGCGCGTGGCCGTGGCCCGGGCGCTGGTGGGGAAGCCCTCCATCCTCCTGGCGGATGAGCCCACCGGAAACCTGGATTCAAAAAACGGTGAGGCGGTGATGGATTTACTCCGCGAACTCCACCGCGAAGGCGCCACCATCTGCATGGTCACCCACGATCCCCGCTATGCTGAGTTCGCGCAACGGACTGTGCATCTCTTCGACGGCCGGATTGTGGAAGAGACCAGGGCGTAATTTGAGGACATCGATGCGCACACTACTTCAAGACTTGCGGTTCGGCCTGCGGATGCTGGCAAAGAACCCTGGTTTCACGGTGGTGGCCGTCCTCACGTTGGCGCTGGGGATTGGGGCGAACACAGCCGTGTTCAGCCTCGTCAACGCCTCCTTGCTCCGGCCCCTGACGTATTCCCAGCCTGACCGTCTGATTCATTTTGAATGGGGGTGGCGGGATGGTTCGATCGATGCCCTCACCCCGGTCGAGTATCAGTACTGGAAAGAGCGGAGCCAATCCTTTTTATCCGTGGCAACGTACTGGGCCGGTAACGGATTGAATCTGGCAAGCGGGGATCACGCTGATTACGTCTTGGGCGGCAATGCATCCCTGGACTTCTTCAAGGTGCTGCGAGTGAGCCCGGAGTTGGGGCGTACCTTCGCTCCCGATGAAGACCGGCCGCGCGGCCCCCATGTGTGTATTCTGAGCAACGAGCTTTGGCGTGACCACTTCGCGAGCGACCCTGGGCTCATCGGGCGTTCCATCACCATAAATGGCAATCCTTATACTGTCGTCGGTATTTTGCCGGCGGGCTTTCGTTTTGTTCCGCCGTTCAGCCAGACCATCGGTGTTTGGATGCCGACGCAACTGGAGGTTAATCCCTCGGATCAGGGACACAACTATCCGGTCCTTGCACGATTAAAGGACGGAATGACCCTGGCACAGGCGCAGGCGGATGTGTCTCGCCTCCTCGCGCCATTTCGCAGCGAATATCCGAAGCATTTGGGGCAAGGCGAGCGCGGCGTTCAGCTTATGACCTACCAACAGTATCTTTCCAAGGATACTCACCGCTATTTGGTTCTGCTCCTGGGGGTCGTCGGGGTAGTTCTCCTAATTGCGGTGGCGAATGTCGTAAACCTTTTGCTCAGCCGGACGGTGGCTCGGCAGTCCGAGATGTCGGTGCGGTTGGCTCTGGGAGCGAGCCGCGTGCGGCTGATCCGGCAGTTCACGACGGAGGCACTGCTCCTGGCGCTTTTCGGAGGCGCTGCCGCATTACTTGTGGCTCCTTGGGCACTTAACACCCTCATGGCGCTCGCTCCCAAGGATTTCCTTCCCGTCATGCAGGGTGAAGTCTGGCTTGACCGCACGGTGTTCTCCTTCGCTCTGCTCGTGACCCTATTGATTGGGGTGATCACGGGGATCTTGCCGGCCTGGTACGTTTCACGGCTCAACCTGGAAGATAACCTCAAGGAAGGTGGGCGCAGGTCCGGCATGAGTCTTCGTCGCGCCCGCTTCCGGGGCGGCCTGGTGATCGGCGAGATTGCCCTTTCGGTGGTGCTGCTCACCGGAGCCCTTCTGCTCATCGTGAGCGTCTATGAGCTGCTGACGGTTAAGCCCGGCTTCAATCCCGACCAACTCTGGACATTCCGGATGTCCTTGCCTCCGGAAAAGTTTAAGACGACTGCCCAGGTATGGAACTTCCAGCTTCAAGTTAATGACCGCCTTAAGACTCTGCCAGGCGTCCGGCAGGTCGCAACCGCCTCCAACTTGCCTCTGGAATGGGGATTCAACTTCGGCATTGACGTGGTGAGCGGCGGAAAAAAGAAGGACGTATACATCATGGCGCGGGCTGTCAGTCCGGGCTATTTTGAAACCATGGGCATACCTATCCTGCGGGGACGCTCGCTAAAGGATCAAGACACGGCCGGCACGGCTCCTACCGTGGTCATCAATCAGACCCTGGCGCGCCGCTGCTGCGAGGGAAGGGACCCCTTGGGCGCTCAGGTGTACTTGGGGCAATCGTCCGGAAACATGCACACCGGTGCCGGACGTGAAGTCGTGGGAGTGGTAGCGGATAACAAGGACGTAGGGTTGGATCAGGACACCTACCCCACGATTTTTGTGCCCCAGGCCCAGTTCCCTGACGGCCTCACGACGGGCTCGAACAGCGCCTTCCTCGCCGCCTGGATTGTCAAGACCTCGGTGCCGTTGCGCGTCTCCGAGGTTCAGCGGATGGTCAGCCAGGTGGATTCTTCTCAACCCGTTGTTGACTTGAAACCGATGAATACCATCATTGAGAATTCGGTGGGGTCGTCGCGGTTTTATGCCACGCTCATTGCGGCCTTTGCGGGGCTGGCGGTCGCCCTGGCCGCCATCGGACTCTATGGCGTCATCGCCCATTCCGTGGTTCAGCGCACCCACGAGTTGGGGGTGCGGATTGCGCTCGGGGCCGGTAGCCGCGACGTGCTCTGCCTTGTGCTTGGGCAAGGATTGAAACTGGCAGTGGCAGGTTCGGCCATCGGATTGGTGGGAGCGTTCGCTCTAACCCGTCTATTGCAGGCCTTGCTGTTCGGGGTGAAGCCGCGGGACCCCGCGACCTTCCTCGGCGTTACACTGCTCCTGGTCGGTGTCGCCCTCGTGGCCAGTTACATTCCTGCCCGCCGAGCAACGAAAATCGATCCCGTGACGGCGCTGAGGCATGAATGAAGCTATCAGCGATCAGCTGTCAGCACTCAGCTATGATTACGCGGAGCCAAAGGCAATAGCTGAGGACTGAATGTTGATTACCTGGAGCTGAGGATACGAATGAATGCTTTGTTCCAAGACCTGAAGTTCGGTTTCCGCATGCTGGCGAAGAATCCCGGCTTCACTGCCGTGGCGGTGTTGACGCTGGCGCTGGGAATCGGCGGGAATGTGGCCGTATTCAGCCTGCTCGACGGGGTCTTGTTGCGTCCCCTTCCTTACTCACTCCCAGACCGGCTGTACATGTTTTTCCCCTATGAGAAGAGCCCCCAGAACGCCATGGTCGCGTCGTCGTACCCCGATTTTCAAGACTGGCATCAACAGAGCCACGCATTTGAGGCCATGGCCGGGTACCGCTTTGAATCTTTCAACCTGACTGGCACGACTGAGCCCGAACGTTTGGATGGCTTATATAGCACGCCGGGGCTCTTTGCCCTGTTGGGAATTCCCCCATTGTTGGGTCGTGAGTTTGGCCCCAATGACGACCCACACGTCGTCCTGTTGACCTACGAGTTGTGGCGTAGGCGGTTCGGTGGCGATGCCGGGATTGTTGGCAAGCCCATTCATTTGGAGGGCATGGCGTACGCGGTGCTGGGGGTCTTACCACCGCATTTTAGTTTTCCACCTCAACGGTGGGAAGGCACCCCTGAGGTTTTTGTACCGGCCATTCCGAATCCCGAGCGCGGGAGCTACTGGTTGCGAGTGATCGGACGCCTTGCCCCCGGCACAACGGAGCAGCAAGCCCGAGCGGAGATGAGCGGAATCTCCGCCCGCCTGGCGCAAGCCTATCCCGATACCAACCGCGACCAAGGGGTTGTGGTTGACCAGCTTAACCAGGTTGTCGGTGGGGATGTGCGCCAGACGATATGGGTTCTGCTAGGGGCCGTAGCTTTTGTGCTGCTCATCGCCTGCACCAATGTGGCCAACCTGCTGCTTTCCCAAGGCGCCACGCGGGAGCGCGAGATTGCCATCCGAAGCGCGGTGGGAGCGACTCGCTCACGCATTGTGCGGCAGTTGCTCGCCGAAAGCCTGCTGCTAGCCGGCATGGGGGGCGCTCTGGGCGCCGCTCTGGGGTATTGGACACTTCCCCTGGTGGTATCCACCCTGCCCCAACACACCACCTTCTTTACGCGGGTTCATGATGCCGGCATCGAGCTCAACTCCACGGTATTGATGTTCACGGTGCTTCTGTCCGTGCTGTCCTGCGCTTTGTGCGGATTGTTGCCTGCCTGGAGGACCACCAAGCCCGCGCGAACCTCCAGCGCAAGCGTTCGGACAGGCCGCATACGCGGCGCGCTGATCGCACTCGAAGTGGCGTTGTCCTTCGTGTTGCTGGCAGGCGCCGGGTTGATGATGAAAAGCTTGGTCCGCCTGCTGGAAACGGACGTCGGGTTTCGGACGGAATGTTTACTGACCATGAACTTTAGTCTTACGGGTGAGAAGTACTCCTCCGGGGAAAAACAGGCGGCCTTTTTTGGGCAGGTGCTGCAACGGTTCGAATCTCTGCCGTCCGTGCTGTCCGTGGGCGCGATCAGGCAATTACCGTTGACGCGCACCTCGAATCGATGGGGCTTCGAGATTCTGGAGTCCCATCCGAGGCAAGGCTACGCAGCCTTTCATGCTGTGAGCCCCAATTACTTCCACACCATGGGAATACCCTTGTTGAGCGGGAGGGAGCTTCTGACCACCGACTCTGCACGCTCGCCCCTGGTTGGTGTTGTCAACCGCAGCACGGCCCAAAAGTACTGGCCAACCGAGAATCCCATCGGTAAGACCATAAAGACTTATCGCGCCTTTACGGTTTCAACCTCGACAGGGTCCAGTACCCAATTCAAACCGGAGGAACTTGAAATTGTTGGAGTCGTGGGTGACGTCCGGCATCTCGGCCTCGATGCCCCGCCCAGTCCTGAACTTTTCCTACCGTATCCCCAGTGGCCGTCAAACGAGATGGCCTTGGTTCTGCGGACTGCCTCCGAACCTTCTTCGCTCATCCGCGCGGCTGAGCGAGAGATTTGGCGAGTCGACCCCGACCAGCCGGTCACTGACATTAAAACTATGGATGACCTGATTTCTGCGGAGGCGTCGGGCAGACGGTTTGTGTTGCAATTGATAGGAGTTTTTGCCGCAATCGCCCTGGTGCTGGCGGCAGTGGGAATCTACGGGGTAGTTTCCTATGGCACGGGGCAGCGGACGCATGAAATGGGCATACGCATGGCCCTCGGCGCCAGAAGGCAACAAATCATGTCGTTGGTTGCGGGCCAAAACGCCAGGTGGGTGCTCGTCGGAATCACCACCGGCGTTGCCGGTGCACTTGCTTTGACACGGCTCCTGGCGACATACCTCTATGCGGTTCGGCCTACCGACCCGCCGACATTCGTGGCAGTCTCGTTGCTACTGCTCGCCGTCGCAATGCTGGCCGTCTACATCCCCGCACGTCGGGCGACCAAGGTCGATCCCATGCTGGCGCTGCGGCATGAATAGTGAATGCTCGATTGAGGACTTGGCTATGATCAAAATGCAGAATCTGGACAGGTACTACCCCTTGGCGGGAGGACGGTATTATGTTCTGCGGCGCATTAACCTGGACATCCAGGAGGGTGAATTTATAACCATCATGGGGCCGTCGGGCGCAGGCAAGTCAACGCTCCTCAGCATCATCGGAATGCTCGACGGCGGCTGGGAGGGCGAGTTCTTTTTCCTCGGACAGCCCGTGCATAAGCTTGAGCCTAAGAAACGCATCGAGATCAACAAACGCTACATTGGTTTTGTCTTTCAGCAATACCACTTGCTTGATAGCTTGACCGTGGCAGAGAACCTTGACATTCCACTCTCCTACCGCAACGTGAAGTCGTCGGAGAGACAAGCATTGGTGGCAGATTCGCTCGACCGTTTTCAAATCGTGGGGAAGAAGGATCTTTTCCCCAGCCAACTCTCCGGCGGGCAACAACAGTTGGTCGCCGTGGCGCGCGCCGTGATCGCCAAACCTAAACTGATCCTTGCCGATGAGCCCACGGGCAATCTGCATACCAGCCAGGGAAAGGAGATTATGGAGTTGTTCAAAAAGCTGAACGACGAGGGAACCACGATCATCCAGGTAACCCATTCGGAGGCGAACGCCGCCTACGGCAACCGGATCATCCGGCTCCAGGACGGATGGATCACGGACCATTGAGTCATCGGGTCATTGAGCCATTGAACTTCTTGATTCGCGATTGCCGATTGGATTTGGGGAGTCCAAAAGCTAAGATAACCAAATGGCCCCATGGCCCGAGGATGCGATGACCTAATGAATCAAACGACGCGACGGCCATATGACGCAATGGCCCGATGACCGGATGACCAAATCACTCAATGACCCGAATACTCATCGCTGACGATCAACCCGACATCCTGGAAGCCCTGCGCCTGTTGCTGAAGGGCGAGGGCTATCAAACCGAATCCGCCGTGTCGCCGGGCGGCATTTTGGCGGCGGTTGGGTCGAAGGACTTTGACCTGGTCCTGATGGACCTCAACTTCGCCCGCGACACGACTTCCGGCCAGGAAGGCCTGGACACTCTCACTCGTTTACAGGCGACAGACGGCACGCTTCCCGTCATAGTCATGACGGCTTGGGGAAGTGTGGGCTTGGCCGTCGAAGCCATGCGGCGCGGCGCGAGGGATTTTATTGAAAAGCCCTGGGACAACACTCGCTTGCTGGCGATTCTCCGGACACAAGTGGAGTTGAGCCACGCATTGCGCGAGGGCCAGCGCCTGGAAGCGGAGAACCGTCTGCTGCGCGCGGAAGGCCGCCCCAAGCTGATCGCGGAGTCGCCCGCCATGCGCCCCGCATTGGACCTGCTGGCGCGAGTGGGGCCCTCCGCCGCGAATGTACTGATCACGGGCGAGCACGGTACGGGCAAAGACGTCATTGCCCGGACTTTGCACGCGCTCTCCGAACGCGCCATGCGCCCCATGGTCACGGTGAACGCCGGCGGGCTTTCCGAAGGTGTTTTTGAGAGTGAGCTATTCGGCCATGTCAAGGGCGCCTTCACCGATGCCAAAGCCGACCGCGTCGGCCGGTTCGAGCTTGCGGAGGGGGGTACTCTCTTTCTCGACGAAATTGCCAATGTCCCGCTCAATTTGCAAGCCAAACTCTTGCGCGTGCTTGAGACCGGGGAATTGGAGCGGGTCGGATCATCGAAGACTCGCCGCGTGGATGTGCGCGTTTTGTCGGCGACCAATGCCGACATTGCCCAGGAAGTCCAGGCGGGGCGATTCCGGGAGGATTTGCTCTTCCGGCTGAACACCATCGAGATTCATCTGCCGCCCTTGCGCGAGCGGCGCGAGGACCTGCCGCTACTGGCAAACTATTTCCTCCGTCAATTCTCCCAGCGCTATCGAAAACACCTGACCGGTTTTGAGAGCGCGGCAATGCAGTCGTTGCTGGAATATGCTTGGCCAGGAAATGTTCGCGAGTTGGAGCATGCCGTGGAGCGCGCAGTGCTGATGACGCAAGGCGAAACCGTACGGTCAAGTGACCTGGGCCTCCGGGCCGGACGCGAGGCGGTTGGGCGCGTGGAAGAGATGAGCCTGGAAGAAGTCGAGTGCCTCCTGGTCAAGAAGGCCATGGCCCGCCATCAGGGAAACGTCAGCGCCGCCGCGGACGCTTTGGGGTTGACGCGCAGCGCCCTTTATCGCCGGCTCAAAAAGTACGGGTTGTGAAGCTGATCTGAGATTGAGCCCCAAGGGGGCGACCCTCTTCCCTGAGAGAGGGCGGGTGATCAGATGACCCGGCCGCGGCAACAGCAACCTCGGGATTGGGTGTGAACTCCGCATGGCGAATAATAGCGCAGAGACAAGCGCGCGCCCTGGGCGGTGGTCCCGGCGCCGCCGCCGGATGCGCTTTGAAGCCCGGATGCTGTACCTCGCGTTGTTTGCGGGTTTCCCCGCCGTCTTGGTGACGGTTCTTCTGCTGTGGTTCGGCGACTATGCCAGCGCCACGCGTTGGACTCTGACAGTTTTGGTGGTAACTCTTTGGCTCGGCGCGGCATTCTCGCTACGATCCCGTTTGGTCTACCCGCTGCAAACCCTTTCCAACCTTCTTGCGGCCTTACGCGAAGAGGATTATTCCCTGCGAGCTCGGGGGGCCCGGCCCGATGACGCGCTGGGAGAAGTTATGCTGGAAGTGAACGCTCTGGGTGATGCGCTGCGCGGTCGCCGGCTGGGCTCCCTGGAAGCCACGGCATTGCTGCGCAAAGTGATGGAGGAAATCGATGTTGCGGTTTTCAGCTTTGATGGCGACGCCCGGCTGCGGCTGATAAATCGTGCGGGCGAGCGCCTCCTGGGTCAACCCAGCGAACGCATTCTGGGAGCAACGGCGGCAGAACTGGGGTTGGGTGATTGCCTGAAAGGAGAATCGGCCCGCACCATGACGATTGCCTTCCCTGGGGGAACAGGGCGCTGGGCCATGCGGCGCAGTACATTTCGCGAGAGCGGGATGCCGCACGAACTCGTGGTCCTGACGGATTTAAATCGGCCACTTCGCGAAGAAGAACGTCAAGCATGGCAGCGGCTGATCCGCGTCCTCGGCCACGAGCTCAATAATTCCCTTGCCCCTATCAAGTCAATGTCTGGCACCCTGGAGACGATGCTGGAACGGCAGCCGCGGCCGGAGGATTGGGAAGAGGACATGCGGAGCGGCCTGCGAGTGATCGAGGCGCGCGCGGCGGCACTTAGCCGATTCATGGACGCTTATTCCCGGCTGGCCCGGCTGCCGACCCCCAAACTGCAATGGGTGGAATTGCACGCCTTGATACGGCGTGTTGTGGGGCTGGAAAACCGGATGAAAATCACTATATCGCCAAGCCCCCAACTTACTGTTCCCGCAGACCCAGACCAGTTGGAACAGCTTCTCATTAATCTGCTTCGCAACGCGGTGGATTCAGCGGTTGAAACGGGCGGTGGAGTTTCTGTGGCTTGGAGCTCTCAGGGGACACAACTAGAGGTCCGCATCGAGGATGAGGGTCCAGGCTTGTCCAACACGTCCAATCTCTTTGTGCCGTTCTTCACGACCAAACCCACGGGTTCAGGTATCGGACTCGTATTGAGCCGGCAAATCGCTGAGGCTCACAACGGAAATCTGACGTTGGAGAACCGAAAAGATCGCCGTGGATGCATTGCGCGACTGCGCCTGCCGATGCACGGTGCTCGATAGGCCTTTTCAAATTTTGCGCCGTGACCAATCCATCTCATCGGAGTGTCAGGCTATTTGAGGTTCCCACGTCCCTCCAAGCGCACGGTGACAATTTGAAACGGTTTGACGGAAAAGCGGAAGCCGTGCGCAGAGGTCTCAAGTGCTGCTTGTTTTCTTTCCATGGCATCACTGCTCCACGCCGACTTCACATCCAGATGAGGAGTTTGCACCTCCACCGTGTTCGTTTGTCCGCCGACTTCCAGAAAGCGCAAGACCGTACCGTCGCCATCCTCGGCCATTTTCCAAGTCACCAGAACCACGTTGGGTTGGTCCACCCGCGCGAAGCTGGCTTGGGCAGCATCCAGGGGCCGTGGGGTATCCAGGGCTTTGTCCTGTGAGGTGATCCGGTCGACTTCCGCGGGCGTCATCTCTTCCCATCCCAGACGGCTCAGAGCGGCAGGTGGCAATTGACTGCCGCTGGTCAGCACGTAACGGAACGTGAATTCTCCTCCCTGCCCTGCTGCATAGTTCGTGTCCCAGTAGTTGTTCATTACATAAGAGAAAATCGTCCCCGGGCGCTCGCCGAATTCTTTCGGCCAGGTGGCGCGAAAGATATCCCCCAGGCTGACCAACGAAGCATCTACCGGCACCAGCGCCACGGACACTCCCCCTTCATCCGCCGCCACCCAGTGCTGTACCGAGAACCATTCCTTGCCCGCGCCCGGCAGTTGGTCACGGCTTGGGTCCACAAAGCCGTTTTGAGTTTCATAACGGAATTGCGGATGCTCCATGGCGAAGGGGAAAGCGAGGTAGGCAGATTCCTTTGTGTACACCTCTGTCTTCCGCACGCGGTTAATAAATTCGATCTTCTTCTGGCCGTCGAACAGAATCACTTCCGACTCAATCTTAGGAGTGTTCATTCCCTGGCTTTCCAGGCGCGCAACCATTCCAAAGGGCTGATGGGTGACGGATACCAGACGCCCGTTGCCGGCCTTGTGGACGGAGAAGTCCGGCACCGGCACGGCGAGGCTATATTGCAGCGCCCGGTTCGGAACCTTGTCTGCTCCAGTGACGTAGAGATACTGATTGAAGCGATAGGGGCTGGAGGTGTTGACCAGCTCCTTGTTCAGTTCCTTATCGAAGACGCTTTTTACCGCGCCACATTCGGCATCCAGAACAACCCGGTAGTAGCGATTCTCGACCGTCGCCTCGGAAGTCGCTTCCGGCGCCGGCGCCGTTTGTTGTGTTGGCCTCATCGCATAGGCTTTGTAACCTACCGAGGGCACATCCTGCGCCAGGAAACGGACATGATGATAGGCCGGCCCGGTCGAGAGAACCTCGTACGGAACAGCTTGACGCGTCGTGAGGTCGAACAGTTCCAGCCCCTTGTCCAAATCCATTTCCAAGAGGGTGGAGCGCTGCCAACTCAGCGGATTGAAGACCAGCAGTGTGCCCTGGGGATCGGAGATGTCGTCCGCCAAAGCCGCCAGGCTTCGCCAGAGCAGGTCGTCTACACGCTTCTTCGCTTCGCTGGCGAAGCCCTCTTTAATGGCCAGTTGCCCCAGTGTCTCCTGGCTCTGAGGATTCGACACACTGCGGTTATCTCCCCACGTGTGCTCATCATAAAGAACCATGTCATTCCAAAGTTCCTTGAACGCCTCGGCCGAAGGCCGAAGTCGCGGGTTTACCAGACTACTGAGGGTTGAGAATTTCTCCGCCGCCAGGGCACGCTGCTCCGTCTCGCGTTCCAGCGCCGCCGAACGGGCCGTGGAAGCGATGCCATCCTCCCAGTAGGGGCCGCCGTCGCCGCGAATAACCGGAACGGCGTCGCCGAATTGACCGGCAATATAACCCATCGCATCGGCAAAGCCCGAGTATTTCAAGTGAGGATAGGCGTAAATCTTGTTCCACTCATCCACCAGGGTCGCTTGTTGCGGAAAGAGATCCGTGTTCTCCACCTGCGTGCCGTAGAGGAGGGTCGCGTCCGATTTGTAGTCGGGATGCGAATAGATCTGGAGGAAGATGGGTAAGGAGTCGCGCCCCCCCGCAATCGTTGGGGGCAATCCAAACAGGCTCCGCATTTGGTGATAGTGGCGGGAGTACCACATTAGAATCCGGCTGCCATCGGGACCTTCCCACCAAAAAGGAGATTTTTCCTGAAGGCGGCCTTGCAGCAGAATGGGCGCGCGATAGTTGTCGCTGCCGGCGGCGAAGTATTTCAGCCCCGCTGCCGCCATCACCGATGCATACGACCAGGAATAAGAAGGGACATCCGTAATGTCGGCGTAGTTCGGGTCACCTCCGTGTTTCTGATTGAATTCGAAAGCCGGATAGAGTGACCGGATCAGCGTTTCGAGAGACGGAAAACCCGTGAGCAAGCTTGCCTCGACCGTCGGCACGAAAATCTTCTTGTCTTTCACCGCTTGGAAGAGAAGTTGCTTTTGTTCGTCCGTACGTTCCGCCAGGAACTGCCGCACGCACCAGTAGCCGTCCGTGCTGAAGCGAAAATCCGGGTGATCGTGAATCATTTGCATCGCTTCATCGAGAATGCGACTCTGAGCCTCCGCCACCTTGGCCTGGTAATCGGTGTAACCCACATCAAGGTGAGTGTGCGGTACGAGGAAGAAATTCCATTTCTTGGCCGGATCGAGCGCTACCGGGAAGCGCCGCGAATGGCCCCCCAGGCTGATGGCCACTTCGCCCTTGGTGCCGGCAGCGAATTCCGGGACGGCAAACTCCACCATTTGCTCGCCGAAGTCCCAGCCAGGCGTGAGCGTGGCGGTGTATTTCGCTTTGCCCAGCGTCAAGACTGCATGCCCTCCCTGGGAAGGCGCATTGTGACAGATAAAGACATCCACCAACTCCGCCAGCGCGTTGTCTTTCTGCACATAGAAAATCGTGGGTAGAGTTTGCACGGCGAGTTCTGCGGGTAAATACTTCGCTCCCGCGTCTTGATCCAATTCCAGGGCGTCGTAAAAGAGCCCGGATTCAGTGGAGTCGTCGCGTTCGGTGGGATCATCATTCGCCGTCAATACGAGTTCGTTGGTCCCCTGCCGCAGGAAATTTGTAGGCAGCTCAACCGTGATCGTGTCAGCAGAGTAATTCGGCAGGAAGACGCTGCTGACATCTCCCGCGGAGTAGTCGAGCACGGGATGCTGGAAGTACAGGGCGCGATGACCGTTGATCTCCACTTCCAGGCGCGCCACGCGAGGGCTTTCCACCAGCAATGCTACTTTAAGCGTGTACAACCCTTGCGGCCTCGACGGCAAGTCGAACTGGATGGCGTAAGGATGAGGCCGGTAGCCGGCCTTCCCATTTGACGAACCCGGCTGGAAACCGGGCCAGTCGGATTCCGCCTTGCTCTTGCCAATGACGTAAACCACGTCGCGCCGAGGTTGACCCGTGATGGGCTTTTGCGCCGGCGCTTCGCTCGGGGTGAATTCCAAAGACGACCGATCAAACTTGCCAATCTGCCAGATCACTTGTGACGCAGCAGAAGCGTGCTGGCAAAAGCACATCGTAGCTGCAATAACTAAAAGTGCTTGCAGAATTCCTATTTTTGCGATTTGTTTCATGGTTCTCCCCTGGTCGTAATAGTCTGGTTACTCATGGTGGCCCGGGCTGAAGTCGGTCAGGCAGTGGTGCAGTTCCGTGCTTGATGGGATTGTTTTTTTGGCTCAGCCGGGTGGCTCTCTCAGCCTCACTTGTCGCTTCCGCGGTTCGGCCTAAGCGTCTTAAGAGGCCCGCCATTTGTGCCGGGAAGGCAGCTTCCTGGGGGAAGCGCCGCTCGCCCTCCTGCAATGTCCGGATCGCGTCCTCCGGCTTGCCGGCTTCGGTCTGTGAGGTGGCCAATTCGTTGTAGGCGAGAATGTAGTTAGGATCACGTATTACGGCCTGTTCCAGGAAGGCAGGAGCTTCGGCATTTCGCCCCAGCCTACGGAGGGTCGTGCCCAGGTAAAGGTAGGCAGGGGCGAATGTGGGATTGACCGCAATTTCCTTCCGGAAATGCCCTTCGGCGTCAGCATACCGGGCACGCTTGAAGTCGATGTAACCAAGCTGGTACTGCACAATGGGAAGGTTTGGGGCAAGTTTGAGAACTTGCTCATATTCGCTTTCGGCGTTCGCATCATCATTCTTGGACATGTAGGCGTCGCCATAGAGCATGTGCAGCCAGGGCGAGTCGGGGAAACGCGCATAAAACGTCCGAAAGTCCCTCAAGCCAGCCTCTTTTTCCCCTAGTGCGTGGTCTTGTTCGATGAGCACATAGAGTACGTAGGGGTCATTAAACCCCAACGTAAACGCCTTCAAGAGCGCCTCCTGAGCTTCTTTGTGTTCGCGCAAGGCTCGATGCGCCATCCCAAGGTAAAACTCATTTTTTCCGGTAGGTGGGGCTTTTTTCAGAATGGCAAGTGCCTGCTCGGGATGGCCGATCAATAAGAGTGATATACCCTCATATACCGCAAGATCCGGGTTTTCGGGCGCTATTTGCAGCCCTCGGCGGGCCCACGTCAATGCCGCCTCTGCATCCTGGTGCTCCAGCAATAGAGCAGAAAGTGCCGCATAGATGGAAACTTCCTGGGAACACGCCCCCGCGGCGCTTTCGTAGGCTTTCCTCCGGTCGTCGAATGATTGCTTCGCATCCTCGGCTTTCCGAAGCAACTGCTGCACAGCCATCTGGTCGCGGCAGCCCTTTTGATCGCCCGCCTTGGCTTCAACTTTTGCGGCCGCAGCGAGCATGAGAGCAAGCGCCAAAGGAATCAGAAGGAATACATGGTATCTAATAAGTAACTCCCGCGATTGCGGTAAGATACATAACATAAATCCAGCTTGCGCGGAATCCCTTTTCGCAAGTCAGACAATTGCATGTCAATACATCGGTATTTTTGAGATTTTGAATTCTTGGATTCGCGTACTGGGGGTTTGCCTCCCCCCTCCCCGGAAAGCCGGGAAGGGGGGAGGCGGTTAGAGGGTTAAGTCATCAAGTGCTAGAACTGGTAGCGTAGCGCGAACTCTGCAATGCGTGGGTCTGCCGCGCTTGTTACCTGCCCAAAGTTTCCAGCGCCAAAAGTGTTCTGGATGTTATTGAAGTTGGTGTGATTGAAAATGTTAAAGAGTTCAGCCCGGAACTCAATAACATGGCGCTCCTTAATATGGAAGTCCTTGTAAAACGCCATGTCGAAGTTGACGATCCCAGGGCCGATGATACTTCCCGTGCCGGCGTTGCCAAAGTATCCGTAGGCAGGCGCCGCGAATGCCGCAGTATTGAACCACTGCGCGACTGTTTTGGGACCACCAATGGCGGACCCCACGCGGTTAGGAAGCGTAGCGAGCCCTTGATTGGCAACACTCAAAGCGGGGTCCTTGGCGAAACCATCCTGGATGGTGACAATGCCTGAATACTTCCACCCTCCCAGGGCCGCGCCCTTGAACCCTCCGGCATGCTGATACCACGGGAGATTGTAGATGTAGCTGATGGCTAGAGCATTGTAAACATTCAGATTTGAGGTGCCGTAGACAGAACGCGGATGGTAATAGTCTTGGGTGGAGTTGTTGTTCTCAAAAAAGACCTGGCCTCTGGTATCCGCAAGGCCGTGTTGCCAGGTGTAAGCCACGGAGAGGAAGAGGTTATTGCCAATAGGGTGCCGGGCGTTGATCTCCAATGCGTCCCAATACAGGTTGGCGTAACTGACGTTGGTGTTGATTTGGTCGTACCCCTGATAGGGA
>Ga0335085_10005146_pt1 | contig 21240 bp, 15 predicted proteins | sample Lox_Sample_45_FD_206712 | JGI IMG/M metagenome (GOLD analysis project Ga0335085, IMG submission 206712) | Soil microbial communities from Loxahatchee National Wildlife Refuge, Florida, United States - Lox_Sample_4.5 | ecosystem: Environmental > Terrestrial > Soil > Wetlands | place: USA...
ACGACGATTCGGGCAAGTGGCTGTACCACACCGGTCTGCCGGCCAAGAGCGGCGTCGGCGGCGGCATCATCGCCGTGTCGCCCGGAAAGTTCGGAATCGCCGTGATCTCGCCGCCGCTCGACGATGCGGGCAACAGCGTCCGTGCACAGCGCGCCATCGCGGACATCTCGAACGCGCTGCACGGGAATCCGCTGGCCGCGGCCGCGAAGTAAAGGGGGAGCCGTGATGAGATCCGCATGCACGTGGTTGGGAGCGCTCGTCGTCCTCGGCTCGATGGTGGCGCACGAAGGCGTCGCCGTTCGCGCGCAGACCGCCGGCCAGCCGATTCGCCTGTCGGCGTGGGCCGTCAGCATGGCGAACGTGGCGACCGGCGCCAACGCCGTCATCGACATTCGCGTCAGCAAATGGTCGACGCAGCAGCAGCGGCAGGAGCTCATCGCCGTCTTCCTCGACAAGGGGCAGGACGCGCTCCTGAGCAAACTGCAGGACCAGCCGGAGATGGGGCGCATCAGCATTCCGGGGCGCCAGGGTCCGGATCCCAATCAGACGCGCCTCGGCTGGACGCTGCGCTACACGAACCAGTCGCCGCTGCCGGACGGCGGTACGCGGATTCTGATCGCGACCGATCGCGTCATGTCGTTCCAGGAAGTGCGGAACCGCCCGCGGTCGTACGATTACCCGTTCACGTTCCTCGAGATCCATCTGACGAAGGACGGCACGGGCGAGGGGAAGATGGCCGTCGCGACGCAGCTGCAGTTCGACAAGAAGAAGAACACGATCGTCTTCGAGAACTACTCGAGCGAGCCGGTCCGTCTGACGAACGTCAAGGTGGAGAAGTCCAACTAATCGTCGTCCCGGCATGACACCCGTCCGCGTCCGGTGCGCGCTGATCGTGATGGCGGCGCTGCTTGCTCCTCTGTGGGTGGCGAGCAGCGTCGCGACAGCGCAGCCGGCGGGGGCAACGGCTGAGGCGCCGAAAGATCCGCTCGGCCGAGACACGCCTCGCGGCACGCTCCTCGGCTTCATGAGCGCGGCGCGCCAGGGAAATCTCGATCTCGCCGCGCTCTATCTGAATACGCCGCTCCGCGACAAGGCGGCCGCCGAACTCGCGTCGCAGCTGTTCCTCGTTCTCGACTCCCGCCTTCCGGCGCGGCTGCAGAACGTCAGCGACGTGCCCGCCGGCTCGCTGGCGAATCCGCTGAAACCCGATCAGGACCTGATCGGCACGATCGACGCCGACGACGGCCGGGTCGACATTTTCGTGGAGCGCGCGGCCCGCGGATCGAGCGAACGCGTCTGGCTCTTCGCCCGGCGGACGCTCGACGGCATTCCGGCGCTGTACGACGAAGTCCACGTGGTTTCGATCGACCGCTTTCTGCCGACGTTCCTGACGCGGCCGCGCATCGCCGGCATCCGGTGGATCGACTGGATCATGTTCTTCGTCGGGCTGCCGCTGTTGTACGGCCTGTTAGGCCTGTTCGCGCCTGTGATTCGCGTCCCGGGACCGGCGCGGCTGATTGTGCTCGCCGTGGGGCTGCGCTGGACCGTGCACGGCCTCGACCAGCCGCTGATCGCGCGCCAGTTCTGGACGGCGACGACCGCGATGTTGTTCGTGTCGGGCATCGTCTGGATCGGCCTGATGCTGGCGCGCGTCGCCGAATCGTATGCGCTGAAGCGCGTTGAGCGATCGACGCGCAGCGACGCGAAGTCGCTGCTGCGGCTCGCGCGCCACACGGCGGACGTCATCATCGTCTTCGTCGGTGGACTGTCGGTACTGCGGTACTTCGGGATCGATGCCACGGCGGCGCTGGCCGGTCTCGGCATTGGCGGCATCGCGGTCGCGCTGTCGGCGCAGAAGACGCTGGAGAACGTCATCGGCGGGCTGTCGATCATCTTCGACGAAGCGGTGCGCGTCGGCGATTTCATCAAGGTCGGGGCCACAGCGGGTACCGTCGAATACGTCGGGCTGCGGTCGACGCGTATCCGGACGATGGACCGTACGCTAATGACGATTCCGAACGGGCAGATTGCGACGCTCAATATCGAAACGGCGTCGGAGCGCGACAAGTACTGGTTCCATCACTTCATCGGCCTGACGTACTCGACGACCGCCGAGCAGTTGCGTGCCATCGTCGGCGAGATCCGCGAGCACCTGCTGCAGCACTCGCGCGCCGACGATTCGTCGATTCGCGTGCGCGTCGTCCGCTTCGCGCCCTCGTCGATCGACATCGAGATTTCGGTCTATCTGTTCGCGCAGGATTGGGACAACTTCCTCGAGCTCCAGGAGAGCCTGCTGTTCGATATCATGGGCATGGTCGATCGGCACGGCTCGTCGTTCGCGTTCCCGACGCAGACGATCCAGGTGGCGCCGTCAGAAAGCTTCCTGCACAGCTAAGTACACGCCGCGCGAGCCATCCTTTCCGAAGCCGACGTCGAAGCATAGATTGGTGCGCGACCGCTTGTTGATGAGCGCGCGCAGGCCGGCGCCCGCTCCCGGCGCGGCGCTTTGGAACAGGCGTTGGCCGTCCTGCAGATTCGAGACCGTCGTCGCGTTGAGGAATGCGACCCAGCCGAGCAATCCGTTCTGCGTGAGCGTATCGCGATATTCGATCTCGCCGTACATCAGGCGTTCGCCGCGGAAGCGTCCTTCGCCGTAGCCGCGGCCCGATCGCCCGTACTGATCCATCCCGGTCGCCGGCAGGTCGAAGTAGGGCGGCGAGCCCGCAAAGGTGAAGTCGCCGAACAGCCAGACGGCAATTCGTCGACGGTTCTCGGAGCCGATCGGGAGGTAGGTGCGGCCGTCGAGGTGCACGAGCTGCCATCCGGAACTGCCACCCAGAAAGCCTTTGATCAAGCCGCGATAACTCGCCGTCGCGAACCAGCCTTGATATGGGTTGATCGCGCTGTCGCGCGTGTCGGCGAGGATCGCGACGCTGGGTCCCGCGGACACTTGCCGGTCCAGCGGCAGGTTGTGGACCTGGCTGTACTGCACGAATGAAGTCGCCATCCACGCGGCGTCTTCGACGCCTTCCCCAGGATGAATGGCGCTGTGGTCGTCGAAATGGATGCCGGCGCCCGCGAACAACGACGGACGGATCTGCCGCAGCACGGTCTCGTGCACGCGGAAGAAGTTGAACTTCGCGTTGACAGCGTCGCCGACTTCGGACGCGGTGCCGAGCCCGTAGGTGTCCTGTGAGGTCCACTGCGCGCGGTTGTCGCCCTCGATGCGCCAGCGGTCGTCGCTCGTCAGCCACGTCCACCGTGCGCTCAACGACGTCTGCTGCTTGGTCGAGTAGTTGCCCGAGACGACCATCGACGAGATATGCGTCGTCGACGGATCGCCAGTCAAAGAGGCGACGTTGCCGGCCGCGCCGAACATCACGCCCGCCGACGGCTTGACGCCGATGACCGGTGCGATGGCCTTCATCGACTCGCCTTCCTGCACCGGCGCGGGCGGCGTCGGAGGCTTGTGGCGAATCAGGTTCCAGACATCCAGCAAGTCGAGCGTTTCCGGAGGCGTGTCCTGCGCGGCAGCGGGGCCGGCTGCCAGCGCCGACGCTGCAATGGCGAATGCGATGATCGCGGCGCGCACGTCAGTCGCTCATCAGGAAGATCAGCGGTCGCACGTCTTCCTCCGGCGTCCACTTCCAATAGCGCAGCAGAATCGTGTAGACGATCAACCCGGTCTCGCCTTCGCCGAAGAGTAGATAACGCGCAGCCTGCGACATGAGGTCGCGGCGCGTCAGCGTGATGAAAATCGAAATCGGATCGAACGCCTCGCTGATGAAGGCGATGGTATTGGCGATCGCAATGGCGCCGTAGGCCTCGACAACGTAGTCGTCGTCGTCGCGCTGAACGTTTACTTCGAGAGGCGCCGAGAACTCGCTGCGATTGTCGCGCAGGTTGACGTGCAGGAACAGGAACGGTCCACGCACGCGATAGTGGTGCGAAATCTCGGTCCGTTTTCGCTTGCGGGCGGCAGAGGTCGACGCTTTCATCGGGACGAGATGCACCTTCTTGCCCCGCATCTCCGGCCCCAGCCGCCAGCTGTCGACATCGGTGTAGTAGGCCTCCGGGATCCGGATCTCCTTCGCGCGCAGCGATCGGCTGATGCCGCTGGCGGTCATCAACAGAATCGTGAAGATCGTGCCGATGATGAGACCATCGGGCCGCTCGATGCAGTTGTCGGCGAGCGTGAAGGCAAACACGAGGCAGAGCAGCGCCGTGTAAGCCGCGAGCAGCCAGCGACGCTCGTTCCACAGCGCCACCGTCGCGGCGATTGCAGCGGACAGAATGAGCACGAGGACGCCGGTTGCGTACGCGCCGCTCTGCGCTTCGACGTCGGCCCGAAACACCAGCGTGATGACGATGGAGACGGTCAGCAGCACGAGGACGAGCGGCCGCGCGAGCGCGACCCAGCGAGGCGCCATGCCGAAGCGCGGCAGGAAACGTGGAATCAGTTGCAGCAGTCCCGCCATCGCCGACGCGCCCGCGAGCCCGAGGATCAGGATCGTCGAGAGGTCGTACACCGTGCCGAACCCGCGGCCGAGGTATGCGTGCGCCAGAAATGCGATCGCGCGGCCGCTCGCCTTGCCGGGCGGTATGTAATCGACCGGCGATATCAGGAGCGTCGTGACGATGCTCGAGAGGATCAACATGCCGCTCATGATCGCGGCGGCCGTCAACAGCAGCTTTCGCGTATTCGCCACGCGTCCGTGCGGCGGGGTGTCGGATCGCGGACGGAACTCGCGATCGGTCTCGCCGCCGTCGATGAGCGGCATCACCGAGACGCCGGTCTCGAAGCCGCTCAGGCCGAGCGCAAGCTTCGGGAAGACGAGCGCCGCGCCGATGAAAACCACGGATGGGTCGCCCTTCGACGTCAGCGCGGCGCGCCAGTTCGATACCAGCGCCGGGTGAGTGGCCACTTCCCACAGACCGCGCAGCAGGACGATGACGTTGAGCGCGAGATACGGGACGGCGGCCGCCGTCGCCACGCCGATCGCTTCCCGGAATCCGATCAGAAACACGATCGCGAGCACGGCGAGGATCACGAGAGTGATGAGAATCGGGTGCTCGCCGGTGACAGCATGCAGGAAGGGATTCTCGATGGCGTGCTTGGCCGCGTCGGCGGCGGAGAGCGTCATCGTGATGACGAAGTCGGTGCTCGCGAACCCGAGCAGCACGAGCACGAGGAGCTTGCCTTTCCAGCCCGAGAGCACGTGCTCCAGCATCGCGATCGAGCCCTGACCGGCGAAGCTGCGTCCCGCGACCTGCGCGTACACCGGCAGCGCACCGAACAGCGTGACGAGCACGAGGATCACGGTAGCGACCGGCGCGACGGCACCCGCGGCGATCAGCGCGATGCCGGGCTGGTATCCGAGCGTGGAGAAGTAGTCGACGCCCGTCAGCCACATCACCTTCCACCACGGGTGCGTCGCCGTGTGGGTCGCGTGACTGACGTCTTCGCCAACCGATTCGCCGCCCGCCAGCCATCGCCCGAGCCGCGATCGGTACTCGAGCGTCGGCTGCGGGATCCGGACTCGAAACGGGATCCGCTTGCCAGGGGGCGGCGTCTCGACCGCGGTCATCGACGTGTCAGCGCAGGCACGTGTCGTTCAGCGGCTGGAGATCGGCCGACGTCCTGGTCGACTGCGATGGCAGCCACGTCACCTTGCCGGTGTCGAGCGAGTACACGCCGCCGACGATCGTGAAGGTGCCTTTGTCGACGAGCGGCTTCAGCACGGGCGTAGAGGCCCGCAGCTGCCGCACGACGCGCTCGACGTTGATGCGAACGGCGTTGTCGATGAGATCGCCCGGGGCGCCTTTCGCCTGATCGACCGCCGGCTTGATCATCGCAATCAGCGACGGCAGGTGACCCTCGGCCTCGCCGGGCTCCGCCGCAGCCGTGACGGCGCCGCATTTCTGATGTCCCAGGACCAGGAGCACCGGGGTGTGCAGGTGAAGCGCGGCGTATTCGATGCTCGCGAGCTCGGCGTCGCCGGCGACGTTGCCAGCGACCCGCACGTCGAACAGGTCGCCGAGACCCTGGTCGAAGATGATTTCTGGCGCGACGCGCGAATCCGCGCAGCTGAGGATGACCGCGTGCGGCGCCTGGCCGGATGACAGGTCTCGCTGTCGCGCCGCGGTCTGGTGCGGATGCTGGTACTTCTTCGTCGCGTGATGATCGTTGCCCGCCTTCAGCTCGCGCAGCACGGCATCCGCCGACGGGATCTGTTCCTGAGCGCCAGCGAGGCCGATCAACGCGGCTCCGATTGAAATCCCGATACGTATCCCGGTCATCGTCACGACCTCCATCGCGTTTCCGACTCTCATGCCAGCGCTTCGGCCACCGACAGCTTGGCGGTACGTACGTCGACCGCGTCTTCGCCGCCGGCTCGCTTGAGGGCATCACAGACCGTGTCGCGCGCCTCGGCGAGCCGGAACGCGATCCCCTGGCGTTCGAGCGTGCGCTGCAGCTCGAGCACGAACTCGCTGCCGGCCAGGTCGAGGAACGGCACAGCCGCCAGCATCAGGATCACGAGTCGTGGCGGCGACGCGCTGTGCCGGACGAGATCGCCGACGCGATCGCGGACGTGGTCGACATTGAAATACAGGATCGATCCCTCTGGCCTGACGACGAGCACGCCGGGGATGCGCTGGTTTTCAGGATGCCTGACGATGTCGGCGAAGTACGACGTGCCAGGCACGCGCGCGACTTCCGTGACGTGCGGCGTGGCGGCGCGCCGGATCAGGAGCAGGATCGACAGCGCGACGCCGATCAGCACGCCGTTCAGCAGCCCCGATCCGAGCACGCCGGCGACGGCGGCGGCGGTGACGGCGAACTCCGATCGATCGAAATGCCAGATCTCGCGCAGCTTGCGCACGTCGATGAGACCGGTGACGGCGGCGAGGACGATCGCCGCGAGCACCGGCTGCGGGAGGTCGTGCAGGAGATTCGTCAGAAACAGCGCGACGATCAGGATCACCAGCGCCGCGATCAATCCGGATAGCGGCGTGCGCGCGCCGGCCGATTCGTTGACGAGCGACTGCGACGTGCCGCCGCTGATCGGAAAGGCTCCGAAGAGTCCGGCGGCGAGGTTGCTCGCGCCGATGGCGAGAAACTCCTGCGAGGCGTCGAGACGGTACTCGTGACGGCTGGCGAACATACGGCCGATGGCCGACGTTTCGACGGCGGCCAGGAGGAAGCACGCCATCGCCAGCGGCAGAAGCGTCTCGAGCTCCTCGCGCCCGACGGCCGGCAGCGCCGGCATCGGGAGCCCGCGCGGCACGTCGCCGATCAGCTTCACGCCGTATCGATCGATGTGCAGCACGCCGGCGAGGACGATGGCGCCGACGAGGACGACGAGCGCGACTGGCCGGTTCTTGAACGCCGTCTTGCCGACCAGGAGAATCGCGAGCGCGCCGGCGCCCAGCGCGAGCGCCACAGGGTTGGTTTGCCCGAGATTGCGGACCAAGTGGCCCATCGCCTCCCAGAAATCGCCGTGTGTGCCAGCCACGCCGAAGAGTTTCGGCAGCTGCGTGCTCGCGAGCACGCAGGCGACGCCGAACTTGAAACCGAGCAGAACCGTTTCGGAGAAGAAGTTGACGATGGTTCCGGCGCGCAGCAGGTAGGCCGCGACGCCAAGCGCGGCGACGATCACGGCGACGGCCGCCGCGAGCGCCGCGTGACGGCCCGGATCGCCGCCATCAATCGTCGAGAGCGTCGCTCCGATCAGCAGCGAGAGCGCCGACGTGACCGAGATCGCGGTCACGCGCGAGCTGCACAACACCCAGAACGCGAGGCCGCCGAACAGGCAGGCGTAAAGACCCGCCTGTGGCGGCAGGCCCGCGAGCGACGCGTCGCCGATGGCGGCGGGCAACATGTACGCCGCCAGCGTCACGCCAGCGACGACGTCCGCGCGCAGCCAGGTACGGTCGTAGGTCGCCAGCCACTTCCGCGCCTGCAGCATCGTTCAGATCCTCTGGAGTCTGGCCGACGGTGCATGCGGCTTGCCACCAGACTCGTCGGGCAACAGGCCTGATGACGTCGCAGCGTCCACGGCAGGCCGGATACCACGCCCGACATTTCGGAGCAGGGCCTCGCCGAGCGTGAAAACACGGCGTTTTTCGGTGAATGCCGTGGTACGGCGACTGCTTTTGCCATAGCCGGCGTATACCGCTCGCAGGAAAAGGACTGGACGCATGTCGATCGAATCCGGCAAGACTGTGCTCGCCGCCGCCGTGGCCGTCGCCGCGTTGACGCTCGCCTGCGACAAGCCGGCGCCGCCCCCGCCGCCGCCGCCGGAGGTGTACGTCACCGCCGCCGTCCAGAAGGACGTGCCGACGTATCTGGACCTGGTCGGCCAGACGCAGGGCGATCAGGACGTGGACGTCCGCGCCCGCGTGGAGGGCTACCTCAATTCGATGAACTTCCGCGAGGGGTCGTTCGTGAAGAAGGGACAGCTTCTTTACGTCATCGATCCGCAGCCGTTCGAGGCGGCGCTCGCGCAGGCGAAAGCCGATCAGGCCACGGCGCAGGCACGCCTCGAAAAGGCGACGAACGACGTCAACCGCTACACGCCGCTCGTGGCCAAGCAGGCGGTCAGTCGACAGGAACTCGACAACGCGCGCGCCGCGCAGGACGCCGGTCGCGCGGAGGTGGACGCGGCGAAGGCCGCGGTCGAGAAAGCGACGCTCGATCTGGGCTACACGAAAGTGACCTCGCCGATCGACGGGTTGATCGGCACGACGAAGGTGAAGCCAGGCAGTCTCGTCGGGCGGAACGAGAGCACCCTGCTGACAACGATTTCAGAGATCAACCCGATCGTGCTGTCGGTGGGCGTCACCGAAGCCGATTACCTCAAAGTGGCGAAACGCGACCCGTCGAAGGCGGGCGAAGAGCCGCGCGCCAGCGGCATCGAGTTGAGCCTCGCCGACGGTACGGTGTATCCGCAGACGGGCACGATCCGGGCGGTCGAGCGCAACGTGAACGCCGCGACCGGCACGCTGACGGTGCAGATCAACTTCCCGAACCCTGATGCGGTGCTCCGTCCTGGACAGTACGGCCGCGCGCGCATTCTGCTCGAGATGCGGAAAGGCGCGGTGCTCGTCCCGCAGCGCGCGGTGCAGGCGATGCAGAGTCTCTACAGCGTGGCCGTCGTAGGGAGCGACAACAAGGTGGCCTTCCGCAACGTGAAGGTCGGACCGCGAGTCGATTCGATGTGGGTGATCGACGAGGGGCTCAAGCCGGGCGAGCAGGTCGTGGCTGAAGGACTCCAGGCTGTGACCGACGGCGCCACCGTTCGCACGAAGCCGATGCCGCCGGCCGGCGCGCAGGCGGCGGTGGAACACGCGAGCGAGGGGAAGTAGGCGATGTCACGCTTCTTCGTCAACCGTCCCATCGTTGCGATGGTGATTTCGATCATCATCGTCATGCTCGGCCTCGTCGCGATGAAAGGGCTGCCCGTGGCGCAGTATCCCGACATCGTCCCGCCGATGATTCAGGTGACCACGACGTTCGTCGGCGCGAGCGCGACCGACGTCGAGGCGTCGGTCGCGACGCCGCTCGAGCAGCAGATCAACGGTGTCGAGCAGGGCATCTACATGAAGTCGACGAACGCCAACGACGGCACGTTGACGCTGAAGGTGTCGTTCGAGGTCGGCTCGAACCTCGACATGGACAACGTGCTGACGCAGAACCGCGTCTCGCAGGCCCAGCCGCAGATGCCGCAGGCGGTGAAGCAGTACGGCGTCACGGTGAAGAAGTCGCTGGCGTTCCCGCTGATGGTCGTCTCGCTGAAGTCGCCGAAGGGGACGTACGACAGCAACTTCCTGTCGAACTACTCGACGATCAACATCAACGACGCGATCGCACGCATTCCCGGCGTCGGCCAGGTGACGCTCTTCGGCGGCAGCGACTACGCGATGCGCGTGTGGCTGCGTCCCGATCGCATCGCGCGGCTCGGCATCACGGTGCCGGACATCGTCAACGCGATCAACCAGCAGAACCAGTTGACGCCGGCCGGTCAGATCGGCGGCCCGCCGGCGGCGGCCGGCACCGAATTCACCTACACCGTCCGCACGCAGGGGCGCCTGCTGAACGAAGACGAGTTCGGCGAGATCATCCTGCGCACGGCATCCGACGGATCGCAGGTGAAGCTGAAGGACGTCGCACGCCTCGAGCTCGGGACGATGCTCTACAACGCGATCGGCCGCCACAACAGCGGCCCGGCCGCGGTCATGGCGATTTATCAGATCCCGGGCAGCAACGCGCTCGACGTCGCGACGAAGATTCGCGCGACGCTCGACGATCTGTCGAAGCGGTTCCCGCGCGACATGGAATATCTCGTCTCGCTCGACACGACGCTGCCCGTGTCGGAAGGGATCAACGAGATCGTCCACACCCTGTTCGAAGCGGTCGTCCTCGTCATCATCGTCGTCTTCATCTTCCTGCAGAACTGGCGGGCGACGCTGATTCCGTTGATGACGGTGCCGGTGTCGCTCGTCGGCGCGTTCATCTTCTTCCCGCTCCTCGGCTTCTCGATCAACGTGCTGTCGCTGCTCGGCCTCGTCCTCGCCATCGGCATCGTCGTCGACGATGCGATCGTCGTCGTCGAGGCGGTGATGCATCACATCGAGCACGGGATGGCGCCCAAGGAAGCCACGATCAAGGCGATGGAGGAAGTGTCGGGCCCGGTCGTCGCGATCGGTCTGATCCTGTGCGCGGTGTTCGTGCCGGTCGGATTCATGGGCGGCATCACCGGCCGGCTGTATCAGCAGTTCGCGATCACGATCGCGCTGTCGGTGCTGCTGTCGGTGGTGAACGCGCTGACGCTCAGCCCCGCATTGTCGGCGCTGCTGCTGAAGCCGGCGACGGGCAAGAAGTCGTTCCTGACGCCGTTCTACAACGGCTTCAACAAGGTCTTCGGGTGGACGACGGACCGGTACGTCAGTTTCGCCGGCATTCTGATCCGGAAGATGTTCCGGAGCCTCGCCTTTGTCGGAATCCTGTGCTTCGTGATCGTCACGCTGGTCCGGAACATTCCAGCCGGTTTCGTTCCCGAGGAAGACCAGGGCTTCCTGCTGATGCAGACGCTGCTGCCGGATGCCGCGTCGCTCGAGCGTACCGACGCGGTGATGAAGAAGGCCGAAGCGATCCTCAAGAAGAACGAGGCGGTCGACGGCTACAACGCCATCACCGGATTCAGCCTGCTGACGGGCGCCTACGCCTCGAACATGGGCTTCTTCTTCGTCCAGTTGAAGCCGTGGGAAGAGCGCGGCCGCACCCATACGGCGGCAGTCGTCACGAACGAGTTGAACCGCGAGTTCGCCCAGGAGATTCGAGAGGGCGCGGTGGTCGCGTTCGGGCCGCCGGCGATTCCGGGCCTCGGCACCGGCGCCGGGTTCACGATGGAGCTGCAGGATCGCAGCGGCGGCGCGCCCGAGTACCTGTCGGACCAGGCGGCGAAGTTCATTGCGGCCGCACGCAAACGTCCGGAGATTGGACGGATCAGCACGCTGTACCGCGCGTCCGTTCCGCAGATTTTCGCCGACATCGATCGCGACAAGGTGAGCAAGTCGGGCGTGCAGTTGAACGACGTCACGACGACGCTCGGGGCGCTGCTCGGCAGCTCGTACATCAACGACTTCAACAAGTTCGGTCGCGTGTACAAGGTGTACGTCCAGGCGGAGCCGGAGTTCCGGCGCGATCCGAGCCAACTCGGGCTGTTCTTCGTGCGCAGTCAGTCCAACGGCAGCATGGTGCCGCTCGACACGCTGGTCGGCACGCGTCCGACGTCCGGACCGGAGTTCACGAACCGCTTCAACCTGTTCCGCGCCGCCGAAATCACCGGCGTGCCGGCGCCGGGCTTCTCGTCGGCGCAGGCGCTCGCGGCGCTCGAAGAGACCGCGCGCGACGTGCTGCCGCCAGACATGAGCTTCGACTGGGCGGACATGTCGTATCAGGAGCACAAGGCGCCAGGTGTCGCGCTGACGTTCGCGCTCGCGATCTTCCTCGTGTTCCTGGTGCTCGCGGCGCAGTACGAGAGCTGGGGATTGCCGTTCAGCGTCCTGCTCGGCACACCGTTCGCCGTGTTCGGCGCCTTCTTCGGCCTGTGGGCGGCGCGCCAGATACTCGGTGAGAGCTACGTGAACAACGTGTTCGCGCAGATCGGCCTGATCATGCTCGTCGGCCTCGCGGCGAAGAACGCGATTCTGATCGTCGAGTTCGCGAAGGTCGAACACGAATCCGGCAAGTCGGTCGTCGACGCGGCGCTCGTGGCCGCCAAGCTGCGCCTGAGGCCGATCCTGATGACGGCGTTCGCGTTCATTCTCGGCGTGGTTCCGCTGCTGACCGCGAGCGGCGCGGGCGCGGAATCGCGCAAGGTGATGGGCATGGCCGTGTTCTCCGGCATGCTCATCGCCACGATTCTCGGCGTTCTGCTGATTCCGATGCTGTTCGTCGCAGTCGAAAAGGCCATCGGCGGCTCGAAGCAGCACGCGCCCGCTCCGGACACGGCGCCGGCGCTCGCCGGCCAGGCGCCGTCGCACGGGGGCCATTGAGATGACGCGTGTCGCCGCCCGATTGCTGATCACTGCCGCCGCGGCCGCGATGGCCGCGGCCTGCACGAAAGTCGGTCCCGACTATCAGCGCCCGCCGTTACCGACGCCGCCGCAGTACCGATTCGAGGAAAACGCGGCGCAGGCCGCTTCGCTCGCGGATTTGCCGTGGTGGCAGGTGTTCGACGATCCCGCGCTGCAGACGCTCCTGCGCGACGCGGTCGCGAACAATCTCGATCTGCGCATCGCGGCCGCGCGTGTCGATCAGTTGCGCGCGCAGGCCGGCATCGTGAAGTCGTTCCTGTATCCGCAGGTCGACGGCACCGCCAGCTACTCGCAGATCGGCGCTTCGAGCACGCCCCCGGGCGAAAGCACCGTGCGGCAGAGCGGCGTGTTCGGCTTTCAGCTGTCGTGGGAGTGGGATCTCTTCGGCCGTATTGCGCGGCAGCACGAAGCGGCGCTGGCCGCGGTTCTTGCGAGCGAGCAGGGCCGCCGCGGCGTGCTCGTCACGCTCGTCGGCGACGTCGCGTCGAGCTACTTCCTGCTGCGCCAGCTCGATCAGCAGCTGACCATCGCGCGCGAGACGCTCCAGATCAACGACCAGACGGTCCAGTACTTCCGCGATCGTCTCGACGGCGGCGTGTCGAATCGCCTCGAGCTCGATCGGATTCAGGCGCTGCGATCGGAAACAGCGGCGTCGATTCCGATCTTCGAGCAGGAGATCGCGCAGACCGAGAACGCGATGTCGCTGCTGCTCGGCCGGCCGCCGGGACCGATCGCGCGCGACCAGACGAACCAGATGGCCGCGCCGCCGCCGGCGATACCGGCCGGCATTCCGGCGACCCTGCTCGAGCGGCGGCCTGATGTGCTGGAGGCGGAACAGCTGCTGGTGGCGTCGAACGCCGACATCGGCGCGGCCAAGGCGCTGTTCTATCCGTCCATCGGCCTTACTGCGTTCGGCGGCGGCGTGGCCGGCGAAATCGCGACGCTCTTGAACGGCAGCGGTTTTGTGTGGTCGCTCGGCGCCGGACTGATCCAGCCGATCTACAACGCCGGGCGCAACAAGCGGAATCTCGAGGCGTCGCAGGCGCAATTCCAGCAGGCGCTCTACGCGTACCAGCGCGCGGCGTTGAACGGATATCGAGAAGTCGCGGACGCGCTCATCGCGATTCAGAAGCTGGCGGCGCAGCGCGTCGAGCGCGAAGCGGGCGTCACCGTCCTGCAGGATGCCGCCACTCTCGCGCGCGACCGCTACGACTCCGGGCTTGCGAGCTACATCGAGATCCTGACGGCGGACCAGGATCTCTTCCAGCAGCAGTTGCTGCTCGCCGACACCCGCGGCGCGGAGCTGCGCGCGCGCGCCGAGTTCTACCGCGCGCTGGGTGGTGGGTGGCAGCAACAGCCGTAGCAGGGCTGCCGAAGGACGACGATGGCCAAAGACGACAAGAAAATGAAGGGCAAGGAGTACGCGAAAGAGCTGCAGAAGCTGCAGGGGAAGCTCTGCGTCCTGCAGGAGTGGGTCAAGGCCAAAGGGCTTCGCGTGATCGTCGTCTTCGAAGGCCGCGACGCGGCCGGGAAGGGCGGGACGATCAAGGCGATCACGGAGCGCGTCAGCCCGCGCGTGTTTCGGCTCATCGCCTTGCCGGCGCCGTCGGACCGCGAGAAGTCGCAGATGTACATCCAGCGCTACATGGCGCACTTTCCGGCGGCGGGCGAGGTGGTGATCTTCGATCGCAGCTGGTACAACCGCGCGGGCGTCGAACACGTGATGGGTTTCTGCACCGACGAGCAGTACGAGCAGTTTCTCAAGCTGTGTCCCATGTTCGAGAAGCACATGGTGAACAACGGCGTCACTCTCGTGAAGTTCTGGCTCGAGGTGAGCAACAAGGAGCAGGAGCGCCGGTTCCGCGCGCGAATCGACGATCCGTTGCGTCAGTGGAAACTGAGCAACATGGACCTGCCCTCGCGCGCGAAGTGGTATCAGTACTCCATGGCTCGTGACGCGATGCTGAATGCGACCGATACCCGATTCGCCCCGTGGTACATCGTGAGATCGGACGACAAGAAACGCGCTCGGCTGAATACTATCGCGCAGCTGCTGAAGTTGATCCCACACAAGAAGGTCGAACGCGAGAAAGTGAAGCTGCCGGACCGATCGAAGAAGCATGCCTACGACGACGAGGCCTCGATCGCGCATCGGCGATTCGTGCCCGAGCGCTACTGACCGTTTCACGCAGAAGGACGGCCGATGTTGATCGCGATTCTCTTCATCATCGTGGGCGTGCTGGCCATCGTCGAGCCGATGGTGGCGGGGCTTGCGGTCGCCGTGCTGGCCGGCTGGGCGCTGCTCGCGGCGGGCGTGGTCTACATGATTGGCGCGCTCGGAGCCGGCGGCATCGGCCGCGGCCTGCTGCACGTGATCATCGGCGCGATCTACTTCATCGGCGGCCTCTACCTCGTCACGCACCCGCTGATCGCGCTGGGCACGCTGACGCTGTGGATCGCCGTCGTGCTCCTCGTCGAAGCGGTGCTCGAAATCGCCGGCTACGTGCAGACGCGGAACGAACACGGCGCCGGATGGCGTCTCTTCAACGGCATCGTCACCATCGTCCTGGGGTTGATGATCTGGGACCAGTGGCCGTCGAGCTCGGTCTGGGCGATCGGAACGCTCGTCGGCGTCAACCTGCTGATGACCGGCTCGTCGCGCCTGATGCTGATCAGCGCCGCGCGACGGGTACTACGTTAAGTGCCTTCGGTGCCTAAAAGACCTGCGCTACGCGGGCACCTCAGGCACCAAGCACCTCAGGCACCAAGCACCTGAGGCACGTTGGGCACCTGAGGACCCCAGGCACCTAGTACTCCAGAAACAACCGCTGTAGATCCGCCTTCGAGCGCTGCTTCAGGAGCGCCAGGCGCAGCAGCACGCGCGCCTTCTGCGGATTCAAATCGATCGACGCGATGAAGCCGGCTTTGTCGTCGTCCACTTCGACGTTGCGGCCGACGCGGCCCGTGGCGACGCGCGAGGCGCGGACGCAGACGATGCCGTCCTTCGCGTGCTTCTCGAGCGACTTCAGCGCGGCGGCGGTCATGTTGCCGTTGCCTACGCCGGCGATGACGATCCCTTTCGCGCCGGCGGCGACCGACGCGTCGATCAGCGCGCCGTCCATGTTCTCGTAGGCCATGATGATGTCGACGCGCGGCAGAGCGGTGACGCCGGCGAGCGAGAACTCGGACGTCGACGTGTTCTTGCCGATTGGGCCGCGGTTCCAGTCGATGTCGCCGTACGCGACCGTTCCGATCAACCCCGTGACCGGCGACAGGAACGTCTGGACCGCCGTGGTGCTCGTCTTGGTGAGCGACGAGGCGCCGTGGATCCAGTCGTTGACGACCACCATGACGCCGCGTCCAGGCGCATCCTTGCTCGCCGCGACGGCGACCGCGTTGAAGAAATTCAGCGGACCATCGGCCGAGAGTGCCGTGGACGGGCGCATGGCGGCAGTCATGACCACTGGCTTCCGCGACTTGACGACGAGGTTGAGGAAGTACGCCGTCTCCTCTATCGTGTCGGTGCCGTGCGTGATGACGACGCCGTTGACGTCGGGCATGGCGACCAGCTCGTTGACGCGCTTCGCCAGCTTCAGCCAGACTTCGTCGTTCATGTCCTGCGAGCCGATGTTCGAGATCTGCTCGCCGCGCAGGTTCGCGAGCTTCTTCGCCTGCGGCACGGCGGCGAGCAATTGCTCGACGCCTATCTGACCGGACGTGTAGCCGGCCTGGACGTCGCTCGCGGCGGCGCCGGCGATCGTGCCGCCGGTGGCGAGGACGACGATGGTTGGCAGCTGCTGCGCGCGGGCGACGACGGTGGCAAGAAGCGCGAGCGCGGCGACGAGCGCGAGCGCGCGAGAACGTTGACGAACGACAAAGGTCGACATGACTTCTTCTCCTTCGATTACCTCATCAGCATCACGATCACCGGTCCCCACGCCGTGAGCAGGATGTTGCCGATCGCGTAGGGGACTGTGTAGCCGAGCACCGGCAGCTTGCTGTCGGCCTGATCCTGAATTGCGCGCAGCGCGGCAGTGGTCGTGCCGGCGCCCGAGCAGGCGCCGAGCAGCAGCACCGGGTTCATCTTCAGGACGTAGCGTCCGACGAGCACGGCCGCCAGATGCGGCAGGACGGACACAACCAGCGCGATGACGAGGAGGCTTGGTCCCGTTTCGCGCAGTCCGGACACGAACGTCGGCCCGGCGTTCAGGCCGACGATCCCGATGAACACGGCCAGGCCGACGGTGTCGAACACCCACAGCGCCGGCTCCGGAATACGGCCGAATGTCGGCCGTACTGATCGCAGCCAGCCGAACACGAGGCCCATCACCAGCGCGCCGCCGCTCGTCGTGAGCGTCAGCGGCACGTGCGCGACAGTCACCGAGAGCAGGCCGACGAGTCCGCCGACGAGGATGCCGAGGCCCAGGAACACGACGTCGGTTTCCGCCGACTTGCGCTCGATGTATCCGAGCGCGGCGCCGATGCGCTCGACGTCGGCCGGCGTGCCGCCGATGCGCAGCAGGTCGCCGCGATTGATCATGGTGTCGGCCGTAAACGGAATCTCTTCTCCGCCGCGTATCAGGCGGACCAGCACGATGCCGCGACCGTACGCGTTGTCGAGCTCGCCAAGCGTCCGATCCGCCACCTCGCGGCTAGTGATGACGACGTCGTCGATCGTCAGTGGAAACTCCAGCAGCGACACATCCTCGACTTCCGTTCCGAACGGCGCGCCTTCGGAGAAGAAGACATGGCGCGGCGCCATGATTGCGACGTCGTCTCCGACCTGCAGCGCCGTGTCGATGGTCGGCGTCACGATGGCGCCGCCGCGGCGCAGCCGCTGCACGACGAGGCGGTCGGACGCGAACGTGCGCTCGAGGTCGCCGACGGTGCGGCCGGCCCAGGTGCCCGCGAGCTGAAAGGCGCGGGCGTCCCATGCGCGGTATCCGGACCGACCCGGCTGGCGCATGCGTTGTCCGCCGGAGAGCTGGGCCTCGAGGCGCCGGCTTTCCTCCGAGAGCGAGACGCCCATCAGGCGCGGCGCCAGCACCGAGAGAAACCACACGACAGCGGTGGTCCCGACGAGATAACTGACGGCGTACGCAACAGGGATGTTGTTGATGAGGCGCAGCTTCGCGGCGTCGGTGAGATCGAGGCGCTTGATCGTGTCGCCGGCCGTGCCGATGACCGTCGATTCGGTGAACGCGCCCGCCATCAGTCCGGCGGCCGTGCCCACGTCGTAGCCCAGCGCCTTTGCGGCCACGACGGTCACCACGAGGCTCGTGATGCAGAGCACCAGCGTGATCACGACCTGAGGCCCGGCGTTCTTTCGCAGCCCGCGGAAGAACTGTGGTCCGACCTTGTAGCCGGTCGCGAAGAGAAACAGATCGAAGAACACCGTTTTGACGACGGGGGCGATGTCGATCGCCAGCTGACCGACGACGACACCCGCGAGCAGCGTGCCGACGACGTTGCCGAGCGAAAAGGATCCGATCTTGATGCGGCCGACGGCGAAGCCGATGGCGAGCGTCAGGAAGATCGCCAGCTCGGGATTCTGTCTGAGGATGTCAGCCGCACTGCTCATACCGCTCCGATCACCGCAGCACCAGCCGCAGCCACGGCGTGCCGACGAGGAGGTAGATGGCCATCGACACGGCGGTCGTCAGGCCGCCGAGCCGATAGAGATCGCGCTGCGAGAGGAATCCGCTTCCCGCGAACAGGAGGTTCGCGCTCGATCCCTGCGGCGCGATGGCAGAGAAATAGTTGTTTGCGAACGCGAGCTGAAAGGCGAGCGGTCCCGCCGAGACCCCAAGGCGGACGCCGACGTCGAGAAACACCCCGAACAGCGCAAGCGCGTGCGCGGTCTGGCTGACGAACACGTAGTGGAGCAGGACGTACGCGACCACCAGCACGAGCGCGACGACAGCGACCGGAAAGCCGGCGAGCGAATCTGCGATGCGTTGACCGAGGAATCCCATGAATCCGAGCTCGTTCAACTGGCTGCTCAGCGTGAAGAGCACGGCGAACCAGATAAACGTGGCGAGCACGTCGCCTTCTTTGGCGATGTCGCCGAGCGTCAGCACACCGGTGGAGAGCAGGATTCCGAGCCCGAGAAACGCGACGGCGGTCGAATCGATGTGCAGCGTGGCCGCGGATGCCCACAACGCAACCATGCCGGCGAACGCCGCGAGCACGATCTTCTCGTCACGCGACAGCGGTCCCATCGCGGCGAGCTGACGGCGCGCTTCCGCCGGCGCTTCCGGCGTCGACGTCCGCTCGGGTTTCATGACGCGGTAGAGGAGCGGTGGCATGACGATCATCGCGACGAGCGTCGGCGCGACCGCGGCGAGGGTCCAGGCGCCGAACGCCATGTTGACGTTGAACTGCCGCGCGATTTCGGCGCTCATCGGGTTGGCGACCATCGCCGTCAGCCACAGCGCCGAGGACAGGCTCAGGCTGGCGATGCCCGAGAACATCAGGAAGCCGCCGACGCGGCGGCACTCGTCACTGTCCGCCTTCGCGCCGCCCGCTTCTGCCAGCGAGAAGGCGAGCGGATAGATCACGCCCGAACGCGCCGTGTTGCTCGGAAACGCCGGCGCGATCAGCGCGTCCACGAGAAAGATGCTGTACGACAGCCCGAGCGTCGATCGCCCGAAAATGCTGACAACGGCGTAGCCCGCGCGCGCCCCGAGACCGGATTTGACGACCGCGCGTGCGACCAGAAACGCGACGACGATCAGCAGAATGGTGCCGTTCGCGAAGCCGGCGTACGCTTTCGCCGGCGAGAGCAGTCCGGTCAGCACCGAGGCGGCGACGGCGAAGACGGAAGCTGTCAGGATCGGAAACGCGTTGACGACGACGGAGAGGATCGCGGCGGCGAAGATGACGAACAGGCGCCATGCCGCCGGGGTCAGGCCGTCGGGCGGCGGCACGAACCAGAACGCGACGGCGACCGCCACAACGGCAAGACGCAGCACGCGTGTGCGCGTCGTCGGCGCCGTCACCGCGATCCCTCAGCCATGCGTACGCGTCCGCGCAGGTCGGTCGAGCGGCCCTGGATCGTGTCGCCTTCGCCGGCGACGACGAACTGCCACGTGAGGGTGTAGTCGCCGGTCGCGCCCGCCCAGCGGCCCGTGCCGCCTGTGATCGTCCCGTTGATGCGGCGGCCGGTCTGGAGCGGCTCGCCGCGAAGCGAGCTGAACAGCCGATCGCCGCGGCTGTCTGTCCACACAGCCCGTCCGATCACCGTTCCCGCGCCATCGTCAAACCCCATGGCGTCGGCGGAGAAGCCGACGCCGACGCCGCCGTCGGTCGAGAGGACGATGGCGCCGGAGACGCGGGCGACCGCAGCGACGTCATGGTCGGTGGGCAGCGTCTGACGCGTGCCGGTCGCCGACCAGGTGCCAGAGAAGGTTCGCCAGCCGTCAGCCGGCGCCTGCGCGCGTGAGCTCGCGCTGAACCCGAGCGTCGTGACGGAGACGATTCCGATCAGCGCCCGGCCCCCGGCGCCCAGCCCCCAGCCCCCGCCTTTCATACCTGAGGCGCTTGCCCGGTCATCGCCATCGGATCGAGCACGTGCGCGATTTGTTCCTCGGTCAGCACGCCCTTCTCGCGAACGAGTTCCATGATGCCGCGGCCGGTCTTCTGCGCTTCGGCGGCGAGCTCCGTCGCGCGGTCGTAGCCGATGACGGGGTTCAGCGCCGTGACGGTGCCGATGCTGAAGTCGACGTAGTGACGGCAGACGTCGGCGTTGACGGTGATGCCCTGGACGCAGTGCTCGCGCAGCGTGCGCGCGGCGTTGATGAACAGCGTCTGCGCTTCGAAGAGGCACGCGGCGATCACCGGCTCGAAGACGTTCAACTGGAGCTGGCCCGCTTCGGCAGCCATCGACACCGTCAGGTCGCTGCCGATCACGCGGAAGCAGACCATGTTGACGACCTCCGGAATCACCGGATTGACCTTGCCTGGCATGATCGACGAGCCCGGCTGCTTCGGCGGCAGGTTGATCTCGCGCAGGCCGCAGCGCGGTCCCGACGAGAGCAGCCGCAGGTCGTTGCACACCTTCGAGAGCTTGATGGCCAGGCTCTTCATGCACGACGAGTAGAGGACGAAGGCCTGCGTGTCCTGCGTCGCTTCGATCAGGTTGTCGGCGAGATAGACCGGCAGCCCGGACACGTCGGCGAGATGCGCCACGCATTTCTGCGCGTAGCCGGCCGGCGCGTTCAGGCCGGTGCCGATCGCCGTCGCGCCCATGTTCACTTCGCACAGCACCTGTTCCATCGCGCGAAGCGCCTTCAGCTCGCCGGCGAGCGTCTCGCCGAACGCGTTGAACTCCTGGCCGACGGTCATCGGAACCGCGTCCTGCAGCTGCGTGCGGCCCATTTTGAGGATCGAACTGAACTCGCGGCTCTTGGCACGAAACGCGCCGATGAGCTCTTCGACTGCCGCAATGACGCGCCGATTGCCGAGCGCCATGCCGACGTGGAGCGACGAAGGATACGCGTCGTTGGTGGACTGCGATGCGTTCACGTGATCGTGCGGGTCGCAGTATTTGTACTCGCCCTTTTTGTGGCCCATCAACTCGAGCGCACGGTTCGCGATCACTTCGTTCGCGTTCATGTTGGTCGACGTGCCGGCGCC
>Ga0335085_10005147_pt1 | contig 21236 bp, 21 predicted proteins | sample Lox_Sample_45_FD_206712 | JGI IMG/M metagenome (GOLD analysis project Ga0335085, IMG submission 206712) | Soil microbial communities from Loxahatchee National Wildlife Refuge, Florida, United States - Lox_Sample_4.5 | ecosystem: Environmental > Terrestrial > Soil > Wetlands | place: USA...
CTCGAGGAGATCGCGGCCGGGGCTTTCGCGCAAGGTCTGTTGGGGCTGGGCGTTCACCCGCGCCTGCTGGATCTGCTCTGGCTCCGTCAGCCCGCGTCATGGAGTACAGTGCGCCCTGGCGTCGAGACTTCGGCCTGACTCGATATGGCGGCCCACGCGTTCAGACATCCGCCCATGCGCCCCGGGATGATCGAGGCGCCGCACCAGCGCTGGACGGCCGGAGCGCTGGCGCTCGAGAGCGGCGAGTCGATCCGCGACTTCCAGTTGTCCTACGTCACCCATGGCAAGCTGGACCAGACCGGCAGCAATGCCATCCTGGTTGCCGCCTCGCTCGGCGGCAACCATCACCGGCTGGATTTCCTGATCGGGCCGGACAAGGCGCTGGATCCGAACCGCTACTTCATCGTCTGCACCGACCCGATCGGCAACGGGCTCACGACCTCGCCAAGCAACAGCCCCTCGCAGCCGGGGATGCGCTTTCCTCGCTTCGTGCTGCGCGACATGGTGCACAGCCAGCACCGCCTGCTCACCGAGCATCTGCGCATCAGAGGCCTGGTGTGTGTGATCGGCGCATCGATGGGCGGGATGCAGGCGTTGCAATGGGCGGTGAGCCACCCTCAGTTCATGCGCTCTATCGTCGCCATGACGCCGATGGCGCGCACGGCGGCATGGGCGGTCGCGGTCGTCGAGACCGCGCGCCGCGCGCTCACTGCGGACTCGGCGTGGAGTGGCGAAGAGTTCACGGCTTATCCGGAGCGGGGATGGCGTGCGTGGAGCGCAGTGATGAGCGCTCTAGCGGGCCGCACGCCGCAGGCCTTGGAGGAGATGTTCGAGCAGCCGTTGGCCGCGCTCGAGTGGATGGACAAGCTGGTCGCAGACAACCGCGCGGCTGGATTCGACGCGACCGATTGGTTGTACCAGAGTTGGGCGTATCAGGCCCATGACGTGGGCGGCACGCATGGATTCAGCGGGAACACGACGGCGGCGCTCGAGTCGATCGCAGCCCACGCCTTGATCCTTGCGCCGGCCGTGGATCTGTTCAACCCGGCGCAATGCGCTCAGGAAGCCGCGGACGCGATCCCGGGTGGGCGGCTGGTGGAGATTCCGTCCGTCCAAGGGCACCAATCGGCGAGCGGTGTGAAGGCGGAAGACGCGCAGTTCCTGAATGAGGAAGTCGGCGACTTCCTGCATACGTTGGCACAGGAATAACCCGTGCTGGAGCTCGCGCTGCGCGAGGCGACCGAGGCCGATCTGCCGGGTATCCTCCGAGTCTACGCGCAGCCCGAGCTGGACGACGGGCGCGTCCTGGATCTGGAACGGGCGCGGGCGCAGTTCCGACGGATCAACGAGCACCCGGGGTATCGCGTCTACGTCGCCGAGCGCGAGGGCCAGGTGCTGGGCACCTTCGCGCTGCTGATCATGCCGAATCTCTCGCATCTGGGCGCACCGGCGGGCATCGTCGACCAGGTCGGCGTGCTGCCGCAATACCAAGGACAGGGCGTCGGCCGACAAATGATGGAGCACGCGCGCCGCCTCTGCGAGCAAGCCGGGTGCTACAAGCTCACGTTGTCGAGCAATCTCAAGCGCGAAGCGGCGCACCGGTTCTACGAGGCCCTGGGGTTCGAGAAGCACGGCTACAGTTTCAGGATCGACCCAGCCCGGCACTGACACGCAGGGCAGCCAACGCACCGGCATCGGATCCCAGGAACGTGCAAGGTACACGCAGCGCGCGAACCGGTTGCGGTCTCGTGCTTGCGCTGTGGCTCGTGATGCTCGCGGCACCACAGGCGCGCGCGGTGCTTCCCGACGAGATTCAGGTCTACACGGACGACATCGACAAGCCGGGTGAGTTCGGGCTCGAGCTGCACATCAACACCACCCCCAGCGGGCGCAGCGTGCCCGACTATCCCTGCGAGGTGACGCCGTGGCACGGATTGCGGGTCACGCCCGAGTTCTCCTATGGACTGACGCACGACCTCGAAGCGGGCCTGTATCTGCCGTTCGTGCGCGATGCCAGCGGTACGACCTACTTCGCGGGATCCAAGGTCCGCTTGAAGTGGTTGCCGGTGCGCCAGGAAAACGGCGGCGACGGCTGGTTCCTCGGGCTGAACATCGAGCTGTCGAAGGTGGCGAATCGATTCGAGCAGGGCGACCTGCAGTTGGAACTCCGGCCGATCATCGGCGGCCGGACGGGCGGCTGGCTGGTGGCGTTCAACCCGGTGCTCGATTGGGCCGTCGGTGCTCCGCAGCCGGCTGCGGGCCCCGACTTCAGCCCGCAGTGGAAGATCGCGTACACCGTTGCGCCGGGCGTGGCCATCGGGCCCGAATATTACGCCGAGCTTGGGAAGGTCAACGGTTGGCTTCCGCCCTCCGACCGCCTGCAGACGCTTTATCTGACCGTCGATCTGGAGCGGGAGCGCTGGGGGTTGAACTTCGGGATCGGCCACGGCCTGAACGCAGCAACCGATGCGTGGACCGTCAAGGCGATCATCGGGTTCACGTTCTGATCCCGGGCGCCGCCTCAGTACGCCCAACCTACTCCCTGTAAATCAGCTGGCGTACGTCAGCGGGTTTCGGGAACGCGTCCGGCGCGAAGCGCAGGTAGCGGACTCCGGCCCCCCGCAGCAGCTGCGCCTTTTGGTGCTCCACGGGCTCGGCGGCATCTGCGCGCTCCACGTCGATCGCAGCGACGATCGCGAGGTCCTTGTCGCAGACCAGCAGATCGACCTTCCGGTTCGAAAGGGCACTGTCCCCGACGTGGTCGACCAAGTCACCGACGCGCGTGTGGGCGAACACGATATGGTCGGGAAGGCCTGCCTTGAGCACAAGGAACGCGAGCTTCGCGTGCCCTGCGAGGAAGGCGCTACGCGCCGTGCGAGTGGAAGCGGGCCGTACAGCCAGCGCGGCCGCAGCCTCCGATGATGCGGGCGCCGCCGGCGGGGTGGGCGCGGCTGCTCGAGAGCCCAAACCCGAAGCCTTGTCGCGACGGTACGCGGCGATGAACTCCTCCAGCTCGTTGGAGCCGGCGCCTGAAGGCCTCGCCCGCTCCTTCTTGAGCCCCACCCCGCTCTCGCCCTTCAGCTGCCGGTTGAACCGGAACAGCAGCACGACGCAGGCGACGATGATGCCGAGAGCAAGGCCGAGCTTGATCAGGAACATCGGTGTCTGATGCGAACGCGGGTGTGTGCCTGCAACCTGCCGCCACAAGGCCGGCAGTCGAGCGCCCGGTCCCTCACCGAGACCGCGCCCGGCGGCCGTTCACAAACAGGGGAGCGTGAGCATCGTCGGGCTATGACGATGGCAATGACGCTTGCAGCCGGCGCGCTCGGTGCGGGGTCAGATGCCGAAGCGGACCGTATCGAGGATGCGGTTGGCGAGCGGGCCGAGCGGATCCGATTCGGTAGCCTTGACCAGGACGTCGACCTTCGTGCTCTCGACGCATACCGCCTGAGGCGTGCCGCCCCCGTCCTCGGCGTGGTCGGTGGTGCCGCGCCAGCCCGCGACCTTGCCTACCTTCACCGCGTGCGCCTCGTGCAACAGCTCCGCGCACCTGCCGTCCATGCGATGGCCCAGGCGGTGGTCGAAGATGAACACTTCCACGTAGTACTCTCCCGGCGCGAGCTCACCCGGCGGCTGAGTGGCGGGATCGTAGTTCTGGATACGCGAATACTGATAGTGGCTGTCGCGGCGCGTCTGCACTCGACTGTCGGCGGGATACGACACGCAGAACGCGTAGCGCTCGTTCCGATAGATCTTCCAGCCGTCGGGACGGGATCCGGCCCGATGGCTCGCAGCCGGCGGAGCCGCACAGAGCAGAACGAGGAGAAGCGCAGCGGCGGGGCGCGGCCAGCGACGGATTGATCTGTTAAACATCTGTCAACGGATTGTGATCGAAGTTGGCTCCCGGCGTGGAAGCAAGTTTGACTCCTGCGCTGTGCGTACCGCCGCGTCGCGCGCTGATGTGCTGCAACGCCGAAGCGCGCGAGGCGATGGGCGAGGCTGCCGCCTCGAGTCCGGCTGCTATGACGTTGTCCTGGGTAACGTGCTTCTCGATCGGCGGAATCGATGCTGCATCCCTATCGGTGCGTGCGCCGAGTTGCCCGTGAGACGATCTGGCCTCGCAGCCCTGGCCAGTGGGTTGAGGCAGAATAGAGGCGGCCGCCCCGGCGCGGGCGGTCGCGGACCGCACCAGAACTAAGGAGGAGAAAACGATGTCGCGCATCATCCGGGGGCTGCTCGCGGCGGCCTTGCTCGCCGCCTCCGCAATCGCTCATGGCGCGGAGCCGATCCGTATCGGACTGGTGGATGAGGTGACCGGGCCGCAAGCGGAGGCCGGTGTGCTCACGATGCACGGCGCGAAGCTCGCCGTGGACGAAGTGAACGCCGCCGGCGGCATCCTCGGCCGGCCGGTGGAGCTGCGCGTGGAGGACAATCAGAGCACCAACCCCGGCACCGTGCTCGCCTACTCCAAGCTGATCGACCAGGGCGGGCTGGTGGCCGTAGTCGGCCCGTTGCGCAGCACGCAGGTGCAGGCGGCCTCGCCTACGATCGCGAAGGCTAGGATCCCGGCCTTCATCGGCGGCAGTGATCCCAGCCTCACGCGGGTGAACAACCCGTGGATCTTCCGCATCCGGCCCAACGACCTGTACTCCTCCAAGGTGATGGCGGCCTATATCGCCAAGCAGCTCAACGGCAAGAAAGTCGCCATCGTGCATTCCACCGACACCTTCGGCGCGGGCGGCAAGAACGCGTTGGTCGATGCGCTCAAGCCTTACGGTCTCGAGCCCGTGCTTGTGGAGGGATACACCAATAACTCGCAGGACTTCACGGCGATCGTGCTCGCGATCAAGAAGTCGGGTGCGGACGTGCTCGGCACCTACATGACGAACGCGCCCGATGTGGGGATATTCGCGAAGCAGCTGCGCCAGCTCGGTGTGACGATCCCATGGATCGGGTCGACCTCGATCGTGACCGACACCGCGCGCAAGCTCGCCGGCGACGCGCTATGGGGCACCTATTCGGTGGCCGATTTCGTGATCGACGCGAACGAAGAGAGCAAGGCGTTCGCCAAGAAGTTCGAGGGGCGGCATGGGTTCGCACCCGACCTGTTCTCGGCCTGGTCGTACGCCGCCGTCTACATGATCAAGTACGCGATCGAGAAAGCGAAGAGCGCCGATCCGGAGGCGATGCGCCAAGCGCTGCTCGGCACCAAAGGATTGCGCGGTGTCGAGGGCGTCTACGATTTCGAACCCAACGGCGACGCCGTACACGGGTACAACGTAGTGCGCAACGACAAGGGCAAGATCGTCTTCCTGCAGCGCATCGACTTCCCGGCGCCGTAACGCCGCGGACCCGCCGGCGCCGAGCCCGCTACTGGCGCCGGCGCGGATCGTCCGCTGGATTGACGAAAGTCGTTCCGGTCGGGCCCACCGCGGTGCACTCCGCAATCACGGGCTCATCGCGAGTCTCGGCGAAGTGATTCATGCCCGCCGGCTCGGTGTAGTGGCTCCCCGCCGGAAGCGCCCTGAGCAGCCCATCATCGCGGGCGTCTCCATAAGCGAAGTACCATGTGCCCGAAAGCACGAAGCAGGAGCGCACGTCCGGATGCGAGTGGGGCGGGATCTTGGTATTCGCCGGCAGGTTGAACATCATCGTGTACAGGCCGCTCGCTTTGGCATCGCCGGCGATCACGAGCGTCTGCAGTCCCTGGCGCATGGCCGTGCCCTCGGTACGCGACGAGTTGCCCGGCCAGGGGATCTCGTCCGCGGGCACGCGGGCCGGCGAAATCTCGCCGCCGGACAGAGACGATCCAGCCGAGAGCGACAAGCCCAGGGCCGCGACACATGCAGTAAGCGCGCGTTCGATTCTGGTCTTCATGTCTGCCTCCTCGTGTCGAGAGCTACGCTGTGGAGTGTCCGCGGGTTGTCGAGTGTCCGCGCGGACCGCCCCCGCGCTCGCCATTATAGTTCCGGGCCGTAGCATGCCTGTCTTCGCGCGCTGCGTGTCACGGCGCGCGGGGCAGCGATATGGTGAGCGGGATCTCCGCCGGCGGCAGGCAGACCGTCTGCGTGCAGGCCTGTGATTGCACGGTGGCGCGGAGCGCGGCCTTCCCGGCCACTGCGGCCGGATCCAGCGTGGCAACGATCCTCACCGTCCCCTCGTACACGCTCAGGATGTCGGGCGCGAACCGAGAACGCAGCGGTTTGCCCGGCGGGTAGCGCAACTCGGTGGGGCGCACTCCTTCGAACTCGACGCGAGTGGGGATCAGAAAGTCGAAGCTCGCCGGATTGGCGTTGACGTGGAAGCCTTGCTCGATGTGCAGCGTCACGACGATCCGGGCGCCGTCGCCCGCGATTCGGGCGCGCGCTCGCGCCTGCACGTGCGCGCCGTTGCGCTCGCGCGCTGCGGGGAGCACATCCTGGCTTCTGCCTAACGGGAGGCTCATCGCCTCCAGTGCAGCCACCATGAGCGGCCGTTGCTCGGGTGGGCCCGGTGCGCGGCGCGCGATGCGCAGCGCCGCCTCGGCGTAGCGTTGGTCGCGGGTCGCCTGGTATTGCGCGCTCAGAAACGCGATCGCGGCATCGATGCCGGTGGGATAGGCGTCATTGCCGAAATCGACCGTCGCGAGGAAGGGACGATCGTCCGTATCGGGCGCGCTGAGCGCTCCGTCGCGACGGGCGTCGAAGCGGGAGAGCATCGCCCGGGCGAGCGCGCCGGCGCGGGCGAGCCACACTTTGTCGCCGGTGGCCCGGTACAGCGACAGAAAGCCTTGCCCCAGCAGGGCGTAGTCTTCGACATAACCGTCGCCGCCGGCCTTTCCCTGGAAGATCTGCCGGCGCACGCGCTTTGTGCGCGGTTCCCACGCCAGCTCCCAAAGACGGCGGGCCGCTTGTTGCGCGTCCCGGAGATCCTCGCGGTCGCCGAATACCAGGGCGCTCGTGGCGAGCGCATCGATCGCTAACCCGTTCAAGCCGACGAGCAGCTTGTCGTCGCGGGCAGGCTGCGGCCGCGCCTCGCGTAAGGCGAACAACCGGGAGCGCTGCGGCCGGAGCAGCTCGATCCGCTCTTCCACCGCGGCGCGATCCATGCCGGAGGCGACACGTAGAGTGCCCGGGGCCGACGCCGGATCGAGCGACTGTGCGTCTTCCGAGTTCAGTGTGAGGCTGTATACCTCGAGGAATCGCGGGGCGTCGACGCCCAGCGCGGCTTCGATCTGCGCGCGAGTCCAGCGATACGTCGCTCCTTCCTCGTCGTCGGTCTCGGCGTCCTGCGCGGTGTAGAAGCCGCCCTCCGGCGCCGTGAGACACCGGCGCAGATAGTCGCGGGTCTGGATCGCGATGCGCTTGTACTGCGGCTGGCCGGTGAGCTTCCAGGCCCGCGCATAGACATTCAGCAGCTGGGCGTTGTCGTATAACATCTTCTCGTAGTGCGGAACCGACCAGGTGCGCTCGGTGCTGTAGCGGTGGAAGCCTCCTCCGAGTTGATCGTAGATTCCGCCGTAGGCCATGGCGTCCAGCGTGACCGTCAAGGCGCGCAGCGTCTGCGCGTCGTGCGTGTGCGCGTAGTCCTCGAGCAGGAACGCGAGCGCCGGCGACTGCGGGAAGCGCGTGGTTTGACGTGTGCCGGAAAAGCCGCCGTGCTCGGCATCGAAGCCCGAGAGCAGTGCCCGCCGCGTTTGCTCGCTCCACTGTTGCACGCTGCCCTGGCGCGGGGCGCTGGAGCCGGCGCTGGCCCGGTAGCGGGCCAGCACTTCGGCCACTCCATGGGCTCGCTGGCGAGCGCGGTCCGGATGCTCGCTCCACTCCTCGTGGATCGCGGCGAGCACGGAAGGGAAGCCGGGCCGCCCGAATTCGTCGTCTGCCGGTGCGAAGTAGCCCCCGGCGTAGAACGGCTCCAGGTCGGGAGTGAGGAACAGGTTGTTGGGCCAGCCGCCCGCCCCGCCCGTGATGAGCTGGGTGGCGAGCATGTATGCCGCATCGATGTCCGGGCGCTGCTCGCGGTCCACCTTGATGTTGACGAACCATTCGTTCATCCGCTGCGCGATCTGCGGGTTGGAAAACAGCGTGCGCTCGGCGACGTGGCACCAGTAGCAGGTGCTGTAGCCGATCGACAAGAAGATCGGCCGGTTCTCGCGCTTCGCGCGCTCGAATGCCTCGGCTCCCCACGGGTACCAGTCCACCGGGTTGTGCGCATGCGCCAGCAGGTAGGGGCTGTCGGAGTCCACCAGCCGATTGGCATGGACGCGGCTCTCGCGCGGAGCATCCGCAAGCGGCTCCGCGGGCGCGGGCGGCTCATGCAGCAAGCATGCGACGAGCACGCAGGCAAGCGCGCGCGAGATCTGGCGGGGGCGGCGGTGGCTCACGCGATCATGGTACACGCCCGACGTCCGGTCCTCTGCACGCGCTTCGCGCCGGGGGATAATGGGTGGGGATCAACTCACCTTCGACGGAGGAAACCATGGATCGGATCTCCGATGAGACTCGCAGGCGGCTCGCTGCGGTCGGCACCGCCAGCATCACCACGTTGCTGTTCAAGCGCGGCCTGCGCAACACCTGGCTGCATGGGGTCAAGCGCGTGAGCGCAGCGCAGAGCAATCTCGTGGGAGAGGCATTCACCCTGCGCAATATCCCCTCGCGCGAGGACCTGGACACGGTGAGCGTGTTCGAAAATCGGGAACACCCGCAGCGCAAGGCCTTCGACACGGTGCCCGCGGGATGCGTGCTCGTCATCGACTGCCGCGGAGACACCCGCGCGGCTTCGGGCGGCGGCATCCTCACCACGCGGCTGAAGGTGCGCGGCGCGGCCGGACTGGTCTCCGACGGCGGCCTGCGCGACATCGCCGAGATCTCGGCCATGGACTTCCCGGTGTACTGCGCCGGAGCCGCTGCCCCGTTGAACCTCGCGCGCCACCACGCAGTGGACATCAACGTCCCCGTCGGATGCGGCGGCGTGCCGGTCTATCCTGGGGATGTCGTGGTCGGCGATGCAGACGGCGTGGCGATCATCCCACGCCATCTGGCCGATGAGATCGCCGCTGAGGCCACGGAGATGGAACGCTTCGAGCGCTTCGCGCTGCAGCAGATCGAGCGCGGCCAGCCGCTGATCGGGACTTATCCGCCGACGCCCGAGATGCGGGCCCGCTACGCGCAGTGGACCGGCAAATAACCTCGGACGGGTGCCGCGAGGGCGGACGCGGCCTAGATTTCGGCCAGCCGCTCTCCCCGGCTTCGCAAGCGCGCCACCGCGTAGGAAACCGCCGCGGCGGTGACGAGCGGCATCAGGAACAGCGCATCGCGCAACCCGCCTCCGCCTACACCCGTGTAGAACCGATCGAGCGGGATGCCGCATTCGATCGCGTGGCACAGCGCTTGGGTGAGGTCTACCAGCCACAGCGACAGGAACGTCAAGGCGTAGGCCAATGCGGGGGAGATGTAGATGCGCCGGAACGCCAGCAGCAAGCAGGCCATCGAGAAGGCGCTGTAGATGAATAGCTGCTCGCTCTCCGAGGTGACCTGCCACCGGGCGAAGTAGAAGCTGACGGGCAGCGCCAGGATCCAGATCAGTTGCAGGCGGCTCGAAATCCGCCTGGCCCAGGCGTAATAGGCGAGGATCGCAGCCGAGAGCACCCCCGGCACCAGCACCGCCCAGCGCACTTCCGCGCGCGCGAGGTAGTCGGCCAGCTCTCGGTACCAAGGGCTGACGACGAATTCCTGCAGCATCTCGGGATTTTTCTATCGTTTCGGAGCTCGGCCGAGCGCCGCTCTCCTCGGTCTCCTGGCGTCATCCTAGCGGGGTTCCGGCCGATTTGCCAGGGGGTGCCGGGGGTTGACTGGCGAGACGGAATCAGGGCGCAAGCCGCTCGATTCGCCAGCCGCCCGCCGCCAGCCGGTATTGAATTCGATCATGCAGGCGGCTCGACCGTCCCTGCCAGAACTCGAACAAGTCCGGCACGAGCCGATAGCCACCCCAATGCGGCGGCCGGTTCGGATCGTCTCCATGGACCCGTGCCACCTCGGCGAACCGCGACTCGATGGCTGTACGATTGGCAACGACCTCGCTCTGCGGCGAGGCCCAGGCGCCCAGGCGGCTGTCCAGCGGCCGGCTGCGGTAGTACTCGTCCGATTCGACGGCCGATACGCGTTCGATATCCCCCTCTACGCGTACCTGGCGCTCCAGCTCGAGCCAGAGGAACAGCAGGCTCGCCTGCGGATTGCTGCTCAGTTCCCGGCCCTTGCGGCTCTCGTAGTTGGTGAAGAAGACGAACCCGCGGGGATCGAACCCCTTCAGCAGTACCGTCCGGGCTGCGGGACGGCCGGCGCCGTTGACCGTGGCAAGCACCATTGCGTTGGGCTCCGGCAGCTCGGAGTGCAGCGCCTCGTCGAACCACCGCGCGAACTGGGCCACCGGCTCGCGCGCGACTTGCGTCTCGTCGAGCGTCTCTTTGGCGTAGTCTCTCCGCAATGCGGCTACATCGATGGCAGGCATGTGGCTTGTATCGGTAGGGGTTCCCCTGTGCATTTTACTCAAGAGCCTGACCGGGAAGGCATGACGGCGGCGCGGTACACTAGCGTTCCCTTTCCACATTCATCGCCGCGCCATGAAACGCTTGCTCGCGCTGCTCGCAGTCGCCGCCACCCTGGCCGCAACCCCCGTCTACGCCGCCGACCCGGAGAACCTGCTCTACCTCGATCTCAAGGACGGCCGCGTCGTGATCGAGATGCTCCCCGAGATCGCGCCCAAGCACGTCGCTCGCATCAAGGAGCTCACGCGCAAGCACTTCTATGACGGCGTCGTGTTCCACCGCGTGCTCGACGGCTTCATGGCCCAGGGCGGCGACCCCACCGGCACAGGCACCGGAGGCTCGGGAGTGAACCTCCCGGCGGAGTTCTCCTCCGAGCCTTTCGTCCGCGGGACGGTCGGGATGGCGCGCGCGCGCGATCCCAACAGCGCCGATTCGCAGTTCTTCATCTGCTTCGCGCCCGCCCCGTTTCTGAACGGCAAGTACACGGTGTGGGGGCGTGTGATCGAGGGGATGGACTACGTGGACAAGATCAAGAAGGGCAACCCGGAGCAGAACGGCGTGGTCGCAAACCCGGACAAGATCATCCGCATGCGTGTGGCTGCCGACGTCAAGCAGTAGACGCAGCCGCTGAGGCTCGAAAGCGCGGTTCCCGGTGGGTCCGGGACCAGAGAGGTTCCGCGCACACCACCCCGACCGGCAACGGGCGGCGGGTCCAGCCAGCCTGGAGTGGCATCCTGACGCCGGGCTTGCAGCCGATGCCCGCCGGTAGTGAGCGATGCACGGAACCCCGGCGGCCGAATCCGCTCTTACGAACGGACAGTGGCTTCGAGCCATCGTCCCAGAACGACAAACCTAACAGCATAGGAGGAGAACATGAGCATCCAGATCCGGTCTTATCGATGCGCCGTTCCCGTGGCGCTCGCCCTTTCACTTTGGATGACCGGATGTACGTCGATGCAGGTCGGACGTCAGTTCGATTACGAGCGCTTCTCCTCGCGGGTTACCACGGGGACCACCGATCTTGCGGAGGTCCGCGGCCTACTCGGAGAGCCGATGGGCAAGGGGTTGGTCGTGGAGGCCGACGGGAGCCGCTACGATCAGTGGACCTACTACTATGGCGACGGCAACATGACCAGCCCACAGAAGTCGCGCTTCAAGCTGCTGCAGATTCGCTTCGACGCAGCCGGTAAGGTCGCCAGCTACAACTGGTCCGGCGACTTGTCTGGCGAGCCTGCCGCGCCGGGCAAGTAGCTGCGGGCGCGACCCGCCATCGACCGCACCGAGCCCCGGTGCCGCGGCAAGCTCGGGGATCGAGCGCGGAACCTGCAACCGCTCAAACGGGCCGCACGCCGCAAATCAGTCCACGCGCGCGATGGCAATGGCGAAGGGCAGGGGATGCAGGTAGCCGAGTCCTTTCATTGCGCCGCACGTCGGCGGGTGCTGTTCGGGATAGGGGCGGCGGGCCTGGCGCTTGCGCTGCAGGCTAGCGCGCTGGCGCAGAGCGACACGCTCAGGGTCAGCGCGTTGTTGCAAGAGGGCAGACTGCTGCTGGAGGAAACCGACACGCTCGAGCCGGACACGCACAGCCTCGCGGAGCAGGGTGCAGCGCTCGCGGCGGAGGAAAAGGCGCTTCGGGCGGAATCACAAGTGCTCGACGCCGGGATCAAGGAGTTCAACGCAGCGCTGCAGCAGTACAACGAGGACGCGAAAGCGCACGGCGACGCCTGCCCGACCGAGTCGCGGGACCCGGCCGTGGTGGAGTCCTGCAACGCGCGAGTCGCAGATCTCCGAGCTCGCGGGGAGAAGCTCGAGGCCGAGCGCACGGACCTCATCGCGCGCAAGGACAGCCTCAACCGGCGCGTCGCCGCCTTCAACGCCAGCTTGAAGGAGTACGCGACGCGCAAGCAGGAGCACGATTCACGCGTCGGCCTGAACGAGCGCGATGTCCAGGAGTGGCTGGAGCGAGTGCGCGACTTCTTCCTATCCGACGACTTCAAGACCGCATCGAGCGGCGCGGGGAAGCCTGGCGCCTGCGACGACGCAAACGTCGGCTCTCTGGGTGGCCAGCCGCGCGCGCAGGCCATGCGCCAAGCGCAGGCTTGCTTGCAGGCCCTGCAGGCGGGTGCACGCTGAGCGGCTCGTCGCCTCTGCATGCACGCGTTTCCCAACCGGCTCTGCCAGCCGACCGAGGCAATGGAGGCCGAGCGTACTCACTGCGCGCCACGGCGCGCTCGGCGCAGCGCCCAGACGTAGCACCCGAGCGCCGCCGCGTCGGTCGCGCACAAGAGCGCGATCGCCTGCTCGGCCGGCGCGACACGCAGAAGGAAGGCCACCACGGCGGGCGCCACGGCCTGCGCGACCCACTGCGGCCGTGCCAGCCAGCCCAGCAGGCTGCCGAGCCGGTCACGCCCGAAGAGCATCTCGGGGAGCACGCCGCGAACAATGGTGTATACCCCGTTGGCCAAGCCGTAGACGACCACGAACGCAAGAGCCAGCCAGCTCATCCCGTGGACGCCGATCAGCATGGCGATTGCGGTCACCATCAGCCCCAGCGTGAGGCCGCCGACCGCCGCCAGCGAATAACGCCTGCCGACCGACATCTCGAGCAGTCGGCCCGTGACCTGCATCGGGCCCACCAGGCTCAGCACGGTCACCGCCTGGTCGGCGGTGAGCCCCTTGAGCCGCATCACTCCCACCAAATGTGCCGACATGCTGGAGAACACGAAGGCGACGAGAGCGAAGCACGCCGCGATCCAGACCTTTCCGGGTGCCGGGCCGGATGCTGTTGGCATGCGCTGACCTTGCCCGTGCACGCCGGAAGCCGCAGCGCTTGGCAGCGCGACGCGCACCAGCGGCAGCACGATCACCAGGTGCAAGACGGCGAACACCAGCAACGTGACGCGCCAGCCGGCGCGGCTCTCGATCGCGTGGGACAGCGGCCAGAATACCGTGCTCGCAAACCCCGCGATGAGCGTCAGCCCGGTAACCGCCTGGCGGTAGCGCGTCCCGGCGACCGCACCCAGCGTAGCGAACCCCGCCTCGTACAGCGTCATCGACATCGCCACGCCGGCGATGCACCAGCCGGCGAGCAGGACGGTCAGGTTCGGGGCGCAGGCCAGGATCGCAAGCGCGCAGGCGGCTGCTACGGCCCCCCAGCTCAGCACGTAGCGGCCACCGCGCGTGTCGATCATCCGGCCCGCGACCGGGCTCAATAGCCCCGAGATCCCGAGCGCCAACGAGAAGCCCGCGAATACCTCGACACCGCTCAGGCCGAGAGAACGCCGCATCGGTTCGGCCAGCACCGCGATCGAGTAGAACAGTGAACCCCAGGAGAGGATCTGGGCGAGCCCCAGCGCCGGCACAATGAAGCGCAGTCGAGCTGAACGCCCCATCGTGGTCATCGCCCTCCCGGACCTCTCATGCGTGACCCGGGGCGGCGGCGAGCCAGGGCCGGCGTGGGGCCTTTGGAGGTTTGGGGGCGAAGGCGCTCCGTCGCATCGGATCTGTCATCGTTGCGTCCCGAGTATCCTGCTCCGCTCCGTCTTCCGATCTCGGTAGATGCACCGCTGCGGGACGCGGTGCCCCAGGCGCCGGAAGCGAAGGCGTAGAAGCCGTGGGCAACGCGACTATCTCATGTACGTTGTCGGCGTGTCGACGGCCTGCGCAAGGCGCGGAACCTCCCCTTGACCGTGGCGCAAAAGGCTGTATGTTGTATCCGGAGATCCGCGGATCCCGGAGAGCGAGCCGACGAGGAGGCTGCATGAAACTCACTGCACAACAAGTCGAACAGTTCGAACGAGAGGGATATCTGTTTCTCCCCGCGCTGTTCACGCCCGAGGAGGTCAGGGCGCTGTCCGACGCCGTGCCTGCTCTGTTCGCGCAGCACCGGCCGGAGAACGTGCGTGAGAAAGGCAGCGACGCGCTCCGGACCAGCTTCGCGACGCACCTTTACAGCTATCCATTCGCCAAGCTCGCGCGCCATCCGCGCCTGGTCGAGCCGGCCGTGCAATTGTTCGGCGAGCCCGTGTACATGCACCAGTTCAAGCTCAACGGCAAGATGGCGTTCGACGGGGACGTCTGGCAATGGCACCAGGACTTCGGCACTTGGCGCAACGACGATCTCATGCTGGAGCCGCGCGCGATGAACGTCGCCATCTTTCTGGGCGGGGTCAACGAGTTCAACGGCCCGCTGATGCTCATCCCCGGCAGCCACAAGCTGGGCGTGCTCGACGCGCAGCGCGACGTGACCACGACGAGCTATCCGCTGTGGACCATCAATCACGACAGCATCCGCAAGCTCGTCGATCGCGGCGGCATCGTGGCGCCCAAGGGGCCGCCCGGTTCGATGATCATGTTCCACTCCTGCCTGGTGCACGCTTCCGGCTCCAACCTCTCGCCATGGGATCGGATCAACGTCTATCTCAGTTTGTGCGCGGTGTCGAACCATATCCGCAGGTTCAGCCGGCCGGCGTACATCGCGCACCGCGATTTCACTCCGATCCAGTGCTTGCCCGACGACTGTCTGCTGAAGGACTACGACGTGGCGCTGCCGTGGAAGGATGGGACGCCCGAGTCGGCGTTGCGGCCAGCGCTCGCGGCGTAGCGGACCCACGTCGGTGGGGGTCGCGCCTGCGACCCGGAAGAGGGGGTGAGCGATGAATCTCCACGCGAAGCTTCAAGAACGCGCGGCCGAAGGCCGGCCGCTCAGGATCGGGCTGATCGGTGCCGGGAAGTTCGGCGCGATGTATCTCGCCCAAGTGCCCAAGACGCCCGGCGTGCATCTCGCCGGCATCGCCGATCTCGCGCCGGCCAACGCACGGGCCAACCTCGAACGCGTAGGCTGGGCGCCAGAACGGTTCGCCGCCTCGTCGCTCGACAGCGCGCTGCGTTCCGGTGCGACGCACGTCGGCGACGACTGGGAAGCGCTGGTCGCGCACCCCGAGATCGACATCGTCGTCGAGGCGACCGGCAATCCGATCGCTGCGGTCGAGCACGCGCTGGCTGCATTCCGGCACGGCAAGCACGTCGTCATGGTGACCGTCGAGGCCGACGCCTTTTGCGGGCCGCTGCTCGCGCGCCGCGCACGCGAGGCCGGCGTGGTCTATAGCCTCGCCTACGGCGACCAGCCGGCGCTGATCTGCGACCTTGTCGATTGGGCGCGGGCGGCCGGGTTCCACGTCGTCGCCGCAGGACGCGGACACAAATGGCTGCCGCACTACGCGCAGTCCACGCCGGAAACCGTCTGGGGCTATTACGGCCTCACGCCCGAACAGGCGAGGCTCGGCGGCCTCAACCCGAAGATGTTCAACTCCTTTCTCGACGGCTCCAAGCCGGCGATCGAAACCACTGCCGTCTGCAATGCCACCGGGCTCACGCCCGCGCCCTATGGGCTCGCCTACCCGGCGGCGAGCGTCGATGAGATCCCGAGCGTCATGCGGCCACGCGAAGAGGGCGGGCAGCTTCACCATAAGGGCCAGGTCGAGGTCATCTCTTCTCTGGAGCCGGATGGGCGCCCCATCCCCTATGACATCCGCTTCGGCGTCTGGGTCGTGTTCGAAGGTGACACCGAATACATCCGCCGCTGCTTCACGGAGTACGGCGTGCGCACCGATCCCTCCGGGCGTTACGCGTGCTTGTACAAGCGCTGGCACCTGATCGGGCTCGAGCTGGGTATTTCCGTCGCTTCAGTCGGCGTGCGCGGCGAGCCGACGGGGTGCGCGACGGGCTACCGTGCCGACGCCGTGGCTATGGCAAAGCGCGACCTCAAAGCAGGCGAGCTGTTGGACGGAGAGGGCGGCTACACGGTGGTGGGCAAGCTCATGCCGGCCGAGCGGTCACTCGAGATCGGCGCGCTGCCGTTGGGACTCGCCCATGGAGTGAAGGTGTCGAGTCCCGTTGCGGCAGGCGAGCCCGTGCGCTGGGCCCACGTGACGGTGGACGAGAACCTCACTGCGGTGCGGCTGCGCCGAGAGCTGGAGCGGCTGTATCGCGCGGCAGCCGTGCCCGGAGCCGGCGATCGCAACCGTGACATGGCCAGAAGCTGACGGTGACCGTGCAGGTTGCCGGCGCGGTAACGGAGACCGCAGGTGTGGTCGTTGCCCTGCCCCTCCGCGACCGGGAACGCAGCTCCAGCGTGTGCAGCCTGGGGGGCGCGTCGGCGCCCGCCGGGAAGGCAGCAAGCGGCATCAGCGAGATGCGAAGCGCATCCCTCAAAACCCGCAACGACAGATCGGCCCGCGAGCGGCGCGGGCTGTTCGGGACAGCTCGTGCCTCCCGCGGCCTAGGCTGCCAACGCTTGGGCCGGCGCGGGCGTGCCTGTGCCTCGGCGGAGCGCTGCGGATCAGCTTTGCGTCTGGCGGCGTCGCACGACGAGCACCCTTGTGTCCGACCAGGTGTCGTGCCATCCGACGGGGTCCCCGCCCAGAAATGAGAAGGGCTCGAACGGAACCAGGCGGGCGAGGCTTCGCCCGAGGATCTGGCGTGCGGTGGGAGCCCCACCGGTCTCGGTGCGCACGCGCGTACCGGTAATGAGCTTGGCGAGCGTGACGCCCCAGAGCGACTCCTGGACGAAGTAGTACAGAACGCTGAACGCCGAGGTCATGAGCTGGTTCGCGCCCCAGCCGTGGCCGCGCAGCGAGTCGGGATGTCCGGCAAGTCCCGCAGCTGCCTCGAGCACCGCGAACAGCAGCGCTGCGAATACCGAGTCGAGCAGCAGATTCGCCAAGCGCCGCCCGCGGCTGGCCAACTGGACTGCCACATCGACGTCCGCGACAACCGCGTTGGGTGGGGCGTAAGGGTTGAACGCGGCCGGACCGGCCGCTATTGCAGCTCGGGACGTCAGGAACGGTTCCACTCGGGGCTCCCTCTCTCGCGGCGGCGCTCTTTCGGCATGCCGCACGCATCCGGATCGTGCGCGACGCCGCCCCCGGAAGATATCCACCGAAAGGCCTATGGCTTTGTGCGCCGCTGGCCCGCGCGTCGGTTCGCTGGGGAGCGTAGCTTCGACACGTGATTCCTGGCGCGGGTTGCCGCATAATTGCGCGCCTTCCAACTCTCAGGTGCGCCCGAGTCGGCGAATTCAGATGGCCCAGTACGTCTACACCATGATGCGGGTGGGCAAGGTGGTGCCCCCCAAGCGCGTGATCCTGCGCGATATCTCGCTATCCTTCTTTCCCGGAGCCAAGATCGGCGTGCTCGGGCTCAACGGCTCTGGCAAGTCCACCTTGCTCAAGATCATGGCCGGACTGGACAAGGACATCGAGGGCGAAGCCGTGCCGATGCCCGGCATCAAGATCGGTTTCCTGCCGCAGGAGCCGCAGCTCGATCCCGGCAAGACCGTGCGTGCGACTGTGGAGGAGGGGCTGGGCGACATCGTCGAGGCGAAGCGCAAGCTCGACGAGATCTACGCCGCCTACGCCGAGCCCGACGCGGACTTCGACCGGCTCGCGACCGAGCAAGCCAAGTACGAAGCGATCCTGGCGGCGGGCGGCGACAACGTCGAGCACCAGCTCGAAATCGCTGCCGACGCGCTGCGCTTGCCGCCCTGGGACGCCGATGTCGCGCACCTATCCGGCGGCGAGAAGCGCCGCGTAGCGCTGTGCCGGCTGCTGCTCTCCAAGCCCGACATGCTGCTGCTCGACGAGCCCACGAATCATCTCGATGCCGAGAGCGTGGAATGGCTGGAGCAGTTCCTGAAGAAATTCCCGGGCACCGTCGTGGCGGTCACGCATGACCGCTACTTCCTCGACAACGCGGCGGAGTGGATCCTAGAGCTGGACCGCGGGCACGGCATTCCCTGGAAGGGCAATTACAGCTCCTGGCTCGAGCAGAAGGAGGAGCGGCTCAACCGGGAAGAGGCCGCCGAGTCCGCCCGGCAGAAGTCGATCAAGAAGGAGCTCGAGTGGGTGCGCCAGAACCCCAAAGGCCGGCAGGCGAAGAGCAAGGCCCGCTTGGCCCGGTTCGAGGAGCTGTCCTCGTACGATTACCAGAAGCGCAACGAGACGCAGGAGATCTTCATCCCGGTGGCGGATCGGCTGGGCAACGAGGTCATCGAGTTCAAGAACGTCTCGAAGGGGTTCGGCGACAACCTGCTGATCGACCAGCTGAGCTTCAAGGTGCCGCCGGGTGCGATCGTCGGAATCATCGGCCCCAACGGCGCCGGCAAGACGACGCTGTTTCGGATGATCCTGGGCAAGGAGAAGCCCGACGGCGGCGACGTCGTCATCGGTCCGACCGTGAAACTCGCGCATGTGGACCAGTCGCGCGAGGCGCTGCGCGGCGACAAGAACGTGTGGGAAGAGATCTCGGGCGGCCAGGACATCCTCACCGTCGGCAAATTCCAAATACCCTCCCGCGCTTACATCGGCCGCTTCAACTTCAAAGGCGCGGACCAGCAGAAGCCGGTAGGCCAGCTCTCCGGCGGCGAGCGCGGGCGCTTGCACCTGGCGAAGACGCTGCTTGCCGGCGCCAATTTGCTGTTGCTCGACGAGCCGTCCAACGACCTCGACGTGGAGACGCTGCGCGCGCTGGAAGACGCTCTGCTCGAATTCGCCGGAAGCATCCTCGTCATCTCGCACGACCGCTGGTTCCTCGACCGTATCGCCACGCACATGCTGGCGTTCGAGGGCGATTCGCGCGTGGTGTTCTTCGACGGCAACTACCACGAGTACGAAGCGGACAAGGTCAAGCGGCTGGGTGAGGAGGCGGCCAAGCCGAAGCGCATCCGGTTCAAACCGCTGAAAAGCTAAGCGCGAGCGGGTGCCTGATCCTCAGCGTGCCGGGTCGATGCGACGTGGTGGGCGTGACCATCCGCACCCCCGATGCATCGGCGCTCGCCTACGGCCCGCACTTCAGGTCAGCCGCTCAGCGCGCCAGCGTGACCACGATCAGGCCCAGCGTCAGCAGCGCCACTCCGCCCAGCTCAAGCCGCGTCAGGCGCTCGCGAAACAGGCGGCGCGAGAGGCTGTAGCTGAACAGCAGCTCCACGAGCCCGAGCGTACGCACGTGCGCCACCGGCTCGATCGCCATCGCAGTGAACCAGCCGGCCGAGGCCGCCGCACCCATGAACCCGGCGAACAGCGACGCTCGCCAGGCGCGCAGCACGCGCGCTACGACATCGGCATGGCGGACCAGCAGCCATCCGCCCAGCAGTACCGTCTGCAACGTCTGTGCGGCGACCAGCGTATAGGCGGCAGCGAGCGGAAAGGGCGCCCCGTGCAGGGCCAGCGCCGCGCCGCGGTACCCCACCGCGGAGAGCGCGAACGCCGTGCCCGAGGCGAGCCCGAGCAGGGCGGGCCGCGAGGTCCATCCCATGAGCAGCGTGCGAATCGGCCGCTGCCGATCCACCGGCGCGAGCAGGAGCACTCCCAGCGTTCCCAGCGCGATCGCGGCTGCGGTGACCGGCGTGACACGATCGCCGAGAAACACGAAGCCGAAGGCCGCCACCTGGATGATCTCGCTCTTCGAATACGCGACGCCCAAGGTGAAGTTGCGCTCGGCCATCACGCGGAGCAGCAGGGCAGTGCCCGCGATCTGGCTCACACCTCCGAGCGCTACCCAGACCGCGAACGGGGGGTTCGGCTGGGGCAGCGCGAAAGAGCCGAATGCACTGACCGCGGCCAGCCAGAAGACCGCGAACGGCAGCCCATAGAGGAAACGGACCAGCGTGGCGCCGAGCGTACCGAGCGCCGACGTGAGATGCCGCTGGGCGGCGTTGCGCAGCGTCTGCGCGCCCGCCGCCGAGACGGTGATCGGAATCCAGAGCCAGCCGGCGGGCGAGACCACTCGCGGGCCGGCCGTCTCAGCCGCGACCCACGAACGGCATCTTCGTGGCCATGATGGTCAGGAACTGCACGTTGGTCTCCAGCGGCAGGTTCGCCATGTGCAACACCGCGTTGGCGACGTGGTTCACATCCATCAACGGCTCCACCTTGATCGAGCCGTCGGCCTGCGGCACGCCCTTGGCCATGCGTGCCGCCATCTCGGTCAGCGCATTGCCGATGTCGATCTGTCCGCACGCGATGTCGTACTTTCTGCCGTCCAGCGACGTGGATTTGGTGAGCCCGGTGATGGCATGTTTGGTGGAGGTGTAAGGCGCCGAGTTGGGTCGCGGCGCATGGGCGGAGATCGAGCCGTTGTTGATGATGCGTCCGCCTTTGGGGTCCTGACTCTTCATGATCTTGAAGGCTTCCTGCGTGCACAGGAACGGGCCGGTGAGATTGATGTCCACGACCGACTTCCACTGCTCGAAGGTAAGATCCTCGAGCGGGACGCCCGGGGCGCCCGTGCCGGCGTTGTTGAACAGAACGTCCAGACGCCCGAATTTCTCCTTCACCTTCGCGAACAACGCGCGCACCGACTCCGGATTGCTCACGTCCGTGGGAACCGGCAGCGCCCGCTCGCCCGCTCCGGACTCCGCAGCGGTTTGTTCCAGCGCATCCTTGCGGCGCCCAGCGAGCGCTACGCGATATCCATCCCGCAAAAGGGCCAGGGCGCTAGCCTTGCCGATGCCGCTGCCTGCGCCAGTGACGATGGCGACTTTGTTGTGCGTGCCCATGCGTGAAGTCTCCTCGGATTGTGGTTGAACGACAGCAGGCATGGTACCGCAGGCGCCGCCGGCTTGCGGGGGACGCTCGGTGCGCGCTCCACCCTCCGCAGCGCCGGCCCGATCCCGGCCTGGACGAGATCGATCGGCAGGTCGAGGCGCTCCTGAACA
>Ga0335085_10005148_pt1 | contig 21232 bp, 25 predicted proteins | sample Lox_Sample_45_FD_206712 | JGI IMG/M metagenome (GOLD analysis project Ga0335085, IMG submission 206712) | Soil microbial communities from Loxahatchee National Wildlife Refuge, Florida, United States - Lox_Sample_4.5 | ecosystem: Environmental > Terrestrial > Soil > Wetlands | place: USA...
GTCCATTGCTTGTCCCATCGCCCGGATATTGGCGAGCAGATTTGCATGGGTGAGGACAACGCCCTTGGGATCGCCAGTGCTCCCGGACGTGTATTGAATGAGAGCAATACTGTCCGCACTTCCGGGCCGCGGCAGCTCGACATGCGCTACAGGCGCTTCAAGATCAGTTGCGCTCTCGACAAGTTTCAATGTTTCCACTTGCGCCCGCAACAATCCAGCGAGCCGCCGTCCTTCCGGCATCGTGACGAGAAGAGAAGCTCCAGCGTTGTTCAGGATGCCAACCTGTCGGCGCAGGTGATCCTCAAGCTGCGAGATGCGCATTGGCGGGTAGATCGGCACCGGAATGGCGCCCGCATAGAGTATGCCGAAGAACGTCGTGAAAAATTCAATGCCCGTAGGCAGCATCAACGCAACGCGGTCGCCTGGTGTTACGTCCCGGGTGACCAATCCACGAGCCAAAGCGCGAGCCCTGGTAGCGAGCTCGGCATAGGCGAGACTTCCAATCGTAGTCGTCTCATCCTGCAGCACGGTTAGATGTAGCCGCTCGGGGTGCCTTCCGGCATGCCATTCGAGGACCTCGATAAGGCTGCGAGCGTCGCTGGCTGCTGGTACAGAAGGCAAGGCCGCCACCGGCGCCACTTCTACAATGCCCGCCTGCGTCGGGCGTGCCTGCTCAAGAGCCTGAACCAGATCGTGCACAGTTTCGGATTCGCCGATCGTCTGGGCCGGCAATCTGACACGAAAGGCCCGTTCGATCCGCAGGATCAACTCGGTTCTTCCCAAGCTATCGATGCCGAGATCGCGCTCGATTCTGCTGAAAGGAGTCACGTCAATGAACCTGACGCGCTGAGGATGTAGGTCGCGCACTAGGTCGCTCACTACTCCGATCAATTGGCGCGCGCGCATTTCGTTTTCAGGACCCGCTACCGGCCGGCCCGCCTGATCAACGCTCGTCTGCATGAAAAGAGAATAGATTTTCTGCCGCGCCGCCTATTTGACGCGGATCAAACTAATCATGGGCGAAATACCCGTGCTCTGCCATAGCCAACCAGATTGCGGTTTTTCATGGGGCCGCCGTCTCAAACTCACTTTGTCCAAAGGCGGCCATAACTTCAGTCATCATGCGACTATCCTGTCCGCTATAGCGCGGCGAAAAGTGGAACGGTTCGACCCGACGTGCGCCTGCGGCGCGGGCCAAGCTTCCAGCGGCATCTGTGGTCAGATGTGCACGTTCCGCGGCAAGGTGCGCATCTGCTTGGGCAAAGGCAGCTTCGATGAAAAACAAATCGGCATTGTGGGCAAGTGCAATAATGGCAGCGCGGTTGGCAGACGTATCCGCAGCATCGGTCACATAGGCGATCTTCTGTCCGCGCATTACGGTGACGGCCTTGCGCAGAATGCCAAGAGGTACTTCTTGAGACGATGGTGTTGCTCCCGCTTGGATTACTTCATTATCCGACCTCTTTTCCAGCACCGCACGCTTCAGGTCTCGCAGCCAAGGTCCAACGGGAAGTCCAAGCTCTTCGAGGCGATTCTTCCAAACATTGACATGTGCCGGTTCTTCGATGGCGAAAGCCAGACAGGGCGTACGGTGTTCAAGCACCGTAGTCGCGACACGGAAAGTCGGTTCATGACAAAGGACTCCACTGACGAGTCGCGCAGAGCCCAAGTCTTCGAGGGCGAAGGCTCTTTTCAAACGAAACTGGGCTTTCTGAGCGTCAAGAGAAGCTGAAACCTCCGTGACCTCGAGCACCAAATCACAGTGATACCGATGAACAAGGTTCCAGCGATACGCTTGGAGTTTGTGGTGAACATGCTGGATGAAGCCGCTCGGTCCGTAGAGCTTGAGCGTCTTTTCTCGCCCAACGAACACTCTCAACAAACGATCAAATCCGATGAAGTGGTCGATGTGCGTGTGCGATACAAAAACATGCTCCACCCGCTGCAGCCTGCGGGGCGCCAAGTTTGCGAGGTCCCCCAAGTCAAAAAGAACGGCGCGTCTTTCGAACAGAGTTTCGATGTACAGAGCCGGATCGCCGGATCGCCCGTTCACAAGGCTTGGGTGCAAAAGTGGCCGCATTTTTAATTAGTTAGCTTCAATTGGCAGAAGCTGCTTTGCGGCAGATCATTTTTCCGCACTGCTCACAATCAGCTGTAAAGCGGGGTGTTTTTGACCCGTATCAACTGGTGCGGCGGCTTCTGGAGTCAGTCTGCGTTTACTCACTTGGGAGCGCACATGAAAATTCATTCAGCCGCTTTTTCCGATCGCTCGCCAATGCCAGGCCAGTACACCTGCGACGGCAGCGACATTTCCCCTCCACTCAGCTGGACAAACCCGCCGCCTGCAACTCGCAGCTTCGTAATTCTCTGCGACGACCCAGATGCGCCGGGTGGGACCTGGCACCATTGGGCGGTCTATGACATGCCCGCGCAGGAACGGTCCCTTCTGGAAGGAGCATCCCGCCAACCGAAACATTTTAAACAGGCCGTCAACGATTTCAAAAAATCGGGTTACGGGGGGCCCTGTCCGCCACATGAGCATGGTTTACACCATTATCATTTCCGGCTGCTTGCACTTTCTGTCGAACACTTGGCCCTGCAAAAAAATCCGACGTGCCTCGATGTCGAGCACGAGGCTCGCAAGCACATGATCGCCGAAGCAAATCTGGTTGCTGTCTACGAGAGGTAGGCTCCGTTCAACAATCCTTCCTTTTTGTACGCGATAAGCCGATTCGGAGATTCACATGTATGGGAAGGGTCGAGAACTCGAAATTGGAAATGCAACCAGCGCAATCGTTATTTCGTTATTGCGCGCGCTTGTCGACAAAGGCGTCTTGTCGAACAGCGAGGCTCGTGCGGTCTTGACTAAAGCCGCGGCCGCGCTGGGGCCTCACGACTATACCGCCCCGGTCAAGGGCGCGATTGGAATTATTCTCGACGATGTCCTGCCGAAATTCCCCGAGAATGGAGGCGACTGACTAACGTCGGATGGTTGATAACTTTCAACGTTGACGAAAACCACGTCTAATCGGCACTAGAGTATGTGTATTTTGGCCTGCCCAACATGGAGTGTTCTGCTGCTCGGGTGTCACACGTGACTCGTCGCAGGAACCGAAATGCCAATATAGTGACCGAAGTCCTTAATCAGAGCGCGGCCATGACCAGCACGGATACAGCGATGAAGGCGGATGGTTTGGAGCAAATCCGAAAACGTTCTGAAGACTTTGCCGGAGCGAACCTGCGTGACTATAATGAGTATGCTCGCACGTTCTCTTGGACCCAGGCACGGGCGTTGCTTGACGGTCTTCCCGGCGGGGGTCTCAACATCGCTTACGAGGCAGTTGACCGGCATGTTAAAGCCGGCCGCGGCAGCAAGCTTGCGCTGCGTTGGATCGGGCGCGATGATTCCATTCGCGATTTCACTTACGCCACACTTAGCCAAGCCGCAAATCGTTTTGCGAATGTGCTCGCGCAACGCGGCATAAAAAAGGGAGACCGGGTTTCCTCGTTGCTTGGCCGTGCACCTGAGCTATATATCGGCGCGCTCGGTACGCTGAAGAATGGTAGCGTCTTTTCACCGATGTTTTCAGCGTTCGGTCCCGAACCCATCAAAGCCCGCATGACGATCGGCAATTCCAGCGCGCTGATCACCACCGAGGCCTTCTACCGCCGCAAGGTCGAGCCGTGGCGCAAAGAGCTCACCAGCCTGCAGCATGTCTTTTTGACGGAATGCTCTGCCAACCCTCCGCCAAACACAATCGACCTTGCTGCAGCAATGGCGCAAGCATCCGACTTTTTCGAAACTGTACAGACGATGCCTGAAGATATGGCGCTGCTTCACTTCACCAGCGGCACGACCGGAAGGCCCAAGGGCGCAGTACACGTGCACGAGGCCGTTGTTGCCCATAACATCACCGGCAAGCTCGCGCTCGACTTTCATCCCGACGATGTATTCTGGTGCACGGCCGATCCGGGTTGGATCACCGGCACGTCTTACGGAATCATTTCGCCGCTGACCAACGGCATCACAATGATCATCGACCAGGCGGAGTTCGATGCCGGACGCTGGTATCGCATTCTGCAGGATCAGAAGGTCACGGTCTGGTATACGGCGCCGACCGCCATTCGAATGCTGATGAAAGCCGGAGCCGACTTCGCCAAACGCTTCGACCTGTCAACATTGCGGCTGATGGCGAGCGTCGGTGAACCGCTCAATCCGGAGGCCGTCGTATGGGGCGTCGAAGCCTTCGGCAAGCCGTTCCACGACAACTGGTGGCAGACTGAGACCGGCGGCATCATGATTACGAATTTTCTGGCCATGGACGTGAAGCCGGGGTCGATGGGCCGACCATTGCCCGGCATCAAGGCCGGCATCGTCGAGCATCTTGAAGACGGTGGGGTCCGCGAAATTACCAAACCAATGGCTATGGGCGAACTTGTGTTGCGCCCGGGTTGGCCGTCAATGATGCGCGCCTACCTCAACGAAGAAGCGCGGTACAAAAAATGCTTCGTGAGCGGCTGGTATCTCACCGGTGACCTCGCGATGCGCGACAGCGACGGCTATTATTGGTTTGTTGGCCGCAGCGACGACGTGATCAAGAGCGCCGGCCACCTCATCGGCCCATTCGAAGTGGAAAGTGCACTGATGGAGCACAAGGCTGTCGCCGAGGCGGGCGTGATCGGAATTCCCGAGCCGACTGCTGGCGAGGTGGTCAAAGCCTACGTTGCGTTGAAGGACGGGTTCGAGCCAAGTGAGGCGCTACGTAAGGAATTGCTCGGACATGCGCGGCAACGCCTTGGGCCGGCGGTGGCGCCGAAGGACATCGCGTTCCGCCAGAACTTGCCCAAAACGCGCAGCGGCAAGATCATGCGCCGCTTGCTGAAGGCCCGCGAACTCGGCCTGCCCGAGGGGGACATTTCGACGCTCGAAAGCGAGGAGCGATGACCGTATCCACCGACAAACCGCATCTGTCTCGCGATCACATGCTGGATCTCTTGAAGCGGATGGTTCGTATCCGCCGCTTCGAAGACAAATGCGTCGAGCTTTATACACAGGAGAAGATCCGCGGCTTCATGCATGTCTACGACGGCGAGGAAGCGATCGCGGTTGGTGTTATACCGGTTCTGGAAAGGCGGGATCGAATTGTCGCGACCTATCGCGAGCACGGGCATGCGCTCGTCCGCGGCGTACCGATGACTAAGGTTATGGCCGAGATGTACGGGAAGCAGGAAGGCTGTAGCCGCGGACGCGGCGGTTCTATGCATCTGTTCGACGCGGCCACTAATTTCCATGGCGGCAACGCCATTGTCGGTGGTGGTCTACCGCTGGCGGTTGGTCTCGCGCTCGCCGATCATATGCAGGGCAACAACCTCGTCATTGCCTGCTTCTTTGGGGAAGGCGCAGTGGCCGAGGGTGAATTTCATGAAAGTTTGAATTTGGCAGCGTTATGGGGGCTGCCGGTGCTGTTCGTGTGCGAAAACAATCTCTACGCCATGGGGACAGCTTTGGCGATCTCGGAATCCGAAACGGATATCCAGCGCAAGGCCACGTGCTACAGGATTGCCTCCGAGGCGGTTGACGGTATGGATGTTGTCGCCGTTGAGGCCGCCGCGCGGCGAGCAGTTCACGCAGTGCGCGAGAGCCACAAGCCGTATTTTCTCGAATGCCGAACTTATCGGCTACGCGCACACTCAATGTTTGATCCACAACTATATCGCGATAAAGGTGAGATTGAAGTTTGGCGCCATAAGGAACCGATCGTGCGTTTCCAAGAGTGGCTACAGGCCAATCAAATGATACATCAGGACGACGTGTCCCGCTTCGAAAGCGAAATCGATGCCGAAATCGCTGAGGCGGTCGCCTTTGCTGAGGCAGGAACATGGGAGCCCGTTGAGCAACTCACTCGCTTCACATACGCGGATCCTGCCGTACCCACTGGTCGGTGAGAGTTATGCAGCAGGAGACCGCCCGCTCCGAAACAACAGAGATGACCTATCGTGAAGCGGTGCGCGAGGCCCTTCGTGATGCGATGAAGCGCGACGAGCGCGTTTTTCTGATGGGCGAGGACGTCGGGCGATATGGCGGCTGCTACGCGGTGAGCCACGGGCTGCTCGCCGAATTCGGCCCTGAACGAATTCGCGACACGCCTCTCTCTGAATCCGGATTTACCGGTGCCGGGATTGGCGCGGCAATGGTCGGCATGCGCCCGATTGTCGAATTGATGACGGTGAATTTCAGCCTGCTCGCGCTCGATCAGATTCTCAATACTGCGGCGACGGTGCGCCACATGTCAGGAAATCAGTTCGGCGCGCCGCTTGTGATCCGCATGGCGACCGGCGCGGGGCGTCAGCTTGCGGCTCAGCATTCGCACAGCCTCGAGGGCTGGTACGCACATATCCCCGGCATCAAGGTGCTAGCACCGGCAACCCTCGAGGATGCGCGCGGCATGCTTTGGACGGCCTTGCAAGATCCCGACCCGGTTATAATTTTTGAAAATGTCATGCTGTACAACATGGCCGGCAAACTTGCGGCGAACGCGGGCCAGGTCAATATCGACAAAGCCGCCGTTCGCCGTTGCGGTCGTGACATATCGCTTATCAGCTACGGCGGCTCACTATGGAAAACACTCGAGGCGGCGACGGCGCTTGCTGCCGAAGGCATCGAAGCCGAGGTAATTGATCTGCGCAGCCTGCGGCCACTCGATGACGCCTCGATCATGGCCTCGGTTGCGAAAACGCGTCGTGCGATCATTGTTGACGAAGGTTGGCGTAGCGGAAGCCTCGCAGCGGAAGTTTGTATGCGTATTATCGAACAAGCATTTTGGTTTCTCGATGCGCCGATCGGGCGGGTTTGCAGCGAGGAGGTGCCAATTCCCTATCCGCGCCATCTCGAAAACGCTGCGCTCCCGCAGGCGCCCAAGATCATCGCCGCGGCGAAAGCGGCTCTGGGTCGGGCGTAAGGCCACGCCATGGCCGATTTCCTCATGCCTTCTCTCGGTGCCGATATGGAGGCGGGTACACTCGTGGAATGGCTCGTAAAGCCTGGTGATTGGGTGAAGCGGGGCGATGTTGTTGCTGTGGTCGAGACGCAGAAGGGCGCGATCGAGATCGAAAGCTTCCAGCCCGGCCAGGTCGAAAAGATTCTTATCGGCCTCAACAGCAAAGTGCCGGTCGGTACGCCGCTTGCGCAGATCAAAACAGAAGCGGAGGGCAAAGCGGCGGTAGCGACGTCTCCGCCCGCTCCGCCCCCATACCCTGTGACGCCAGCCGTTCCACCAGCCATGGTCGTTCCGGCCCCGGTGCCGCGTCCCCCGCCGGTCGCGGCAGCAGCGGCATCGCCGGCCGCGCGGCGGCTCGCGCAAGAGCGCGGCATTGATCTTTCAATGATCAGAGGCACCGGCCCCGGTGGTGCGATTACCTATGCCGATGTGGAGCAGCGGCTCGGCGTGGCAGTCGCCGCCCCACCGTCTGTACCGATGGAGAAGAAGCGCGCAATAGGACTGGACCTCGACGCGATGAGACTGGCCATAGCCGCCGCCATGGCGCGATCGAAACGGGAGATTCCACACTACTATCTGGAACATCGAATCGATGTCTCCGCCTCCGAGCAGTGGCTGACGCAAAGAAACGAGACGCGCCCTCCCGAACGCCGGCTCCTGATGGCCGCGCTCACCATTAAGGCGGTCGCGCTGGCCGTACACCGCTTTCCCGCCTTCAACGGCTTCTATCGCGACAACAAATTCGAATCATCTAAAGCCGTGCACGTCGGCACGGCGATCGCCATTCGCGGCGGCGGACTTGCGGCACCGGCCTTGCACGATGCCGACCAGTTGCCTCTCGACGAGCTGATGAGCCGTATGCGCGACCTTATCCAGCGCACGCGCGCGGGTCGTATCCGCGGCTCCGAGATATCCGATTCAACGATCACTGTGTCCAGTCTCGGCGAACGCGGCGTCGAAGCCCTCTATGGGGTTATCTATCCGCCCCAGGTGGCGATCGTCGGTTTCGGTAAGACGGTGACACGGCCTTGGGTCATTGATGGCGCAATAGGCCCGCGCCCAGTACTCACCGTTACGCTCTCCGCCGACCATCGTGTAAGCGATGGACACACAGGTGCGTTGTTCTTGGCCGAGATCGGCAAGCTTTTGATGGAACCGGACAATCTATGAGCGCCATCGATATCCGCAAGGTGATTCAGGAAGAACTCAACAACATCGCGCCTGAAGCCGATATCGCAAGTGTCGACCCAGTCGCGGATCTGCGCGAAGCGATCGACATTGATTCAATGGATTTCCTGAACTTCGTCATCGCTATTCACCACCGGCTTGGGGTTGATATCCCGGAGATCGATTATCCGAAGCTCGTCACGCTTGACGGGGCCTTCGCCTACATCAATGCGAAACTACAAGCACAGCAATAATTGTTTGAGCGCGAGCATTCCGTGATCCGTGAGTTGACCTGCATCAAAGTTTCAGCCCGCCCAACTTGGTATTTATTGACCGCTTTTTTTCACAATATCCTAAAGAGGCGGTCGAATGGCTCACAAGCAGATTTTGTTCCGATCCGCCGCACGCGAGAAAATTCTCCGCGGCGCGACCCAGCTCACCGATGCGATCCGTGTGACCTTGGGTCCCCGTTCGAAATCGGTGCTGATCGAGAAAAAATGGGGTGCGCCGATCGTCTGCAATGACGGCGTGACGATCGCCAAGGAATTTGACTTGAAGGATCCGGAAGAGAATCTCGGCGCACGAATGCTGCGCCAGGCGGCAGAAAAAACCGGCGAGATGGTCGGCGATGGAACGAGCACCGCCACCATTCTCGCCCAGACGATATTTTCCGACGGAGTTCGAAACGTCGTCGCGGGTGCCAGCGCCATCGATATCAAGCGCGGTCTCGACCGTGCTGCCAAACGGGCAGTCGAAGAATTGCGGGCACTCTCCCGTCCGGTGAAGACGCGCCTTGAGAAGGCGCAGGTCGGAACGATTTCCGCACACAACGATCAGCATATCGGGGAGCTCGTCGCCGATGCCATGGACAAGGTCGGCAATGAAGGCGTGATTACCGTTGAGGAATCCAAAACAACCGAAACTACGCTTGAGGTGGTGGAAGGAATGCAGTTCGACCGCGGGTTCCTTTCGCCTTATTTCATTACCAACCCCGAGAAAATGGAGGCCGTCCTCGAAGACCCGCTTGTCCTGGTCTCGGATCGCAAGATCGGCTCGCTGCAGGATCTGTTGCCGCTCCTCGAGCAGGTCGCCAAGTCCGCACGTCCGATGCTGGTGATCGCCGAAGATGTCGAGGCTGAGGCGCTCGCCACTTTGATCGTCAACCAGGTTCGCGGCGTACTCAAAAGCTGCGCCGTCAAGGCCCCCGGCTTCGGAGACCGTCGCAAAGCCATGATGCAGGACATCGCAGTGCTGACGGGCGCACAGGTTGTTTCCGAGGAGCTCGGCATAAAGCTTGACCACGTGAGCCTGCAGCAGCTCGGCAAGGCCAAACGTATCGTGGTCGACAAGGACAACACCACGATCATCGGCGGCGCCGGGGATCGCAAACAGATCGATGGTCGCATCGAGCAGATCCGCCGTGAAATCGAAAAGACGACCAGTGACTATGATCGTGAAAAGCTGCAGGAGCGGCTGGCGAAGCTTTCCGGCGGCGTCGCCGTCGTCCGGGTCGGCGCTCCGGCGGAATCGGAAATGAAGGCAAAGAAAGAGGCGCTTGATGATGCGATTAGCGCCACCAAGGCGGCCGTTGCCGAAGGCATCGTGCCCGGTGGTGGCCTGGCGCTGTTACGCTGCATCAATGTTCTCTCCGAGGAAGAAAGCAAATGCGAGGGAGACGAAAAAACCGGAGTTCAGATTCTCAGGCGGGCGCTTGAAGCGCCGACACGGCAGATCGCGGAAAATTCCGCGACCGACGGCGGCGTCGTTGTCGCCCGCATGCTGAGCGGCAAGGGCAACGAAGGCTTTGATGCCGGCCGCAAGCAATATGTCGACTTGATCGAAGCCGGAATCATTGATCCCACGAAGGTCGTTCGCGTCGCTCTCGAAAACGCTGTGTCGGTTGCGAGCGTATTGTTGCTGACCGAGGCCACTATGACGGAAATTCCGGAGGAGCCGAAACACCGCGTCCCCGAGCCGGAAATGGCTATCTAGCGGCTGACGTAAGTTAGCCGACGAATTTCACGCGGACTTTCCGGTTCGATGACAAGCAAACCGGCAGCTGCCGCGCGGCCGCGATTGCCGGGACCATCTCCTCTTCGAGCGGCACGCAGTCATGATCAGCAACCGCTCCCGCATGGGATGCAAAGCCGCAAGCCAGGCCTTTGGGTTACGAGAAAACTCGCGAGCCGCGCCGGATCGTCACGCCGGCCTCGGCAGCCAGTTGAGAAGGTTGCGGGCCTTCCGGGGGGCAGGCTATTAAGTAAGAAAATAGCAATCCAGGCGCTGTTGGGCTGAATTTTGCTGGCCATCCGGACGTGGCGAGGAGGAAGCAATGAAGGTCAAATTGCAGATCACGAAGGATGGTACTTCCCTTTATGCTGGCGCCTACGAAATCGAGGATGCGCAGAGCTTTGGCAAGGCGTGCTCGGATGCCTGGCAACAACTGCGACAGGCCCGGCTGAACCGGGAAACGAGCATTGGTGCAGTGATGGAGCACGTGAACGACAGTGTGCTCAACCAATTGGACGGCTCGACGATCACCATAACGCGAGCCTGAAAATTCGAACTAAACCGCAAACAGCTCGATAGCCGGCGCGTATGCCAGCCGCAGGGCATCCGCGACTGCGCGGCATGTGATTTTTCCCTCGTGCACGTTGAGACCTCTCAGCAGGTGCTCATTTTCAATTAGCGCGCGCAAAAACCCCTTGTTCGCCAATTCCAGCGTGAATGGATGCGTCGCGCTGCTGAGCGCGAATGTGGACGTGCGCGGCACAGCGCCCGGCATATTTGCAACGCAGTAGTGCAAAACGCCGTCGACGACGAAAGTCGGCTGGCTATGCGTCGTCGGGTGGGATGTTTCAGCACAACCGCCTTGATCGATTGAAACATCGACAATCACCGCGCCAGGCTCCATCCGTTTGACCGTTTCAGCGGATATGAGTCTGGGTGTGGAGGCACCAGGCACGAGTGCCGCTCCAATGACAACGTCGGCGGCAACGCACAGCTCCGCAATCGATTCAGCCGCAGTCGTGACTACACGCGCCCGACCTCCGAATTGCTGCGTCAGCTCATTGACGGCCGCAGGATTGCGAACGCCAATACAGACATCGGCGCCCATTCCGAGTGCAATCTGTGCGGCATTTGAACCGACGATACCTCCGCCGAGAACAAGAACTTGCGCAGCAGGGATGCGGTCCACCTTGCCGAGGAGAATGCCGCGACCCCCCTGCGGGCGCTCGAGGAAATGCGCCGCAACCTGCGGCGCCATGCGGCCCGCAATTTTGGACATCGGTGAGAGCAAGGGCAGCTTTCCTGCAGCATCGGTGATGGTTTCGTAGGCGATGGCCGTTGCGCCGGAAGCCATCAGATCCCGGGCCAGTTCAGGGTCAGCCGCCAGGTGAAGATATGTGAAAATAACCTGTCCGCGCCGAAGCCAGCGGCGTTCGGGGCCAAGCGGCTCCTTCACTTTTACGATGAGCTCGGCATTCGCGAAGATGGGCTCTGCGCCGGGGAGGATTTCCGCTCCAGCAGCCGCATATTCCTCATCGCTGATACCGGCGCCCTCACCGGCCTGGGTTTGAACCAGAACCTTGTGGCCTTGCGCAGCCAGCGCACGGATGGTCGCGGGGACCAACCCAACCCGATATTCATCGGTTTTGATTTCTTTCGGACTGCCAATCAACATGCGAACCACTTCATCCCTTGATGCAGATGAGAGGGCGCAGACGCGCAACACGGCGGGCAAGGCCCGCATGCTCGGCCGCTGCAACAACGGCACCGACATCCTTGTAGGCGCCGGGCGCTTCCTCGGCGATACCGCGCGTCGACGGGCTTCGAATAAGAATGCCCTGCGCCCGCAGATCGTCCTGGATTTTGCGCCCGCTCCATTGCTTAAGCGCCGCGTGACGCGACATCGCGCGACCGGCGCCGTGGCAGGCAGACGAGAATGCTTTCTGCTCGGCCGTAGCCTCGCCCGCCAGAATATATGAACCCGTGCCCATGCTGCCGCCGATCAGGACCGGCTGGCCGGCGGAACGCAGTGCAGCCGGCAGGCTTTCGTGCCCGGGGCCGAAGGCGCGCGTTGCGCCCTTGCGGTGAACAAACAGCTCGCGGCGCTTGCCGTCGACAATATGTGGTTCGACCTTGCATGTATTGTGCGACACGTCGAACAGCAGCCTCAGGTTTTGTTCCGGGAAAAAATGCGCAAAGATTCGCCGCGCGAAGTGACCGAGAATTTCGCGATTGGCGAGCGCGCAATTGATCGCAGCCCGCATGGCGCCGAGATAGCGTTGGCCGACATCCGACTTGATCGGCGCGCACGCAAGCTCCCGATCGGGCAGCGTAATGCCTGAGGCCGAAGCGGCGACCACCATGTCGCGTAAATATTCCGTTCCGATTTGATGACCGAGGCCGCGCGAGCCACAATGAATGGTGACTACGACCTCGTCATCGGTAAGGCCGTAAGACTTCGCCACGTTCGCATCGAAAATCTCGGCAACGGCCTGCACTTCCAGGTAATGGTTGCCCGAGCCCAGCGTACCCATTTCGCGGCATTGCCGTTCACGCGCGCGTTCCGACACGTTCGCGGGCACCGCGCCGGCCATCGTGCCGTTCTCTTCGATGCGATCGAGGTCGGAAGCTTCGCCCCAGCCGCGATCGACGGCCCAGCACGCCCCGCCGGAAAGCATTGCGTTCATTTCAATCGTATCGAGGGTAATCGCCCCGGTGCTGCCGACGCCGGCGGGGATTTGTCGACACAGCGAATCGGCCAGCGATTGCTGAATAGACAAAATGTCCGGCACGCGGAGCCCGGTGAGCATCGTGCGCACACCGCAGGAAATATCGAACCCGACACCGCCAGCCGAGACGACGCCACCCTGCTCTGCATCGAAGGCCGCAACGCCGCCGATTGGAAATCCATAGCCCCAATGCGCATCCGGCATTGCATATGAAGCCTTTACGATGCCCGGCAGCATCGCGACGTTCACCGCTTGATCGTAGACTTTGTCGTCCATGTCGCGCATTAGTTTTTCGTCGGCATAGATGATTGCCGGAACGCGCATCGCGCCATGTGGTTCGATGCGCCAAGTTGTTTCATCGACACGGGTAAAGCGGCTGAGGTCCATGGGCGTTCTCCCTACACGTCCACCACGCAGGCCGCGCTCCAGATGCCGTTCAGGTCTTTGGCGACCTTCAGCATGGTATAGGTTGCGCCCTTTGGCTCGCAGGCCGGCGCGTGACGTGCAACGTCAACCGTCTCGCCCCACAGCGTTCCGTCGAGTCGCGTCCCATCAATCTTCACCGCGAAGCGGGAGAATAGCATCTTGCGAACCGCCATCTCGTAGATGATTGCATTGAGCCATTCGACAAACAGAAGCTCGATGTCCGGTGCTTCACAATGCACTTTGACCGAGACCGCCGACCGGATTTCGGCAGTCGTGATCACTGCGGTCAGCGCGAGGGCGGCTTGCTCGAAGGCTTCCGCTGCCGTCTTGCCGAGCCCGCGCACTCCGACATCGGCGGCATGCGGGAAATGCTCCCACCGTGGTGGCTCGCCCGGGCTCGCGACGGGCGTTTCGCTCATATCCGTAGTTTATGCTTTCCGATCAGCTTGACGGTACTCGCCTGCGGGCCTTTTTCGCCCATTTCTTCCGCATAAGTTACGCGCGAATTGACAGTGAGATGAGGAAACTCACCGCCGAGCACGCTGTTGCGGTGGAAATAGATCTCCCGACCGTCGTCCGTTTCGATGAAACCGAATTCGCCAAGCGGATCGAGTTCAACCACGGTGCCGACCGGCGTGCCCTCGTGGTGTTTTACCTGCCCATCGAGCTTACGAACCTGATCCTGCAACTGCCGGCGCGCGCGCTTGAAGGTGTCGTTGATCGAGAAGTTGAGATCGGAATAGCGTTCGTCGTTCTGCGCGGTGTGGTCAACAACGACCTCGCGCCCTTCGGGCAGCGCGAGCCGGATGTTGATTTCGTAAAGGCCGCCCTTGCGGTGATGTCCACCGGGCGCCTTGATCACCACACGGCCGGCGGTGATCCGGCCAAACCGCTCTTCGAGCTGGCCGACATGTTTCACGATACTGTCGCGTACGCTGGCGTTTGCGGCCATGCCTTGAAAATCGATCTGGATGGGCGTTTCCATGGTTTGTCATCCAATTACCACTGAACTGATCAGAATTTTGCGCAGCTATGTCCTTATTTCATTGATATGGCTCAAGCCGCCTTCAAGGCCTGACGTTTCAGCACTTTTCGCAAGCCCACTAGCGGTTGTGTATTGATCACGTCGTCCGCGGTCAGCCAGCCGCGCCTGGCCTGGTCGATGCCGAAACGAATGTAACGGAATGCATTCACCGAGTGTGCATCCGTCGAGACGGCGACCTTGACGCCTTTGCTTTTGGCCATGTGGGCATGCACGTCATTCAGGTCGAGACGATCGGGTTCGGCATTAATCTCGAGGCAACAATTGAGTTCGCGGGCGGCTGAGGTGACCTGATCCATGTCGATCTCGTAAGGTTCGCGCTCGCCGATCAGGCGGCCGGTCGGATGGCCGATGATGGAGACGTAAGGATTCCGCATCGCGCGAATGACGCGCTCGGTCTGCGCCGCGCGTGCAAGGTCGAAAAACGAGTGCACCGAGGCCACGACAATGTCCAGCTGCGCCAGGGTCGAATCGGGCAGATCGAGGCGGCCATCTTTCAGAATGTCGACTTCGATACCTTTCAGGATTGTGAACCCTTTGAGCTTGGTATTGAGCTTGTCCACTTCGCGGATCTGGCGCGCGATCCTGACCGGATCGAGGCCATGCGCCATCGCCACCCGGCGGCTGTGGTCGGTCAGCGCCATATATTCGTAGCCACAGGCCTGCGCCGCCTTCGCCATCTCTTTGATGGTCGCCGTGCCGTCGGTCCAGTCGGAGTGGGCGTGCAGGTCGCCACGAACATCCTCGACTGTCACCAGCTGTGGCAGCTTTCCGGTTTGGGCGAGTGCAATTTCGCCACGGTCCTCCCGCATTTCAGGCGGGATGTAAGCTAGGCCGAGTTTTTTATAGACCTCCTCCTCGCTGGCTCCTGCGATGCGGCGCTTGCCCGAAAAGAGCCCGTATTCATTCAGCTTCCATTTGTGCTTGTTGGCAATCGCACGCAGCGCAATGTTGTGTGACTTTGAGCCGGTAAAATATAAAAGTGCGGCACCGTAACTCTGCTCCGGCACGGCACGCACGTCGACCTGGATCCCGGAGCGCAACACCACCGTCGCGCGGGTCGGCCCATGCGCCAGGACTTCGGCGACGTTCTCATATGCAATCAGTTTGTCGCCGACGATCGTCCCGTGCCTCGCGGTAACAAGTAAATCGAGGTCGCCCACTGTGTCGCGGCGTCGGCGGTAGCTGCCGGCCACGATGACCCTCCCGCCGTCGCGCAAATATGCAACCAGTGCCTCGGCTTCGGCTTCGGCGGTGGCAAGCCTAAAGCGTTTGACAGCCGCGGGCTTCTTGAGCGCGGCGGCCAGCTTCGTTTCGATCACCTCGCCGAAGCCACGCAGCTTGTGAATGCGGCCGGACTCAATCGCGCGACGCAGGTCGTCCAGGGTGCGAACCCGAAGTCTGTCGTACAGCAGCTTGATCCGCTTCGGACCCAGTCCGGGCAGAGCGGCCATTTCGCCAAGCTCACCCGGCAGCTTCTTTTTCAGTTCGTCCAGAACCGCAAAGCGGCCGGTCTTGACGATATCCGCGATCTTCCCGGCAAGATCTTTGCCGATCCCCGGAAGCTCCGAAAGATCGGCTTCCGCCGCCAGCATGCTTCGCACGCTTTGCGGCAGGCCTTCGATCGTGCGCGCGGCGCGACGATAGGCGCGGACCCGGAACTGGTTTTCTCCTTTTATTTCCAGCAGGTCGGCCGTCTGATCGAAAATCGCCGCGATTTCTGCATTCTGGACGGGCATCGTTCGCCGCACCTTCTTGAATTAACTGGAAAATTGATACGCCCGTTGCGATCGCGCGTCCTTGATCCAGATCATGCGTGACGCGCCATGGCCGCAGAGAACCGAAAAATCGGCTTCGCAGCAGCCGCGTCGATATTGATCTGCCGCAAGGTCGGCCGCCCGTTCCCATGCAAGCGTTAAAATTCAAATTTCTCAGGAACGAAAGCCATGGCGAAGAAAGCAACAAAAACCGCGCCTAAAAAACCGCGAACCGTTGGAGAAGACCAACCTTCCGTGCTCACGATCTCGCCGGAAAAGGTCTTCTTCGTCATCGTCAAAAGACGCGAATTCGATGCCAAGGATGTTGTGACCGACCCTAGCCCGGGGTCAAATCCGTCGGACGACAACGAGAGGGCGATCCTCGAAGATCACGCAAACGACCCGGTCGTCGAGGAACTGACATCGTTCATCAATTCACTGTCTGAAGACGAGCAGATCGATCTCGTCGCTCTCGCATGGCTCGGTCGTGACGACTATTCTGCGGAAGACTGGGAGGACGTACGACAGGAAGCCTCACGCGCGCACAATGAACGGACTGCCGGCTATCTTCTCGGCACGCCGCTCCTTGGCGATTTCCTCGAAGAAGGTCTTTCGCTCCTCGGTTATTCCCTGGAAGAACTTGAATTAAATCGGCTCTAGCGACGTAAGCCCCTGGTGAGTCATTGTTCACCCGCAAGCGTGCCCAAAGCAATGGAATGGCGAAGCTATCGACGCACGCATGGCCTGTCTCCCTTGTGCGGCGAGCGATCGGAATGATGGGCGCCGCTATGAATCTGGCGTTCGCAAGATGCGTCTAGATAGGCACCAGTCGTGCTGGCTCATCGCCCGTGAATAACCAAAATGGGTTTCTTGGCGAGTCGAATGACTCCTTCAGCAACGCTTCCGAGGAACAACCGGTTAAATCCGCGGCGACCATGAGTGCCAATAACGATAAGATCAGCACGCCAACGCTGTGCATCCTTGTTGATAACGTCCCAGATGCGAGTTGTGAGATTAGCAATAACAACAAATTTTGTGTCGAACTTCACGCCGCCAGCCTTTGCTTTTGCCGTGCAAGTGGGCAAGACTTTGCGGCCCGCGTCTTGCATTGACTTTTGATAGACGTCAATCGAGTAAGGAACCTCGCCCATTGTTATGTATGCCGGCATTACATCCACCACGTGAATCAACCGCAGCGCAGCGCGTTGTTCCTTCGCGAGCCTTATCGCTTCTTTGAGCGCGAGATTCGAAATTTTGCTTCCATCAACGGCGATTAAAATACGTTTGTACATTTGAAATTCCAATCATTGGGCTTGAGCACGAGCCAACCAGAGCATGGCAGTCTCCCCGGCAAATAACTCTCAGCCGACCATCGCGAGACCAATGCACGCAATCACGATTGAAACGATTAAAGATACCGTAATGATTTTTAAGTGGGTGTCTCCGTCCGCTGTCAGCATTGTGTAGTTCATGGCCAATCTCCAAATTCAAAATACAATACATCTGCCGGTTTGAATGAGTTTGATTTTGATCAATCACCACCTCGGAAATGGCATCGACAAGTGGGAAGCGCCCGGCTTTCTTGAATGTCGGTAGAGATGATTGGCAGTACCGTTGGCAGCAGCACGACGGCCACGGCTGCCAGCGAAACAAGGCGTTGAAAAGATTGGTGGCGGACACAGTCGAAGTCAAACCCCTCTCTCCCTGCAAATTCGGAAATGCAGGGTAATTTTACCCAAAATGCAGGGAGACGCCAAAGATCATCCGGCTAAAAATGATCGGGTCGCAATCATTTGGACGGAGCACGTCGAAACCGGGGGCCTCATGTCCTATGGAGCAAACGTCCCGGACCTATTTCGGCGCGCCGACGACTATGTCGACAAGATCCTGCGCGGGGTCAAGCCTCCCGATCTCCCGGTCGAGCAGCCGACCAAATTCGATCTCGTGATCAATCTCAAGGCCGCCAAGGCACTTGGCCTCAACGTGCCACTGACGATTATCGCGCGCGCCGACGAGGTGATTGAACAAGAACTGCAGGTCTGTGGCCTAATCGCAACAACTACTAAAATTTCACAACAGCAACCGATTTGCCGCAATCAAGGGACCACGATTCATTGTAAGGTCGGCCCCGACCTTTGGGGGCATGGGGGGCTCTTTGAGATCGGGGCCGCGCTCTCTTATGGGGACCTGAGAGCGGCCCCGATCTTATTATCGGCACCGACCTCAACCAAATTAAAACTTTGCAATCTGACGACTGCGATTAAATGCCGCGTTTCCTATATAAACGGCATTGATCTAAGACAATTTTTATTCGCGAGTGGCGAAATAGCATAAAAAAATATTCGGGATCACTTACCAACACTTCTGAGGCGGACACGAAAGTGCCCGTGAAGGCATCCCGTAAGGTCAAATCCGTCATTCATCGAATTTGGCCCACGGCGCGGTCATCGCTTTCAGCCTAACGCTCACCGTTGTTTGGATGTGTTTCCTAGGACACGCGCTTATCAAAATAATAGAGATGGCAATCTAAAGAATTGCAAAAAGCCGCGTAAGAAATCGAGTCAGGTTACTCGCCAGAGCAGCCAGGCGACCATGAACTCTGACGGGATTAAAGCTGAAAGAATTCCGTCCACGAAATCTGGCGTCATCAACTTGCTCCATCGCCACAATGGGGCAGTAAACAACTCAAGCTCCGCACCGGTGGACAATGCGCACCCGATTTTACCGTTTGAAAGCTTCAGCAAATGCGCCGCCACGCGGCCGCGGCTCGGAGAGTCTCCCATTACGACCCAAACTATTCCGGCAATAGGTATTCCAAAATAAAAGCCCGAATAGTGGTTGAGCCAATAAATGAAACCACTCGTGTAAGTTTCGACCGGGCTCGGGTCATTAGAAAGTCTTGCAAGGGCACTTGCGGCACTAGGTTTATCCAGCTCGGGTCATATGTGTCCGGCGATGAGTTGAATCGCAATCAATGCAACGCCGGAAAAAACAGCAATTCGGTAAACTGCCGACGCTCAGCAATATATAAACTGAACTTCGGTGGGAAAAAGATGCTGCAAGTAGGGCGCTCGCGGTCAATGCCAATATTGCCGGTACAAGACCATATAGAGTTGCGACAAAAACGCATTTCCTCGGCTAGCGCGGACCAATATTCCGGCGTCATCGGAACCATCGCGAATGCCCCCCGGACTGATCTTTTATTTGGTTTCTATCCTATGTAACTACAGCACCTTCGGTAAATCCGAACACCGTGCACCGCACGGATCGTTCATGTTGCGGGCGATCTTCTTCAGACATTCGGCGGTGAGTTCAGCCAGCCAATCGATGACCTTGGCATCGCGGCCGCGCTGATTGATGAGGCGGGCGATGGCGTAAGCGTCATCGCGCTCGCACTTCGTGCAACTCACGCGCAATACGTCGAGCTTGCCGACCAAATCGCTGAATACGATTGCGTCGTCGAGGGGCGCCTCCAGACGGAACGCTCTGATTAAGGGAGTGCGGCGGCGAGGGTAACCGTGCGGCCCACCGAACGAAAGTCAGGTTTCGTGAGTCTTAGAACCTCAGCATTCACGCCAGCACTGTCGCGGGCTGTCGGTGTCACCGTGAGCTTTGCTTCGTTACCCTAAGCGTTACCCTTATAGGCCATGAGTCCATTTCAACAATTGAAACAATTGCTTAGAAAGCTAAGCTATTGATGCCTCATTTACGCACATGTATGCGCCCGGCACGTGGCGGCACATCAAAGCTGCTCTGAAGGCCGGCGCGACCATGGAAGAAATCATCGAGGCGCTGAAACCCTGTGTGGTGCAAGGCGTGCAGGCGTGTAACCTTGGCGTACCAATCCTGGCTGAAGAACTAAATTAGAGAAGAGAGCCAAGATTTAATGCGTCCGTGGCAAAACTTTTTGCAGTTGGGAGGCGTGCATGAATTCGAAAGTGCCCATCAGCAAAAGATTAAGTGATGAAATTATCGAATTCGCTATCATCGCAGCGTATTTGTACATCTGCTTTACTGCGATTTTCTATCTGAAAGCCACCATTCTAAAGGACCAAGGCATTCCGTTTGCCCCATTTAGCTTTGCTGCGGTGAAGGCCCTCATCTGTGCCAAATTCGCATCGGTCGGTCACGCTCTTCATGTCGGCGAATTTGCCGCTAATTTGGCCAACGTTGTATAGGTCACTCGCTTTTCTCTTTTTGCTGCTCATCCTGAACGCTCTCGAAGAAGTTATCGTGGGCCTGATGCATGGCCGGAAGACTGTAGATTCCTTGGCCACAATGGGGGGTGGCGCTCTCGATCAGCTGGTTGCAACCAGCATCGTCGGGTTTCTGATATTAGTTCCCTTCTTCGCCTTTCGCGTGCTCGGTGAAGTGGTCGGCGAGCGAAATCTGGTTCGCGTATTTTTCCAGCCTCGTTCCAAAATTGATGCTTGACCGTTGCAAACCATGCGTTGGGGCGACCGGTTGAGCCGGCAGCCAAAAGCGGACGTGAGAACTCTATTGTTTCTGACGGTTGTATCGAATGAATTCCCCCCAAGTACCATCGGCGCGCATGCGATTACATTTCGATTCACAGCTGGCGTTGCAGGTCAGATCCCATCGCGGCGTGACACCGTAAACACATCTTTTTTTCGCGCACCACTCGTAACACGACATCTTATATTGTTTTTCAGCAAGCGCCGGAAATGCTCCGACCGTTAGATTAATCACGAAGGCCAGCAGCAATATTCGAACCATATTCATCCCCCCATATCACAAATTCTTTTATCGTAGAATACGACACCAATGTGCGTTGTCGAGAGTTCAACAGAGATGTTCGCTATGGCCCTAAGCGGAAATGAGTTAGTGCACGGCACAGGTCCGCTTCCAGGCGCCGCGGCATGAAAAGGGCGATCGTGGGGCTGGCGCGCCGCCTGGCCGTGATCATGCACCGCATCTGGGTTGACGGCACCGAGTTCCGCTGGACTCGAGAGGTTACAGCAGCATGAGAACCGCACCCGATCTAACCTGACAGGAGAACACACGAGCTCCACCGCGCGGTGGAATGATGTCCCTCGCGGGACGATGGATGAGGGAAGATCGTATGTCCGCTTGGACCTGGCG
>Ga0335085_10005149_pt1 | contig 21230 bp, 20 predicted proteins | sample Lox_Sample_45_FD_206712 | JGI IMG/M metagenome (GOLD analysis project Ga0335085, IMG submission 206712) | Soil microbial communities from Loxahatchee National Wildlife Refuge, Florida, United States - Lox_Sample_4.5 | ecosystem: Environmental > Terrestrial > Soil > Wetlands | place: USA...
AGCCGTATGAGGTAATTCTTCAAGTACGGATCCGTGCGGGGGGCGTTGGGTAACCAGCGTCCCTACCGCGACCGAACCCGAGTTTTGGGGGAGAAAACGTGAAAAATCAAGAAACGAACCCAACGAAGCCCAGAAACGAACCCGAGCTTCGCCGGGTGGTTAAGCGTGGAGCTCGTCGGTTTGAGGTCGAAGACCTCGCTAGAAGCTCATCCGGAAACCCTGGGAGCGCGGGCGTCCCGCCCGCTCTTACGCGGTACTGGAGTGCAAGGGGCGGGCGGGACGCCCGCGCTCCCAGGGTTTCCGGATGAGTCTCTCTAGACGTCTGATCGGAGCTGCATCTGAACAAATATGGCAAGTTTTTGAAGTCGCAGCCCGCAACCACCCCCGTCCCTCTGGGGTGCGAGAAGGAGCACCCCTCCGGGGGTACCACCGATGCGCGCTGACGAACCCAAACTTGTATCGTGTTGCTGCAGCGTAGGTTAATGGCAATGAGGCGGCCTATTTGCCAAACGAGTCCAAAAAACGAACCCAAAGCACTAACCCGCAGATTCAAAGAGGGATAAGAGTCAAAAAGGGGCTAAATTGCCGTTCAAAAACGAACCTAAGTTTCGGGGGAAGTAAGGGTGCAAAATCAGAAAACGAACCCAAGAAACGAATCCGAGCTTCGCCGGGTGGTTGGGCGCGGGGCTCGTCGGTTTGAGGTCGAAGACCTCGCTAGGTTGTAGGTGCCAGGTGTTAGCTCAGCCACCGGCGACGCCGGATTGAACGGAATATGACTCTCAATTCCTCGAACGTTTAGAATCAGCAGGTTGACCGAGAGTCAGAGGGCAGGTGTTACTCTTGAGGTTCTAGGTGCTAGTTGCCAGGCGCCGGAGTGCTCAGTAACATCGGGTAAAGGCTCTCCCTGGGACCTAGCACCCGGCACCTAGAACCTGACACCTGGCACCTGACACCTCGCCCATGGTCCGCTCTTCGCAAGCTCGCTATTCCGTCCGTCCTTGCCGCGGCATCGGGGAGCTTGAAGCGTGCATTCGGCTTCAAAAGCAGATTTGGGGCTATGCGGATTCGGAGCTCTATCCGCTGCGCCTGTTTGTGAATCTGACCCACATCGGCGGACACGTGATCGGCGCGTTTTGCAGTTCCGGCCGAGGGCGCGCGGGAGAATTGGTAGGATTCGTGAGCGGGATGCCCGCCTGGCGAGACGGCAAGCGCTACGTGCATTCTCTCTCGCTTGGGGTGGCGCGCGGCCACGAAAATCAAGGCCTGGGGAGAATGCTGAAAGCCGAGCAGCGGGAGGTGTCTTTGCAGGCCGGCATTGCCCGCATCGAATGGACCTTCGATCCGCTGCGTGCCAAGAACGCCTTTTTCAATATCGTCCGGCTGGGAGCCATTACGCGCCGCTACCAGCCGGATTACTACGGCCACGTTGAAAGCAGGCTGCAACAGGGCCTGCCGAGCGACCGGCTGGTGTGCGAATGGTGGCTGAATTCGGCAAGGGTACGAGCGGCGCTTGCGCCCTCCGCCCCCTCTGGCGGGCCACCGCCGGCGCTTGCCGCTCGCGGACGCGGCGGCGAACGGGCGATCGAAATTCCCTTGGACCTCACCACGCTCGCGGAACAAGAGCCCGACCGGGCCCGCAAGCTGCAACGAGATGTTCGCCGCAGATTTGAAGGTTGCTTTCGCCGCGGTCTGGCTGTGACCGGCTTCGAGCGCGGCGACGGTGTGGGACGCTATCTCTTGGAACCCTATTCATGAAAATCGACCGCATTGAGCTTCGCGAAATCCATCTGCCGCTCGTCCACTTCTTCGAGACCAGCTTTGGCCGCACCACCGCGCGCCGAATCGTGCTGGTAAAGGTGGAGGCCTCGGGGTTGACCGGCTGGGGAGAAGTGAGCTGTGGCGAGCAGCCGTTCTACAACCACGAAACACCTGAAACCGCCTGGCACATCCTGCGCGACTTTCTAATTCCTGCCACGCTCGGGCGTGACTTATCCGGGCCGTCGGAGATCGCCGCCAAGTTCAAGCAGATTCGCGGTCACAGCATGGCCAAAGCAGCGCTCGAAAACGCCCTGTGGGACATCAAGGCTCAGCAAGATGGTGTACCGCTCTCAAAGCTTATCGGCGGCACTCTCGAAGAGATTCCCTGTGGGGTGTCCATCGGGATTCAGGACTCCATCGAGCAACTGCTCGAAAAAATCCAGTGTGAAGTTAGCGCCGGCTATCAGCGCATCAAGTTGAAGGTGAAGCCCGGTTGGGACGTGGGCGTGCTTGAGCGCGTGCGTGAGCGCTTCCCTCGCATCGTTCTCTCCGTGGACGCGAACTCTGCTTATACGCTTGCGGACTTAGAGCATTTGAAGAACTTCGACCGCTTCTATCTGCTGATGATCGAGCAGCCGCTTCACTGGAATGACATCATTGACCACGCTCGCCTGCAGCGTGAAATCAAGACGTCACTGTGCCTCGACGAGTCCATCCATGATGCCGACGACGCACGAAAGGCCATCGAAGCCGGCGCGTGCAAGATTATCAACATCAAGTTGGGCCGCGTCGGAGGCTTCACTTCGGCTCGCCAGGTGCATGATGTTTGCCGCGCCCACAACATTCCCGTCTGGTGTGGCGGGATGCTGGAGTCGGGTATCGGCCGCGCGCACAACATCGCGATGTCCACGCTGCCGGGCTTCACTTTGCCGGGTGACGTCTCGGCCAGCCGCCGCTACTGGAGCGAAGACATCATTGATCCCGAAGTGACCGTCAGTGCCGCTGGAACCATCCGTGTGCCCCAGACGCCAGGATTGGGGTACGCGGCGAACATCGAGCGCATCGAGCGCGCCACGGCGAGGAAGGAACGGTTTGGGTAGTGCGGCGCCCATTCAGGCAGAGCAGGCTCAGGCCGTGGAGTCGCGTGCGCCAGGGAACTCTGCATCCGAACGGGACGCTGAGAGAAGTCCACGCCACCGGCTGATGCATCTGCTGATGCTGCTGGGCACCTTCTTTTGGGCGAGCAACATCATTGCAGGAAAGTTCGCCCTGCGCAGCATGGGCGCCATGGCTCTGGCGCAAGTGCGGGTGACAGGTGCGGGCGTGATCTTCGCAATCGCGTTTATGTTGTGGCCGAATCGGCCGCGACTTCACCTGACGCGCCGCGACTGGGGATATCTTGCCATGACGGCGCTGTTCGGGATAACGCTGAACCAGATTTTTTTCATCGGCGGTATTGGCAAGACCTCAGCGGCTCACGCCGCCCTGATTATCGCTCTGGGCCCGGTGATGGTGTTGATTCTCTCCTGCGGCATGCGCCTGGAAGCGCTCACGGTGCTCAAATCCGTGGGGGCCGCGATTTCGTTCGCGGGCGTCGTCGTGCTCACGACGAGTAAGGGTCAGCCCGGAGGCGCGGTCACAGTCTGGGGCGACTTTATCATGCTGCTGGGAACGGCGGTTTTTGCCTACTACACGATTCTGCTGAAGAAGGTCGCGGTTCGATTTGACGCGCTGAGCTTGAACACGATTATTTTCATACTGGGCTCGGCTTTCATGCTTCCGGTCAGCGCACGCGACTTGTTGGCGGTTCGATGGACGGCGCTGCCGGGGGAAGCCTGGTGGGGAATCGCATTCCTCGTGACTTGCGGCTCGGTGCTCGCGTACCTCATCTACGCTTTTGCGCTCACCGAACTGACTGCCACCCGAGTCGCAGCGTTCAACTACCTGCAGCCCGTGATTGCGGCCGCGCTGGGCGCCTGGCTGCTTAGCGAGTCCCTGACGGCGCGGGTGACGGTGGGAGGAGTGTTCATTCTGGGCGGCGTGTATCTGACCGAACGCGAAGGCGCAGAATCGTCGGCGGCCGCGGCTTAGGAACTTAAATCACAGGCTCATGGAAATCGTTAAGCCAGTCGCGCATCCAAGGAGAGGAGGGATAGGATGAGCGAATGCACGCACACCGATCAGATTCGCGACGTGAAGCCGCACACCCGTGGCTGTGAAGAGTGCCTGAAGATGGGCGACACCTGGGTTCATCTCCGCTTGTGCATGACCTGCGGTCACGTCGGCTGCTGCGATTCGTCCAAGAACAAGCACGCCACCAAACATTTTCATTCGGCCCATCACCCCATCATCAAGTCGTTCGAGCCGGGCGAGGACTGGGGCTGGTGCTATATCGATGAGGTGGAACTTGATTTCGCCTGAGTGGCCGGAACTCCCCTTTTCGGAGTGGGAAAGCACGTGTGACACGCTCCACATGTGGACCCAGATCGTGGGCAAGACGCGCCTTGCCCTGACGCCGTTGGAGAATCACTTCTGGAACGTGACGCTTTATGTCACGCCGCGAGGCTTGACCACGTCAGCCATTCCGTTTCGACACGAGAGCTTTGACGTCGAGTTTGACTTCATCGCTCACAGGCTGGCCGTCAGAACGAGCGAGGGGAGCGAACACCGCATTTCGCTCTATCCGCGCTCCGTGGCGGATTTCTACCGCGAGTACATGGCGGGCTTGCGCTCGCTCGGAATCGAAGTCGAGATTCACCGAACGCCGGACGAGTTCGATGATCGCACGCCGTTTGATCTGGATCAGCACCACGCCTCGTACGACGTTCGGTACATCGAGAGCTTTCGCCGCGTTCTGATCAATTGTGACCGGGTTCTTAAGACGTTTCGATCCCGCTTCATTGGCAAGTGCAGTCCAGTGCAGTTTTTCTGGGGTTCCTTTGATCTGGCGGTGACGCGCTTTTCCGGGCGCCAAGCCTCTTTGCCGAAGGACGTGGATCCGCTGACGCGCGAGGCGTACTCTCACGAGGTGATCAGTTGCGGCTTTTGGCCGGGCAATCGAAGTTTTAAACAGGCGGCATTCTACTCCTACACCAAGCCTGCGCCCGCTGGGCTGGAGCAGGAAGCCGTGCGACCCGCTGCCGCGTACTGGGACCAGCAGATGGGCGAGTTCATGCTCAAGTACGACGACGTGCGAGCTGCTGAGTCACCAGATCAAGCAATTCTCGACTTCTGCCAAAGTACGTACGAGGCAGGTGCGAACCTCGCGAAGTGGAATCGCGACGAAGTCGAACGCGAGCAGCATGGCTGATTCTTCTGCGACCCAACGAATTGCCTTCATTCCGGGCGATGGCATCGGGATTGAGGTGACGGCCCAGGCCATCGAGGCGCTCGAAGCCCTCATCAAGTCGCATCAGTTGCCGGTCGACTACAACGTCTACAATTGGGGTGCAGAAAAGTACCTGCGTGAGGGCGTCAGCTTGCCTGAAGGCACCTTTGAGATGTTTCGCCGTGACTACGCGGCGATTTTCGTTGGTGCGCTCGGCGACCCGCGGGTTCCTTCCAATCAGCACGCCGCAGACATCCTGCTTGGTATTCGCTTCAATCTTGATCTCTACGTGAACCAGCGGCCTGTGAGACTTCTCGACGCGCGCTTGTGCCCGCTCAAGGACCGGACGGAGCAGGACGTGAACTTCGTCATCTTCCGTGAAAACACCGAGGGGCTCTACGTGGGCATGGGTGGTGTGTTCAAGAAGGACACTTCCGACGAAGTAGCAGTGCAGGAGGACGTGAACACCCGCAAGGGCGTGGAGAGGATCCTGGTTTACGCTTTCGAATACGCGCGTCAACACGGCTTGAAGAAAGTCTGCATGAGCGACAAAGCGAACGCGCTAACATTCGGACATGGCCTGTGGCAACGAGTGTTTGCTGAGGTTCGCGAGCGCTACCCAGAAATCGAATCGCGGCATCTTTATATTGATACGCTCGCTATGGAGATGGTGCGCGACCCCGGCCAGTTCCAGGTGATGGTGACCTGTAACATGTTCGGTGACATTCTCAGCGATCTGGGCGCCGCGCTTCAGGGCGGCCTCGGCTTGGCACCGTCGGCCAACGTCCATCCGGGTCAAATATCGATGTTCGAAACGGTCCACGGCTCAGCACCCAATATCGCTGGCAAGAATTTGGCTAATCCCATGGCCGCTGTGCTCACCGTCGGCACGATGCTTGGGCACCTTGGCCACTCGCAGGCGGGCGGACGGGTCGAAGAAGTTGTGCGCGACGCGATCCGCCACGACGTCACCACCCGGGACCTAGGCGGCGATCTGGGGACGCGCGAAGTGGGGGATTGGATCGCTGCCCGACTCTAACAAGTAGGTTCGTGTGGATGACGCTCGGAGATGACCGCGACGTCATCCAGCCATGATCAAAACGCCAACTTGGTGGCTCGGGGACGGCGCGGTTCGAGCATCATCGCCAACAACATGCCCGTCACGAATCCGCCGACATGGGCCCACCACGCTGTGCCGCCGCGAGTGGCGGTCTGAATGTTCATGCCGAGCATCTGATAACCTTCGAGAAACTGAATGAGGAACCAATATCCGAGAACGAGGACCGCCGGTAGCTGAAACGTCCAGAAAATCAGCGGAAAAATCGTGATCTTGATCCACGCTCGGGGAGAGCTCACAAAATAGGCCCCGAGTACGCCCGCGATGGCGCCGCTCGCGCCGATGCTCGGAAGTCGAGAACCCGCGTTGAGATAGATGTGTAGCAGCGCGCCTGCAAAACCGCTCAAAAAGTAAAGAAGTACGAACTTCACGTGACCAAAGCGGTCTTCGACGCTTCGCCCGAAGACATAAAGAAAAAGCATGTTGCCGAGCAGGTGTACCCATCCGGCATGCAGGAACATGGATGCAAAGATCGGAACCACGAACCCCGCCGGAGTCATCAGTGCGAGTCCCCGCGCAGTCGTATAACGCGCAGGAACGATCCCATAAAGAAAGATCAGCCGATCAACTTGGCCGTCGAGAGAAAGTTCTATCCAGAACACGTAAAGATTGACGGCGATGATGACAAGCGTTGAAAACCAGAACGTGGTGCGGCGAAGGTTATCATCGAGTGGAAGAGGTACCATTCCGAAGGCATTTTAGCTTGCTTGAGGGAGAATTGCGGTGAGAAAACACAGTGAGCGCTCGCTGGCGGCGTCGAGAATAGGAGTAGGGGAGCGCCCCTCGTCCACCTGGCCGGAGGAGGTTTTCAGGTGGAATCGAGGCTTCTCCCCTACCTCGGGCAGGCGATCTTGATGCCTGCCGAACTTAATGCGGCAACATCCCCAAGGACGCTGCGCGAGACGTCAGAATCAGAACCGACGGGGATGCCCCGCAACCGCCTGGCCGGAGGAGGTTTTCAGGTGGTCGCAGGGCGTTTCCCCGACTTGACGGCAGGCGAATCGCATGGCCTGCCAAACTTGCGAGTTATCTGCGACGCAATGGAGAACGGGAAATCCGCGTGTTATTAGCCGACCGCAGTTATTTCCCGGCCTCCATTACGCCGGCTTCAAAACTCCGCAAGCAACTGCCCGAAGGCCTCCGAAGCGCGAGCTGGTGCGCTAGGAAGCTGAGTCTCCAAATACGAGCGCCCGGTTCATGCCTGCGAACCGGATCTCGATGATCGTCTTGCTGCCATCGCTGTTGTTGGAGTAAAGCACCTGGTTTTGCTCGTACTTCGTGTCGCGGTCCTCCCACTTCGCCTGGGCTGTGGCCACCGTCTCCTTGCCTTTGACGAACGTTACGGTTGGGTCGCCGTTGTCGGCTGACCAGGTTACGCTGTAGCTGCCTGCTGGAATCGCCGCGCCGTTCAGCGCCGCGGTTTGGTTGAGGGTCACTTTCTTCTCGCTCTTGGCTCCACTCTTGGCAAAAGCTGAGGTCGTTATGAGGCCGGCCACAACGATCACCGGAACGAGACGCTTGACATACCGAAGGTTCATATTCGCCTGCTCTCCTTTGAAGGATTTCCGGGCTAAGCCCGGATTTTCTCCTCCTCCGGCAGGTCGGTACCGCTTGCGAAATTCAGACGCCGATGGTTCAATTTCCTTCTTGCATTCCACTGCTCACCCGACTACAATCAGCCGGGTTAAACGCAAACACGCGCTGCCCTCGAAGGAGAAGGCCGTGCTTATTGCGTTCCGGATCGCCGCTGCCCTCAGGCCGCCAAACCGTCGGCGGCGGCGGTCCACCCAGCAATCGACTTCCCAAAACTGCTTAGACGCAAGTTAACGCTGAACGGTTATCAGCCTGCGTCGATCCACCAAACAAATCCTCGGTAATTTCTCAGCACAAGACAATACGGCCCAGCTCGCCGAAATGTTCCAGATCTGGCGCATTTTTTCGTTGCCATATTGCTGCCCCTAAACAAAAGGGCTGTCGACATTCCCGCAACTAATCTGCCAACACGATTCTGGCACGCAAGTCGTTGTCGGAAGCCTGAATGCGGCCGGTCCTGAGCCTGCCTGGCGGCGAGACGTGTCCAGGGGCAGCACAGCAGTGTCCGCCAGTGAACATAAGACGGTTGGACCTTACATTTGGAGGGAACTTACAGAGCGCGACTTCGAGCAAGAATGGCGCTCGCCGTGCACGGGGAGATTGAGCAGGACCGCGAGGTTTCTTAAGGGACACTGCTGCTGATCCACCCGCCGCCGACCACTACATCGCCGCCGTAGAACACGGCTGCCTGACCCGGCGTGATGGCGCGCTGCGGTTCGACAAACTCGACTAGCGCCTCTGAGTTCGACAAGGCCTTAACGTGAGCCGCAGCGGGTATGTGCTTGTTGCGGATGCGCACCTGCGCCTGCACGTTCTCCCCCTCGCTCACGGACCGGATCCAGTTCACCTCGCGCACGCGGCAGCGCCGGCGCATCAATTCCTGGTTGCGGCCTACTCGCACACGATTGTGCTCGCGGTCCAATTCAATCACATAGAGCGGCTCGCCCTTTGCGAATCCGAGCCCCTTTCGCTGGCCGACTGTGAACTTGTGAAGGCCGTCGTGCTCCCCCAGCACCTCACCTTCGCTGGAAACAATTTCGCCAGTGGGGCGCGGCTGCGGCCCGCGGTCCGGAAGCTTGCCGCCCTGCTCGGCCAGATAGGCGTCAATGAATTCGCGATAGCTTCCTGAGCTGACGAAGCAGATTTCCTGGCTATCTGGCTTGCTAGCCACCGGCAGTTTGCGATCGCGAGCCTGGGCGCGCACTTCGTCCTTGGTGAGCTCGCCGAGCGGGAAGATGGACCTCGCCAGCTCCTCTTGCGTGAGCCCGAACAGAAAATAGGACTGGTCACGGCTGCGGTCAACCGCGGCCAGAAGCTGGTAGCGGCCCGTCCCGGGATCACGCCGCACACGGGCGTAATGGCCCGTGGCGATGCGCTCTGCACCAACCGCCCGCGCGGTATTCAAAAACTCGGAAAACTTGATGTGTGTATTGCAAAGACTACACGGGATAGGCGTTTCGCCTGCCAGATAGCCTTCCACAAAAGGCCGCACTACACTAGCCTCGAAGCGCTCTTCAAGGTTCACCACGTAATAGGGGATACCCAGGAAATTTGCCACGCGCCGCGCGTCATATACGTCGTCAAGCGAGCAGCAACGGCCGGAGGCATGGCCAGGCGTAACCGAAGATTCCGCCAATCCCTGCAGCGCAGGCAGACGACGCTGATTCCAAAGCTGCATGGTGAGGCCCACCAACGGCGCGGAACCCGGCCCCACACCCCGTGAGGACTGGCCGTTCTCTGCTGAAAACGAATTGTTTCCGGCGACCGAGTCAGAAAGCAGCGCGGCAGCCATCGAGCTGTCCACACCTCCGCTCATCGCCACTGCGATGGTCATGATGCTCACGTGTCTTGCTGGGAGCGCGGGCGTCTCGCCCGCTCCTCGGCCCTACTCCAGTGCCCTTAAAGCCAGGTTGCGGGCGAGACGCCCGCGCTCCCAGCACGCTCACGCATTCGCCGTCGCATACCGCGGCGAAATCGCCCGCAGCCGCTCCACCACGCGCGGGATCACGTCCAGGGCCACGTCCACATCAGCCTCGGTATTGTAGCGGCCCAGGCTGAGCCGGATGCTGGAGCGCGCGTCATCGGCGGAAAGCCCGAGCGCCGTGAGTACGTAGGAGGGCTCGATGGAGCCCGAGGCGCACGCCGACCCCGTGGAACAGGCCACACCCTCGAGGTCGAGCGCCATCACCAGGGACTCGCCCTTAATGCCGTCGAAGGTCACGTTGAGAGTGTTGGGCTGACGGTGCGCCGGGTTGCTATTTACCCGCACGTTCTCGACGCGCGCCAGAATCCCTGCTTCCAGCCTGTCGCGCAGCGCCGCGAGACGCGATGCATCTTCGGCGAGCAACCTCTGGGCGAGTTCGGCCGCTGCACCGAGTCCCACAATACCGGCAACGTTTTCCGTGCCCGGCCGACGGTCGCGCTCGTGATGACCGCCGTGCATGAACGGCTCCAGGCGCGTTCCCTTGCGGACGTAGAGCGCGCCCACGCCTTTGGGGCCATAAAGCTTGTGCGCAGAAAGCGCCAGCAGGTCAACCCCCAGCTTTTCCACGTCGACAGGCACTTTGCCCACAGCCTGCACCGCGTCCGTGTGAAAGGCGATCTGGCGCTCCTGCGCCAGCCGGCTGATCTCTTCAACCGGCTGAAGCGTGCCAATCTCGTTGTTGGCCAACATCACCGTAATCAGGATCGTTTCCGGCCGAACGGCGCTTTCGATTTCGGACGGATCCACCACACCTGCGGGGCTTACCGGAACGAAACTAACGTGGATTCCCCTGCGCTCCAAAGCCCGCGCACTATAAAGCACAGCCGGATGCTCGATGGAGGTTGTGATCACGTGCTTGGGGCCCGATAGCGTCCGCGGGCGCACGCCGTCAACCACCCCGAACACGGCCGCGTTGTCACTCTCGGTGCCGCCGCTGGTGAACACGATCTCGGCCGGCGGCGCATTGATCAACCTCGCTACCTGCTCGCGTGCCTTCTCCACGGCTTCACGAGCTCGCTGGCCGAACCAGTGGACCGACGATGCGTTGCCAAAGCCCTCCGCCAAATACGGACGCATCGCTTCGGCCACTTCCGGCGCCACAGGCGTGGTGGCGTTATTGTCGAGGTAGATTCTTGCCATGTGAGGCCTCGTTGCTCCCGAGCTTTTACTCCCATTGCCGCGTTCACCCGGGCGTGCAAGGAGTGCCACTTCTTTCCAGCTTAAGAGTCCATTGAAGTTATGTCAAATCCGTTGCGCTTATAGCGCCGATTGGCGGATGGCTGCTTTGGGGACAGTGTTTGGCGGATACGAGAACCGGGCAGAACGGCTCGTGCGGAAAAGTGCAGTCAACTTGCCAATCGCATGCGCTTCAGCGCCTCTCGGCGCAGACGCAAACGTCGCGACTCGCTTCCGGGTTACCGTTCGCGGTCGTCGTATTCGGCGGGAACGTCGTCCTCTGCCACCTCTTTAGTTTCTACCTCCCTGGCATCCGCGTCCCCGGCTCTTTCCACGCCGCTGATGATGCCGGCTTCAAAGGTTTGGCCTTCTTCCAGCAATTCTTCCACACTTTCGGAATCGGCATCCGCAATGTCGGATACCCCTTGGGTGTCGCCCGACTGGCCGGCGCGCCGTCCGTGGAGGGCCTCCCGTTCAGCTTGCGAACCAAACCCCTCCTGCCTGGCCGCCAGGTCGCCATCGATCTGGTTGGCGCTGTGAACCGGCTTCTTCTTGGTTAAGCGTTGCTTGGTTCTGCTCATTTTCAATCCCTCACCTCACCTGACATTCCATTATCCCACCGCCGCACCCCGAGCGCGTAGGGATGGTTCTTACGATACGGCCTCGTTCACCACCCGCAGCAAACCTTCCATTGAGCGCTTGGTAGTTTGAAGGTGGGTCAGGCCGGGTGCTTCGAACTCACACTCGAGTGACATCGTTCCCTCATAATGGTCGCGCAGCAACGCGCGAAATTGGCCGGCGAGATCAATCTGGCCTTGGTCGGCGAACGTCTCGCGGCAGTTCTTAAGGCCAGTGTCGCAGGTCATGCCTTTGAGGTGCATGTGCCAGATGCGGCTTTTGTCCAGAAGGTCGTAGCCGTCTGGGTACGAAACCTCGCCGTGGGTGTAGCCGTTGCCCACGTCCCAGTTGTATCCCAGATTCGGCGCGGGCGTCATCCTGAGGATGGTGGCCAGCTCGCGGCCGGTGCCGCCGTTGCAAGACTCTTCATTTTCAATCACCAACCGAACACCCTGACCTTTCGCGACCTCGGCGGCCTTTCCGAGCTCCTCGGAAATTTGTGAGAAGATCTTTTCAGGCTCCGCCACACGCCAGAAGGTAAAGCCCCGTACCTTGTCCGTGCCCCAGGCGTGGGCGCGGTCGCTCGCCCGTTTCAGCAAATCCATCTGGCCTGGATACGGGTAAGGCTCACCCTCCTGGCTCGCGGGCTTGGTGCCCGGCAGCGTGCACTTGTAGAGGGCCGAATCCACCACCGAACACTTGAAGCCATATTGGTCCAGGAGGCTCTTGATGCGGCTGACCTCCTGGGGTGTGGCTTCGGTGTTGTACTTTCCCCAGACGGCGCGGATTTCCACCCAAGACAATCCGTAACCTTTCATGATTTGAAGCGCCTGCTCAAAGTCCGACGAGAAACCGTCACTGATGGCGCCCAGCTTGAAACCTCCGAAAGGCGGGGCAGGAAAACCGGCGCTCAGGGCGCTGGACGCAGCACAGCCGGCAGCACTGAGTGCAGCGTTCTTCAGAAATGCACGACGGCGCATATTGACGAACCTCCCTAAGAAGACTTATACAACCGGACAGCGAACATTTCCAGTAAATTGGCCCGGTGGTGACCGTGAGAGCCTCTGATGATGTGTAACACCGGCGGGCACCTTTGACAACGGGCGCCTGATTCAGATACGGTGTCGCGGGGAGGTTCGGATGCGTAAATTGCCGGCTTCGGGGAGGGCTGCGCCCGTGAATGAAGGACGCCTGCCGGTCCTGGCCATCAGGATAATGGTGGCAGCAGCTGCGGTGGCACTCGCCATGGCCTGTAGCAAGTGGGGAGCACACTCCAAGGGTGCGGTGGAACGCGGCATCCAGGAGCACTTGAACCGGAACACGCAACTGCTCTCCCACAACTTCACCACTCAGGTTGAAAAGGTGACTTTCAACGGCGACGCTGCCGACGCGGTGGTGAAGTTTCAAAGCACGCAGCAGGCTAGCCTCTTTGTGGAGGTCGGATACCACCTGCGCTTGGAAAACGGGCGTTGGGAAGTGGTGTCAAGCACTCCCCTGAGCGGCCAGGGCGGCGATTCGCACATGGCGGCGCCCAACAGTTCGTCCGCCTCGCCGGCCGGGACTCAACCTGCCGCGCCGCAGCTTCAGCCGAGCCATTAATTAACTTGATCAAGAGCTGACCCGCGCGCCTCGTTCGTTACTCCCGCCCTCGACCACTGGTTTATCGCGACCCTGGAAGACTCTCCCTGAGAGGGTTCCATCCAAAACGGCGCAGCGGGTTCCATTTCTACATGCCTCAACACGCCCTTAGCGGTTACATGATACACGTCTCAATTCGTTTCCTTGACGAGGCCTCGATGCAGGTGGTATGGTTCCGTCGCCCGTGGCTGGATCGCCGGCCAGGCTTTACACTGCCAGGGGGGTGCTTATGAAGCTCACATGGAGTTCGGCGTCTTGTTGTGTGCTGGCCGTTCTTATTGTTGTAGCGGGCAAGGAACCTGGGTGAAACCGCGTTCTCGAAGGATCAACAACCTATCTCCAGGTTCCTCAAAAGCGCCGCGGCGCCCTGCCCTCCGCCGATTGCCCTGATGCCGCGTTGCCCATTCCAGGAGAATGCGTGAACTCCTGAACTAGGCTACATCATAACGTCTAACCATCAAGCCTAGATAACTTGACAAGCGACAGACCGCGCGTTTAAGCTGGGGCGTACCTTGCTCGGAGGCGCTCGATGCTCCTCGTCCGAAAACTCCCCCGCGTTGCAGCCAGCAACCATTTCAGAGTAGCAGAGCCGCAACCGAGCACAGATTTTAGATCGAAAGATTAGAGGAACCTAGACGTCTGTTCGGAGCAGGATCTGAACAAAGTTTTTGAAGTCGAAGCTCGCAACCACCCCCAGTCCCCAGGGGTGCGAGGAGGAACATCCCCCGGGGTACAACCTATACGCGCTGACCGAACCCAAACTTGTATCATGTTGTTGCAGCGTATGTTAATGGCGATCAGGCGGCCCATTTGCCAGACAAGTCGAAAAAACGAACCCAAAACAGTAACTCGCAGATTCAAAGACGGATAAGAGTCAAAAAGGGGCCAATTTGGCGTTCGAAAACGAACCCAAACGAACCTGGTTTTCGGGGGAAAAAACGGGCAAAATCAGGAAACGAACCCAACGAACCCACGAAACGAACCCGAGCTTCGCCGGTGATTGGGCGTGGGCTCGCTGGTCTGAGGTCGAAGACTTCGCTGGAATTCAGGCGCTTACGGGCAGGCCAAACGGAACAATATTTACAAAGGTCGGGAGGGCAGGGGGAAACAGGCTCGAAGACCGACCCTGTTCAGGGTGCTCATCTTGATCAAGGAGGACGAATGAACCGAGCAAAAAAGCTTTTCCGTTTGGCGTCGTCTGCAGTGGTTCTGCTGGCAGCCGCCGGCACGGCTTTTGCCGCCGGCTCGGCATGGAAAGTGGTGTCCAGTCCAAACCCGGCTTCCACAACCTATGTGTACGGGACTGCCGCAATGTCGCCGTCAGACGTGTGGGCGGTGGGATACGGTTATTCCAGTTCGAATGTGCAATTCACCCTCACGGAGCGCTGGAACGGCAAGGGCTGGAGCGCCGTGCCGAGTCCCAATCCCGGCACTTCATCGAACTGCGGGGCCGGCTATAGCGGCAGCGCTCTTACCGGTGTTGCCGGAATCTCCCTCAACGACGTGTGGTCCGTGGGCTACATCTGCGGCTACGAAAGCAAGACGCTCACCGAGCATTGGAATGGCTCCAAATGGGCGGTTGTTTCCAGTCCGAACGAGCCGAGTGGGGAAACCAGCACTCTGGTGGCGGTCGCAGCGGCAGGTACAAACGACGTCTGGGCGGTTGGCAATTATCAGGTATTCGCGCAGTACCAGTGGAACACCCTCGTGGAGCACTGGGATGGCGCCCGATGGAGCATTGTGTCGAGCCCAAACGTGGGAGGAGCTGATAAGAACTTTCTGACGGCGGTGGCTGCGGTCTCTTCGAGCGACATTTGGGCCGTCGGATATACGGAAACCGACATAACGGACGTCCCACTCATCGAGCACTACGACGGGCAGAGCTGGAGTATTGTTCCCAGCGTCTATCCGGCCCCCAGCGAATTCAATGAGCTGTATGGCGTCACCGCCCTGTCCGCTGATGATGTGTGGGCCGTGGGCTACGAGAACGAAAATAGCGAGGGCCAGTACGGCGGCGCCCTGACCGAACACTGGGACGGGAAGAGTTGGAGCCTCGTGGAAGCTCCTGTACTTGGAGTGGCCACAAACCTGTACGCCATTACCGGACTCTCGAGCTCGAACGTCTGGGCGGTGGGCTATGTCTGGCGAATCGGGATTCAAGCCCAGCCCGTCGCCGAGCACTGGGACGGCACAAGCTGGACGGCGGTAGGGGTGCCCAACCCTGGTGAGGCGGCGCAGCTCTTCGGCGCCGCAAATGCCAACGGAAGCGTCTGGGCTGTGGGCGTGTACTCCAAGACTGGCGGCATACCCGGCGGCCTGCAAAACCCGCAGACGCTCATAGTGCATGGCCAGTAGCGATAGGACCGATTTGCGGCCGTTGTGCGCAAAATCAGACGCACCTCTGCACAATCACCGTCCTGTTTCGTTCAAAAACAGCCGGCCCTACACGGCCGGGGTGCCCAGTACACCGCTTCCGTATCTCACGACAAGCCCCAGGCCTCTAAACCGAGAGGTCTGCATCACGGAGGCTGTGCTGAGCCGATGGAGCGTGCAGGGATGCATGAATTGCCAGACCCATCTTGAGGCCAAGGCGGCCATCGGCCTTCACGGCCTTACCGATGCCGATCTCTCGAATGCACGTTATGAGGTGGAGGTCCACACCCACAACCAGGTCCTGCGCTCGGGCGTGGCCGAGAGTGCCGGACCGAGGTTCTTTCGGTCGGAAGTGCGGTAGGAAACCACTGGTTTGGCACACAGGGCACGGATGCATGTGACGCCCATCAGATGCCCCGGCTGAACCCATCAGTGAAGTAAGGATTGGTGCAAGGGGTGTTCGGGCTTGACAATCGTCCCGTCGCAAAGCCGCACCTGCGCCGCTTGCATGACCAGGGGGGTGCCTGGCGTAGCGCCCAAAAGAGTGTGTCGTATTTGCCCACGCAAGTGTCAACCGGCAACGGGTGCCGCGGGCTGAGGCAGGCGGGCTCCAGCCAGCCGCCGGCGAACCACCCGAATGAGCTTTTCGAGTTGGGCGTTGAATTCTTCAATGCGCAGCAGCTTGGCCAGCGCTGCGGTTAGGCCGAGTCCAACTGCGCTACCGATGGCAAGCAACACGAAGGCTCCCACGGTTGAGCGCCAGGGGATGTGAGTTTCGAGTTGTTGATTTAGCAGATAGGTAGCCCCGCCGGCGACAACGGAAGCCGTTGTGGTCTTGAGGAAGAAGACGATGTTGCTTCGCACCGTCCGGCTCTTCAGCTTCCAGTTCAGCAGCACGAAAAGCACCAGCATGAAGCCGGCGATGCCCAGCGAACTCGCCAGGGCCAGTCCCCGATACCCCTCGCGGTGAACGAGGTACGCATACACGGGTAGGCTCGCTAAAGTCGTGGCCGTGCCCACCACGGCGGGCGTCCAACTATTGTGCATGGCGAAAAATCCGCGCGAAAGCAAGTACTGGCCGGCCCAGGCGAACATACCCAGGGAGAACAGAGCGAGGGCTACTCCGGTAGCGTGAAAGGCCGGCCCGTGCAAGCGAGTGTGGGAAAACACCAGGTAGACCACCGGCTCGCTCTGCGCGATGAGGAGGGCGGAGACGGGAATCATCATCGCCAGCAGGCCCTTCAGGGCGGCGCTCAAGGTGCGGTCGAGTTCATCGAGCTTACCCTCGGAATAGAGGCGAGCCAGGATGGGAAAGGACACCACGCCCACTGCCTGCCCGAGCGAGGTGAGCGGCACTTGCATCAGGATCTTGCCATACTGCAGCCAGGTGATGGACGCCGGCTGAAGATAGGAGCCAAACCAGCGGATGATCCAGTTGTCGGTGAAGGTGAGCGAGAGCGCCAGCATGATGGGCACCGCAAGCTTGAGGAAAAGCTTGAAACCGGGGTGGCCAAGGTCCAGGTTGGGCCGAAAGCGGGCCTTCGCCCGGGTGGCGCCGTAAACCTGAAGAAGCAGATTTCCGCAGAAGGCGCCCACCAGCACACCCAGCGCAAAGCCGGTCATGCCGATGTGGCGTGCCAGCGTCCAGCCGCCCAGCACCACACAGGCGTTGTAGACCACGGTGGACAGCGAAGGGAACAGGAACTGGTGCTTGGTGTATTGCACCGCCGCCATAATGCTGCCCAACACCATACAGATCTGAGCAGGCAGCATGAGCCGCGTGAGGAACACGACGCGAGCCTTTTCTGAGGGCGCAAAGCCAGGCGAGGTGATCTGCACCAGGTGTGGCGCGAAGATTTCCGCTGCGCTGACGAAGAAGAGCATCAGCAAGGCCATGAAGGTGATGACGGTCGAGAAAACGTGCCAGCCTTCTTCCTCCTTGCCTTCGGCTACGTACTTGGTGAATACAGGGATGAAGATTACGCTGAGTGAAGCGCCAGCTACCAGATAGTTGAGGAAGTCGGGAAGCGTGAAAGCAGAGTAGAAGGCATCGGTGGCGGCGTTCGAGCCCACCTGGTGAGCCACCGTCCACTCCCGCAGGAAACCGAGAACGCGGCTCAGGATCACGCTGACCGTGACGATACCAGCAGCTCCGGCAATGCGGCCTGCTGTCTGGCCGCCAAGGGTGGGGGCTGGCACATCCATAGAGGCCGCAGACATGTCGCCGTCGGCCTCCGGTGGACTCGCAGGCGTTTCGATCTCAGGCAAGCCAGCGCGCTCTCGCTTGAAGGATTGCTGAGCATGGTTGGTGGAAGATGGGTGCGGAGCGTGCCCGGCGGAAACGCGACCACGGTCGGCTGCTAGGAAAATGCGCAAAGGGGCCATATCACACACAATTGTGGAGTAGTAGTCAGGCTATCATGAGTCGTGCGAACTCCGGCTGAAAAAACCAGAGCTTATCTGGATTGGTAATCCTCCGACGAGTGTATGCTCCCTCCGGCGATGTACCCAAGCACCCCCGTCGAGATATCGGATCGAGATAGCCTTTCGTGGCCTGTTTCCGATTGCAAACCTGCAACGAGTCGAATACCATAAGTGTCAGAGCCAGTACATGCTTCTTCCGGACGAGCAGGTAGTGAACGGTCCGGCGGCGCCTGAGGCGATCGAGGGGAAACGGCAGTTTCAACCCTGCAGGCTCCGTAGTCCAGAATAAGCGGCCGGTGATTAGAACACAGGATACCATCGGGCTTGCGCCACGGTTGAGCACTGGCATATGGAAGCCGCAAGGCTAATGCCGCAATTGACCCAGGGAGAAAGAAGCGGTAATGGCTCAATCGAAAGGGCGGAAGCTCACGGGCAGAACACCCGCCGAGTCGCGAGTCGAGATGGTCCAAGTGGTATTGCCGAATGACGCCAATCTGCTCGGAAATATACTCGGCGGCACCGTCATGCACCTGATTGACATCGCCGGCGCCATCGCTGCGCACCGGCACTCTCGCAGCTACGTCGTCACCGCTTCTGTCGATGGCCTTGATTTCGCGCATCCCATTCGCGTGGGTCAGGTGATTATGCTACGCTCCGAGGTTACACGCGCCTTTCACACCTCGATGGAAGTGGAAGTGAAAGTTTTCCTCGAGGACTACATCAAAGAGGAACGCCGCCTCACCAGCTCCGCCTACGTCACTTACGTGGCGATTGATCAGGAGTTGAAGCCCACTGCGGTTCCGCCGTTGATCGTGCGAACCGCAGCGGAAAAGCGGCGGTACCGCGAGGCCCTGGCGCGGCGGCGACGGCGCCTCGCGGACGCCGCCAGGGCGAGGCGGCATTCCGAAGAGGAGAGTTGACCCACTCGCTTTCCATGCCGCACGCCGGGCTTGTTGCCAAGTCGGCGTGCCACGGGGCTTTTGGACAGCATCGCACCATCTTCTTCCTATAAACTTACGAAACGCACTGCGATCCCGGCGGGCTCGCACAAGGAGAGTCAAATGAAGACCAAGCGAACGAAGATCTTTTCCGGGACGCCCTGGGAACCCCTGGCCGGTTATGCGCGTGCCGTTCAAGCGGGAGACGTGGTTTACGTCTCGGGCACTACCGGGACCGACCCCTCGGGTAAGGTGCTGAATCCCGGGGACGCTGCGGGCCAGACGACGCAGGCAATTCGCAACATTGAGAATGCCCTCAAGCGGCTTGGCCTTGGTCTTGACAACGTGGTGCGGACTCGTATCTTCCTTACCCAAATGGACCGGTGGGAAGAGGTGGCCAAGGTTCACGGACAATTCTTCGGCGAGATCCATCCCGCCACAGCGCTGATCGGCGTAGCCCGCCTTGTGGATCCCGAAATGATTGTGGAGATTGAAGCGGACGCGGTTTTGTAAGCGGCCCGGCTCATTTGCGGGGGGTTCCAGATCTAATACAACGAAAGCGAATTCGGCGCTACTCTCGAAATCGTGACCGGCGTTGCCAGGCAACACGCTTGGAGGTAACACTTTTCCCTGGCGGGCGTCATCCCTGCGAACGCGGTAGCCATGCAGCATTGTGGCGGTGGCCTCCGCAAACTGGGCCAGAACCTTGGCGTAGTTGTCGCGCGATTGCAGCTCCACTCCCCTTGGCGTTGATGGCGTTGATAAGGCATCTCCCGCAGCAGGGGCCCGCACAACGTCCGGCTTGGGCTTTCGGATGCTAGTGTCATCATCCTGCTTGACAGATACGGTAGGCTGGTATACATCTGCGGGCGGAGGGAGTTTCGCGCCAGGTGGAAAAACGAGCGCGGACCCACATAACCAGCTCCCGGCCATTCGGGAGACAGCGCGAGGAGGATGTCATGCCTTTTGATCGAGACCCAAGCGATGAGATGGACAATTTCGGCGATGAGCTCTCTTCCGACTATCAGGAAGAGGAAGAGGATGCCGAAAGCGAGAGTGAGGAAACCGTCGGTGATGATGACGAGGACATCTCCTACGAAGAGATCATGGTAGCGGACACAACCGAAGTTCCATCGATTGAGCCGCCCGCAGCAGCTCCGCCGGCGCCGCCTGCGCCGGCCCCGAAAAAGGCCGCCGCCAAGAAAAGGCCCAAGCCTGCGGCTAAGAAGGGAACGCCGAAGAAGGCGGCGGTGGCCGCCAAAGCCAAGCCTGCCAAGAAGGTCGCCAAGCCCGCGAAGAAGAAGGCGGCCAAGCCGGTGAAGAAGGCAGTTAAGAAATCCGCAAGAAGGCCGTCAAAAAGGCGGTGAAGAAATCTCGCGGCAGGCGCCGCTAAGCCTGCAGGCAGCGCGACGCATCGCCGCAGCAAACTGTATGAGCCTGGCAGGCGTGCTGCCTTGGCGGCCCGCCTGCAATTTGCGCGCCTCGCCCGAGCGGTTACCCGCCCTTCGCGTTCGCAGCCTGACCGGCCCCTGATGCTGCCCTTAGAGAATGCGTGCCCTTGTTCCTCAAGGTCGAATGCTACGCGGGCTATGAAGCCGATCAACGGCCGTTGCGCTTCAGCTTTGTTACGCCGCCCGATCAACCCAACTTCACTCTGAAACGTCGCGCCACTCAACCCAGCCGCACCTATCAGGTTGCCGAGGTACTCGGCTGCTGGCACGGGCCGGATTACGAGTGCTTCAAAGTCTCTTCTCAAAGTGGGGCGCTTTCGTCTGCTGGCAGGTCCAAACGATCCACCCTCCAGGCGAATAGGCCCCGGTCCTCCGTAGGAATGAATGCTGGACCATCGCCATTCCTCCGGATGCCTCACCAGCCCCTTGCGCACGGGGTTCAGGTGAATGTACTCAGTGATTGGCAGATTTCCACAACCTATCTCCTTCAGCCATAAGGCCGAAAAAAACGTTCTCACTTTTCTCAGTTTTCCCCACGCGGGCGGCGAGTTGTGGATGAATAGAAGCTGTCAGCTCTCAGTCTTCAGCCATCAGTTGTCAGTGAAGATGGACTGAGAACTGAGGACTGAAAGCTGAAGGCTGAAAGCTGAAGGCTGAAAGCTGAAAGCCAGAAGTAAGAGGCCAGAAGTCAAAAGTTAGAAGCCGGAAGAACGAAAACCGACAGACGGGAACGAACTCCGAACTACGAACCACGAACTACGAACTACGAAGTGCTGAAGACTGATGGGCACGAACCTATCCCCGAAAACTCCCGAGGCTCGCGAGCGTCAAC
>Ga0335085_10005150_pt1 | contig 21227 bp, 15 predicted proteins | sample Lox_Sample_45_FD_206712 | JGI IMG/M metagenome (GOLD analysis project Ga0335085, IMG submission 206712) | Soil microbial communities from Loxahatchee National Wildlife Refuge, Florida, United States - Lox_Sample_4.5 | ecosystem: Environmental > Terrestrial > Soil > Wetlands | place: USA...
TCAATCAGTTGAACGAGGGTCACATCTTCGAGGCTGCTCTTGGGTTTCATGCGATAAGATTGCCTGAAATCACATTGTTTGTCAAGTGCATAATCCCATAAACCATAAAATATTAGTAGACATAAACCATGCCCCTATAGTATTCTCCGCGCGGTCAATGAAACCAACTCTACACATATCAACCGCAAATCGGCCGGTCACGCCGTCCTCGATGTCCATCGAGACGCGCTATCGCCGCGGTGTCGTGTCGAGTCTGCGTCTGTCCTCCGCCGCTATTGGGAAGAATAGTAATTGGGATAGACCAGGAGTAAGCAGGTTCTAGAAGAGAATAAAGATTTATCCAACCCTGCTTACTGAAAAGTAAGCAGGGTTTTTTATTTCCCGCAAACACCGAATAGAGTGCCAGACAATAACATGGAAGGAATTGTGAAACAGAATAGAGCGACGTCCTGGTGATGTCATCGGGCGGCAAATCAAATGTTGCGACGGCGAGCATTGGCTGGCCACCGACGTGGTGTGCCCATGAACGATCGATCGCAACGCCGGAAACTCAAAAAAGCATTTTACAACTAAAGGGCTTTGCAGGAGGTGTGCCCCCAAACACCGAAAGAACCACCGTGAAACCGTGGGTTGGCAGCGCAAGCTGGCAAGTGGTGTAAACGTGCTGCCTGCGTCCTGCGGCAGATTCACTTCAAAATTGTTGCGCGGAAAAGGAGACCGAAGGATACCCGACGCATCGTCCTCGTTCTCTTTCTCGTCCTCGAAATCCCTTCCTTCGATGTTGGATGTTCGCTGTTCGCCGTCCCCAATTTCCCCCCCTCGAGCGGTTCCCCGTCGATCCGCTCGTAAATCGTAAATCCCAAATCGCAAATAAAGAAAAGGACCTCCTATGAAAACCGTAATTCGTCATCAAAGCCAATTGCTCATCCGCAAGAGCTACAAGCCAAATCGTGTAGTTCGAATCTCACCCGCCGTGAACCTGAACGTCGTGTTCCGGCCACGGGTCGGGTCGCGAATCGAAATACATGAGTGTAAATCATTCACCTGACCACGACCCCTCAGCGAGGGCGCGAACCAATCGCGCCGCCGCAAAGCTCAGAGTGTATGAACTCGAACGTCTCGCCTACACCGATGCAGCCAATCTCCCGCCGGCCAGTCGCAAGTCAGCCGGTCGGCGATGGAAGGAGTCCTTCAAGGCACTGCTGCACTGGATCAGGTAATGAAGAAAAAAAATGCGCGGCGAAGGTCCAAGGAGATCGGCGCTCCCGCTATGCGGGATTAATGCTCTAGTGAGCGACCGCCTATAGGCAGTTCGTCCTGACGCCCCGGCCATTAGATCTCAAGCCGGAATTTGGGAACAGACTCATTCGTCGCGCATAACTGTTCTCTCGCCAAAGTGAAAAACTTTCAAGCCAAAGTTATTCACCGAATCGGAGCACATTTCCCGGGAGCGCCGGCGTCTCGCCGGCGTGAGAGCTCGAATTTGTTCGGTCATCGAGACTGACGCCAAGGAAGCAAACGGGACCGGGCGGAAGCAAAACTTCCGCCCGGATTTCTGAACCGTTGCCGACACCAGTTGACCGGAGGAAGTCGCAAACCTTTCAATCCAAAACCAACCGGCCAATATCAACTTACGTCGATTTTTGGATCGGATTTTCATGTCATTTTGAACTGGATTGAATTATCCAACAACAACTTCCAACCAAAAACTTACCGTAAGTTTTTCGTCGTAAGTGTTTTCTGATAAAGTGTCCAGCGATGAGAAAGGAGAAGAATGAAGCAAGCAGCGACGAAGGAAAAACTTCAAACGCGGCGGCCCGCGCCCTGCGCATGTTTCCACTACTCACAAAATCACAAACTCTTCAACTTACAACTGCATTCTCACGCCCAATCACGGTGAATCACGGTAAATCACGCTGGATAAAAGGGGGTGGGGGCGCATCGCTCTCGTGTCCGCCGTAGCTTCAGTCGAAGAGGAACGCACGCCGTGGCCAATGGCTCTCGAATTTTTGCAGTTTTTTGCGGTTTTTTGCGACCACTTTTTTTGTGCCGGGCCTTGGCGAAGGCGGATCGGCCTCTCAACCACCAGCCATCAACTCTCAACTCGTTTTTGGAGCTCTTTGGACCTATTTGGAGATAATTGGAATGAATTTTACTTTATGTTGATGTGTGTTAAACTTATCGTCGAATCCCAGAAGCTGTGTTTCTAAACATGAAATCCATTGGCACGGTCTTGTGCATTTTGGCCGCCATGTGCCTTGTCGGAGCGCAATCGCCACCGCTGTCGGTTTCTTTCGCGTCGCCGGACCTCTTGCAGTTTTCCTGGCCCAGCAATTTTACGAGCTGGCAGTTGATATCCACAACGAATCTGCCCTCCGGAATTTGGCAGCCAGTGCCGCTGGCGCCATTCGCCACGAACACTGCGCTCTCCGTTTTCATGCCGGTCACCGATGCGAGAAGATACTTCCGGCTTCAAGAGACCGGTGCCGGCAGTTGCGTGTTCCAGGCAACACCGTCAGCGATCAACTCTGGTCAATCCAGCACGCTCTCTTGGTGTCCGCTGGCCGGCTACACCTATCGGCTTTCGCCCGCACCGGGAGGAGGGTCGGGAATTGTGCCCGGCGGCAGTGTCGTCGTGTCGCCAACGAACACCACCGTCTACTCTCTCATTGCCAGCAATGCACAGGGAGTGCTGTCGAACAACACGACGGTGATTGTCAACCCATGTGGCTGGCTGGGGCTGACGAATATCTACGCCGTCCTGTTCATTAATTACAACTTTTCGATATCAACGGTCTCCTACAATTTCAACATTTCCCACACAGCGGCGGTCACGTTTTATTTGCAGCGCGGGGCGGGCACAGCGACCGATGCGAATTTTTTCGGACTCGCGACCGGTGTCCAATTGCCCGGCTTCGCCTCCGCGGCCGATTCCGGCCAGATACAGGATCGTGAGGATGATAAGGCGACCGCACCTCCGCACGTTTTTACGACGACCGAAACCGGCGGACCGGGTTCTTTGCGGCACGACGTGTCCAGTATGTCTTTGCACCTGACGTGTACCACCTACGACTTTTCCTACAACATATTGATAAATAATACGGAGGTCACTGAATTCGGCACGACCACCTCAATTGACGGCGTCGGGACGGGTGCAATAATACCCCGTCCTTTCTCGCTGACCAATAATAGGATTGTCGATAGTGATTATATTACAGCAACCTATCCGCCGGTCGGCGGCGGCGATTATTTCGTACCCTCGAGCGACGTGGGTGAAGACCTGTTTACCACCGGCACCGCCACCTCCCCCAACGCCGGCCGCGCCCTCGTAAACTGGATCTTTTTGCCCGCGCCGTGACGTTTTAATTCGCCTGGAACTTCGTTCCATGTTTCAAAAAAGAAAGGAGGACTGAATCGGGCTATTCGACGTTATTTCCAATTCGACAACACAACCAAAATGAACACCAAAGATTTTTTGAGACTGGGCGTGCCGCTCGGCGAAGCCACCCGCCGCGCCGCCGATTTCGTTTCGCAATTCATTCTGCGCGGTGGCGACAAATCTCGGCTCGAAGAGGAAGTCAAAGCCATCGTTGCAAACCCCGCGCTGTTCACGGAGGACCCGCTGCGCAAGGAATTCGCAAAAGCCATCGCGAACTCCCCGCCACCGCCTCGCGCTGAGCCCGTGAAATATCACCAGTGGGGCGAACGACTCGAACCTGACGCCGTGATGCAAATGGAAAAAGCCTGTCTGCTGCCGGTCTCAGTCGCCGGCGCCTTGATGCCGGACGCGCACGTCGGCTACGGCCTGCCGATCGGCGGCGTGCTCGCCACGGAAAACGCCGTCATTCCCTACGCCGTCGGCGTGGACATCGCCTGCCGCATGAAGATGACTGTGCTCGACATCCCCGTGCGTGACCTGGAAAACAAACAGGACCGCCTCACTCGCGCCATCGAAGCCGAAACGCGCTTCGGCGTCGGCGCGAGTTTCAAACAACGCCGCGAACACGAAGTGATGGACGCGGATTGGTCCGTCTGCGGAGTGACCAAACAAAACAAAGACAAAGCCTGGTCGCAGCTCGGCACGAGCGGCAGCGGAAATCATTTCGTCGAATTCGGCCTGTTCACTGCCCATTCCAAAATCAACAACCTCGAAGCCGGAACCTACCTTGCGTTGCTGTCGCACAGCGGCAGCCGCGGAACGGGCGCGGCTGTCTGCGATCATTACAGCAAACTCGCCTTTGGCCGTTGCCGCTCGGCGCTCCCGAGCGAATTGCTTCGCCTCGCCTGGCTGCCGCTCGATTCGCAGGAAGGCCGGGAATATTGGAACGCCATGGAACTGATGGGCCGCTACGCCGCCGCGAATCACGCCTGCATTCATCAACACATCGCCCAAAACCTCGGCGCCGGCGTCCTGTTGGATTTGGAAAATCACCACAACTTTGCCTGGAAGGAAAAACACATCATCGGCGGCGTGGAACGCGAAGTCATTGTCCATCGCAAAGGCGCGACCCCCGCCGGCCAGGGCGTGCTCGGGATCATTCCCGGCTCAATGGCCTCGCCGGGTTACGTCATCAGCGGGAAAGGAAATCCGCAATCGTTGGACTCCGCGTCACACGGAGCGGGCCGCGCCATGAGCCGCAAAGCCGCCAATGAAAAATTCAATTGGAAAGACGTGAACCGTTTCCTCAAGCAACAGGGCGTGACCTTGATCAGCGCCGGCCTGGATGAAGTGCCGATGGCTTACAAAAACATCCGCGAAGTCATGGCCGCGCAAAAAGACCTCGTCACCGTGCTCGGCGAATTTCAACCGAAGCTCGTGAAGATGGCGCCGAGTGGCGAACGCCCGGAAGATTGAGGGAAATCAAGCAACGAGGAATGTTCGTCTTGACGAATCATTGCGAGTCCAGTTTCTTATCACCGTCGTTTGTTGCCCCGTCCGGGGCCTGGACGCCAATGTAGCTCAGTGGTAGAGCAACGGTTTCGTAAACCGTCGGTCGCCGGTTCAATCCCGGCCATTGGCTCCACTTGCAAGCCCTTCCTCCCCAACGGCTAACGCCTTAAAACCGGTATAAGCTTTTCATTCTGAGGTGGTTCCGCTTTAATATACCCTGCGGAAAACCTGCACAAATTAAAGTTATGAAAAGCCTTAAAAAACGCAAAAAGCAGAAGCCGGAAACGGTTAAGATCGGCCACGCCGAGGTCAAAATTTATCCTCACCGAAAAAAGATCAAAGGCCGCAAAGACCTTTATGTGACTTGGCAAGTCGCAGATTTTACCGGAGAGGAACGGAAGTTCAGAACGTTCGCAGACCATGCAGCAGCGATTCGAGAGGCCGAGCGGATTGCCGGTTTAATTTCAGCCGGTCAAGCGAACGCGGCGGCGTTGACCAACGGTGAAGCAGAAAGCTACGGTCGAGCGGTTGAACTGCTCAGGCCTACCGGCGACGTATTGCTAACTGCCGTTGAACGGTATGTTGAGGCCGCGACACTTCTTGGCGGCGGGTCTCGTTTAATTGAGGCAGTGAAATCATTCCTGGAGCGAGATGGACTGCCAAAAGCAACCGTGGCCGAGGTCGTTGATAAAATGCTGCTGGCGAAAAAAGGAAAGCGGGAAGAGCGGACGCTCTCTGATTTGAAAAATCGCCTCGCCAAGTTTTCTGAGGCTTTCAAATGTCCGATTGCCAGCATAACCCACGCAGAGATTCAGGAATGGTTGGATAAGCTGAAGACGAGTGAACGTGACCGTCTCAACTACAGGTCAAAAGTCAACACGCTCTTCCGATGGGCATGGCAGCGGAATTATGTGCTCGTGAACCCGGTCGAAAAAACTGAGAAGCCCGACCCAGAGGAAAGCGCAATCGAAATTTACACCCCGGCTGAAATTCAACGGTTGATCGATGCGGCGGATGAAAAATTTCTGCCGTGTCTTGCTATTGGTGCCTTCGCAGGTTTGCGCTCATCTGAAATTCTGCGACTTCAGTGGGATGACATCAATCTGTCTCGGGGATATATAACAGCCAGTTCAAAGAAGCGAGGGACGCCCAGCCGACGTCTCGTCCCTATTCAACCGAACCTTGCAGCTTGGCTGGGCGACTACGCTAATAAAAAAGGCGACGTGTGGCCGGGCACTGATGACCACTTTTCCGAAGCTCAACAGGAAACGAGCGCAGCGACGCGAGTCTTGGCCGATGAATTGAAAGAGATTCCGGCGCAAGAGCCGGTCAAATGGAAGCACAACGGTTTACGCCATTCGTATATTTCGTACCGTCTCGCCGTGGTACAGGACGATGCCAAAGTCGCTTTGGAGGCGGGCAACTCAAAGGAAACCATTCACGGTCACTACAAGGAGCTTGTTACGCCGGACGATGCAAACAGTTGGTTCTCTATCGCGCCTGAAAGGCCAGCGAATGTTCTGCCGGTCGCTGTGGGGCAGGCGAAGCCCTAGCCAGAATCGCAACTTCATTTCGTTAATTGAGCCCGCCGTCACAGGCGGGTTTTTTCTTGCGCGGGCCGGAAACGCTCTACAAACCGATTACAGCCGTTTTGATTGAAGCCGCCCGAACCGCCCGCTCTGCCAAACAAAACCAGTGTAGGGGCTTTACAAAGCGTTTCCGCCCGCTTGCCGGGTGAGGACGGGTCACTCAAAACCCTGACGTCACCGAGAAACGGGGTGAACATCTTAGTTTGAAAGCGCGGACCTGAAACTTTTTTTCAGTCGTAAACCGTTGATACATCTTTTCTGCTTACGCCGAATTTCAAATCGAGATGAGAATTACTAGACTTTACAAATCGAATGTTCGAGCGTTTAGTAGAAGCGAAATACAAAATTTGTAGCCGAAGAAAATGCAATCCTCTCAACCAATTTTGGGAGACCCAGAAACGAGAATGTGGTGTCATTGCTCCACCTTCCGGCGTTTGTATTTCACTGGGTCTCCCGACTTCTTACCGCACGTAGACAGCTGCTTTAAGCAACTTTAAGTCTACGTGCGGTTTTCTTTCGGGCTCCCCCCAGTGACATAGCATTCGCTGTGTAGCCGGTGCGCGTTATGCCTTGCTATCAACGAATGAGACTAAAATAGCCAGAGAAGCTGACCGCTATCTCTTGAAGGATAGTATTGTAATGATAGGGTATAAAAAGTGTCTCCCCTACTTGGAGGCGTTCAGCCGGGTAGAATGGTTTCTATTCGGTTCGTTGACATGGAAGTTTGAAAGCCGCAGGGCATTGACAGACCGGGCCGAATTCAACCGGCAAAGGGATTTTCGTTCTCTCTTAACGGTGTTCTGCATAAAGCACCGCCTCCGTTATAAATCGTTGGCGTTTTATCGTGCTCGCGAGTTCGGCGGTTCAATGCAACCCCACTATCATTTCTTAATCGCCCGGCACGGCTTAGAGGATTTATCCGCCGTTCAGTGTGCGCTGACGCTCAAATGTCTTTGGGAAAAAATTCTGACGCCCTGCGACTGCCGGGGGCGCGGAATCGGCACCGCCGACGTAAGGCCGTATGAGGGATCGACAGTGTTGGAGTATTGCCTCAAGCGGGAATTTGATGATGTCGGCTGTGAATTGGAGAAGTCTGATTTCCTCTCGACTCAGTTGCTGAGATTGGCCTCTCGGTCCGCCCCGAAACCGCGCTCAGAAAAAAAAGTTGAAGATTTTTTTGAGGTGCCGTTTTTGGCCTGAAATCCTCTCTCATTTGGAATTCCATCGGAGCGTAAATGCCTTTCCGCGAGTGTCTTGGAATCGCTCCATCATAAGCCGCGAGAAGACTGTATCCACCGTAATCCAGCTCCGTTGAGACCGTAAAAGACCGCTTTCAGACGTGACTACCGCGCATCCTTGGATGAAGACACAAAATCTGAATGCGGTAAACAACGAGATATTATCCGAAAATGACGTCGTCAAGCTCCTAGGTGTGCAACCACGGGCGCTCCGTAGATGGCGACAAGAACTTGGACTTCCTTACATCAAGATAAGTTCCCGTGTCGTCCGCTATCGCCGTTGTGACATAGACGAGTGGGTTGCCAAATTCCGCCGGGCCGTCCGCTCATGAATGCAACTCGAAAAGATGCGGCGGAAAAGTGCCGGGCCATCGGCAAACGCAATAGCCTCGACCCTGACGACGTGAACCTGTTCATCGCCAACCACACGGAGGGCGATGAATTGGTCGCGTTGAACCCGCGCACCTTCAAAGTCGAACCCATCCGAAAAGTTCAAACCATTGAACGCTTGCTCGTCAGGTTTTGCGCAGCACGCCAAAGCGAATCGAACTAAGCCAGAACCAAATGCCAAAAGCTAAAAGCAAAAACTCAAAATCAAACGCCGTTGCTAGATGCCCGGCGTGTGGAAAGCCCATGCCTACCAATTCACGTGCCGGTTCCAAATGCGCCGATTGCAAGTTCGGAAAGCCCGAGCCATTCACGGCGCGATTCCTAACGCGAAACTAAAAATCCAATGAGCAACAGTAACCACATCGATAAAGTCCCTCGCCGTTTATTTCTCGAAGCCTGCGCGCAACTCACTCAGGACATGGCGGCAGTGAGAAATCAAACTATGAAGCTTGCCGCCGAAGCTGCCGGAGATCCACAGCCCGACCAAGACGTGCTCAACGCACTGGCATGTATGGAAGAACATTTGCGCACCGCTCAAAACGCAGTCGGGCAAAACGCGCTCTTCGTCTCGCTCTTGAAAGGGGACAAGCAATGAGCCGGGGCGATAAACGCGAAACCGCCGTAAACGCCCAAGGAAGGGCCGAAACGCCCAAACCCGGGAACGGGCACGGTCACGAGGGCGACGCTGTAATGGGCCTGCTAAGGGGCGTAAAATTTAAGGTTCACGGGTCCTTCCAGCACGAAAAATGGGTCAGGTTTCCGAACGCGACCGGTCCGGCCAGGGTGCAGGAAAGTCAACGCCTTTACTTTTCCGCTTCGAGCGTAGGGTTATGAAAACGCCATCCGAACACGAATTTCCCATTACCTTTGACCACGCTTTGCGGTTGGCCGTTGGCGGGCGTGACGTGCCTGAACGCTTTCGAGTTTTTCGCGCTTGGTGGAAATCCGAATTGGGCCGCATCGCCAAATTCACCGGCGTCCTCAGGGATAACACAGACGAGACCATTTTCTATTTCCGGCAAAACGGCGTTGATTGCCCTTGGTTCACCACCTTTTGCAAAGGCATCGCCGATTACAAAATTGCGAAGCGTAAAGAGCGCATGAGTAACTTGGCGAAGACTCGTTGGGACAAACCCAAGGCAGAAAAACGCTCCCGGATGGGAAAAAGAAAATCTTCGAGCTGCAAAAAGTAACGGTGGGCATCGCTGCTCGACGTTCTACGCATCGCTTCGTGCCGCTCTACGCATCAGCCTCAATGCCCCACACCCCCGTTTCCGGGGCGAGCCGACCGCTCCACGCATCGCCGGCATCATCACAAATCTTCGTTCCTCAGCCGTGACGAATCTCCATTGATGAAATGAACAAGAATTTGAAAAAGCGCGGGTTCGAAACGGATGGCCTGAGGGTGCGCTCCGAAATTGTGCGTGGCAGCGGTAACGCGAAGGCTCGCACCGTTAAAATGTGCCTCTCCTCAGAGAATCCGGTAGACCGGGGCGACTACATCGAGGTCCTCGACCACAGCCCCGGCTCCGTTGATCTGACCCGGCTCAACAACGGGCATCCGCTTTTGGTCAATCACAACGTCGATGACCAAGTGGGCGTCATAGAAAAAGCGTGGCTGGACGATGACCGTAGGTGTCGCTGCTTGGTTCGTTTTGGAAATTCCACGAGGGCTGATGAAATCCTGCAAGATATTTTGGACGACGTGCGCCCGCATGTCAGCGTCGGTTATCAGCACACCGCCCAATTGAGCGCCGAGCCCGATGAAGAGTCTGGGAAACAAATCATCCGGTTCGGTTGGATGCCATACGAGGTCAGCACTGTGTCAATTCCTGCCGACCAGACCGTGGGCGTCGGTCGCAGCCACAGGCCCGCAGCGAGGCGCGGCGTCAGCACGGAAGAATTTAACAGACGGTTAGAACAAATAAAAAGGCAACAAAACATGAGTGAGACAGCTGCAAAAACGAGACTGTTTGGATTGAAGGCGAACGACGTGCGACAATTTTCGATTGCGCGGGCGATTCGAGACATCCTCACGACTTCCAACGGGCCGGCCGGCTTCGAACGGGAAATGCTTGAGGAAGGGCGGAGGCAATTTGGGGCCAACGTGCAGGGCCAGATATTCGTGCCTCCGGACGTCATCGTGGGCGTAGACCGGCGCGACCCACTTTTCCGGGATATGAACGTCACGACTTCTTCGCAAGGTGGCGACCTAGTCCAGACGAACGTCATGACGCCGGTCATCGAACTGCTGAGAAATAAGATGGTCACTCAGCGCGCCGGTGCTCAAATGCTTGCCGGTCTTCAAGGCAACATTGCGATACCCCGGCAGATTGGAGCGGCTACCGCTTACACGGTAGCAGAACAGGGTGCCCTCACGAAATCCACGCAGACAATCAATCAAGTTGCGATGACCCCGCACCGCATCGGGGCGTGGAGTTCCTACACCAAGCAACTTCTCCTGCAATCGTCCGTGGATATTGAAAACTTCATTCGGGATGACCTGATGAAAGTTTTGGCAATCAAGATGGACCTCATGGTTCTTAAAGGTGCCGGTGGAAGTGAACCTTTGGGTGTTAAAAATACGACAGGCATTGGCGCCCTCACTTTCGGCGGCGCTGCAACTTGGGCGAAGGCGATTGAATTTGAAACCGACCTTGCAAACGCAAACGCAGACGTCGGACGCATGTCATACGTCACGAATCCCACGGTTCGGGCGAAGTGGAAAACGATTCCGAAGATTACGGCCAGTGTGGTTCCGATTTTCCTTTGGGAGCAATCGCTCAAATATCCCGGCGCTGATGGGCAAGTGAACGATTATGGGGCCTATTCTACAAACCAGATCGACGATTCCACGGTGGTCTTTGGCAATTGGGAAGACGATATCTTCGGCATGTGGGGCGGCTGGGACCTCGTCGTGGACCCCTATACCAACGCTTCGACGGCGACGGTCAACATCACCATCAACGCTTTTGTGGATAACGCGGTGAGGCATGCCCAGAGCTTCACGTGGTCGACCGATTCAGGCGCACAGTAAAAGATTTGAACTCGTGCCGCCACAGGTGCGGGTTTGAATGGTATCGGGCCAGGTCGTTACACGTTTCATAACTGGCCTTGATGCCAACGCGAATGGGAAAAAGGGGTAACCGGCAGGTGGTTACGCGGTTGCCCCTTTACTTTTGCTGTAGACCACGCCGCAGATAAATATAACAAACAGCGTATCAATAGCTGTTAATAATTTTGTGAAAAACACCCCCGAAAAACACCCTTGCCGAAGCGGATTGGCCTCGTATTCTAATACGAGAACCTGATGACCAACGAACTGCAAAATATTGCAGACACATTACAGAAGATTTCAAATACCACACAAGCTCCTTTTTGGGGCAAAGGTGACTTTTGGATTTCAACCATCCTAGGCGTTTTAGGAATTATACTTGGTGCACTTGGAGTATACTATTCAATCAAAGCCTTCATGGAAGCCAAGCAGGCAAAAATTGCCGCAAAAGCAGCCGGGAGGCTCGTAAAATACCAGACAACAACGTATGAATTAATCGACCTGTTAAAACCCTTAGCAAGCCCATCGATGCAAATCACCTTCAGCACCGCACGCGACATTCTCGCAGACACAACGCACAAGCTCTTTCGGATCATATCAACGTTCGAACATGAAGCAGATGTAGCCGAAAAAATCGAATCTTTGCGCAGCGCCTTGGACAAAGCACAGAAATCACTTGATGGCGTAAGGCCAACGGGCGCGGGCAGAGAAGGGGATGCTCCGTATGCTGTTTATAACGCAATTGAGGGAGATTTCGCACGAATCAGCAACATAATCGGAGAACTTCAAGGGTTATTTGAAAAAAAGACCGTTAACTTAGGAGACCAAAATGCAACCTCAGCAGGAGACTGAATTTATCGGCTATATAAATCTGCTTATCGACCGCACGAACGAAAGCAAGATGACGTGGTTACAGCACAATCCGACAACGTATATCTGGAAGCCCGCCCCCAATCAAAACATCCGACTCATTATACAGCGAACGAGCAGCAGTCCACTAATTTACTCGTTCCAAGCTATAGATCAGAATAATGAGACACAGATGAGTGTAATAAATGTCTCCGTCGGCGTGAACCAAACGCTGCACAGATTATTCATGACCATCGAAAACATGCGGGACAAAAAAAGCCTGTCGTTTCTAAAATCCATAATGCCGTAGTAGAAATACGCAATTAATAATTCTGCGAGAAGGTCTGAGAATAACCCCCCTTGGGTACCGATAGAGGGCGCACGGCAGAGGGACCCCTCCACACGCTGCCTAATGTCGGGCGATCAACTCTGCAAGTGCCGGAACGAACGGTTGAACGACTGTGATGCAATCTGCGGCGAGAGCCATAAAGTCGCCGAACCATCCTTTTAGCAAACCTGACTTGGCTTGAATCACTTTCCCTTCCTCAATCTTTTCCAGCAACCGATTTTTCAAATCGGCTTCGACTTCCGCCGAAGAAATCGCTTCACGTAGTTTTGTGAACAGTTGCCCTTCGCTTATCACGACGTTATGGGACTGGTCGTGGGAATTTATGTTCACACGTGGATTATCGCCTTGGAGATAATAGTTGATTTGACTGCCACCTTGGAATTTTGCTTTTGCATTCATGGTTCCGATTTTCTTTACAAAAATGGTAATTGACGTTTGCACCCTTCTGAGTCCGTCGGCGAAGGCGGCATCAAGTTTTGGGACCGGGATCATCGGTTGGGAAAACATTCTAGCGAGACTCTGGTTTTCACGGTCAACAAATGGGTTAATCGCCTGGCATACGAATGTATGCAATTCACTTTCAGAATTCTCATTTGGTTCAAAGCCAATTTCTTCGAGAGCTTTCTCGATTGATACCCATGTGTTGCGAACAAAAGCCGAAAAGTGCTCCCTATAAATTTTCGCTGCACCTTGTATGTTAATGCTCGAATGAAATAATCCTTGATTTGCCATCTTGAATTTGTGCTGTGTTATGGCCTCTTCTCTTTCACGAGAGTGGTCAGAATAGGATTCAGAGACAATCCTGTGCAACAATGTTTGAGTTTCGGGAGCAATCATGGTTTCAGTAATCTGCGGGGGGCTTTTGGGGAAGAGCAGAAGCATCGCCAAGCATCCGTTGCGCGTCGATGACCTGAGGCAATTGGCGCCTGCGATGTTTGGTGGTCCGCTGTTGCTCGGAAGGATTTCCGGCCTCCAAGAGGAATTCGCGGTCGCCCTTTTTGTATTGGAGGCGCAGATTCCGAAATTTGAAGATTGCGCAAAGGGCGATTAAAATTAAACCTCCGAGCACCCAGTGGTCTTTTAACGCGTCCAGAACTCCGTCAATTTTGTCAGACATAATTCAACCTGCAACTTTCAATCGAGCGGTAGGGCCTCGCTCAATTCAATTGCAGTTGAACCGTCTAACTTCAGAACGGAATACTGCCCTACAGGGTCACGCTTACATACAAGCGTTACCGATTGGTCATTTCTACTTTACTGGACTACAAGGCTGACTAGGTTTGTTTGTCAAAAGATTACAAAAAGCTCGCTCCCAAAGGGTCGATTCTTCGAGGCACGCTTTAGTGCCGTCCTCTGACGCATAATACCGTATCAAAGCTTTAAATGGTCGTCAAGTCCGGCTATCAACCGGGCCGCGAAACCGCAGTAAACGGCTTTACCGGCGTTTTGATGGTCAGACCGGCTCCAAGGGGCGGGTCAGGCGGTCGGGGCCGGGAAAACGCTTTCCTTAAAAGCACCCTACATAGCCCTACATAATCGCGTCTTAAAAGGTGCCCATTAAACCGCGAACTATGTTGAGTCGAAAGCGGGGGAACCCTTGAAAACAGGGCTTTTAAAGGGGTTTCGGCGTGTTTTTAAGGAGAGCCCGGGGAGGTTTCGTAAACCGTCGGTCGCCGGTTCAATCCCGGCCATTGGCTCCATCTATCTGATGTCCAATTACTTACAACTGGTTCTCCCTCCCGCCAATAAACTGCAACCGGCCATTGACTTCAATAGAGCCGATCTTAATGCGATCCCGCACGACCGATAAGCAATTCCGGAGCTGACCCACCGCTTGGAAAACCTCTCGGCCAACATTGTTAGTGGGGCTGCTGCCGCACTTTAAAATCCGCTCGGAATTTGATTGAAATTGCGGCTCAGATTCCGGTAAAAAAGGGCGCTTGGAAAGACACCCTGCAAGGAAGGCTATCGTTGGCTATGCTTTCGTTATAGTCTCAATTTCTTTTGCGCTCGCAGCCTCGGCGACGGTGCGCTACGTGGACCTCAAAAGCACCAATCCCACTTCGCCTTTTACAGACTGGAGCACGGCGGCCGCCAACATCCAGGACGCCGTTGACGCCGCAAGCCCGGGCGATCAGGTACTCGTCACTAACGGTGTTTACCAGACCGGCGCATTGTCCGTGGATGGCATCACCACCAACCGCGTCGTCATCAATCAGGCGGTCACCGTCCAGAGCGTTAACGGTCCCGCGGTGACCATGATTGATGGTGGCCATGCGGTGCGGTGCGCTTACATGACGAACGGGGCCAGTTTGAATGGGTTCACATTGACCAACGGCGTTACCTCGGGAAACGGTGGGGGTATTTTCTGCGCGTCTCCCAACGAGTCCGTCACCAATTGCGTGATTGTCAGCAACATTGCATTAGGGAACGCCGGTGGAGTGTCCGGCGGGAGCCTTTTAGGCTGTTTCGTGGCGAGTAACATTGGGTCGAACAATGCTGGCGGTGTTTTAATGGCCACACTAAGCCATTGCGTTGTCAGTAACAATGCGGTTCCCTTGACTGCCATCGCCGGCGGAGGCCTGTATTCGTGTGTTGCCAGCGACTGCACCATCTGCCAGAACTCTGCAGAGTATGGCGGCGGCGCTGAGAGTTGTACTTTAACGCGCTGCGTTTTGACTGGAAATTATGCGGCCGTCGGCGGCGGTGCTGAAAATAGCACGCTGAACTTTTGCATCCTTCTCACTAACGGGCTCTCGACCTACGGTGGTGGCGCCAGCGTGTGCTCTTTGAATAATTGCGTGATTTTTGGCAACTTGGCTGCCTACGGCGGAGGAGCCTATTACTCCTTTCTTAAGAATTGTACGGTGGTGCAAAACGTAGCTTATTTGTCCGGGGGCGGAGTCAATAGTGGCGGTGGTAATGTTACCGCGGTGAACTGCATTATTTATGACAACAGCAGGGGACCTGCTTATTACGACATCGGCGACAATTACTCGAGCGGAACGTTTAGCAATTGTTGCACCTGGCCGCTGCCCTTGGACGGCACCGGCAACTTCACGAACGCACCGCTCTTCGTGAACGAGGCGACCGACAATCTTCGCCTGCAAACAAACTCGCCCTGTATCAATATGGGCGACAACCTTTCGGTAACGGCAGCCGTTGATTTGGATGGCAATCCGCGAATTTACCAGAGCGTGGTGGACATGGGAGCCTATGAGTGTCAGGTCCCGGTAACGCTTGGGGCCGGTATTGTCGCGGCTTTTACGAATTCCGCGGTGGGATTCCCTCTCAGTTTCTCAGGTCTTGTCACCCGAGGTATTTCGCTTGGCACATACTGGGACTTTGGAGACGGCACCATCGTGAGCAATCAATTGTCCATCTCTCACACGTGGACGACAGCCGGTGATTACAACGTCTCGTTCCACGCCTTCAATGAGGCAACTCCAAGCGGAGCCATTGCGACTGTCTCTATCCATGTCATTGCATTGACCGTACAGCCCGCGAGCCAGTCGGCGACAATTGGCAACGATGCCACCTTCCAGGTATTTCCGGGGCCTCTGCAGCCGCAAAGTTACCAGTGGTATTTCAACGGCAATATCGATGGCGCCACGAATGCTTCGTTGACGCTGTCCAGTGTGCAACCCGGCCAGGCGGGAACTTATTTCGTGATAATCAAAAGTCCTGCCGGATATCCTCCAGCCACAATCGCAAACCCTGGCGCGCTGACTGTGAACCCGGCGGTTTGCGCACCTTCGCCTTCCGGTCTGGTCGCCTGGTGGCGGTTAGAGGGCAATGCGCTTGACGAGATCGGCACCAACAATGGAGTTACTCAAAATGGCGTCGGATTTACCCCCGGAAAAGTGGGCCAGGCTGCGAGCTTCGATGGATCGATTGGGTATATTTCGGTGGCCAGTAATCCAGTGCTCAAGCCCGCGACAGCGTTCACTCTGGAGGCCTGGATTAACTGCAGCCAATTCACGGGATCTAACGGTGCAACGATTGCAATGAAAGGTCCGGACGCAGAAGTGCCCGGCGACTGGGCATTATTGATCGATCCAGCATGGAAACTGAGACCGGAAGTCAATGTCAACGGCAACTGGATTTCTTTTGAATGTAATTCTGTTCTAAATCCCGGCGTTTGGTATCACGTCGCTCTTGTGTATGACGGGTCGGTGCTGAAGGGGTACGTGAACGGTGTTAATGATGGGATTCACAGCGCCCCCGGAATGCTTCAAACGTCAGACAATCCTCTAAAAATCGGCACGCAGACATCCACCAATCCTCCGACGCAGACGAGTTACTTCCCGGGTCAGATCGATGAAGTTTCATTTTACGACCGGGCCTTGACAGACTCAGAAATAAGCGCCGTATTCAACGCCGGCAGCGCCGGAAAATGCGACGCACCTTCGGCCCCGTCTTTCGTGACGCAACCGATGTCCGTTTCCGTTTTGCCAGGCACCACCGCTACGTTCAGTTGCGTCGCAGGGGGCACGCCGCCTTTAAGTTACCAGTGGTACGTCAATCAATCCCCAATTGCCGGCGAAACGAACTCCGCTTTGGTGTTGGATAACATCGGCTATGGTCAGAGCGGCAATGTTTATTCCGTCGCGGTCACGAATGTCGCCGGTGGAGTTGTCAGCACCAATGCGCCGCTCACGGTCATTGACACTCCACCCCACATCTCGTCGATCGGGACTCAGCATGTTCTGGTGAATTCGAACACTCCGCCGATTTCGTTCACGGTTTCCGATGCCGAATCGCCCGCGGACCAGTTGACCGTTGTGGCGAGTTCCGCCAATACCAATCTTGCGCCCGCCAGCCAGATTATTCTCGGCGGTTCAGGCACCAACCGAACAGTTACAATATTTCCTCGCGCAAACCAGATCGGAAACACCGTGGTTACGTTGACGGTTATTGACCCGGGCGGCATGTCGAATCAAACCAGTTTTACCTTGGTGATCGATCAGTTCGCGCAAATCGCCGCGCTCGGTCTGACGAATCTGGTTTATAGCGCCGCCGCCTGGGGCGATTACGACAACGACGGCAAACTCGATTTATTAGTCACCGGAACCACTAATGGGGTTTTTGACCGGGCGAACGGAGCTGTTACCCGCATTTACCATAACGACGGAGGCGTGTTTACGAACTTCATCAGCCTCCCGGGTGTTTACAAAGGCGCGGTAGCGTGGTGTGACTATGATCGTGATGGTTTCCTGGACTTCGCCATCTCCGGACTCAACACCTCCAATCTTCCGGTGACGATGATTTATCACAACAATGGCGACGGTACATTTACGAACGTCACTGCCAATCTCGTTGGCGTCTCCTCCGGCTCGCTTGCCTGGGGCGATTTCAACAATGACGGCGCTCCGGACCTGCTCGTGTGCGGCCTTACGAATATCACCAAACTCTATCGCAATAACGGCGACGGCACGTTCACCGACACGCACGCGAACCTGCCCGGGATCAGTTTCGGTTCCGCGGTCTGGGGCGACTTTGATAATAATGGCACCGCAGATTTGCTCCTGGTTGGCCTGCAGCTCCTTTACCCGCAGGCCATAGTAACCAACCAAATAGCGGACATTTATCGCAACCTGGGAAATGGCGTTTTCACAAATAGTTCGCATTTCAGCCAGTCGCTTTCACTGAATGGCAATTATGCAGTTGCCGGAGACGTCAACAATGACGGCTGGCTGGACGTGATTATCTGCGGCAATTCAACGTACGCCTATACAAACAATCAAAACGGCACCTTTACCCACGCTGCCAGTCTGAGCGCCAGCACGGGATCATCCGCAACCCTCGGTGACCTGGAAAATGACGGCTATCTTGATCTCGTTGTCGCGGCAAACCCCAGCCAGTTTTATCATAATAATAACGACGGCACCTTTACTGGAATCCTGGCCAACCTGAATAGCCTGCCCAGGGCGGGATTTGATTCGGTGGCGGCCGGCGATTTCAACAATGATGGCAGGCTTGACCTCGTATTTGCAGGGGCCTCGGATGCGACTCTCTGGCAGAACGACAACGTCATAGCGGACACTCCTCCGGTCGCTCCCGCCAATCTCGCAGCCGTTAATCTCCAATCCAACGGCATAATATTGACGTGGTCGCCCTCGGTTGATTCTCAAACGGCTTCCAATGGAGTGACCTATAACTTGCGCGTGGGTACGAAGTCGGGCGGCGTCGACACTGTTCCGCCATTAGCGGACCCGGTGACCGGCCAGAGACGGGCCGCGGCGCAGGGCAATGCCGGCTTAACGAATCAGGCGCTGCTCATTGATTTGGCACAAGGCACTTACTACTGGGCCGTCCAGGCAATTGATAACGCGTTTGAGGGGTCGCCTTTCTCGGCTGAAGGTTCGTTTGTCATCACCAATTCCCGGCCGACGATTTCCACAATTCCGGATCAATCGATCGCGCCACTATCGCCTCTCACAATTCCGTTCTCGATTGGCGACGCGGACACCCCCATCAGTCAACTGGTTCTTGCAGTGCAATCCTCCAATACCAACGTAGTCCCATTGACTAATATTGTCTTGAGCGTTCCCAATCCTGCCTTCCCTTCAAATTACGTGGCCCAAATCACGGCTGTCAGCAACGGCACCTCAGTCGTTACTATTACAGTCACCGACCCGCAAGGAGCCTTCGCCAGCGCCCTCTTCGGCTTGACCGGGGCTCAATTCAGTTTGCTCTCCAACAATTTCATTCCACTTCAGCGCGCCTTTATCGCGTGCGGTGATTTTGACAACGATGGTAACCTCGACGTCCTGGTCGGCGGCGTTACGAATAATAATCCCAATTTTCCGGTAACGCAGTTATATCATAATCTCGGCGGGGGTGTATTCGCGCCGTTCAGCACAACATTGCCCAATGTGGGCTTTGGCAGCGCAGCCTGGGGAGATTTTGACAACAGCGGAAATCTGGGGCTGGTGCTGACGGGCACCACCAATGGTAATGCCACTGGTGCGATTACCCGCATTTACCGCAACACGGGCGGCGCGTTCACTGAAATCGGCGCCGGTTTGCCCGGCGTCTATCAAAGCGCGGTGGCCTGGGGCGATTTCGACAACGACGGCCGCCTCGATTTGCTCGTCACAGGCACTACCAATGGTTCGGGTAATGGCGCGATCGTGCAACTTTATCGCAATATGGGCAACGGCACCTTCAGCAACGCATTTACATTTCCCGGTGTTTTCGAAAGCGCGGTTGCTTTCGCGGATTTTGACGGCGACGGTTTCCAGGATGTTTTGATTGCAGGACAGGATGCCACCGGCGCATCCACAGCAATGATTTATAAAAACAATGGCGACAAGTCATTCACTCTCGTGACTAATCTGACCGGGGCGTTTACCTGCTCCGTATCCATCGGTGATTTCGATAACGACGGACGGCCCGACGTGATCATTGCCGGGTTCAGCACGAGCAACAGCCGGATACTGACGCAAGTCTACCACAACAACGGCAATTTTAATTTCACGGACATTGGCGCCAGTTTGCCGGGTGTGGATTTTGGTTCCGTCGCCTGGGGCGATTTCGATAACGACGGCCTTTTGGATATACTCATTTGTGGAACGAGCAACAACGGTAATTCGGGGGCGCTCACCCGCGTTTATCGTAACACCGGTTCATCCTCGCTCAGTCAGGCGTTTACGAACTTCACATTGTATTCTTCTGCGTTGCCCACAAATTATTTTGGGGCTGCGGCCTGGGGTGATTTCGAAAATCGTGGCGTTCTCGATGTTCTGGTCGCCGGATCCAACCCATCTCTGCTCTCGCAAACCCTCTTATACCGGAATAACTGTGCCATTTCCAACCTGCCGCCCTCCGCGCCAACCGGCCTCACATTCACCCGGTCGAATGCGACGGTCATGCTGGCATGGAACCCGTCGTCCGATCTGCAGACGACCAATGCCGACGGCTTGAAATATCAGGTGCGGATCGGGTCAACGCCCGTCGGAATTGATATCAAATCGCCGGCAGCCGATGCGGTAACCGGTCAACGCCGAAGCGTCCAGGCCTGCGACGCGTTCAGCACCCAGTGGCCTATTGTCGACCTGCCTCCGGGCACCTACTACTGGAGCGTGCAAGCCGTTGACACTGGATTAGCCGGTTCGCCGTTCGCCGCCGAATCGACCTTCACCGTTCTACCGCCGCCCATCGCAATCCCAGATGCCATTTCAACCCAGACCAATACACCCATCGCGTTCGCAGCTACTAACCTCACAACCAACGATATTGACCTGTCCGAGTTGCCTCTCACGGTAATCGCCGTCGGCACTAACAGTGCCAGTGGCGGTACAGTGTCTCTCGCTGGAGGAACTGTGACCTATGCGCCGCTTCTGAATTTCACCGGCAACGATACCTTCTGGTATTCCATCTCCGACGGGCAAAGCGCCAGCGCTGTCGGCACGGTGACGGTGACTGTCGGAACAGGCGGCATGGTCTGGTTGAGGGCCCTTTCCGGGCCGCTCGTCCAAAACGGAGATTTCGCGCTCTCCCTCGAAGGCGTTCCGGGATTGACCTACACCATCGAAGACGCTTCCACTGTGACAGGCCCTTGGGAGAAAATTACCAATGTGCAGGCCCCGCTCACAGACCAAGGCTTTGGCGTGGGCGGTTTTAAAATTACCGTCCTAATCAACGACAGCACGAATCGGTATTACCGAATAATTTACCCGGCCTATTAGAGCCTGTACTTAACTTTTTGCAAAAATAGTTTGTACAATGTATTTGCATCCCGGCAATAAGCTCGGGATGAAAGAGCAACGAAAAAGTTATCCGAGCGATGTGAGCGATGAGGAGTGGGCTTTCTGCGTGCGGTATCTGGCGCTGATGACCGAAGAGGCCCCGCAACGAGTGT
>Ga0335085_10005151_pt1 | contig 21226 bp, 20 predicted proteins | sample Lox_Sample_45_FD_206712 | JGI IMG/M metagenome (GOLD analysis project Ga0335085, IMG submission 206712) | Soil microbial communities from Loxahatchee National Wildlife Refuge, Florida, United States - Lox_Sample_4.5 | ecosystem: Environmental > Terrestrial > Soil > Wetlands | place: USA...
GCGCCCGTCACGTCCTTCGCCGCGTCCAGCGTGCGCCGGATGAGCTCGAGCGAGCTCGTCCAGTCCAGGCCCATGCCGCGCTGCGCGGTGTCCATCGCTTCGGCCAGACCGAGGCCCCAGGACCAGAGGTGGCGCCGGTACGCGAGCGTCGCCTCCCAGTCGATCGCGGCGTCGAGCCAGGGCTCCCGGGTCGAGCGCGGGTCGGCGACCACGTGCGCCGCGGCGAGCGCGATCCGGGTGAACGGCTTCGAGGGCTTCTCGAAGCGGCGCGGGCCGAGCAGGCGGTAGACGCCGAGCCCGCCGCCGGCCTCCGGCAGCTTGAGGCTCAGGCCTTCAGCCTGGGGATGTCGATCCATTTCCTCTGCCTCCAGCTCTTCAGCCCGAGCTCGGCGAGCTGCACGCCCCGGGCGCCTTCGAGCAGGCCCCAGCGAAACGGCCCCTCGCCCGCCACGTGCCTGAGGAACAGCTCCCATTGCGCCTTGAACGCGTTGTCGTAGCCTTCGTCCGGCACGTCCTTCCAACCCGCGTAGAAGTCGATCGGCTGGGGGATGTCGGGATTCCACACGGGCTTGGGCGTATCGGCGTAGGACTGCACGCGGCAGCCGCGCAGGCCCGCCACCGCGCTGCCCTCGGTGCCGTCGACCTGCAGCGTGAGCAGGTCGTCGCGGCGCACGCGCACGGTCCACGAGGAGTTGAAGTGCGCGATGACGCCGCCCGCGAGCTGGAACGTGGCGTAGGCGGCGTCGTCGGCCGTCGCCTTGTACTTCTTCCCGGCTTCGTCCCAGCGGACCGGAACGTGCGTTGCGCCCAGGCACGACACCGCCTTCGTCTCGCCGAAAAGGTTGTCGAGCACGTAGCGCCAGTGGCACAGCATGTCGAGGATGATCCCGCCGCCGTCCTGCGCGCGGTAGTTCCACGACGGGCGTTGCGCGGGGGGGCGGCCGGACTGCGGGTCGCCCTCGAACACCCAGTAGCCGAATTCGCCGCGCACCGAGAGGATGCGGCCGAAGAAGCCCTCGTCGCGCAGCTTCTTCAGCTTCAGCAGCCCGGGAAGCCACAGCTTGTCCTGCACGACGCCGTGCTTCACGCGCGCCTTCTTCGCCGCCTGGTACAGGCTCATCGCTTCCGCGAGCGTCGTGGCGACGGGCTTTTCGCAGTAGACATGCTTGCCCGCCGCAATCGCCTCCTTCAGCAGCGCGGGTCGCAGCTGCGTCGAGGCCGCATCGAAGAACACCGTGTCCTCGCGCGAGGCGAGCGCCGCGTCGAGGTCCGTGGTCCAGCGGTGCACGCCGTGCTTGCGCGCGAGCTCTTCGACCTTGGCGCGGTTGCGTCCGACCAGCAGCGGGTCGGGCATCAGCCGCGTGCCGTCCTTGAGCGGCACGCCGCCCTGCTTGCGGATTTCGAGGATCGACCGGATCAGGTGCTGGTTCATGCCCATGCGCCCGGTGACGCCGTGCATGATGATGCCGACGCGCTTCGTGCTCACGCCGAGGCCTTCTGCATCTTCATCTCCCTCATCGCGTTCCAGTCGGGCTGCGCGCGGCTCGCGTAGCCGGGGCAGTCGAGCGAGCCGATCTCGAGCGCGCCGCCGCGAATGCGCACGCGCGCCGCGCCATGGCTTTCTTCGTACAGGTCCGGATGCCCGGCGAGGAACGCCGCCTGCTCCCGCGCCGGCAGGCCCGCCATGCCGTTCACGTAATGGTGGCCGTTTCTCTCGACGTGCGTCAGGCCCAGCAGCGAAACGAGCGCCAGGTCCTGCTGCAGCGCAAGGCCGGCCTGGATCGTCAGGTCCTCCCCGGACATGAAGTACCCGTCGCCCCAGGCCCGGCAGCGGGCGGCGTTGAGCAGAGACTTGTACAGCCCCTTGCAGGTCTTCGACGACACGCCGCGATAGCCGAGCGCCTTCGCGCGCGGGAAGGCGTCGAGGGCGTCGTCGGACTCGTCGATGATCACCGGGACGTCGACGCCCTCGACCTTGGCGGCGAGCGCCTTCCCGCGCTTCACCGGCTGCTCGATGAAGAGCACGCTCGAGACCAGGCGCGCGAGGCGCACTTCGCCCTTCATGCGCGCCCAGAGCTCGGCCACGCCGCCGAAGTCGTCGTATTGCTCGTTGCCGTCGAGCGTCGCGTGATACGGCCCGTCGAGCCGGTCGAGCACCGACGCGATCGCGCCAAGGCGCTCCACGTCGGCACGCGCGTCGCCGCCCACCTTGAGCTTGAAGTAGCGCTGCCCGTAGCGGGCGACGACTTCTTCCAGCGTCTCGGGCAGGCCGTCGCCGACTCGCGTCGCCGCGTCGGACGCCCGAATCGGATCGAGCAGCCCGACCGTGTGACGCGCCGCGATCCTCGGCGCCGGCGCGAGCGTCGCGAAGAAGGCGCCGAGGTCGATGCCCTCGACCGCAGGCGCGCCGACGAGGTTGCGCCGCACCGCGTCGTAGAACGAGACGCCGAGCGCGCGGCACAGCGCGTCGAGCACCGCGCGATCCAGCAGCGCCGGGCCGAAATTCTCGACCAGCCCGCGCGCGGGCGCCGCGTGAATCGCGTGCGCCCAGGCGGGGCGCGGCTCGTGCGCGAGGTAGGCCTCGCGCGCATCGAGCGTCGAGCGGCGCAGCTGGTCGAAGTTGTCTTCGTTGGAGAGCGCGGGATCCTTGTCGAACCACTTGGGCGCGAGCAGCTCCGCCGCGCCGCCCTCGGCCTCGCGGCCGTCCTCGAGCCGCACGCGCACGCGCGCATAGGCCTGCGGCGCCGCGGTCAGGGTCACGACGCCGAAGCGAAACGGCATGCGCAGCACGACGTCGCGCTCGAAGAGATCGACGCGCGCGACCCGCAGCCGCATCAGGCCGCCGCCTGCAGCCGCGCGCGCTGGCGGCCTGCAGCATCGAAATTCGCGGGATCGAGCCAGCGCTCATACGCCTCGCGCAGGCGCGGCCACTCGCGGTCGAGCATCGAGAACCACGCGGTGTCGCGGTTCGCGCCCTTGGTCCACATGTGCTGGCGGAAGACGCCCTCGAACGTGAAGCCGAAGCGGCGCGCGGCCCGCTTGGAGGGCTCGTTGCGGTCGTTGCACTTCCACTCGAAGCGCCGGTAGCCGAGGTCCTCGAACACGTGCCGCGCCGCGAGGTAGAGCGCCTCCGTCGCCACGCGCGTGCGCGCGATCGACGGGCCCCAGAGGATGTTGCCGATCTCGATCACGCCGTGCTCGGGCGTGATCCGCATGAAGGACTGCCGGCCGCCCGCGCGGCCGCTCGCGCGGTCGAGGACCGCGTGGCACAGCGGGTCGTCGCTCGCCGCCTTGTCGCGGATGTAGGCCCGCAGGTCCTCGAGGTCGCGCGGCGGGACGTCGAACAGGTAATCGAAGCTCGACGCGTCGGCCGAGGCCGCCATCAGGTCCCCGGCGTGCCCGAGCGAGAGCGGCTCCAGGCGCGCGTAGCGGCCTTCCAGGACGACACGCCCCGGGCGCGGGCACGGCAGGCGCGGGGTCACGGCAGCGCTTCCAGGATGCCGCGGACGTAGCCGATCGCGCGCGCCGCCGCGCCGGGCCCGTCGGGCACGTAGTCGAAGGGCTCGACCGCGATGTCGCCCGAGTAGCCGTGGCGCTTGAGCGCGGCGAACAAGGGCGCGAAGCGCAGCTCGCCCTGCCCCGGGCCGCGCCGGTTGCGGTCGTTGACCTGAACGTGCGCGAGCAAGCCGCTCGGCAGCCACCGATCGACCAGCGCGGCGAGCGGCGCGGACTCCATGCGGCCCGCCGCGCTGCAGTCGAGCATGGTGCGCACCGCGCGGCTGCCGATCGCCTCGACCATCAGCGCGGCCTCCTTCAGCGTGTTGATGAGCGGCGTCTGCTCCGAGGACAGCGGCTCGATGCAGTACATGACGCCCGCCTTCTCGGCGCGCTCGCCGGCCGCGGCGAAGCAGTCCTGGGCCCGGCCCAGCGCCGCCGCGCGCGTGTCGCCGGCGTCGATGCGCCGCTGGTGCGGCGAGCCGTGCACGAGGTAGCGGCCGCCGAGCTCTGCGCACTGGTCGACCAGCGCGAACATCACGTCGAGCGTCCGGCGGCGCACCGCGTCGTCGCGCGTCGAGATCGACAGGCCCGCCGGCTTGATCAGCAGCCAGTGCAGCCCGGTGATCGCGATGCCGGCGTCCTCGGCCGCCGCGCGCGCCGCGGCGACCTGCGCCGATCCGAGGCGGTGCGGCTCGTCCGACAGCGTATAGGGCGCGACCTCGAGCCCGTCATAGCCGAGCTTCGCCGCGTACTCGCATTGCTGCGGGAACGGCATCGGGGCGATCACTTCGTTGCACAGGGCGACACGCACGCGCGCATTCTCGCCCGCGGCGGGCGTTCGGGTCGAGCGGGCGCGCCGGCGCTAGCCGGCGGCCACCGGGAAGCGCGCGGATTGCGGGAAGATGCGGTCGATCGGCTGGTCGAGATCGTTGCCGGCGCGCTCGAAGCCCCGGCGCCAGTCGACGATGTGGCGCCGCGCCCACAGGCGCCCGAGCTCCGGGTCGCGCGTGCGGATCGCCTCGAGCAGCTTGCGGTGCGCTTCGAGCAGTCGCGCCGCGCCGACCGCGGAGGCGCGCAGCACGAGCTCGGTGGTCGGCCTCACGAGCAGGTCGGTCGGCTCGCGCGCGAGCTGCAGGACGCGGTTGGCCGAGGCGCGCCCGATCAGCCGGTGGAACGCGGCGTCGAGCTCGGCCACCGCCGCGGGATCCCCGAGCACGCGGGCGGTGCGATCGACGTTGTCCTGCATCGCGTCGACCAGCTCCGGCGTGGCGCGCTGCGTCGCGGCCTCGATGGTGGCGAGCTGCAGCGCCATCGCCGCCTCGTAGAGCTCGCGAAACGTCACCTCGTGGAGCACGAGCGCGCGCGTCGTGCGCGTCGCGAGCCGCTCGTAGTGCGGCAGCGCGACCGTCAGCCGGCGGTTGGACTGGCGCTGGATGATCCCGTCGTGCTCGAGCAGCCGGATGCCCTCGCGCACGGTGGACCGGTTGACGCCGAACTGCTTGACCAGCTCCGCCTCGGTGCCGATCGGCTCGCCCGGACGGATGCCGCCCGACAGGATTCGGCGCTCGATGGCCTCCGCCACGAGCTGGTAGGCCGGCGTGGAATTGATGCGCCGGAATTTCTCCGCGACCTCGGTCATCGCTTTTATTGACTGCTCCCGAGATATCGTCCGACAATCCGACACAAGTTGCAATAGCAACCGGCGAAGCGCGCGGCGTGGGCCGGGCCTTCGAACTAACAAACGTAGTCTCTAGGAGAGGAGATTTCCCATGCTTGATCGCAGGCGGTTCACAGGGCTGGCCGCGGCTGTTGCCGCCAGCCTGGTTGCGCTTCCCGGCTTCGCGGCCGATCCGGTCCGCATCGCCTTCATCGACCCGCTGTCGGGTCCGTTCGCCGCGGTCGGCACGAGCGGCCTGCGGCAGTTCCAGTTCGTCGCGGACGAGATCAACAAGGCGGGCGGCGTGCTCGGCGGGCGCAAGCTCGAGGTCATCGGCTACGACAACAAGGTCTCGCCGGCCGAGAGCCTGATCCAGCTGAAGCGCGTGATCGGCGACAACATCCAGTTCGTGGTGCAGGGCAATTCGTCCGGCGTCGCGAACGCGCTGATCGACGCGGTCGCGAAGAACAACGAGCGCGAGCCCGACCACCGCGTGCTGTACCTGAACTACTCCGCCGTGGACCCGAGCCTGACGAACGAGAAGTGCAGCTACTGGCACTTCCGCTTCGACGCGAACGCGGACATGAAGATGAACGCGCTGACCGACGTGATCGCGGCCAACAACAACATGAAGGCGATCTACATCATCGGCCAGGACTACTCGTTCGGCAAAGCCGTGGCCGAGGCCGCGGTGCGCGACCTCGGGAGCAAGCGTCCCGACATCAAGATCGTCGGCAACGAGCTGCACCCGATCGGCAAGGTGAAGGACTTCTCACCCTACATCGCCAAGATCAAGGCCTCGGGCGCGCAAGCCGTGATCACCGGAAACTGGGGCGCGGACATGCTGGGCCTCGCCAAGGCGGCCGAGGACGCGGGGCTCGAGATCCCGTTCTACACGTACTACGCGGCCGGCAACGGGATCACCAAGGCGATCGGCGCGGGCGGCGTCGGCAAGGTGCGCCTGGTCGGCGAAGGCGCCGCCAACCCACCGATGACCGCGGCCTGGGCCGACCTCAACAAGCGCTACAAGGCGAAGTGGCCCGACGAGGACTGGACGCAGCCGCGCACCGCGAACACGCTGCACATGCTCGCGAACGCGATCAACAAGGCCGGCAGCACCGATCCGGCCAAGGTCGCCGCGGCGCTCGAGGGCATGACGTACAAGACGTACTGGGGCGACACGGTGACGATGCGAGCCTCCGACCACCAGCTGCAGATGCCGGTCCGCATCTTCGTGCACACGAACAAGAACATCGAGTTCGACCTCGACAACTCCGGCTACGGCCTGCTGACCGAGTCGACCGTCACCGCGGAGAAGGCGTCGACCCCGACGACCTGCAAGATGCAGCGCTTCTAGGCGAGGCCCGCCTCGCCGCTTGATCCGCCGCCGGGCGCCCGCAGGGGCCCCCGACGGCGGCCCGAGGCCGCGCGCCGCGTCACTTCGCGCCCATGCTCGAGCTGACCGTCTTCTCGCTGCTGAACGGCCTGGTGTACGGGCTGCTGCTGTTCATGCTCTCGAGCGGGCTCACGCTCATCTTCTCGATGATGGGCGTTCTCAACTTCGCGCACGCGAGCTTCTACATGCTGGGCGCCTACCTCGCGTACTCGATCTCGACCAAGGTCGGGTTCTGGCCGGGGCTGGTCCTCGCTCCGCCGCTGGTCGGCGTCCTCGGCGCGCTGGTCGAGCGCTACGGCCTGCGCCACGTGCACCGCTACGGGCACGTGGCCGAGCTGATCTTCACGTTCGGACTCGCGTTCCTGATCCAGGAGTCCGTGGTGCTGGTCTGGGGCAAGCAGATGGTCGACTACCACGAGCCGGCACTGCTCGCGTTCCCGCTGTTCAGCCTGTGGGGCACCGAGTTCCCGGCCTACAAGGCGTTCATGCTGGCGGTCTCGATCGGCATCTTCATCGCGCTGTTCGTGGTGCTGACCCGCTCGCGCGTCGGCTTGATCATCCAGGCCGCGATCACGCACCCGAGCCAGGTCGCGATGCTCGGGCACAACGTGCCGCTCGTGTTCACGGCGGTGTTCGGCGTCGGGACGGCGCTCGCGGGGCTCGCCGGCGTGATCGCGGGACCCGTGCTCAGCACCTTCCCGGGCATGGCCGCGGTGCTGGGCAGCATCGTGTTCGTCGTCATCGTCGTCGGCGGCCTGGGATCGCTCGCCGGCGCCTTCATCGCCTCGCTGCTGATCGGCCTGCTGCAGACGTTCGCGGTCGCGGTCAACTACTCGATGAAGGACCTGCTGGCCGCGTTCGGCGTCGCGACCAGCCGCGCCAGCATGCTGAGCGACCTGTACTCGGTCACCGTCGCGCAGATCGCGCCGATCCTGCCCTACCTGCTGCTCGTGCTGATCCTGATCTTCCGGCCGACCGGCCTGCTCGGAAAGCGCGAGGTATGAGCGGCTTCGCGCGGCGCAACGCGATCTGGTGGGCGGCGCTCGTCCTGGTCGTGCTGCTGCCGCAGGTCGCGCGCTCCGGGGCCAGCATCGCGGTGCTGGACCAGATGTGCATCATGGTCATCTTCTCGCTGTCGTACAACATGATGCTCGGCCAGGGCGGGATGCTCTCCTTCGGCCACGCGGTGTACTACGGCCTCGGCGGCTACGTCGCGATCCACTTCATGAAGATGGCCGGCGGCGGCGCGTTCTTCCTGCCCTTGCCGCTGGTGCCGCTGATCGGCGGGATCGCGGGCCTTGCCTTCGGCCTGGTCTTCGGCAGCTTCTCGACCAATCGCGCGGGCACGGTGTTCGCGATGATCTCGCTCGGCATCGGCGAGCTGATCGCCGCGTCGTCGCTGATCTTCGTCAAGTTCTCCGGCGGCGAGGAAGGCATCACCGCGGACCGCACCGGGCTCACGTCGTTCTTCGGCATCCATTTCCGCGGCGAGGTCCCGGTCTACTACCTGATCGCCGGGTGGATGATGCTCTCGGCCTGGCTGATGTACCGGTTCTCGCGCACGCCGGTCGGCCGCATGGCCAACGCGGTGCGCGACAACCCGGAGCGCGTCGAGTTCGTCGGCTACTCGCAGAAGCAGATCCGCCTGATCACCTTCATGGCCGCCGGCTTCTTCGCCGGGATCGCCGGGGGCCTGTTCGCGCTGAACTACGAGATCGTGACCGAGGAGGCGGTGAACCTCACGACCTCGGGCGTCGTGCTGCTGCAGGCCTTCATCGGCGGCGTGGGCTTTTTCGCCGGCCCGGTCATCGGCGCGGTCGTCTACACGCTGCTGCAGACGCTGCTGTCGAACTACACCGAGATCTGGGCGTTCTACGTCGGCCTGATCTTCGTGGCGACCGTCATGTACGCGCCGACCGGACTCACCGGCCTGATCATGATGCACCTGCCGATCGCGCGCGCCGGGCGGCTGCGCTCGCTCGCGCTGCCGTACCTGCGGATCGGGCTGCCCGCGCTCGCCTGCGCGCTCGGCGTCATCGGGCTGCTCGAGCTGCTGCACTTCCTCAGCGTGCGCGCGACCGGCCAGGCGGTGAAGCGGCTGTTCTGGATGAAATTCGACGTCGACCAGCCGCTGCCCTGGATCGTCTTCGCGGCGCTCGCGCTGGGCGGGTTCCTGGTCGCGCGCAGGATGGCGCCGCGGCTCGCGGCCGCCTGGGCCGCGGCGAACCCGCATGCGCAGGGGGCGCGCGCGCGATGACGGCGGCCATCGAGCTCGTCGACCTGCGCAAGAGCTTCGGCCCGACCGCCGTGATCCGCGGCGTCAACCTGACGGTCGGCGAGGGCGAGCGCCACGCCATCATCGGCCCGAACGGCGCCGGCAAGTCGACGCTGTACAACCTGATCACGGCGAAGTACGCGCCGAGCTCCGGCCGCATCCGCCTGCGCGGTCAGGACGTCACCTCGCGCAAGCCCTACGAGATCAACCGCATGGGGCTCGCGCGCAGCTTCCAGGTCACCAACATCTTCCCGCGCATGAGCGTGTTCGAGAACGTGCGCTGCGGCACGCTGTGGTCGATGAACTACCGCTACTCGTTCTGGCACGACGTCGACCACCTCGAGGATGCGAATGCGCGCAGCCGGCAGATCCTCCAGGACATCGGGCTCGCGGCGCGCGCCGACGTCCCGGCCGGCGTGCTGTCGTACGCCGAGCAGCGCGCGCTCGAGATCGGCATCACGATCGCGGGCGGCGCCGAGGTGATCCTGCTGGACGAGCCGACCGCGGGCATGAATCGCGCGGAGACCAGCCAGACGGTCGAGCTCGTGCGCCGCATCACCGAGGGCAGGACGCTGGTCATGGTCGAGCACGACATGAGCGTCGTGTTCGGGCTCGCCGACCGCATCTCGGTGCTGGTCTACGGCGAGATCATCGCGAGCGGTCCGCCCGACGAGATCCGCGGCAACCCGGCGGTGCGCGAGGCCTACCTCGGCGAGGAGTCCGCCTGAGCATGCTCGAGGTCCGCGACCTGCACGCGTACTACGGCAAGAGCCACATCCTGCAGGGCGTGACGTTCGACGTGCGCCAGGGCGAGATCGTGAGCCTGCTCGGGCGCAACGGCGTCGGCCGCTCGACCACGTGCAAGGCGATCATGGGCGACGTTGCGCCATCGGGCTCGATCCGCTTCAAGGGCGAGGAGCTGGTCGGCCTGCGGCCGCACCAGATCGCGCGCAAGGGCCTGGGCTACGTGCCCGAGAATCGCGACATCTTCCCGACGCTGACGGTGCGCCAGAACCTGCTGCTCGGGCAGAAGCACGCGCGGCGTGAGGGCCGCTGGAAGACGAAGGACATGTTCGACATGTTCAGCAACCTGCGCGAGCGCGCGGACCTGCCGGGCGGCGTGCTCTCGGGCGGCGAGCAGCAGATGCTGACCATGTGCCGCACGCTGATGGGCGACCCGGACCTGATCATGATCGACGAGCCGACCGAGGGCCTCGCGCCGAAGCTCGTCGAGCAGGTCGCGCGCCTGCTGGAGACGATCGCCGGGCGCGGCGTGTCGATCCTGCTCGTGGAGCAGAAGCTCACGATCGCGCTGAAGATCTCGCACCGGCTGTTCGTGATGGGACACGGCCAGGTCGTGTTCGAAGGCACGCCCGACGCGCTGCGCGCGAACGAGCAGATCCGGCGCGACTGGCTCGAGGTCTAGGGAATCCGGTTTCTTGACGGATTCGGGACTATCGTCCGACAATCCGACACGAATCGCAATAGCGTCCCACGAGGCGCTGCTGGCAGTATCCACGAGGAGGAGGGCGCAATCGAACCGATTGCCGCAACGGTGTTGCTGCGCGTCGACGGCGTAGGCGTCCGCTTCGGCGGCATCGTCGCGCTCGACGGCGTGAGCTTCGACGTCGAGGCGGGGCGCATCGTCGGCCTGATCGGGCCGAACGGCGCGGGCAAGACCACGCTCTTCAACTGCCTGTCGCGCCTCTACGAGTGCGGCAGCGGCGACATCCTGTTCAACGGCACGTCGCTGCTCAAGGTCCCCAAGCACGGCATCGCGGCGCTCGGCATCGGCCGCACGTTCCAGAACCTCGCGCTGTTCCGCACGATGACCGTGCTCGAGAACGTGATGGTCGGCCACCACTGCCGGACGCGCGCGGGGTTCCTGTTCAACGCGCTGCGACTCCCGCTCGTGGCGCACGAGGAGCGCGCGACGATGGAGAAGGCGCGCTCGCTGATCCAATTCCTCGGCCTGGGGCCGGTCGCCGGCGTGCGCGTGGGCGACCTGCCCTTCGGCACCGCCAAGCGCGTCGAGCTCGCGCGCGCGCTCGCGAGCGACCCGAAGCTGCTGCTGCTCGACGAGCCCGCGAGCGGCCTGAACCACGAGGAGGTCGGCGAGCTCGGGGCGCTGATCCAGGAGATCCGCGACCGCCTCGGGCTCACGGTGCTGCTGGTCGAGCACCACATGAGCCTGGTGATGAGCATCTCCGACCGGGTGGTTGCGCTCAACTTCGGGCGCAAGATCGCCGAGGGCACGCCCGCCGAGGTGCGCGCGCATCCGGAAGTGATCCAGGCCTACCTCGGGGGCGGGCACTGACATGGCGGCGCTGCTCGAGGTCAAGGCCCTGCACGCTGCCTACGGCCCCACGCGCGTGCTGCACGGCATCGACTTCGCGCTTGAGGAAGGGCACATCACCACGCTGCTGGGCGCCAACGGCGCGGGCAAGACGACCACGCTGCGCGCGCTCTGCGGCATGGTGAAGACGACGGGAGCGGTCAGCTTCGCCGGCGAGCGCATCGACGGGAGGGCGACCGAGGACATCGTGCGGCGCGGCATCGCGCACGTGCCCGACGGCCGCGGCACGTTCGTCAATCTCACGACCGAGGAGAACCTGCGCCTCGGCGCCTACTCGCGCAAGGATCGCGCCGCGGTCGAGGGCGATCTCGAGCGCGTGTTCGGCCACTTCCCGCGGCTGAAGGAGCGCCGCCGGCAGCAGGCCGGCACGCTCTCGGGCGGCGAGCAGCAGATGCTGGCGGTATCGCGCGCGCTCATGCTGCGCCCGAGGCTCATGCTGCTCGACGAGCCCTCGTTCGGGCTCGCGCCGCTCATCGTCAAGGAGCTGTTCGAGATCCTGCGCGCGGTCAACGAAGAGGAGAATGTCAGCATGCTGGTCGTGGAGCAGAATGCGGCGATGGCGCTCGGGCTCGCCGACCACGCCTACGTCCTCGAGACCGGGCGCGTGGTGCTCTCCGGGACCGCCACCGAGATCGAGCGCGACGACGCCGTGCGGCGCTCGTACCTGGGCTACTGAGGGCGCCGCCATGCACGGCTTCGCCGAGGTTTTTCTCCACCAGGTGCTGGCGGGCCTTGCCACCGGCGGCATCTACGCCAGCCTCGCGCTCGCGCTGGTCATGATCTACCAGGCGACCCACCTCGTGAACTTCGCGCAGGGGGAAATGGCGATGTTCACCACCTACTTCGCCTGGAGCCTGATCAACGCCGGCCTGCCGTACTGGCCGACCTTCCTGCTCACCATCGGCTTCGCCTTCATCCTCGGCGTGCTCGTCGAGCGGATCGTCATCCGCCCGGTGGAGAACGCGCCCGTGCTCGCCGTGGTCACGGTGTTCATCGGGCTGCTCGTCATCTTCAACAGCGTGACCGGCTGGATCTTCAGCTACACCATCAAGACCTTCCCCAGCCCGTTTCCCGAGGAGCCGATCTTCGGCAACTACGTGTCGCCGCACGAGGTGGGCGCCATCGGCATCACGGTCGTCGTGCTGCTGCTGCTGTACATGTTCTTCCGCTTTACGCCGCTCGGGCTCGCCATGCGCGCGGCGGCGCAGAACCCCGACTCGGCACGGCTGGTGGGCATCCGCGTCGGCTGGATGCTCGCGCTCGGCTGGGGCCTTGCCGCCGCCATCGGCAGCGTCGCCGGCATGATGGTCGCACCCATCGTCTTCCTTGATCCGAACATGATGGGCGGCGTACTGCTCTATGCGTTCGCCGCGGCGTTGATCGGCGGCATCGATAATCCCGCGGGCGCGGTGTTCGGCGGCTTCCTGGTCGGCGTGCTGGAAAATCTTCTGGGCGCCTTCGTCATCGGCAACGAGCTCAAGCTCGCGCTCGCGCTCGTTCTGATCATCACCGTGCTCGTGATCCGGCCCTCGGGCTTCTTCGGCAAGGTCGTGGTGAGCCGCGTATGACCCGTCGCCAGCTCGTCGTGCTGGGCGTGGTGCTGATCGTCGCCTGTGCGCTGCCGTTCTTCGTCAGCAGCTATCGCTCGTTCCAGCTCACGCTCGCGCTCGTGTACGCGATCGCGCTGCTCGGGCTGAACATGCTGACCGGCTACAACGGCCAGATCTCGCTCGGCCACGGCGCGTTCTACGCCATCGGCGCCTATTGCGCGGCGATCCTGATGGACAAGTTCGGCGTGCCCTACTGGGCCACGTTGCCGGTGGCCGCGGCGGTGTGCCTGGGGGTCGGGTTCCTGTTCGGCCTGCCCGCCCTGCGCCTGGAAGGCGTGTACCTGGCCGTGGCGACCCTCGCCCTCGGCGTCTCGCTGCCGCCGCTGCTCAAGTACCAGCATCTGGAGCAGTGGACGGGCGGCGTGCAGGGTATCGTGATCGTCAAGCCCGACGCGCCTTTCGGGCTGCCGCTCAATCCCGACCAGTGGCTCTACTACTTCACGCTGGCCGTCACGGTCCTGATGTTCCTGTTGGCCTGGAACATCCTGCGCGGCCGCATGGGGCGCGCGATGATCGCGATCCGCGACCATCACGTCGCGACCGAGGCGATGGGCGTCAACACGGCCATGGTCAAGTCGCTCACGTTCGGCGTGTCGGCGATGTACACCGGCATCGCCGGCGCGCTCGGCGCCATCGCCGTGCAATTCGTGGCGCCCGACAGCTTCGGCCCGTTCCTGTCGATCATCTTCCTGGTCGGCGTGGTCATCGGCGGGCTCGCCTCGATCAGCGGGGCCATCTACGGGGCCCTGTTCATCCAGTTCGTGCCCAACATCTCAGACGAGATTTCGAAGGCCGCCCCGTGGGCGATCTTCGGGGTATTCCTGATCGGCTTCGTGTACCTGATGCCGATGGGGATAGCAGGCGCCGTGCGCATGGCCGTAGCGCGGCTGACGCGGAAGGCGCAGAATCCATGATGGTCTTCAATAGGAGGAGGCAGCCATGAAATTGCAACACGCCACGCTTGCAGCCCTGCTGGCCGCCGCGCTCGCGTCACCGGCGGCACTGGCGGCGAAATACGATACGGGCGCGAGCGACAAGGAAATCAAGATCGGCAACATCAACCCGTACAGCGGACCGGCGTCCGCCTACGGCACGATCGGCAAGACGATCGCGGCCTATTTCAAGATGGTCAACGATCACGGCGGCATCAACGGCCGCAAGATCGAATTCATCTCCTACGACGACGGCTACAGCCCGCCGAAGACGGTCGAGATGGCGCGCAAGCTCGTCGAGCAGGACCAGGTGCTGTTCATCTTCCAGTCGCTCGGCACGCCGCCGAACAGCGCGATCCACAAGTACATGAACGCGAAGAAGGTGCCGCAGCTGTTCGTGGCGACCGGCGCGACCAAGTGGAACGACCCGAAGGACTTTCCTTGGACCATGGGCTGGCAGCCGAACTACCAGACCGAGGCGCGGATCTACGCCGAGAACATCCTGAAGAACACGCCGAACGCGAAGATCGGGATCCTCTACCAGAACGACGACTACGGTAAGGACTACCTGAAGGGCTTCAAGGACGGGCTCGGCGCCAAGGCCTCGAGCATGATCGTGAAGGAGGTGTCCTACGAGACCAGCGATCCCACGGTCGACTCGCAGGTCGTGCAGCTGCAGGCCTCGGGCGCGGACACGTTCTTCAACATCACGACGCCCAAGTTCGCCGCGCAGGCGATCCGCAAGGCCTACGACACCGGCTGGAAGCCGACGCAGTACCTGAACAACGTCTCGGCTTCGATCGGCGCGGTGCTCAAGCCCGCGGGCTTCGAAAAATGCGTCGGCATCATTTCGACGGCGTACTACAAGGACGCGAGCGATCCGCAGTGGAAGAACGATCCCGCGGTCAAGGAGTGGGAGGCGTTCATGGCCAAGTACTACCCGGAGGGGAACCTCGCCGACGGGTCGAACCAGTACGGCTATGCGGTTGCCCAGACGATGGTCCAGGTGCTGAAGCAGGCCGGCGACAACCTCACCCGCGCCAACATCATGAAGCAGGCGGCGAGCCTGCATAACTACCGGCCCGAGATGCTGCTGCCAGGAATCCGCATCAACACCAGCGCGACGGACTTCGCGCCGATCGAGTCGGAGCAGCTGATCAAGTTCGACGGCAAGGAGTGGGTGCGCTTCGGGCCGATCATCGGCCACTAGCCGAAAGTCCGGAACCGATCGAAAGCGGGCGCGATGCGCCCGCTTTTTTTACGCCTGGCGGAAGAGCGCGGCGCCCCAGGCCGCGTCCCAGTCCCGCCCGGATACGTCGGTCTCGCGGCCGTCGGCTTCGAAGAAGCGGTTGGGGATCTGGAACATCGCGAGCATCAGGCCGCCCTGGGGCCCGGCCCAGGCCTCGTGCCGGCTGCCCGCGGGGCGCCAGACGTACTGGCCGGCCCTGCATTCGCCCTCGCCGCACACGAGGCTGCCCTCCAGCACGTAGGTCTGCTCGATCAGCACGTGCTCGTGATCGGGCAGCCTCGCGCCGGGCGCGAACTTCATGAGCGAGGTCACGACGCCGCTCTCGCGGTCGACCAGCAGCGTCTTCATCTGCACGCCCGGGAAGCGCGTCGCCTCCCAAGGCAGGCCCGCGACGTCGACGAAGCGGGAGGCCATCGGGGAAAGATTGCCGTGGTTGGGGGCCTTGGGGGTCACTCCGCTCATGGAGGCTAACCTATAATCCCTCGCGCCATGTCCGTCAATCCGGTCAAGCGAAAGCTGGCCGCCATCCTCGCCGCCGACGCGGTGGGCTACAGCCGCCTGATGGCGGCCGACGAGGAAGGGACGATGCGCGTGCTGCAGGCGCACCGCTCCGTCATCGACGGCATCATCCAGTTCCACGAAGGCCGGATCGTCAACACCGCGGGCGACAGCGTGCTCGCGGAATTCGCGAGCCCCACGCAGGCGGTGCGCTGCGCGGTCGAGATCCAGGACGCCCTGAAGACCCGCAACGACGCGCTGCCGGAGGCCCAGCGCCTGCATTTCCGCATCGGCGTGAACCTCGGCGACGTGATGGTGAAGGGCGACGACCTGCTCGGGGACGGCGTCAACGTCGCCGCGCGCCTGGAGGGCATCGCCGAGCCCGGCAACATCTACGTTTCCTCGAGCGTGTACGACCAGATCGCCGGCAAGCTCGACCTCGGCTTCGTCGACCTGGGCGAGCAGTCGCTGAAGAACATCGACCGGCCGATCCGCACCTACCGCGTCGAGCGCGACGGCCGGCGCACGAAGCCGCGGCCGGCGCGCAGAGCGGGCGCGGGCGCGGGCCAATGGATCGCGGTGGGGCTCGCGCTCGCGGCGGCCGCGGGTGGCGCGGCCTGGTTCCTCGCGCAGCAGGCCACGCAGCGCGACAAGGAGCAGGCGCAGGCTACGGCCCAGGCCGAGGCGGCGCGGGCAAGAGCGGACGCGGAGGTGGCGCGCGCTAAGGCGGAGGCCGACGAGGCGCGAAAGCGCGCGGAGACCGCTACAGCCACCGCCGACGCAGCCAGGCGCCAGCTCGACGAGCAGCGCGTCGCCGAGTCCCGCGCGCGCGCGCAAGCCGAGCTGGCGACGGCCCGCGCCGAGGCCGAGGCGACGCGGCGCAAGGCCGACGCGGAGCTCGCCTCGGCCGAGGCGGCGCGCAAGGCCGCCGAGGCGGCGGCGAAGCCGGCGCCCCGGCCCGCGGCCCCAGCACCCGCGCCGTCGGCCAGCGTCACCCGCTGGGCGGGCCACTTCATGTGCGGCCCGTTCGAGTCGTCGCCCGCGACCGCAATCCCGGCGGCGGCGAGCGCGCTCGGCGCGGCGTTCGACGTCACGGCGGGCGCAGCGGGACGCCCCGGATCGATCCACGTCTCCGGCACCCGCATGCCCGACGGCGCGCTGCGCCTGAGCGGAAGCGGCATCTCCAGCCGTCCGGAGGCGCTCGGCCGCAGTTACGCGGCCGAATTCACCGGCAAGTTCGTCAGCGGCCACTACGAGGGCCGCGGCACGCTGGGCACGCGCGACTGCGCGCTGGTGTTTCGCACCGAGGAGGAGTTCCAGGCGCGCATCGAGCGGCAGCGTCAGGGCGCCGACCTGCTTGGCACGATCGCCTGCGGCGCATACGGCAAGGCGGGTCCGGGCATGCAGGTCGCCAAGGTCGTCGTCTCGGGCTCGACCTACGAGCTGCGGCACGGCAAGAAGGGCGAGCCTGGCTCGCTGCGCATGCGCGGCGTGCGCGGCGCTGACGGGAAGATGTCGATGACGGGCTCGGGCCACTCGGGCCTGGAGGAGCACTGGGGACAGTCCTTCGTCGCGCGCTTCGACGGCAGCTTCGAGGACGAGCACTTCGAGGGGCGCGGCCGCCTCGGCGGGCGCGAATGCGCGCTCGTCATCGCGCGCCCCTAGCGGCGTGCAGGCGCTGAACCTGGCGCTCGTCGTCGTCGCAGGCACCGCCGCGCTCGCGTTCCGGCCCTGGGGGGTACTGCGCGCCCCCGAGCTGCGCGCGCCCTGGATCGCCTTCCTCGTCGTCCTGCCGCTGCTGTGGGCCGCACAGCTCGCGCTGCCGGCGAAACTGCCCGCGCTGCTCTCGGGCGCGTGCCTGCTGGTGCTGGTCGTCGGCTGGCCGCTCGCGGTGCTGACGTTGATCGCTGCGGCCGCTGTTGCGGCGGTTGCCGCGGGCGCCGGGGTCGACCGGTTCGCCGCGCTCGCCGCGTGGCAGGGCGCCGTGCCCGCGACCCTCGCGCTCGGTCTCGGCCTCGCGACGCGGCGCTGGCTACCGAAGCACGTGTTCGTCTACATCCTTGCGCGAGGGTTCTTCGGCACCGTGCTCGCGATCTCGATCGCCGCCACCTTGCGCGCGGCGCTCGCAGGTGGCGCGGCCCCGGGCACGCTCACCGCGGCGTGGCTGATCGCCTGGGGGGAGGGTTTCCTGACCGGCGCGCTGACGGCGATCTTCGTCGCCTTCCACCCGCAGTGGCTGCTCACCTACTCCGACGCGCGCTACCTCCCGGCGCCGCCCGGCGGGACGCGCTAGCCCGCGCGGTGCTCGCCCACGCGCACGATCTTCATCGTGTTGGTGCCGCCCGCCTTGCCGATCGGCTCGCCGATCGTGAGCACGATCAGGTCGCCGTTCTGGACCACGCCGTTCTCGACCAGGACCTTCTCGGCCTCCGCCAGCAGCTCCTCGCGGTCGTGGCCGACGTACTTCACCATCAGCGGATAGGTGTCGCGGAACAGCGCGCAGCGATAGCGCGTCGTGGTCTGCGAGGTGAGCGCGTAGATCGGCACGCCGCAGTTGAGCCGGCTCATCCACAGCGCGGTCGCGCCCGACTCGGTGAGCGCCGCGATCGCCTTCACCTTGAGGTGGAACGCGGTGAACAGCGCCGCCATCGCGATCGACTGGTCGACGCGCGTGAACACGCGGTTGAGGAAGTCCTGGTCGAGGCTGATCGACTGCGTCTGCTCGGCCTGCACGCAGATGCGGTCCATGGCGGCGATGGTCTCGACCGGGTAGCGGCCGCTCGCCGATTCCGCCGACAGCATCACCGCGTCGGTGCCGTCCAGCACCGCGTTGGCGACGTCGGAGACTTCCGCGCGCGTGGGCACCGGGCTCGAGATCATCGACTCCATCATCTGCGTGGCCGTGATCGTGAGCTTGTTGTGCTCGCGCGCGAGCCGGATCATGCGCTTTTGCAGCGCCGGCACCACCGCGTCGCCCACTTCGACCGCGAGGTCGCCACGCGCGACCATGATGCCGTCGCAGGCAGACATGATGCTGACCAGCGACTCCTGCTTCACGGCCTCGGCGCGCTCGATCTTCGCGATCAGCATCGCCTTGCCTCCCGCGGCGCGCAGCAGCTCGCGCGCCATGTACATGTCGGCGCCGGATTTGGGGAACGAGACCGCGAGGAAGTCCGCCTGCAGCTTCGCCGCGGTGCGGATGTCCTCCATGTCCTTGGCCGTCAGCGCCGCCGCCGTGAGGCCGCCGCCCTGGCGGTTGATGCCCTTGTTGTTGGAGAGCGTCCCGCCGTGGCGCACGATCGTCTGCACCTCGTTGCCGCGCACCGCGGTAACCTCGAGCTCGATCTTGCCGTCGTCGAGCAGCAGCACCACGCCCTCCTCGACGTCGCGCGGCAGCTCCTTGTAGTCCAGGCCGACGCGGGCCGCGTCGCCCAGCTCGCAATCGGCGTCCAGCGAAAAGCGCGCGCCCTTCTCCAGCGCGACCTTGCCGTCCTTGAACCTGCCGATGCGGATCTTCGGGCCCTGCAGGTCGCACATGATGGCCACGGTGCGACCGGTCTTGCGGCCGATCTCCTTCACCAGCTCGGCGCGCTTCAGGTGGTCCTCGGCGGTGCCGTGCGAGAAGTTGAGCCGCACCACGTCCACGCCCGCGCGCACCATGCGCTCGAGGACCGCGGGATCGCTCGACGCGGGCCCGAGCGTGGCGACGATCTTCGTCGAGCGCAGCATCAGGCCCTCTGCTCGAGCACCGCGACCGCGGGCAGCGTCCTGCCCTCGAGGAACTCGAGGAACGCGCCGCCGGCGGTGGAGATGTAGTCGACGCCCTCCGCCATCGCGAACTTGTTGATCGCGGCGACGGTGTCGCCGCCGCCGGCGATCGAGTACGCGTCCGAGACGCCGATCGCGCGCGCGATCGTCTCGGTGCCCCGCGCGAAGGCGTTGTTCTCGAACACGCCGACCGGCCCGTTCCAGACGATGGTGCCGGCGCCCTCGAGGCTGCCCGCGTAGGCGGCCGCGGACTTCGGCCCGATGTCGAGGATCATCTCGTCGGGCCCCACCGCTCGCGCCGACTTGGCCACGCCGGCGCGGTCATCCAGCCCCTTGCCGACGACCACGTCCTCGGGCAGCGGCACGTCGGTCAACTTCATGATGCGCCGCGCCTCCTCCACGAGATCGGCCTCGACCAGCGACTTGCCCACCGGCAGCCCCGTTGCGAGCAGGAACGTGTTGGCGATGCCGCCGCCGACGATCAGCTGGTCCACTTTCTTCGCCAGCTCGGCGAGCACCGTGAGCTTGGTCGAGACCTTGGACCCGCCGACGATCGCGACCAGCGGGCGCTCCGGCCGCGCCAGCGCGCGACCCAGCGCATCGAGCTCGGCCGCCATCAGGGGCCCGGCGCAGGCCACCGGCGCGAAGCGCGCAACGCCGTGCGTGGTCGCCTCGGCGCGGTGCGCGGTGCCGAACGCGTCGTTCACGTACACGTCGCACAGCGCGGCGATCTTCCTCGCCAGCGCTTCGTCGTCCTTCTTCTCGCCCTTGTTGACGCGGCAGTTCTCGAGCAGCACGACTTCGCCGGGCTCGACCTGCACGCCCTGCACCCAGTCGCGCCGCAGCGGGACGTCCCGGCCGAGCAGCTCGCCGAGGCGCTTCGCCACCGGCGCGAGCGAGTCCTCGGGCCTGAGCGCGCCCTCCTTCGGGCGCCCGAGGTGGGACGTGACCATCACCGCGGCGCCCTTCTCAAGCGCGAGGCGGATGCCGGGGACCGACGCCCGGATGCGCGTGTCGTCGGTGATGCGGCCCGCCTCGTCCTGCGGCACGTTGAGGTCCGCGCGAATGAACACGCGCTTGCCGCGCAGCTCCAGGTCCGCCATGCGCTTGAAGCGCATGGCGGCTATTTCGCGGCCATGAGCGCGACCGCCGCATCGAGCATGCGGTTGCTGAAGCCCCACTCGTTGTCGTACCAGCTCGACACCTTGACCAGCGTCCCGCCGGACACCTTGGTCAGCGTCGACTCGAAGATCGAGCTGGCGGGATTGTGGTTGAAGTCCGAAGAAACGAGCGGCTCGGTGTTGTACTCGAGGATCCCCTTCAGCGCGCCGGCGGAGGCCTTCTTCACCGCGGCGTTGATCTCGTCGGCGCTGGTCGCCTTCTTCGCCACGAAGGTGAGGTCGACGATCGAGACGTTGATCGTCGGCACGCGGATCGCATAGCCGTCGAGCTTGCCGTTCAGGTGCGGCAGAACCAGGCCCACGGCGGCTGCCGCGCCGGTCTTGGTCGGGATCATGTTGTGCGTGGCCGAGCGCGCGCGGCGCAGGTCCTTGTGGAACACGTCGGTCAGCACCTGGTCGTTCGTGTAGGCGTGGACCGTGATCATCAGCCCGTTCACCACGCCCACCGAGTCGTCGAGCGCCTTCACGAGCGGCGCCAGGCAGTTCGTGGTGCACGAGGCGTTGGAGATCACAGTGTCGGATGCCTTCAGGTCGCCGTGGTTCACGCCCATGACGATGGTCCGGTCGACGTCCTTGTCGCCGGGCGCGGAGATGATGACCTTCTTCGCGCCCGCGGCGAGGTGCGCCGCGCCGCCCTTCGCCTTGCCGGTGAAATGCCCCGTGCACTCCATGACCAGGTCGACCCCGAGCGCCTTCCACGGCAGCTTCGCCGGGTCGCGCTCGGCGAGCACCTTCAGCCGGTCGCCTTCGACCGCGATCGCGTCGCCCTCCACCGAGACTTTGTGCGGGAAGCGCCCGTGCGCGGT
>Ga0335085_10005152_pt1 | contig 21226 bp, 20 predicted proteins | sample Lox_Sample_45_FD_206712 | JGI IMG/M metagenome (GOLD analysis project Ga0335085, IMG submission 206712) | Soil microbial communities from Loxahatchee National Wildlife Refuge, Florida, United States - Lox_Sample_4.5 | ecosystem: Environmental > Terrestrial > Soil > Wetlands | place: USA...
ATGGCCGCGTTACTTTTGGCATCAGGTGAGCCCAAAAAGAGATTGGCACTGCCGAATTCGCGGATTCTAATACATCAGCCGTCTATGGGCGGCCTGTCGGGCCAAGCGACTGATATTGATATTCATGCGCGCGAGATTTTACGCATGCGTGAGATCACAAATCAGCTGCTCTCGAAGCACAGTGGCCAGAAACTCGACAAAGTGGAGAAAGATGTCGAGCGCGACTTCATTATGAACGCGCAACAGGCTAAGGAATACGGAATCATAGACGATATCATCTATAAGACTGCGAAGGCTGTATGATCGGCCTTCGCGGTGGGGCCGGGGCCAGGGACTAGGGTCAAAAAAGGAGCAAGGCATCCTGACTGATCCGGAAACCTGATCCCTCCTGAGCTGGTGGAAGCTGCCGGCGCGAAGATCGAAGGAGTCAAGCCGAGTGAAAAACAAGTCGGGAACCGAAGAGATATTGCGTTGTTCGTTCTGCCACAAGTCGCAGGACGCTGTAGCTAAACTGATCTCCTCGCCCAGCGATTATCCCCGCGCCTATATCTGTGACGAGTGCGTCGCCGTTTGCAACTCCATTCTGGAAGATGACCGGAGCGCGACCCCGCCGAGCAGCACCCCGAATCAACTGCCCAAGCCCCAGGAAGTAAAAGCATTCTTAGATGAATACGTAATCGGGCAGGAACAGACGAAGAAGAAGCTGGCGGTCGCGGTCTACAACCACTACAAGCGCATCTTTATGAACCGCCAGAAGACCGGCGACGGCATCGAACTCTCCAAATCCAACATCATGCTGATTGGGCCGACGGGAACTGGCAAGACTCTGCTAGCTCAGACTTTGGCCCGCATGCTCGATGTTCCTTTCGCGATTGTCGATGCGACCACATTGACCGAGGCTGGGTATGTCGGTGAAGACGTTGAGAACATCATCCTGAAGCTGCTGCAGGCTGCCGATGGCGATGTGAGCCGCACACAGACGGGCATCATTTACATCGACGAAGTCGACAAGATTGGGCGGAAGGATGAAAACCCGTCCATCACTCGCGATGTTTCGGGCGAGGGCGTGCAGCAGGCATTGTTGAAGATTCTGGAAGGCACAATTGCCAATGTGCCTCCACAGGGCGGGCGCAAGCATCCACACCAGGAATTCACCCCGGTCGACACCACGAACATTCTCTTCATCTGCGGCGGTGCGTTTGTCGGACTCGACAAGATTGTCTCGCGCAGAATCGGCAAGAAGTCGCTCGGGTTCCGCAGCGGCGAGGAAGCGGAGAAAGAAGACGCATTTACCTCCAAGAAGAAGACGCAGGAATTGCTGCAGGATGTTCAGCCGGAAGATCTGATCAAGTTCGGGCTCATTCCGGAATTCGTGGGGCGCCTGCCTGTCGTCGGGATGCTTGAAGATCTGGACGAATTCGCGCTGATCGAAATCCTGACACGTCCAAAGAACGCCATCGTGAAGCAATACCAGCGATTGTTCGAGTTCGAGAATGTTCGCCTGAAGTTCGCCGATGAGGCCCTTCGTGCGATTGCCCGCCAGGCCATGGCGCGCAAAGTCGGAGCGCGTGGCTTGAGGATGATCCTCGAAGAACTGATGCTTGACCTGATGTTTAACCTCCCGAGCCAGAAGAAGTTAAAGGAATTCGAAGTGACGCGCGAGATGGTCGAGAAGCGGTCGGCCTCGTTCGCTACCGTGATGGAAAAAGCGGGATAGCGATCCAATCCAGGAACCACGAAGGGCACGAAGGTACACAAAGGGAAAACCCTGTGTGCCTGCGCAATCTTTTGGAGTGAATTTTTTTGCGTCTTTTCAGGTACGGTTCCACTTAAATGCCATTCCCCATGACCCTACGCTCAAGGTAAAATTCAAGACAGATCTTTGTTAGGCTGTTTGGCCGAAATCCCAGGGAGACTCAGTGACGACATCCAAGGAAAAATACGAATCCAAAAAACTGCCCATGATGCCCATTCGGGACGTGGTCATTTTTCCGTTCATGATGACCCCGTTCGTTGTGGGCCGCGAGTCCAGCGTGCGCGCGCTGGAAGAAGCGCTGGCAGCGGATAAGAAGATTTTCCTGGCTACACAGCACGACGCCTCCATCGACGAACCCAAGGCGAACGAAATTTACCAGGTGGGCACGATCGTCAACATCGTGCAGAGCCTGAAGCTGCCTGACGGCAACATCAAAGTGCTGGTCGAAGGGATTGAGCGCGGCAAGATTCTGCAGGTCACCGATACCGAAGGCTACATGCAGGCCACGGTGCGCGTAGCCCGTTTTACTACCGAGACCAACCAGGCGATCGAAGCCAGCATGCAACGCGTCACGTCATTGTTCGAGCAGTATGTGAAGCTCTGCCAGGCTTTGAACTACGAGACGATGATCTCAGCCGTGCGCATGGAAGATCCAGCCAAGCTGACGGATGTGATTTCCGCCAACCTGCAGCTTTCGATCGAAGAGAAGCAGGAACTGCTGGAGATTTTCGATCCTGCGGAGCGTTTGACCCGCATCGCCGATGTGCTCGATATCGAAATTGAAAAGCTGAACGTTGACCGCACCATCCAGTCGCGGGTGAAGCGCCAGATGGAGAAGGCGCAGAAAGAGTATTACCTCAACGAGAAGATCAAGGCGATCCAGAAGGAACTGGGCCGCGGCGAGAAGAGCGAGTTCGACGACCTGAAGAAGAAAATTGAAGCCGCCGGCATGCCGAAGGAAGTGAAAGACAAGGCATTGCAGGAACTGAAGAAGCTCGAGGCAATGCCGCCCATGTCGGCAGAGTCCACGGTCTCCCGCAACTATCTCGACTGGCTTCTCGCAGTTCCATGGAAGAAGCGCTCCAAGGAAATCCGCAACATCGCCCGCGCCGAGAAAGTTCTCAACGAAGATCACTACGGGCTGGAGAAGATCAAGGAACGCATTCTTGAATTTCTCGCCGTTCGCCAGTTGGTGAAGAATCCCAAGGGATCAATTCTCTGTTTCGTCGGGCCTCCGGGCGTCGGCAAGACCTCGCTGGGGATGTCGATCGCAAAGGCTACCGGACGCAAATTCGTCCGCATGTCTTTGGGCGGCGTGCGTGATGAAGCTGAGATTCGCGGCCATCGCCGAACCTACATCGGCGCCTTGCCCGGGCAGATCATCCAGATGATGAAAAAGGCCGGTACCAAGAATCCGGTCTTCATGCTCGATGAAGTCGACAAGATGTCGATGGACTTCCGCGGCGATCCGTCAGCTGCGCTGCTCGAAGTGCTCGATCCCGAGCAGAATTTCATGTTCGTCGATCACTATCTCGACGTGGAATACGACCTGTCGCAGGTTTTCTTCGTGGCGACCGCCAACGTCATGCACACCATTCCTCCCGCTTTGCAGGACCGCATGGAAGTACTGCGGTTGCACGGCTACACCGAGCAAGAGAAGGTTGAGATCGCCAAGCAGTTCCTGGTGAAGAAGCAGATGCTCGCTGCCGGACTTTCGGAAAAGAACATCAAGTTCACCGATGATGCCATCACCGCGCTGATCCGGTCTTACACGCGCGAAGCTGGAGTGCGTAATCTCGAGCGCGAGATTGGCAACGTCTGCCGCAAGGTCGCCCGCAAGGTAGTGAAAGAAGGCGAGAACTTCTCCATCACGATCACCGGCGAGAACGTCAACGACTTCCTTGGCGTGATCAAGTTCCGGGATACACTGGCGCACGAAAAATCTGAAGTCGGCCTGGTCACCGGACTTGCCTGGACCGAAGTCGGCGGTTCGATCCTCAGCACGGAAGCTACGGTGGTCGATGGCAAGGGCAAGCTCACTCTGACGGGAAAGCTCGGCGACGTGATGCAGGAATCTGCGCAGGCCGCAATGTCGTATGTCCGCTCGCGCGCCATCCGCCTGGGCCTGACGCGAGACTTCTATCGCAATCTAGACCTTCATGTTCACGTGCCTGAGGGCGCGATTCCGAAGGATGGACCTTCTGCCGGCATAACGATTGCGACCGCCATTGCCAGCGCTCTGAGCAAGATTCCCGTGCGCCGCGACTTGGCGATGACCGGCGAAATCACGTTGCGTGGCAAGGTTCTGCCGATCGGCGGATTGAAAGAGAAATTGCTGGCAGCTCACCGCGCTGGGCTCTTCGAGGTGATTCTGCCGAAGGATAACGAGAAGGATCTCGCGGAAGTGCCGGAGAACCTGCGCGGGGCCATGAAGATGCACTTCGTGGATACGATGGACCAGGTGCTGGCTATTGCATTAGAGTCACCGCTGCCTAAGGTCGAGGAAGAGGTGACGACGCAGCCCATTTCGCCGCCTCTGACCGCAACTACCCCGGATACCCCGACCGCGCATCAGTAAGGTCGGGCTACCGGCGTCAAGCTTTACTGGGATCAGCGTTACGTACGGAGGCCCGCTCACGCGGGCCTTCTTCTTTGTGGCCCTTTCTGTGCGCGTACACATAATTTTGTGAATGGCTCGCATTTCGCGAATTGAATCCAGAGAGGAATACTCTCGTGGGTCAGGTTACTCAGTTGTAAGATCACATCTGCAGCAAATCGCTCCTTGGGGGGACTCTGATGTCACTGCTCAGAATCGCTGGGGCAATGTCTGCTTTGGTTATACTCAGCCTTGGTTCTTCGGTCGGTCAGTCGCAACAGCGTGAAAAAGTATCCGAGGGTCAGTACCAAAAATACCGTGACGGAAAACCGATCGCAGATACGAATCAGTCTTGGACTCTCTGGAGGATGCCGGATGGACACTACCAGTTGGAGGATCGATTTCATCTAGGTAACGCAGCTGCTGAGTTCTTGGCGGCAGTTGGATCGCAGCATGTAAGCCCACAACTTCGTCAGGAAATTGTAGGGAAAGTGACTCAGACCGGAGTTGATGTCAATCTGTCTGCGGACCTTAAGATCGAAACATTAACGGTGCGAGGAACTCGACTTGCGGACGGGAAAGCCATCCAGTTGGTGACACGTTTGATGAAGGCTCGGGAGATCAAGTGCAAGGGAGAAAGCGGTAGCGCAAAGCTCAACAATAGTGAGCCTTACGAATTCTTTTATTCATTTCCTTTTCCAATGTTGCCGATCGGAATGATCCAGCATGCCGCAACTCAAATAGGTGTGCCAACTCCGCTGAAGCTAACGGTTATGGACTTAGTTCCTTATGACCGGCCCAAAGTGAAACTCTTCCGCTGCCCTGGACTCGTGACGCTGCTCGGCGAGGAACAAGTTCAACTCGGGGAGCGTTCCTACACGACCAAAAAGTACACCTTGGAAGTCGATTCCAAAGAAGAAAAATTGAAACTTACCTTCTGGCTCAATAAGAGAATAGTCGTAGCCATGACCGAAGAGACACTCCAAAGAGAGCGTCTGCAATTAGTTGAATACAAGACGTTCTCTGACTTCTAAGCTCAGCTCAATCGTTCAACAGAAAACGGCACTTTCCTGACGGATTCCTTAAATTGCTGGCCAGTATCCGGCGGTAGTGGGGTTTACGCGCACGCTTCCCGAATCCGTTCACACATCCGCGAAATCGACCGCTCCACACACTCAGTGAGCCACTCTTGCAGCGCCGCACGCTGACCGTCGGGGATATGTCCAAAGCGGACTCCGCAAGCATCCGCGGTGGCCCATACCACCTTCCCAGCGAGGTCGAGCATGTTCTGCGTTCCGGGTAGCGCAAACCGAAGGTTCACGTCATCCCCGGCGCTCAGCGAAACTCCGGCAACAAAGTCGTGAGCACCGGTACGCAGCTTCGCGCCGCCCTCACTCAAGTTGACCACTGTCGCTTCGCCCATAGGCTGGGTACGCGTGCTGACAGAAGCCAGAATTACGACCGGTTCCCGATGATGTTTGCGCCGCCGTGCCACCGTCGCGCAGTACGTCGCGCGCAGGCAGCGCTCAATCTGTACGGCCGCCGCGGGCTTGTGAATCAGGAAGTGAACTCCGGCGGCGAACGCCTGCTTCATGTCGAGAAGATCGCGCACGATTGCCACCAGGACGCAGTCCTGATTCAGCTTCGAATAACGTACCGCACTGAGGAACTCGGCCAAATTGTCAATCTCGCGCCAGTCGACGACGATCGCGTCAAACTCGTTCGTCTGGATCATCGCCAGGGCGGCAGCGGATGTGTTCACCATCTTCGGCGTTACGTGTAACTGATGGAGAACACTACGTGTAATGCCCAGGAAAGCAACGTCGTTGCACAGTAGCAGAGTGTGCATTTCCAGCTTGGTTTTCCGAATGTTCTCCATGATGCTCTCCATTGAACCGTGCTACTGGTTTCATCGGCGGACATGTCCTTAAGTTGAATCCCACTCCGGTACGAGGGAGAATGGAGCGAGTTACTTCCGTTCGGCGCAAGGTATAAAGGTTTTGCGCCCCGCCAACACTCGGAGTTTTGTATGACGATCCCCATCAAAGGAGCGGCGGCGGTGGTCATCGCCGCCGCAATCGTGGCCGCGACCGCAATTTGGATGCCCGCCTACCGCTGGTTTCTTTTGATCAGAGTCGGCATCGGCGTAGGCGTGGCGGGTGGACTCTATTCCTGGCACAAACTGCGGCCTGTCAAAGAGGACGATGTCGAAAACAAACGGCCACTGGGACTAAGTTGACCGCGCTGGCAGAGTTTTACTCCCTGCTGCAAATGCTTCGTGTGTCAAATGCTTCGTGTTGACAAGCCGTCAGACCGCGAGTAGAGTTCGGCGCTAGCTAGGGCGGGTCTTTATCCCTTTCCCCGTCCGCTCCAGCAGTTTGTGTTCTGAGTCCCAGGCCCCTCTTTTTTCCCGCATTCGTTCACATTCACTGACTCTTCAGTCAGGTTGGAAAGGACGTTCTATGAAGCGGACCCACCTTGCAGTTCTCTCTTTACTGTTCCTGCTGACCTGTGCCGCAGTCGCATCCCCTTCGACACCCGCCGTGGGCGTCAATTGCAACAGTGGCCAGTCCCTGAATAGCGCCATTTCGAAGTTGGACAAGAACACTCCAGCCACGGTCAGCGTAGTCGGAACTTGCACCGAATACGTTCAGATAATCGGATTCAACAATCTAACCATTAAGGGCCAGAAAGGATCCAAGCTGGTCCAGCCGAACTCCAGCGCTGGAGACCTCTTCAATACACTCCTGCTCATTGAATCTTCGAAGAGTGTTACCGTCGACGGGTTAAACATTCAGGCTGACGCCACCACTGTGCCCGCAGTCGGCGTTGGGCACGGCAGCAGCGATATTCGTCTGCGCAACATGACGATCATCGGAGGAATATTCGGAATCATGGTGTTCGAGAACAGCCAGGTGTCCATTGCATACGTAACCGCGCAGGATCCCGGCTACGCTACCTTGGGCATCTACGACCTATCCGACGTTCATCTGGAACACAGCTCTTTCTCGAACTCAAGCGGCGACCTGTGGCACGTAGGTGTTGCCCTGGGGGCATCCCACGTCACTATGTATGCCACCACAATCACGAACATGCAGCAGGGCATTACGGGGGCGGGCGGCAGCATCGCGGACATCGTCTTCTACAACACCTACTACAACACGGGCGGTTCGACCGACGTCACGATCAATAATCCCGCTGGAACCAACTACAACGGAGTGGTCATCGACACAGGAGGCTCGCTCAACGTTTCAAGTGCCAAACTGGTGATTAACAAAGCGGGGCAGACCTGGGGCGGCACGACGGGAGGGGTGTTGATTTCGGACGGCGCGGCTCTCAATGCAGCGAGCGGATTCCTTGTCATCACCGGCAGCAATGGTCAGGGAGTTGTCGCAATGAACAACTCGCACGCCACGTTATTCGGAGCCACTGTGAGCAAAGGCGCCCATGGGGGGCTGGTCGCGGCCAACCTATCCAGTTTCGACGTCGGCTCCGGAAGCAATCTCTCCGCCGTGGGCGGGAACAGCGTGGATCTGTTTTGCGATGCCGGATCGACGATTACCGGCACTGCGAATCTGTCCGGCGTTCCTACGTCGCAATGCGCGAATCTTCTCTCCAGTGAAAGCGTGGCGTTACCGTGACAGATCTAAAACATTGATTTCAAAAGGAGGTCGGCTCAATGGCGGGCCTTGTTAACCGCTGCTCGACCGAAACGGCAAGCACATTGGGATATAAGTACCGACCTCTGATGTGAATCAACGGCCGCCTATCTTCATCGTCCTTGATGGAAGGGATCATCTCTGGAGCTTTCACAAGGATGCCTGCTGTGAGATAATCGCTCGCCGTTTTGGGGCTCCTTCCGAAAAAGTTCTGGGGAAATTCAAAATTCAAGGGTAGGCGGCCGTGGCCTGCGTTGAAACGATCTGCGCCACGCCGTCACTATCACGTCAGTGGCAAGAGGTAAGTGTCTTCCGAAGTTAAGGGGTAAGCATTTCCGAGATTCAGGGCCCGTTGTTCAATCAAAATCCAATTTACGGAGAGACCAATGAGAAGTCCTTTCAGAGTCTTGCTGGCAGGGACAGCCTTGCTTTCAGCGTTGGCAGTTTGGGGGCAGGAACCAGGGAGTACGCGAGGAGCGCCGGCGGTTATCCGCGACGAGGCGACGCCTCAAGCCGGCCAGACGTTCATGCCGGAGAGCAGCCGGGACCAGGGTCCCGGAAAAGTTCACACAACCTACATTCTTCGCAGCAACGACGGAAACAAGCCGATGGGACTGAAGGCTCCGATCGCTTTGTTCACCAACGCTCCCGCAAGCAATATTCAGGAACCTGAAACCCCGCAATCGCTGGGCTGCCTCTACGTCAAAAGTCCCAAAACCGACGGCTGCATTCCGAACTACAGTGCCGGTTCGGGCGGGCCAGTTGCAGCCGGCTATGGCGCAATCGCTCTGGTGGATGCGTTTGACAATCCCAATGCCGCGTCAGACCTTACGACATTTGATGGCTACTGGGGCCTCCCGGCGGCGACCTTCGTCAAGGTCTATGCCAATGGCAACGGTTCGTGTACCACTCCGCCGCCCGACCCGGGCTGGTCGCTCGAGTCGTCGATGGATATTGAGTATGCCCATGTGTTCGCTCCAAGTGCGGCGATCATTCTGGTGGAGGCATGCTCGAATTCCTGGACCGACATGCTGTACGCGGAACAGGTGGCGTTCAACTACATCGTGACGAACTATCCCGTCGGCGGACAAGTGTCCAACAGTTGGCTGGGAGGCGAGTTTTCGGGACAGATCGCGGACGATCCGCTATTTGCCGACTTCACCTACAACTGGGCGACCGGATACAGCACCCCGATCCTGGCATTCGCGTCCTCCGGCGACGGCGGGTTTGGGGTCGGCTATCCCAGCACCAGTCCGTGGGTGATTTCATCTGGCGGAACTACCATCAATCGGAACTCAGCCACCGGAAAGTACCGAAACGAGTATTGCTGGGGCGGGTCGGGCGGTGGCACCAGTTCGGTTGAGACCTATACGTCGGTGTGGAGTGGCGGCAACACCGGACCTTGGGCGGACTTCCAGTATCCGATCTTTGGTCAGGGGAGTCGCGCCACGCCGGACCTGTCGTTTGACGCGGATCCCGCCTCAGGCGCCTGGGTCTATAGCCAGTACGGCATGGGCGGTTGGGGAGTTGTGGGCGGCACGAGTTTGGCGGCGCCCTCGTTGGCGGGCATTGTGAACCGAGCCGGCAACAAGCTGGGATCCGTGTTCCTCACCGCGGCAACCGGCGGCAGCGACTGGTTCAGCACCTGGGAGAACAATCTGCTGTATTCTCAGCTCGCAACGGCCAAAACCTACGCGGCCAACTTCTTTGACGTCGTCAAAGGTTCCAACGGCGTCGCGGCCACAACTTCATGGGATTACTGCACCGGAGTTGGTACACCGCGCGGAATCCTGAACAAGTAATCTGCCAAGCTGAGGAGGCCGCTTCCGCGGCCTCCTTTCACAACCAATCGCCAGTTGCGCATCTTCAAGTTTTGCGGATTTGACAGGAGAATCATGCTGACACGGAATTTGTTCCGGGGGTTGTTTGTGGGGTGGATCGCGCTGTCCCAAGGTGGCCTGATGTTCGCGCAGCAGAACTGGAATTTTCCCGATTTCTCGGCTACTCAGGTCTTCGTGTCCAGAAAGGCGGAGATGGCGATGAAGGTGTTCCGTTCGGGGTCGACGGTTCGGGTCGAACGCAGCGCCGCAATCTCCACTCTGTATGTCACAGCCAGCAAGACGGTCTACAACCTGACAACCTATCCCGACAATAGTCATCAATGCGTCTCCATGAAGCCGGAGCAGGCCCGGATGTTGCCGAGCCCGCTGCAGTTGATCCAGGGGCGCATCGTGAGCCGGAAGTCTGCTGGCACTGAAGTCGTCGAGGGACATGCCGCGCATATTGAGGACGTGGAAGTCGAACAGCTCGATGGCAAAACCATCCATTCCAGGGTCTGGCTTAGCGACGATCAGCAGGGAATACCCGTTCAAATCGAGTCTTACGTTGGCAACTTCACATTGCGTGCAGTGTATCGCGACATCGTGGTGGCAGCGCCGGATGCCAGTCTCTTCCGTGTTCCCGATCGGTGTACACCATTCGAGAAGATGGGTCAGGTTGCGGAGTCACACGTGCTCAAGTAGCGGACCTCGGCTAGCGTCTTGCCAAGGTCCCAGTCCGCATTGCAAACTTGGGCATGAGGGTCCTCTCCCGGTTCATCGCGGCTGCCACCGATGTCTCCCACTTTCCCGTCCCGTCCGTGCCCGAGATCGCATTCCTGGGCCGCTCTAACGTGGGCAAGTCCAGCGTGATCAACTCTCTGGTTGCGGCCAAGCTGGCGCGAACCAGTTCCACTCCCGGACGCACGCGTAGTATCAACTTCTATGAGATTCGATGGCCGGGAAAGCCGCGTCCGGAGCTCATCTTCGCCGACCTGCCGGGCTACGGGTACGCCAAGATATCGCGCGATGTCTCGCAGGAATGGCCGAAGTTCATCGAGCCATATCTGAATGAGCGGGCGACTTTGGCGCTCTGTGTCGCGCTCGTCGATGTGAACGTTCCTCCACAGCACAGCGATCGTCAGTTGCTCGACTTTCTGAGTGCGACAGGCCGCTCGGTCCTGGTGGTCGCTACCAAGAGCGACCGTCTGTCGAACAATCAGCTCAACAATGTCCTGCGTAGTCTCGGTCAGCAGTATCCCTCGGCTCTCCTGTTGCCGTACTCGGCAAAAACAGGAGTGGGCCGGGACGAACTTTGGAAACAGATCCGGCACGTCGCGCAACACAACCTGGCGGAAGCGCCATCCACGCCTCAGTATTAGGCGACTCTAATTCAGGTCGCCTAATCTTTCCCTTCGATCCTTCCGATAAACGAAGCAAGGTCCTGCCTAAAGTTCGCGCGAAAGACGCAGGGACTGATTTCAACGCGGAGACTTCGTGCTCCGCATCGGATTTCGTATGGCGCAGGATATCAACGAGGGCACGGCCTACCTGATAGCGCTCAGAGCAGCTCAGGGAGGAGCAGCGGCTGCCGCCGCTCGTCAAGGCAACGAGGAAACCCGGACTTCCGATCCGGCTGCAGATAGCGATGGCTATCAGGGTGTCGAAAAGCGGCGCAGCCCGCGCTACAAGTGCGAAGGCAGCGCCGAAGTGCGTGAAGAGGGCTGCGACGTGCGCACATGGGTGGCCTTCACTGACATCAGCCTGAATGGATGCTATGTCGAGGCGCAAGCCACGTATCCAGCGGGAACCTTGCTGCACATGAAGATCGAGACCAACGGCGTGCGTGTAGAGACCAAGGGCCGCGTGCGCGTGACCTATCCCTATCTCGGCATGGGAATCGCGTTCGAAGACACATCTGAGGAGAACAGAGAGCAACTCAGAAAAATGCTCTCGACCCTGTCCCATCGCTGCGTGATCATGGGCCCAGGGATCGCGTCGACCCTGCCCTCGATTGGGCCACTGCCGGATGTGCCGCTCCTCTCGAATCCGGCGGCTGCAGTGAAGGCGCTTCTCGATTTTTTTGAACATCGCCAGATGTTGATGCGCGATGACTTCCTGCGCATTCTCAGGAAAACCCAATCCGGAGACGGACAGTGAGCGCAATCACGCTGGAAGTTGAGTGGCCGTGAATTTACTTCTCTCGCGCTGACTCCGTTGTTCCGCATTCGCTATGATGTTTCTGTATGGCCCTCTATCTCATCACTGGCATTGCCGGATTCATCGGTTCCTCGCTTGCCCGGGCTCTCCTTTCCCGCGGTGAGCAAGTGCGTGGCATAGACAACTTCGCTACCGGAAAACGCGAAAACATCTGTGAGATTGTCGATCGAATTGACTTCCGCCAGGGCGATATCACGGACCTGGAATTGATGCACAAGGCGTGCGCGGGAGTCGACTTCGTCCTGCATCAGGCCGCCATTCCTTCGGTGCCCAAGTCGGTGCTCGATCCGCTTGGCAGCAACCGCGCCAACATCGACGGAACGGTAAACGTGTTGGTCGCCGCGCGCGACACGAAGGTTAAACGCGTGATCTACGCCGCGTCGTCTTCTGCTTACGGAGACACGCCTACTCTCCCGAAACACGAGGCGATGACGCCCGATCCAATCTCTCCCTACGCCGTCGCCAAGCTGGCCAGCGAGCACTACATGATTTCGTTCTACCGTTGTTACGGGCTTGAGACCGTATGCCTGCGCTACTTCAACATCTTCGGGCCCCGCCAGGATCCCACGTCTCCCTACTCCGGAGTGCTTGCCAAGTTCATCACTCAGATGTTGCGGGGAGAGCAGCCGACGATTTTCGGCGATGGCGAGCAGAGCCGCGACTTCACCTACATCGACAATGCTGTTGAAGCGAACCTGCTGGCTTGTACGGCTCCATCTGAAAAGGCGGCGGGACAGATGTTCAACGTGGCCACGGGACGACGCGTCACACTCAACGAAACCTTCAACCTCCTGCAGGAACTCACCGCCTACCAGGGACCACCGATGTATGGACCGGAGCGCGGTGGCGACATCAAGCACTCCCTCGCTGACATCTCGAAAGCCGGGGCCGGCCTCGGCTACGAACCCGCTGTTGACTTTGAAGAAGGGCTCAGCAGAACAGTCGCCTGGTACCGCGGAAACTAGGTCGATGACGGGTCAGGCAGTGGAGTCCCAAAACTTCTGATTCCTGACACCGGAATCACGGGCACGGATATGGCGTACCCGGTGTCGCGGGAATTCCAGGAACAATCGTCGGCGACCCCGGAACACCATCTGGCCCCGACGCCCCGGGAATGACCGTGGGCGGTGTGCCGGGAGTTCCAGGCGTGTAGCATGTGCCGTGATCTGTCGTGGCTGGAGGAGGCTGAGGACGTGGCGCGACTGGCTGGATCGCGACCGCGTGTTCCTGCGATTGCTGCACGGCTATGGCTACCTCATCTTGGCGCAAGGTGACTGACTGCTGAAATGTCATCTCGACCGGGACTCCGGCATCGAGATAGAAATGGCGCGAACCAACCAGCAGGAAGATTGAGCCAACCATCCCCGCAACTGCCCCGATGCTTGCCCCAATGGCCGCATCTTTGCCCTTCGTGCCCATGACAGGTGTGCTCGTCGTCGTACACCCGAACTGCGGAGGGTTACATCCGGGCGGGAAGTTCGACGTGACCGTAGAGTCGGGACTTCCCACCGAGTGGCCGATCAGTGCTCCCAAACCAGCACCTGCTATAGGCGTAATGATCGCCCCGGTTGCACGCTTCGATCCCGGATCCTTGATGGCATATCCCTCATCCGTTTGGAGCACGATCGGTCCTGGGATCGGCGTCACGTAGCCGTCGGGAAAAGTCATCGACATGGATTGCAGTCGCAGTTCTCCACGGCCACCGTTGCGTTGGATCTTGTCCACGGTCCCCTGAACAAAAGTGCCAGGAGGGATGACAACTTGATTGTCGGAGTTCACCGGCGAAGAGACTTGGGCGTATATGTCGTCGCCGTGATGAATGTAGCGCGTCTGGACGGGGTGGGTCAGCACGAGCGCCATTCTTGTACCGGCGGGAATCGTCACAGTTGGGTTACGCGCCTCGGCTTGCAGTTGATCATTATTCTCTTGTGGTATTGGCTGCGTCTGGTCTTGCGCGAAAGCAGCGATCGCGACCAAAACGACTGCCGGTGTGAGGAGCTTCTTGACGATTGACGCGGGGGAAAGGGAAAGTGAGCGAAGGTACGTCATGGTGCACCTCCTCTCGAAAGCCAGAGTGGCGCTTTCGATGCATTGCGAGCCTGAAGTTGAAAACCCAATCTCCATCCATTCGACTCGCGAGATCGCGCGAAAGGTATCACTGGCAGCAGTAAAGGTTCGCAAAGAGTGCGTAGTGATTTGTAAAAGTCAGCGCCGGGAAAGGGCACAAAGTCGCACGTAGAAAGGTTTGGCGAGCTTTTGTTCGTGTCCCTTGTGGTTAATTGGCTGGTTCCGAAATCCAGCGCGAAATGGCGGTGACCAGTTTGCGAGGTGCGAAGCGGGTGGACTGTGCCACCAGCCAATTGTGCGTGCCGCTGATAGCCAGGGTCCGGCCCTCCATCACGGCGCGGTATCCATCAAGGGCGACTTTTTCAGCATTCATCGCGCCCAGCTGCCTGAACAGTCGTGATTTGTCATTCCCGGCGCGCGTGGCGAATCCGGTGTGGGTCGCTCCGGGGCAGAAACAAGTCACAGTCAGGCCAGTGTTGTGAACTTCGTTGGCGAGCGCTTCCGAGAATGAGATCACATACGCCTTTGTCGCATAGTAAACAGCCATGAGAGGGCCGGGCTGAAATCCAGCGGTGGAGGCGACATTCATGATGCGTCCGCTGCGGCGAGCAAGCATGGCAGGCAGAAAGAGACGGGTCAGTTCCGTCAAAGCGACAATGTTCAACTGAATCTGTCCGAAGATTTCTTCGTTCGACATCTGCGCGAATTCGCCGAAAGCCCCGAAGCCCGCGTTGTTGATAAGAATGTCGATGGTTGTCCCCTCAGTCTGGAGTTGGTCGAAGAGGAATTTTGGGGCGGGTGAGGCAGAGAGATCGAGTGAAACAGTCTTGACCGTGACGTTGTGAGGGCGAAGCTCGGCGGCGACTTGCGCGAGTTTGTCGCCGCTGCGGGCGACCAAAATCAGATTGTGACGGTCGCGGGCGAAGAGCTTGGCGAGTTCGTATCCAATGCCGCCGGAGGCGCCAGTGATCAGGACGTTGGACATGCCCGTATTGTAGCGCTGGCTTGTATAGCCATGCGCCTCGCTCCGGGTTGCACGCGATGAAGGCGGTGGCACCGTGACAAGAGCAGGCGCGCCCTCGATGCCGCGTTGTGACCAGGGGCGGACGGGGAGTCCGCCCTTGCACGAATCTGTGATTAAGCGTGGACCAGTTCTACTCCGTAGATGGAGTGCCAGCTGGTCGCAGCTTTCAGCTTGTCGTTGACGTTGTGAATGTTCTTCACGCCTTCGGTTTCAAGCCATTTGCGGAACGCCGCTGCGCCCTGCTTTGCATAAACCGGGATTCCTTCTTTCCAGGTTGCGCGTCCGCAGAGCACGCCGTTGAACTTCACCCCGGATTCTCCGGCGAGTTCGAGCGTCTCGCTGAATTCCGCGTTGCTCACGCCAGCCGAGAGATAAATAAACGGCTTGGTTGCAGCTGCGGCTGCTGAGTGGAAGAGGTCGATAGCTTCCTTCTTCGAGTAGGCTTTCTGTCCAGCAAATGACTTGCAGCCCTCCACGAACTTCATGTTCACCGGAACCTCGACCTTCAGGACGTCGACGCCGTAACGGTCTTTCGAGAATTCGCGCATGCTCTCGGTGACGATGCGGGGTTTCTTCTTCGCGTATTCGAGGCCCTTTTCGTCCGCGCCCTCTTCGTATCCGACAAACTCGAGAAAATACGGAATATCATTGGCGCGGCACTCATCGCCAATGCGCTCGACCCAGGCGTGCTTGGTCTCATTCACATGCTTCGGATCATCGGGAGTGTAGTAGAGCAGAATCTTGACGCAATCGGCGCCGGCTTCCTTCAGGCGGCGCGCCGACCACACATCCAGCAGATCGGGCAGGCGGCCGGGGCCAGTCTTGTCGTATCCCGTCTTTTCATAGGCGAGCAGCAGGCCGGCATTCTTGGCACGCTTCTTCGAGGCGGGAAGTCCCCACTCCGGATCAAGCAGGATCGCAGTGGCGTGCGGTGTCAGAACCTCGGTCACCAGCGACTTGAACTCTTCCATCATGGCGTCGGTGACTTCGCCGCCCTTTTCCTTGGCCAACGATTTCTGCAGCGAGCCGCGCTGATCCATGGCCGCAGCCGCGATGACGCCGCGTTCGTTCGAGACTTTCTTGAGTCCGGCAAGTTTGCCCGGGGTGAGCTTCATGAGACTCCTCCTCTATAGGGATAGGATGAATGCGTGGAAACTAGCTATTGTAAACTAATGCGCCCTGTGAGACGTGATAGGAATCACAAGGAGTGAGGCGAAATTTCCAGTTTAGGGAATTTGGCGCTTTGTTGCGGGAATTGCACCTTCCCAGTTCAAGTTCCAATGACACATCTTGCCCGTGATTGCCATCACTGCACGACATGGAGGTTGAAATTACGCTGTTTGCACCTAAGTCACCGGCCCAGGGGTGACACCCATGCTGCTCTCGCTCATGATCGTATGCGCGGTGGGAGCGATCCTCCTCTTCGCGATGGGTGCATTCAGCGACCTGCGCGACGTGTGGACCCATCCCGACCACCGGCCCGCCGAGGGCGACCCTCACTGGCACAAGCCCAAACCGCGGTAGCAATTCGAGCGGTTCTTTCAGGGGGTCCGATAATATAGTGCAAGGCCTGCGCACCCATCTGCCGCTTGCGATGCCGATGCACGACGAGTGATCTTCCATATTGAAAGAACCAGAGGGAACCATCCACCATGCCGATTGCCACCATCAATCCCGCCACGGGAGAAGTCATCAAAACCTTCCAGCCGCTGACGGAATCCGAAATCGAAAAGAAGTTGCAGCTTGCAGTGAAGGTTTTCCAGGCCGAGTGCAAGACGCCTTTTGCTGCCCGTGCCCAGCGCATGCGGAAAGCCGCTGAGATCATTGAACGCGACAAGGAAAAGTTCGGCCACGTCATGACGCTCGAAATGGGCAAGACTTACAGGTCGGCCGTGGCCGAGGCCGCCAAGTGCGCCACGGCATGCCGCTACTATGCTGAAAATGCCGAGCGCTTTCTGGCCGACGAAGTTGTCGAGACCGGGGCAAAAAAGAGTTTCATCCGATACCTCCCGATTGGCCCCATCCTCGCCGTGATGCCGTGGAACTTTCCTTTCTGGCAGGTCTTCCGTTTCGCAGTGCCGGCGCTGATGGCGGGCAATGTTGGCCTGCTCAAGCACGCATCCAACGTGCCGCAGTGCGCTCTCGCGATCGAAAGCATTTTCCTGGAAGCCGGATTTCCCGAGGGATGTTTTCAGTCGCTGCTGATCGGCGCGGCTCAAGTCGAGGGCCTCTTGAACGATCCTCGCGTGGTGGCCGCTACGCTCACCGGCAGCGAGCAGGCGGGGATTCAGGTGGGCATGGGCGCCGCCAAGCGTATCAAGAAGGTTGTACTTGAATTGGGCGGGAGCGATCCCTTCATCGTTATGCCCAGCGCGGATCTCGATGCCGCCGTTTCGACCGCAGTGCAGGCGCGCATCCAGAACAATGGCCAATCCTGCATCGCGGCCAAGCGTTTCATCGTGGCCGAACCGATTGCTGACGAGTTCGAGCGTAAATTCGTGGCAAAGATGGAAAGCCTGCCAGTCGGAGATCCCTTCGATGACAAGACCGAGTTAGGACCGCTTTCCACGCCCGATGGAGTGAAGGACCTGGATGCTGACGTCCAGAAGTCCATTCGCGCCGGCGCCAAGTTGCTCACCGGAGGACATCCGCTCAAGCGCCCTGGAAACTTCTACGCCCCGACTGTTCTCACGAATGTTCCGAAGAACTCTCCCGCGTATGGAGAAGAATTCTTCGGTCCGGTGGCGTCGATCTTCCGCGTGAAAGATATCGACGAAGCGATTCGGCTGGCGAATGATGTGCGCTTCGGCCTCGGCTCCAGTGTCTGGACAAACGATGAGAAAGAGCGCGAGCGCTTTATCAACGAGATCGAAGCGGGCATGGTCTTCGTCAACAAGATGGTCGCATCCGACCCGCGGATTCCGTTCGGGGGAGTGAAGGCATCAGGACACGGCAGGGAACTGGGTGTGGTCGGAATTCGGGAATTTGTGAACGCAAAGACGGTGTGGATCGCATGAGTGAGCTATGAGCCATGAGCGACGAGCAGTGAATAAGTTAGTTTGAGCTCATCTCTCAACGTGAACTGAATCGTCACTTCCTTCTGCAGCTGCCGGCGGCTCATTCAGCAAGTCTTTCCACGGGCACTCGTCGTCGTCGAAGCGATGCACCGCCACCTGCATCTTGTCGCCACCGCAGTCATAGCGAATCCAGACTACGCGAAACCGTGCCTTCTTCTTGCCGTAGAGAATTCCAACGACATCGCCGGAGCGAAGGTCGGTGTCGAGTCCTGTGAGGAGCGCGCCACTGAGGCTGATGTCGCGCGCGTGTGCTTCCTGCAGGAATCGCTCTCCCTGAGTGTCAACGCCCCAGACCATCAAGGGCAAGTCGACAATTGTGCGGGATTCGCGGCGGCGATCGAAACTGCGCAGGATGCCCATGCGTAATCCCAACGCTATCGCCGCGACTACCGGGCGTAAAGGTTACGCGACGCGGAGAAGAGCCCAAAAGGCCGGTGAGGAATTCCAGTTTGGGACGGTTCCCGAAATGGTCCCGCGTTAGCGCTTGATCGCGATGCCTGGTAACGCTGCCTGCTGCTGCGCGATCAGTTCCTGCACGCCTTTGCGGGCGAGGCCCAGCATCTTCGCGAGTTGCTGGTCGTCGAAGACCCGGTGCTCGGCTGTGGCCTGGACTTCGACCATCTTTCCGCTGGCGGTCATGACGAAGTTCATGTCGACGTCGGCGCGGGAGTCTTCTTCGTAGCAAAGATCGAGCAGGATCTCGCCGTCGACGATGCCAACGCTTACAGCCGCGACGAGATCTCGCAGAGGGACCGCGGGCAACGTGCCGGCCTCCACCAGTTTGCCGAGAGCGAGCCCGAGCGCGACGAGTGCGCCGGTGATCGAGGCGGTGCGCGTGCCTCCGTCGGCCTGGATCACGTCGCAGTCAATCCAGATCGTGCGCTCGCCGAGTTTGCTCAGATCGGTGACGGCGCGCAGCGAGCGTCCGATGAGGCGCTGAATCTCGTGCGTGCGTCCGCTCTGCCGGCCTTTGGAGACTTCGCGCGGCGTGCGCGTCAGCGTGGAGCGCGGCAGCATTGCGTATTCGCTGGAGACCCATCCTTTGCCAGTGTTGCGCATGAAGGACGGCACAGCTTCTTCGATGGATGCGGTGCAGATCACGCGGGTGTTGCCGACCTCGATCAACGCCGATCCTTCGGCGGTGGTGATGAACTCGGGGGTGATCTTGACGGGGCGGAGTTGGTCGGTGGAACGGTTATCGGAGCGGTAGAACATGACGGGCGATTGTACGACAGTCGCGAGTGCTGAGTCCCGCGTCCCGAGTGCTAGGCACTTTGCGTTGTAGAGTGCCGGTACCCCTCCCCCTGTCGATCCTGTGGAATCATGGGTTTACGGCGAATTCCGAAATAAAATCTTTGGAATCAAGATTTTGCGGACAAAATCTTGAAAATGCACGGCTTACGTCGTCGGGTTCGTGCACCTTTTTTTTGGGCGCTCTGCGCAAAATATTAAAAACATTGGAGTTGCTCGATTTAGCGACTGCCTGGGCTCGCAAAATCTTGAGCCGATTGGACTTATACGTAAAATCTTGTTTTAAAATAACTTAGCCATTCCGGAGGGCCCTGAGTCCTGAGTCGCGAGTCCCCTAAGCCCCGACCTTGGCGCGAATGCCGCGCTTCTGCCTCTCGGCGATGCCATGATCGGAGGTCGAGGCTTTGGAAGGCAAGGGCAGATATCACAGTGGTGGGGTGTGAAAAAGTCTTGGGGGCCCCTCAGGCATGTTAGTAACAGCGCTACCCTTTAGGATATTTCTGTATGGTTTGGGGAAACCTGGGGGGAAACCTGGGGGACAGACGGTGCACCCCACCCGTCTGTCCCCGTATTTCTTATGAAAGGAAGATGATGAAAATATTAGCTAATGCAATACTCGTTCCGCTAGTTCTTCTTATGTTCGCCCCAGCACACCCTTCGCCGTCAGAGCCGATCCCGTCCGTTCTGATTGGTAAATGGTATGTCGGAACGCCGTATCGCACTCCAGGGCCTGTGGGAATTAACGCAAGGCAAGAGAAATTCATACGGAAGCTCCACATTTCGTACTCTGCAGGACATCTTCGCGTATGCGGGAAGGATATTCCGATCCAGCGGGTTCAAATTAAGCATTTAACGAGCGATGACCTTCTTCAAACTTACGGTTTCTTGCCTCATGTCATTGGCATGGACGCAGCACCAATTATCGACCTGATTATCAATCCGTCAGACGGAATGAATGCATGCGGCGAGTATCAAGATCCAGGTGTACATGTATTGATTGGCCAAGGAGGGCATGTAGTCATGGAGGTAGCAAATGACTATTTTCCATTGAAAAAGCAGTAGGGCGGGTGGCGGAGCCTTTGCGACGGCGACGCGACTACTACAGTGGTGCCCCGTTCTTCGCGCAGTTTGCGAAGGGCGGGTACTATGCTGTCAACGAGCGTAGGCTTTTCGCATCATCCATCAGGCGACGTGGTCGCGGAAGGAAATCTTTCTTAAGGGGCACTCCGGAGTCCACGAACAAGACTAGGAAGAGATTCAAAGGTTGGGTCGAGCCATCAGACCTTCTCATGGCATTGGCAGCATCCGTACCCGCCCTTGCACAAATCGCAAGGACGGGCAGCAACAGTTTCTAAATTGGATGGAAAAGCCGGGACAGACGAAAGTTGCCCAGTTATTCTGTGCCCGCCTACACGCGGCTATTTTTCTTGCATCAAGGGAGTGAAGAGATTCCGAACGAAGAGTCCTTCGGATTCAATTAAGCGCGGACAGGAATGTGGCGGGAATTCTAGTAGGACTGGGTCAAGTGAATCACGCTTGCCTCGGGGGCTAAAGCCCCTCGTGGTTTATGGTTTTGACGGCACGGCTGAAGCCGTGCCCTTTCAAAACACCCCCTAAGGCTTTGCCCTTCCACAACGCCGCGACAGCCGTGCCCTTTCAAAATGCCGACGCTATCGAGAGTAGCCGAGCCTTTTCCGCTCCACGCGTCTGTGGTGCCCATCCTTTCGCAAACGGTGCGAAAAGGATGGGGCAACCGCTG
>Ga0335085_10005153_pt1 | contig 21221 bp, 15 predicted proteins | sample Lox_Sample_45_FD_206712 | JGI IMG/M metagenome (GOLD analysis project Ga0335085, IMG submission 206712) | Soil microbial communities from Loxahatchee National Wildlife Refuge, Florida, United States - Lox_Sample_4.5 | ecosystem: Environmental > Terrestrial > Soil > Wetlands | place: USA...
CCACCCTGACCTTCTCCGCGAGGTGCATCGTCCGTGCGCCCGACGGCTCCTCGCGGGAAGCCACCACTTTGCCGTTGAAGATTACCTCCAGGCGATGGATCGGCACAAAGCACTGGGCGTCGGCGACCACCTCAATAGTGCCGCCCCCGGTGCCCAGCGAGATTTCGCCTCCGGGTGCATGGCCATCGGCATGAAACATCAACAAGGGGCCGGAGGTAGCAAAGGTGTTCCCTGCCCGCACCGCCTTGGAGAAGTTGGGATAATTGAACTCCTCCTGCCCGAGGTAAGCGTAAACGCGATTGGTCCCCGCGGGCATGTAAGCGCCCATCTTATCCGTTCCCGCCACCGCAGGAAGTCGATAACCACAATTTAGATAATGATACCAATCCCGGTAACGCAAACCATCAAACTCCTGGACGGTGGTGAGATGGACCTTGGGGTCGTCCTGCGGCCAGATCTCCAGCGCATCAATTTTGCCGAGCACGATGTCTGCGGCGATTTCGCCGGTGGGATAAGGGAAGTGAACTGCCACAGTGAGGCCCTGGCGCTGGTGGCACACATCGGCCCATTCCGCCAGGCTGCTCAGCACGGGTTCTCCCAAATACGCCTCGCTGGGCCCGTCTGCAGACATGGGAAATACCGGCTTGCCTTGTACGCCCTCGAGGCCGATGTGGCCAAGGATGTGCTGCCGGTTCTCGCTCCCCACCCAAACCATCGATTCGCGGTCGGCAGAGAGCAAGGGCCCCTGGGAAAGATCACCCACATTGGTAAACAGGTCTCCCCACTGCGCCGCCAGCAAGTTGATGAGGTTCAGCCCCTCGGCCTGCGCTTCCAGCACCGTCGTCGAAGGCGAGAGGAAATGCGTGTGCGTATCGGCAGTCACCCAGCCCTTGGTCCGTAAGTTGGTGAAGCGGGGAATTTCCAGCGTCAGCTCGCGCTGTCCCGGCGCGATTTCAATCTTTCGGCGCACGGCCTGGTGTTCGAACCCCTTGGTCATCTCCAGGTAGACTTCTCCCGGGGGAAGTTGCACTTGAAATGTGCCATCCACGTAGGCAAAGGGAGTGTCCATCAGCTTGACGTCCGCGCCATAGTCTTCAAACCAGGCATCATTGACTTCCGAACGGTGCCCATAGGGAGGAATATAGCGGCCCTCCTTTGACCGCAAGGCCACGCGAACGGGGGTGGGCCGGTTGGTCTCCGCATCGAGCACGCGGAAATGGACCCATTGGCGGCCGTGATCGAGAATCACGATGCGCCCGCCGCCTTCACTCGCCTCCAACTCACTGCCGGCCACCACCTTCGAAAGCTCGAAGGCATACTGCCTGCCGGTCTTGGAATCACTGAGGGTCAGGGTGGCACCCGCGCTGGCGATGACTTCCACATAGAGGTGCGGGGAGTTCGGGCTATAGACCGAGCTTTCACCCAGTCCGGGGGCGGGTGCGGCAAGCCATGCCCCTGGCTCGAAATCGGGGAGAACGAACTTGCGCCCTACCGTCCCAAGGTCCACCCTGACGAGCCAGCGGGTCTGATCATCGCCAGCGGGCTCGGGCAGGCTAATCCTGTACAAGGCGCGAGGCTCGCATCGCAGTGGGTGTTCGGCGCGGTGGTAGAGAGTCAACCCGCAGACCACCCAGGCGTCCTCACCGCTGGCCTCCACCCGCACAGCGCGAATGCTGCGGTCCGGTTGGGGATTCTCAAGCGCGCAAACCCAGACCATTCCTACGTCATGGCCCCCTGACATGTTCTGGGTGACGGAAGTCTGCAGCCTTCCCCAATCCGATCCCTCGCGCAAGGGCTCGGTGAGCTTCGCAGCTCGATCTTTGCCGGGCGGCAGGGCTGCAAAGCTGAGATGGCCCCAAGGGTTCGAAACCGCATTTGTTTCATAGCGGCGGCGGATGGGCAGCACATGCGTCCCGCCGTCATCATAGACCAGCGTCACGTCACCCAGATGCTGCCCCACTTTCTGGAATACGTCCTCGGTGGGCCCCGGCGACTCGTTCTCGTCAAAGTCACAGAAGGAAGTGAGGCAAAGGAAATGCGCTTTCTGGCCTATTGGGATCTCGACGCGCGGAGCGCCCGCCTGCGCGGACTTGGTGGTGAGGACAATCCAACCCTTGCTCTGTAAATCCTCGGGCCCCAGCGTAAAAGGAATCCCCTGCAAATCGCGCTTCCCGGCGGGGACCCGGATCAGGGAGTCCCGCGCGGATTCTCCGCCAATCAGCGCGGCCTTTTCACGCGTGCCGAATTCCTGCGAGGAGGAGTTGAAATGCGCGCTCAAGTCGATGGGCGTGAACTTGCCACGGCTGGCCTCGGCGTCAGGTTGAGGAACAACCCCCGGCGCGCCGCCGGCTTCCCCTTCCATCAAACGAAGCGTGGGAGCAGTTGCGCCAACCGTCATCAGAAATTCCCGGCGCGAAACTCCCGGCACGGAGGCGTCTGATTTGCTGGGCCGCATAGGATTGAACCTCCTCTTTTTGGGTGTTGCAAATCTACGAACGGCTAGTATCAGGTTTCATAAGTTCCTTAACTAAATATCTGGAGTGAGCGACATCCTATCATTCGTGTCCATGCCAAGCAACCTGTGTTGATTTCACTAACTCCCTTTGTTTTCATTAACATATTCTGAGGAAAATTATAAGTGGCGTGTTTTCATCAACATCCTTTCAGATCTGCGGTGTTGAGAAATTCTACTATTTGTTTTCATGCACTTCCTTAGACTTACCTACATATTTGGGGACCCCCTTTTTCTTTACCGTTCCTCTTCCAAGCGTATTTGTTTTCAAGAACATCACGTTTTGGAGTGCCGGCACAAATTGCTCTAACCGCCTTTGTTTTCTATAACATTGTTTCAGACACCGCAAGCCGCAAAGTCCGGCCCTTCCCACCCGTGCACAGGGCGCCCACCCCGCCGCCAATAGCTAGCCTATCACATCTTGCGCGCGATGTCAATCGTAAATAATGCTGGGTAGTGCCTCCGTTTGAAGTAGATGGCATTACGCCGCCCTATGGCGAGGTAAACTCGCCGCTACAGATTCAAACGGAGAGACCACCGCTTGCCCCAGTTCGAGCCCTCCGTCGAATTCGGCGCCGTGCTCGGCAAGCCAGGGGTCTCCGGAAACATCGAGTGCGCCGTGTGCCGGACACATGGCCTTGCGTCTATAATCGCTTAATGGATCACTACACCCTCGCCGCCATAAGCATCACGGGTACCTGCCTTGATGTGCTCGGAAGCCTTTATCTTGCCTATGATTTGTTGGGCGGTCAACACGGCCCCTTGAGATTACTGACGCGAGCCGTGACCTACTCGATCGTTTTCGGGATTGGCTATGGCCTCGGACTTGGCTGGTTCTTCGGGCTCGCAGCGGGAATCGCCACCGGCATCACCGTAGCGATTGAATTGAATCGAGCGGCAATGGGTTTCGATCACTACTCGCTGGTATGGGAAGGATTTTTCAGTTCCGTCCGCGGGTTGGGATTTGGTATCGGCCTGTACCGGCTGATGGGCATGGAATTCGCGCTGGCTTTCGCCCTGCTGATCACCCTCGGACAGGTGTACGCATACTGGCGTGGGATGCGCCCCGCTTTAGATTACGCGTCGTCGCGCCGCCCGCGCCTGACGCGCCGCCAGTTTTCGGGAACCCTGGTCAGGACCGTTGGCTATACCGTGACAGCGCTCATATGTAGCGCCATGGTCCACCATTTCGGAAGTGCGTGGCCGTTTGCAGTCCACGTCGGCCTGGTGGCCGGCTTGGTTACCGGAGTGGGAATCACCGTCAACCCGTTCATTGAGTACTATGCGGACAACCTGCCGGAGCGCTGGCTGGGGACTTGCGGCGTGGGGCTCATCCTTTGCGGCTTTGCCTTGCAATCAATTCAGTATTGGCTGACGTTGCTTGATGTGCCCGTGCGGTAGGGAAGGAACCACTTGCCAAGCAGGAATACAGCCGACGGTCTCACCAACAGACTGTGAAATAGCGCTAGCCCCGCCATCGCGTTGGCAGGGCTTTAATCGGTATGGAACACTTCCCGCATATTCGCCCACCACTCACCTTCCTGGCGCGTGGGAATGGGCTGCTGCATCGGCCCCATAATCGCCCACCACTCTTGCGTCACGGGATCGGCAGCCATCCTCGCCATATCGGCGGCGAAGTCTTCCCCCACAAATTCGAAGTAAGCGAACAGCATGTTGTCCTTGAAGAAAATCGTGTAATTGCGGATATGGCAATCGCGGATGGTCTGCAACACCTGGGGCCAGACCTGCGCGTGGTGTTCGACGTACTTGTCGTAAGCTTCCGGTCTCAGGCCGATCAGTTGGCCGTAGCGCTTCACTTTTTGCGGTTCCATGGGAATTAGTCCTTGCTTCAGGATGGTGGTCGGGTTGCTGCCTGAGACGCGCCGGGGGCGGAACTTCGAGCTGACGACGCCAGCGCCTGCTCCGTCACCCAGTCGGTCCAAAGTGCACTTTCGCCCGTGCTCAGCAGCGGCGCGCCATCGAGCACAGCGGCCACAAAATTCTCAATGCAGGGGAAATGCAAATTGGCAGGCGCCGGAACCTGTTCACGCCCACCCGGGTAAGTTAACGGCGAGCCGGTAAGAGGCGTGAGATCCATTTCCCCGTCCGTGCCGACCACGCGAAATTCGTCGCGCGCCACGTGGGAATTCCAGCGCACATCGACGATGCCCCGCACTTTGCAGGCGTATTCAATCAGCACGGTCGCGCAATCTTCGACGGCCATGGCGTGGACCGCATTGGAGAGCTGTCCGGCCACGCGCTGCGGCTCGCCAAAGAAATAATTGAGCAAATCGATGCGGTGGGAAGCGATATCAAAAAGCGGGCCGCCCCCGGCGAGCGCCGGATCAAACTGCCAGGTGCGCTGGGCTTCCGCGGGCGTCCGCCACTCATAGCACGTGATGTAGGCGAGCAGAGGCTGGCCAATCGCCCCTTGGCGAATCAACTCCTTCGCCCGCGCCACCTTGGGGTAGTTGCGGCGATAGTACGCGACGCCCAGGGTCTTGCCCGCGGCGCGTGCCGCTTCAGCCATGGAGCACGCCTCAGGGTAATTCATGGCCACGGGTTTTTCGCAAAGCACCTGCTTCCCAGCCCGGAGCGCAGCCACGGTCTGTGGCGCATGTAAGAATACCGGCGACCCCACGTACACCGCATCTGCGCCGCCATTCGCCAGCGCCGCGCTGAGATCCGTGAACGCGGGCACTTCATAAGGCACGGCCTTGGCAGGGTCACGGGTAACAATCCCCACCAACTCGCTGCGTTTCTCAGCGAGGATGGCGGGAATTACCCGCTTGGTCGTGATATCGCCAATGCCGATGACCAGCCATTTCAACGTGTCCATAATCACCAGAGCTTCACGGCTTCCGTGCGCACGGAAGCTTGAGTTGACACCGTCCAGTCATCCGAGCGGAACGGCGGCGCAGGCAATCCCGCTTTGTTGTAGAGGTTGCACTTGGGATCGTTTGCCCAGGCGTACCGGGCCGCAACGGGTTCTGCGACCCGTGAACTCGTAAGCACCACCTCTTCGCCCTCAACCTTCGCATCCGCGGGGAAAAACTGCCGGTCCTGACCGGCAATCTCAAAACCCAAAAGATTCTGGCCGCGCACGACCAATCCACCGGCAAGGTGTGAGAATTGGAGGCGCAGCATGCCTTTATCCGCTTTCAGCGATTTGTAAGTAGGCCCCATGTATTCAACCTTTCGGCCATAAGCTATGCTCTCCGCCGCCAGAGCCAGGCGCCGCCCCACATCCTGCTTGTTCTTGGGATGAATATCGTAAGACTCGCCGATATCAATGGCCACCGCCATGCCGGTTTTGGGGAGCGCCAAAGTCTTCTCCTGCGATTCCCGTAGGGTGGCCCAGGCGTCGGGTTTGCTCTTCGTGCCCGGCGCGTAACTGGCGAGTTGAACGAAGAGAAACGGAAAGTCCCCCTCGCCCCACGACGTGCGCCATTGCTGGATCATCGTGGAAAAAACCTTGCGGTATTGGTAGCCAAATTCGGCGTTCGATTCACCCTGATACCAGATTGTGCCGGCGATGGCAAAAGGCGTAAGCGGGGCGATCATCCCGTTCCATAGCCCGGAATCGCGCCAGGAATGGCTGCGCGGATCTTTCGGCACAACCGGGAACGCCACTGCAGGCTTTCCACTGGCCTCCGTCTCTTCCGCCGACTTTTCCCATTCCGCCAGACTCTGTTCGAACTGTTCAAGTACGTGCGGGAATTCAGCAATTCGTTGGCGCCAGGAATCCGCCACAACCTTCAATTCCGGGTCGGCCTCCAAGGCCTCGTCACTTGTCCAAGCCTCGGCCTCAGTCCCTCCCCATGACGAATCAATCAGCCCGATGGGATACTTCGTCGCGCGGTACAAATCGCGGCCGAAGAAGTAACCCACGGCGGAGAAATTCCCGGCGGTTTCGGGATTGGCCACAACCCATTGGCCCTCCACGTCGGATTGGGGTTTGCCGGCCACAGCCTTTTTAACGATAAAGAGCCGAATCTGGGGATAATTCGCGGCCGCCACTTCCTGCTCCTCATTCTTCGCGCCGCCGAAGACGCCGTGATTCCAGAGGGCAAACTCCATGTTGGATTGCCCCGAACACACCCACACTTCGCCCACCAGGACGTTGTGGACGGTGATCGTATTCTTCCCAGCCGCCGTCACGTCCATCGGGCCGCCCCTTTTGAGCGGGCCGAACTGGACTTTCCACTGCCCGGTCGAATCTGCGGTGGCAGTCTGCTTCTGCTCACCCAGGGTGACGGTGACCTGCTCGTCCGCGTCAGCCCATCCCCACACTGTAACCTGGCGACCCGCTTGCAATACCATGTTGTCGCTAATGATTGCCGGCAACCTGACATCAGCCGCCGCCACTCCGGTGCCCAGGATGAAGGCGAGGATGACGAGTTGTACCCGCTGCGCGCATAGGTTCCGAACATGATTCTGTCTCTGTGCGCTTCGCATATCTCTTTGCCGTCCGTTTCGCATGGAGGTCCCTTTCAGATTGATCCTGTAAATTGCCCCTAGAAATTGCGGGGCAGATACTATCACCGCACTCTTTTCAAAACCAGAAAATCTCGCAGGCGGCGTCCGGCTTCAGTCTATTGCAATAAGTCCCGTGCACGGGCTGAAAGAGTTTCAAAGTCCAATCAGAAGGCCTTTTCGTATAGGGACAACATGTCCGATTCGGCGCACGGCCGGGGGTTCAATTGGTGGCAAGCGTCTTCCATCGCCTTTTTGGCCAACACTGGAATCAGGCCGCGCTTCACCCCCAGAGCCCCGAGCGTCGTGGGGATTTCAACTTCCTCCAGCAACTTGTGCAAACGGGCAATAAGTGCCGCAGCGGCTTCTGCGACCGGCTCATGGGAATTCGCGATCTCCATGGTCACCGCGAGGTCCCGCAAGCGCCCTTCGGAAGTGGCGCGATTGAACTCCAGGACGTGGGGCAACAGGATGCCATTCGTAGTGCCATGATGCAGATGGGCAACGCTCGAAAGCGGATGAGCGAGGGAATGGACAGCGCCCAAACCCTTTTGGAACGCCACCGCGCCCATCATGGCGGCCATCAGCATGTTGCTGCGAGCTTCCAGGTCGTTGCCGTTTCGAACTGCCCGCGGAAGGCTTTGGAGGGCCAGCTTGGCGCCTTGCAGAGCGATCGCGTCGCACAGGGGATGGTACCCGAGTGCCAGGTAGGCCTCCACGTTGTGCGTTAGGGCGTCCAGTCCCGTGCCCGCGGTGATCTTGGGTGGCATGCCGACGGTCAATTCCGGATCAGCGAGCGCTGCGTTCGGCATGAGGTACGGACTGAAGATGACGGTTTTGCGATCGGTAGCCCTGAGGATAATGACCGTGCTCCGTCCCACCTCGCTGCCGGTGCCGGCCGTGGTGGCGATGGCGATCATGGGCGGAATATCCGGGCGAATTCTGGTGCTGCCGTCCAATTGATCGTCGTATTGCGCGAGCGGAAAGGGATGCGTCACCATCAGGCGGATGGCTTTAGCGGCATCCAGAGCGCTCCCACCGCCCATGCCGATGGCGCCGTCGCAATTCGCGCTACGGTAAGCCTCGAGCCCATTCACAACGTTCTTTTCGACGGGATTGGGGTTCACTCCAGCAAAGAGCGTTGGCTCAAGGGCCGCCCGGCGCAATTCAGTCAGCACCCGGTCCGCCAGCCCGCACACCACCACGCCTTGGTCCGTTACCACAAGCGGGCGCGAAATGCCTAATCGCTTCGCCTCGTTACCCAGTTCGCGCACCGCACCGGCGCCGAAGACGATTCGCGTGGGGAAGGAAAAAGTCGAAAGACCGTTGGCCATAGAACACCCTTGCCTTATGGAATCAAAATATGAGGCGTAGCGCGGACCTGTTTTGTAGGTCCGCGGTTCGTCGCAGGGTACGGGAAAGCCGCGGACCTACGAAACAGGTCCGCGCTACACCTGCTTATAGCTCTTTTCTTAAATAATCTCAAAATACCTTGCCAGCTCCCAGTCGGTCACGGCGCGGCGGAACTCGCGCACTTCCCATCGTCGGGTCGCGGCGTAGTGATCCACAAAGTCTTCGCCAAAGTATTCGCGGGCGGCTTCACTGGCGCGAAACAGGGCGGCAGCCTTTTCGAGCGTACGCGGCAGCGCCGGCGCCTTCGCAGCATAAGCGTTAACCGTTGGAGCGGGAAGCTCCAGCTTCTTTTCAATTCCGTACAGCCCCGACGCCAGACTTGCCGCCAATGCCAGATAGGGGTTTGAGTCCGCGCCCGGCAGGCGGTGTTCGACGCGCGTGGCCTTGGTCCCAGCAGGGATAGCGCGCAGCGCCGTGGTGCGATTATCCATGCCCCAGGTGACGTTGGTGGGCGCCCAGGTTCCCGGCACGGTTCGTTTGTAGGAGTTCACGGTGGGCAAGAACATTACGGCAAATTCCCGCATCAAGGCAAGCTGCCCCGCCATGTAATGCCGCATTAAGCCGGACAACTCCCCTTCCCCGTTTGCAGCGTAAAAAAGGTTCTTGAGTCCTTTTATGTCTGCGAGGCTCTGATGAATATGCCCGCTGCACCCCGGCAGGTTGCTATTCCATTTGGCCATGAATGTGGCCACCAGGGCGTGTTTTTGCGCCAGGATCTTGACCACTGTCTTGAACAGGGCGGCTTGGTCAGCGGCGGTGCGCGCGTCGCTGTAGCGGATGGCCGTCTCGTACACCCCTGGCCCGGTTTCCGTGTGGAACCCCTCGATTTCGATACCCATCGCCTGCATGGCGTTCAGAATCGTATGGGCCAGGTCGGAGTGTACGGAAGCGCGCAGAAAGCTGTAACCGAACATGCCCGGTGAGAGGGGCGTGGGATCGCGGAAGTTTTTTTGACGAAGCGACTGCGGGTCTTCAGCGAAAAAGAAGTACTCGTATTCGAGGGCGGCGTTGGCGATGTATCCCATCGCCTTGGCACGCTCGACGACACGGTTAAGGACCTGCCGGGGCGAGGCGGCCAGCGGGCTGCCGTCCTTGTTAAAGAAATCGACGAGGAAGAACGCCGTGTCCGGTTCCCAGGGCAACACCCGAAAAGTGGAGAGATCAATGCGCGCCACCCCGTCCGGGTATCCCGTGTGCCAGCCGGTCATGCGAACGTTGTCGTAGAGCCCATCGGAACTGTCCCAGCCAAAGATGACATCGCAAAACCCCAGGCCCGCGCCGGCGCCAGACCAGAACTTTTCCAATGAAATAAATTTGCCGCGGAGAACGCCATCCACGTCGAAGCCGCCAACCTTGACCTTGGCAATGTTATGGGTGGCGAAGAGCTGCTTTATTTCGTCAAGATTCATCCTGACCTCTGAATCGTGTTGTTCTAGATTTCCCCGAAGGGGAAGAATATCATTAGCCGTGGGTGAAACCCACGGTTCGCGCCCCCCTAGCAAAATTCGCCGTCGACCCTAAAGGGGTCGAATATCCTACGGAAAATATTTCTCCTCGAATTTGACTCGAGCATCAGGCAACAACTTCCGCTACTCCTTCAAAATAGACATTATTCAACCCCGGAGGGATTGGTTGTCGCCTGGCTCCTTAATCCAAAATCTAAAAACCAAAATCAATCAAGAGAAACCCACACCGATTTGACTTGCGTGTAGGACTCCAAGGCATGCGGTCCCATTTCCCGGCCGAAGCCGCTTTGCTTGTAGCCGCCGAAGGGCGAACTGCTATCGAAACAATTGTAAGCGTTGATCCAAACCGAACCGGCTTTGATTTTCTGCGCAAGGCGATGTGCGACGGTGATATCGCGCGTCCACACTGCCGAAACCAATCCATAGACTGTGGCGTTGGCAATTGCCGCGGCCTCCTCGGCATCGCGAAATTTCAGGGCAGCCAAGACCGGACCAAAGATTTCGTCCTGCGCGATTTTCATCTGCGGGCTTACATCCGCGAAGACCGTCGGCTTCACGTAATGGCCCCGTGCCTTGACACCCTCGGAATCCTGCCTTCCGCCGGCCAGCAAGCGGGCGCCTTCTGCCCGTCCGCACTCGATATAAGTGAGGACTTTTTCCATTTGCATCCGGCTGATTTGCGAACCCATTTCCGATGCCGGGTCGAGCGGGTCGCCCACCTTCATTTTGGCGGCGCGTTCGGCCAGGCTGCCCACGAATCGGTCATAGATTTTCTCATGCACCAGAAGGCGTGAGCCGGCGCTGCACACCTCTCCCTTATTGGCATAGATTCCCCAGAACGCAGCATTAGACGCCCGTTCGAGGTCGGCATCGGGAAAGATAATGTTGGGGGATTTCCCGCCGAGTTCCAAGGACAGGCGCTTCAAGTTGCTCTCGCCGGAGGCTTTCAATAAGGCGCGCGCTGTGCGCACGCTTCCCGTGAACGCGATCTTATCGACATCCATGTGGAGTCCAAGCGCATTACCCGTGGTGGAGCCATAGCCGGTCACCACGTTCACGACGCCGTCCGGCACGCCCGCCTCGTGGCAATACTCCGCGAGTTTGAAGGTGGTGAGAGGAGTCAATTCTGAGGGCTTAATGACCATCGTGCAGCCTGCAGCAAGCGCCGGCGCCACTTTCCATGCCGCCAGCAGCATGGGGTAGTTCCATGCGGTAATCATTCCCACCACCCCCACCGGCTCGCGAAGGGTGTAATTCAAGAAATTGCCGTCGACAGGAATGGTCTCACCGTAGATCTTGCGCGCCCATCCCGCATAGTAATAGAAGATGTCGGCGGTGGGAGGAATGTCGCCGCGCAGCGCCTCACGAAAAGTCTTGCCGTTGTTCAGGGACTCGATCAGCGCCAATTCTTCCTTGTTCTTTTCAATTAGCTCCCCCACGCGCCAGATGATGCGTTCGCGGGCTGAAGCGTCCATCTTGCGCCACACGCCGTTCTCAAACGCGCGCCGTGCCGCACCGACGGCCCGGTCCACGTCCTTGGTGTTGGCGTCAGGCACGGTTGTGAGTTCTTCACTCGTGGCGGGGTTCATCACCGCAATGGTCCGGTCGCTGGAGGGCTCAACCCACTGGCCATCAATGTAGAGTTTGTAGGGTTTCAGGCCTTGCTTGATGACTGCGGCATCCATAAATAATTGACCTCGGGGGTGAGAAGCGTAGGGGCGGCTCGCGAACCGCCCCTACATTTCATCGTATTGGTCAGTAGGTTTCACTCATGGCTCATGATATCCCGCCCCTCCGGGGCAGCATTCCATGTCGGCCTGCGCATTTCGTGCGGTCCCGTAAATTGATGCAACGCATACAGGACGGCCAGAACCACGGCCATGCTCACCCCCGCCAAGGTGTTCGGGGGCATGATCATAATCGCACAACTCGCGGCAGCCCAGAGGAGAGCCAGGATATTGATCAAATTGCTGTACCGTCCGAGATGCCAGGGGCCGCGCTTCGAAATCCACTGCGCCTTTCGCCGCCAGCCCAAATAGACTGGGAGATTATAGGCCAGGTAACACCCCACAACACTGAGCGACGTGACCACGGAGTAAGACGCTGAATAAACCAGGGCAAGGAAAGCCACGGTCACGGATAGCCAAATCGCAGCTCCCGGAGTCTTATGACGAATATGGGTCTTTCTCCAAAGTGTGGCCAGAGGCAACCCCTTGTCGCGGGCGAGGGCATAAATCACTCGGGACACGGAGGTAACTGTGGAAAGCCCGCAAAACCACATCGCCGCTACGGTCAGCAGCAGAACCGCCCTCCCCGCGTGTTGGCCCAAAGTGCCGGTGACGATAGCCAGAACAGCGGGGAGGGGATTCCCCGCGGCATCCTTGGCATTGAGTACTCCCGATATGCTGGGAATCGACCACGCCAGCGATAGGATCAGCAGATATCCAAAACATCCGGAGACGACAATGGATATAACTATTCCCCAAGGCGCCCGGCGGCGCGGGTCGAGGGTCTCCTCCGCCACGTGCGCCGAGGCGTCGTAACCGGTGTAGGTCCATGCGGCTTGCAGCAGCCCCAGCATGAAGAGCCAGGCATAGGGGGCGTGAAGGGTACTTGTGGACACGGGCATCAAGAGAAAATGCAGAGGCTGCTTCGGAGCGAAGATCCATAGGGCGGCCATCAGGACCAGCACTCCCAGGATGTGAACCGACACGCTGAGATCGTTGAGCCATGCTACCCAACGAATTCCTATGTGATTAATCACACCGTGGGAGATCAGGATGAGCGCGTAAGTTACCAACAAAACCACGTTCGAAGCCTGAAGACCCAGGACGGGCGCCAGGAACTGCGCACACCCGTAGTCGATGGCCGCCAGTGCCGACGTCAGTCCCACGATATTGAGCAGTGCCGTAAACCACGCCCATGTGGGCCCGCCTAACTCCGCCGACCAGTGATAGGTGCCGCCGGAAGTGGGCAGCGCCGAGCACAATTCCGCCATGCTCAATGCCACAAAAAGAGTGCCGGCGGAAGCCAAGGGCCAGCCCAACGTCATCTCCAAGGGGCCGCCCATTTGCAAGCCATAGTCAAACAACGTAACGGCCCCCGTCAGAATCGAAATAATTGAAAATGAAATGGCAAAGCTCGAAAAACCTCCCATGCTGCGAAGCAGTTCCTGGGCATAACCCAAGCGTTCGAGCTCCTGAGCATCCCGTTCGGCCTGGGCTTCCTGGCTCGTGGTGGGATCAGTCAAATCCGCTGCTCCTTCCTGCGCCGTGCCTGATCTTGGTAGTTGCCCTTATATGAAATGGTTTTCAATCTTATTTTCGTCTGCCAAGCCCGTCAAGCTATACAGAGTGACATTCCTAGTAGCGTGGATCTCCGATCGAGGACGGCGGTCGGAGTCCGCCGATACAGCCTGAGCCCCAACGAGGCGATATGACAAAGCCCAAGCCAACAGCCTGCTGCCACACCGCCCAGCATAAGAGAGGTTTGGGCACATATTCCTCCTCTCGTGAAACCCTGCACCCCATTATCTCGTCTGAATCAAGGAAGCCTTTATGATGGAAATACACAGCGACCGCCAGATTTGGACCCCGTCCCCTCGAACTTGGACAGTATCTAAGGAGACAGCATGAGGATTAGGATGTTTGGAGCCCGAGGGCCGCTGGCTGAAATCCTGTCCCTCGCCTTGCTCTTGCCGGGATTGCTGCATGCCCAAACGCCCAGCGGCACGGTTCGCGGCCAGATTTCCGATCCCTCCGGCGCCGCCGTGCCGGGCGCCAAGGTGGCTGCCGTATCATCCTCGGGGCAGACCAAAGCAGGCATGGTTCATCCCGATGGATCGTATGAAATCAACGGCTTGCCCCCAGGAGCTTATACGGTCAGCGCCAGTGCCAAGGGCTTCCAGATTTTTCAACAGCCCGCCGTGCAGGTGGCCGCAGGACAAACTCTCAAAGTTAACGTTTCTCTCAAGATCGCAGAGGAGGTCGAGAAGGTGGAGGTGACAGACACCACCGCCAAAGTAAGCGTCAACCCCGAGGAAAACGCCACGGCATTGGTCATCAAGGGGGAAGATTTACAAGCCCTCTCGGACGACCCGGATGAATTGCAGTCGGAACTTCAAGCACTGGCGGGGCCATCCGCCGGCCCCAATGGCGGCCAGATCTACGTGGATGGATTCACTGCCGGCCAGCTTCCCCCCAAAGCGGATATCCTGGAAATCCGCATCAATCAAAATCCCTTCTCGGCGGAATACGACAAACTGGGGTATGGGCGAATTGAAATCACCACTCGGCCGGGCGCCAGCAAACTTCACGGCCAGGTCATGGGCGACCTCAATGACGCCGTGTTCAATACGCGGAACCCCTTCGCCCCCACCTCAGAGCCGGGGTACCACACGGATTTCTATAACGCCAATATCGGCGGGCCACTCAGCAAGAAGGCCTCGTTCCTCTTCAGCTTCTTTCGCCGTGACATCGATGACCAGTCGGTGATCTCCGCATCCGTCCTCGATCCGACAACGCTGGCGGGAACTAGTCTAAGCCAGACGGTTGGTAGCCCCCAGAACCGCACCAACCTGAGTCCGCGGTTTGACTTTCAGTTGAGCAGCAACAACGTTCTATCGGTTCGCTACCAGTTTTTCGACAATAATTTCCATAACAGCGGGATCGGCCAACTCAATCTAGCTTCGCTGGGCCTCGATACCCACAGCGAGGAACATACGGTGCAGTTGAGCGACACACAGGTGTTCAGCGCCAAGACCCTCAACCAATTTCGCTTTCAATACCTGCATGACGGCGCCACCGCGGCGCCGCAAACCACCGGGCCTACCATTTCCGTAGCGGGAGCCTTCACAGGCGGCGGCAACCCTGCCGGGACGTCCACCGATATTCAAAATCACTATGAAGTTCAGAACTTGACCTCCTTCTTCTTAGGTAAACATACCTTGGTGGTGGGCGGCCGGTTGCGCGACGTTCATGATTCCGACACTTCTACGGCGAACTTCAATGGGACGTTCACATTCCCCGCCCTGGTACCCACGTCGGGTGCGCCAAGCTCCTATCAGGCGGCCCAGCAGGCTTTGCAGGCCTGTGGGAATACCTGCAGCACAAGTGGGCCCACTCAGTTTCTCCTCGTGACCGGAAATCCCCTGACCAGCGTCAATCTGCTGGACGTCGGGCTCTTCGCCCAGGATGACTGGAAAATTAACTCGAATATGACACTCAGCTTGGGGTTGCGATGGGAGTGGCAAACCGGCATCTCTGATCATTCCGACTTCGCTCCGCGGGTGGGCTTTGCCTGGGGTCTCAAACGGCACAAAAACGCGGCAAAAACGGTGATTCGCGCGGGCTTTGGCATGTTCTATGACCGGTTTCCGGAAACCCTGCTCCTCGAAGCGGAACGCTTGAATGGCATCGCCCAACAGGAGTACCTGATTCCTTCGCCCAATTTCTACCCGAATATCCCCAGTATCGCTACGCTGCGCAGCGAATCGAGCGCAACCCCCTTGCGGTACGAAATCGATCCCCACTTTCGAGCGCCTTACATCATGCAGTCCGCGCTGAGCATTGAACAGCAGGTTTCCAAAAACGCCACCGTTTCTCTGACCTACCTCAACTCTCACGGACTCCACCAACTTATTACCAACGATATCAACGCCCCGGAGGGAGTCTTCCCGGTCGTCGATCCGCAGACGGCAAATCGGCCCTTAGGGCCGGGCACTGGGGATGTGTACGATTACCAGTCCACTGGGCTCTTCAACCAAAACCAATTGATTGGCAATTTCAACCTGCGATTGAGCAACAAGCTTTCGCTCGGCGGGTTTTACACGCTCAGCTACGCGGATGCCAACACCAACGGAAACAATGGGGGCCTGATCATGGACCCCTACGACATTCGGCAGGATTATGGGCGGGCCCCGTTTGACGTCCGGGACCGCTTGGTACTCATCGGTAATTGGAACCTGCCGCGGCGGTTCACCCTCAGCCCCTTCGTGGTGGCCTCATCCGGTACGCCATTCAACGTGACCGTTTCCCAGGACCTGTTCGGGACGGGCACATTTAATGCGCGGCCGGCAATCGCGGTCGCGGGCTCCCCAGGCACGATTGTACCGACGTCGCTCGGTACGTTTAATGCCCTTCCGGCGACCGCCGAGTCCATTATTCCTCCCTTCCAATACGATAATCCCGGACAGTTCACTTTTAACCTCAGGTTCAGCAAGACCTTCGGCTTCGGGAAAGAAACGCAGCGACCAGCATCCACGGGTGGCTTTGGTGGTGGAGGCGGTGGGCGCGGCGGGCGCGGGGGTGGCGGCGGAGGGGGTCTTGGCCCCGGCGGACTGAGCGGTGGCGGAGGTGGGCCCCGAGGATTCTTCGGTGGGGGCACCAGCACTAACCGGCGCTTCAACCTTACGTTCAGCGTCAATGCCCGCAATCTATTCAATGACGTGAACCTGGGGCCACGGCTCGGCACTATCACGTCGCCCCGGTTTGGCGAGTCGAACTCGCTTGGCGGGCTCTTTGGCGGCCCGGGCGGTGGTGGTGGATTTCAGGCCGCCAATCGGCGAGTTGATTTTCAGGTGGTCTTTACGTTCTAGCGCGAGATTGACCAGGCCACAGCGCAGGGTGCTTCCAGACACCTCGAGGTGTGGCTGAGTTGCACAAAAAAAGGGTACGAAGGAGAGGCGAAACCCGCCGAAACCCACAAGCGACAATATGTCCCGCAGACTCGATGACCAGTTGACATGCCCGCGTCATTTCGTCAAATATAGGGTATATGAATTTCGACTTGGTGACTCACGGCAGTCTTATGGGATATGGCGAGCCGTGCCGATTAGTAATCCGGAAGGAAAAGAGCCTTTCCGAAATCCTACAGTTTTCAACCGCCGGTTTAGAAATCGGTCAACAATTGGTAATTCTAGCAAGTCCGACCTGCCTCAAGGACATTGCGCATGGGCTCAGCGAAACTGGGCTCAAAACGGATGCCTTGCTGCACAGCGGGCGCCTGGTCTTCCTGACAGCGCCCAATTGCTTGGCCGAATTGCTTCGCCCCAGCGAGCCCTTGCAACGCAGTCCGTTGCATCGGCATGCTACCGTCATGCGCTGGGTCACGGACTGGTCATGGGCATATGGGAATGGCACCGACGCGGCCACTATCCGCGATTATCAACGCCGTCTTCATGAATTCATCCGACCCTTTAACGCCCTCTCCATGTGTACCGTCCTCTGCGAGAAAGTGCAGCGAAGCGATTTGCTTGCCATGCTAGTCGACCACCGGCGGGTGGCGAAAACCGTCGAAGCAACACGACGCGCTGTGGCCCACGCCCACGCCTAGAGGGTGAGGGAAACGCTCCGAGCGACGTCCACGGGGCCGCCAAGCCGGCGCCCCGTGGGGTGTTGTATTCTCCGGCTCCTTCCCTTTTTTTAATTCCCGCCTCAATAGTACGCTCCCCCAAAATTCGTTTGGACGGTTGCCCCGGAATGTGCCCCGGCCATGCCTTGGTAGTTTTCAATACTCGTGACGCCATTGGTGCCGCTATCTCCCGAAGTATTGGTCGCGAGCGGCAAAACCAGAACGTAGTAATTACCCTGGAACACCCGCAAATGATAGATGCCACTCGGGTCCGTAAGGGTGTCTGTGACCACGTTTCCCGTCGCGCTGTCGATGGCCACCACATGCGCCCCGAAGGCCGCGCTGCCGTCCACGGTCACCGCCCCCTTGATTCCACCGGTAAGGCCCAAAATGGCATTGCTGGGGTACAGGGCGGCGCTGCCAATCACGTCGTCCAACGCCAGCGTGTATTTGACGCCGCCCGTTCCCCGATCTCCATAAGGGTACATGACGGCGTTGGCAAGGCCGCTGTGATCGAGGCCCAACAAGTGGCCAATTTCGTGCGTTGCCACCGTTTGCAGGTCAAACAGGCTGCCGGGCGGGTTGGCGTAGCTCGGGGTATAGAAATCGTATCGGGTATTGAACTCGATATCTGCGTCGCTGATGCAGACTTCGAGAGGGCTTGGGCAAATGCGCAGGGGCTTCCCCGTCGAGCAGGGATATGGAAACGGCGTAGTAGCATTCGAGTAGGAGGTTACCACGGTCTCCGCAATGACGCCAGTCGCTCCCAAATCCTGCGTGAACCCAATCGAGTTCACGCAATCGCCCGATACAAAAGTGGTCTGGGCGTTATCTGCAACCTGGGTGAAGTGCAGAGTGTTGACCTTGGTTCCCTGGTATTGGGCCCCGGACCATAGTGCAAAAGCCCCGGCGAGCACCGATTGAAGCTCTTCCCCGGACGCCAGCGTCTCAGGGCTCGAATACACGATGGAATTCGAAGGGTTCATGCTCCACGTAATGTCCCCGGAGGCCCAGGTGATATTCTGGATGTCACCTGGGGCGACCGGCGACAATTGATAGGTGACCGCGCGAAGCAGGACAGCGGAGCAGATCCCCGCCAGGACGATCCAGCCCAGCACCCATCTCCGCGAACCCTTTGTCTTTAGCTGCAACTCCACCCGCTTCACCTCACCATGAGAACCAGGCTTCTACCTCGCAAGCTGCCTTCAGCTTCCTGATTGACTGCCGAAATCTGTGCGTGAATCCCCCGAACGTTGAGTTCGTCCCAGTGGATGGTCCAAGTCGCGCTCGCCAGAATCGCTTCACCTTCTACTTCGGTTCCGGCGGGAATCACCAGGCTTTTATTGGGAAACAGGTCGCCGGTGGTTTTGCCGTAGACGTGTTCGCGCCCTGCACCGCGCGATTCCGCGGACACGATCGCCACGGGAAGGGCGAGTCCATGCGGCACCCGGATCCCGGCGCCGACCACGGTGGCAATGTACTTGTGAAAGCTATCGAGAGGGAGTGTCCCCGGGGCGTCGCTGTCCCGAAGCGGTTCGAAGGGCGTCTGTAATTGGCTGAACGCCGGCAGAATCACTCTGGCCTGGGTCGTGCTGGAATCCTGATAAACGCGGTAGGCGCCCTGAGTCATCCCCACTAAGCGATATCGGGAACTGTCCCCCGCCGGTTCGAGGAAAAGAACGTAGTCCTCCAACGGGCGAAAGGTGATATCGCCCGGAACAAACACCCGCATGTTGCCGATGGTGCCGCCCAATTGTTCAATCTCCACCCGGGAAGACGCGGTGCCCTTAAAGGTATGCGAAATCGCAAAGGTGGTGATGGTGAAAACCTGCGAGTGGGCGGCGTTCCAGTGGCTCGCCTGGTTAATCACGTGTGCTTCCACGATGTCGCTGGAAGCTTGAGTGAGCTGGTCGAGCGACATGGAAACGAGGGTCGTAGCCGCAGCGGGCAAGGCCGTCATCAAGCCGGTCGCCGCCCAAACCGCGAAAATCCATATGCGCAATCTCATGTTTTACTTCCTCTAGGGGATCAGCAGGGCGCCGACAAAGGCCTGCAACTCACCGTCGCTGTTCGTCACGATCAGGTTTCTCGCCCCGCTGGCAGCCTCGGCGCCGACTTGAATTTGGAACTTGATGTTCGTTAAACCGTCAAAGGGAGGCTGGGCTGTGACATTGAATACCTTCACGTCACCGGTAGTTCCCTGGCTCGCACTTAACGACAGGCCGTTAGTCAGTTCCGTACCTGTGGCATTCGTGAGCCCTTGACCCAGAAGCCAAACGGTGGCCGTGGAGCCTTTCGCGACTGTGATGCTGGCCACTCCTGCCGAGCAGATCGGCCCAATGCACAGGCCTACGTCCGCAAGCCCGAGCGTTGGGTTCAACGTGGATATGTTGATGTCGATCCCCGTCACATCCGCCTGGTTCCCGGCCACGCTGATGACGTTGGGCTTTGCTTCCGAAGTTATGGTCACGGTGATAGAGGCAGACTTACTGGGGTCCGTTTTGCTGATGGCCGTAATGGTCACTGGGTTGTTACCCGCCGGAATCTCTGCCGGCGCGTTATAGGTGGAAGAGGGTGAGGTCCCGGAGATAGTGCCGAGGATAAGGTCTCCGTTGGCTACCGCAGGGGCATGCGCTCCGGAAACCGTCCAAGTAACGGCCGAATTCCCTGTGCCTGCAACCGAAGCCACGATATGCAGATTTTCACCCGCCGGTACAGACGCCGGACTGGCGGGGCTGAAAATGGCAACGGCTACCGATTGGGAGGTTCGCGTGGTCGTCGTGCCGCCTGCACCATAACCCACCGAGACCATCGCCAGGATCAAGCCAATGGGCAGGGCTATGACTCGCGAACTGAGACCTCGGATCATGGAATTAGTTCGAGGGAGGATTGACGGCAGGGGGATTCGTATTCATGCCAAATCCTCCCGGTTGCATCCCCGAGTTGGGTTGTTGTCCCATACCGGCCCCCCCGGAGGTTTGCATTCCTACCTGGATTCCAAAGACCCCCATATCAAGGCCTATAAACTCCCACTGATTGTAATGCGTATATTTGTTCCAAACGCGAATGGATTCGTGCTTGCTCGTGGCGGCAACCCCGGCAATGTAGGCGCCCTGAATTTCGTTCGGGTTGCCAAAGAAAGACGATGTGGGTCCAATTTGCCCGGAATTCCCGGAAGATTGATTCATTCCCAAACCGCTGCGTCCCCCTTGCATACTCAGGGAATTCGTGTTCCCCAGGGAGAATCCTCCGCCCGACGTGGAGTTATTCGTATTCCCCAGGGAGAAGCCTCCGCTCGACGTGGAGTTTGTCGAGGAAGAATTGTTTGTCCCAATTCCCGCCGGGTTGCCGCCGTTGTTCATGGGGCGCTGATTCACGGAATCCAGCAGCACCCCTGCCGCGCTGACATGAATGAAACGCCACTTCCCTTTGGGGTCCATGGGGTCGGGATACTCCCTGCGCAGGAACTTGTAGCCGTTGGTGCCCATCAACTCCTTGGTGCTGGTGGGGAAGCGATTAAACTGACGATGGAACAACGCCACGGCGCGGGCATACTGGGTTCCCCGGAAAATCAACTCCGCTTCGCGCTCCCTCCGCCCCTCCTGAAAAACACTGGGAAGGGCAGCCGTAAGGGCAATCAACATCAGGGTGGCGACAAACATGACGATGATCAGCACCATGCCTTCGGACCGGCGGAGGCGCTGCCGGCGGCTATTGCGGAAACTGCAATTCAATATTTTTGTGCGCTTCGGCATCTTCGACCAAAACCATCGAGGGTTCGATTTTTAGAACCTTGAATTTGCCGGCGATGACGTCGCCCTCATGAACCACCGACATGTCATCATTGTAGGTCAGCATCGCCTCTTTCTTCCCACCCGGCAATTCGTTGTAACCGACCGCCTTCAAGGGGGGAGGAGGAGGAGGAGGGGGAGGCGCAGGCGGGGCGCTCGGCTGTACCGCAACGGGGGCAGGCCCTACGGCCTGCCCCACAAACAGAAAGGGAT
>Ga0335085_10005154_pt1 | contig 21217 bp, 22 predicted proteins | sample Lox_Sample_45_FD_206712 | JGI IMG/M metagenome (GOLD analysis project Ga0335085, IMG submission 206712) | Soil microbial communities from Loxahatchee National Wildlife Refuge, Florida, United States - Lox_Sample_4.5 | ecosystem: Environmental > Terrestrial > Soil > Wetlands | place: USA...
CAAGCGGCCCCGGCCGGCACTAAGCAGCAGCCGGTGGGTCGCGATCACGCCCGGCACCGCGCACAGCACCTGCTCGATCCGGCTGCGGTACAGCGGTTCGCCCAGGCCGAGCACGCCCGGCGCGAACAGGCCGTCCGGGGCGTCAACGAGCACGTGCACCGCCTGCGCTATCACGTCGGCCGCCACGTAGCTCGGGTCCAGCCGCAGGATGGCGGTGAGGGCGACCGGGCGCGCGATGGCCGGGACGACGGCGGCCGGGCGGTTGGGGTCCGCCTGCCCGGCGAGGGCCTGCCGCGCCGCGGTCACCGCGTCGTCGTCGTCCCCCACGTAGACGCGCACCATCGGCCGCTGCTCGGCCGGATCCCATTCCCACACGGCTGCGGCCCGGGTGACCCCCGGGGCCGCCGCCGCGACGGCCGCGTAGTCGTCGCCGCTGACCGCCCGGCCGAAGGTGAGCGCCGAGCGCGGCGCGAGCCGCCGGATCTGCGCTGCGGGCTCGGGGTCGGCGCCCCCGGACGGCGGGACCGGGTTGCGCACACCGCGCAGGTTCGGCACCGCTGTGAGCACCTGGCTGAGCGCCCCGGCGGGCGGGACCGCGGCCCCGGACCCCGTCCGGTAGCTGGCGGTGACCGGGGCGCCGGCCGCCGGCCGCCGTCCGGTCTCGCCGGTCCCGGTCCGCACGTGAGTACGGCCCTGGTCGTCCTCGTAGGTCTCGAACACCGCCTCATCCGGGCCGCGGCCGTACAGGGACGGCACCTCGGTCCAGTACCGGCCGCCGACGGTGAGCACGATCGTGGAGGACCAGCCGTCGCCGGCCCGGCCCGGCGCGTCGGTCAGGTAGGTCACGGGCGACTTGGCCAGGGTGAAATCCTGCCCGGCGACCGTCGCGTCGCCGGTGCCGAGCTGCTCGTCCCGGACGGTGGACCCGTGGCTGACCTCGATGAGGTCCCACAGGATCCGCAACGGCGCCTGGAGCGGGCGGTCGACCGCTGTCGGCCCGGACTGGGTCACGCTGACGTCCGCCGAGCCCGCGGCCGGGGTCACCGCCACGCTCGCCCCGACCCCGGTCGCGTCCTCCACCAGCGCGGCCCGCTTCTGCCCCGGGTCGGCGGCCGGCGGCGCGGCGAGGGTGAGCGTCGGCGGCAGCGTCGCCAGCGTCGCGACCGGGGTGTCGAGCAGCGTCCCGGCGGCGGTCCACCCGCTCCGCACGGTGATCTGCGCCGGGTCGGCGCTGGCGAGGTGGTTGCCACTGCGCGACGAGATGGCGAGCTTCGCCACGACCAGCGGGATGCCGGTCGTGCCGCTCGGTGGCTGGGTAGGATCGGTGTTCCGTGTCGCGTTCGCGTACCAGACCTGCTCGGCGTACTTTTCCAGGCGCACGACATCCGAGCCGTTCGGCCCGTCAACCAGCAGCGGGTCGCCCGCGGCGAGGTACCTGGCCGGTGCGTCCAGCACGAGCACGGTGGGGCTGATGACGGTGGCTCCGGCGGGGAGGCTGGCCAGGTGCGAGGAGCGGGTCGCGCGCAGCAGCCGGTAGTCGGCCGCCTTAGCCGAGGCGGGGATCGGGCCGGTGCCGGACAGCTGCACCCGGGTGTTGCGGCGTCCGTGCGGGTCCTTCTCGGGAGTCGTGCCGGTGACGGTGACCAGGAAGGCGGGATCGGTGACCTTCTCCCAGAAGGTCGTGGTGAGCAGCAGCACGTCGCCGGCCGCGATCGAGGTCGGTACCCCTTTCAGCAGCACCCCGCCGCGGGCGATCAGCTGACCGTGCGGCGCGGCCTCGGCGGTGCCCGGCGGGGCCGAGGCGGGCGGCCCGCCGGCCGGGGCCGCGGCGGCCAAGTCGTCCGGTCCGGGGACCGGGACGCTGCTCGGCTGCTCGAACGTCACCGCCGCGGTGGTCTCGAACGTCTGGGACGGCAGTGCCGGGCTGGCCTTGGACGCCACCGCGAAGCCGGCCGGTATCAGCAGCGGCTCCGGGCCGGATGCGATCGCCGCGAGGGTGCCGCGGGCGCCGATGCCCGGGCGCGGACGGTAGCCGAGCAGGCCGACCAGGTTGCGCACGCTGGCGTCGAGGGTCGCGGTGCCCAGGTAGCCCTCGTTCGCGATCCGCTCGTTGTAGAAGGTGAGGATGTCGGCGATGTACGCCCACCAGTCGAGCACCTGCAGGCCGAGGTCGCTGCCCGCCGTCGGCTGCCAGCCGGCCAGCTCCTCCTCGCCCGGGCGGTGCAGCAGCAGCTGGCGCCGGAAGGTGGCGAAGTCGCCGACCCGGTAGCCGATCCGGGGCAGCCCCGCGGGGTTCCCGATCGGCCGCCGGGTGGGCGGCTCACCGCAGCCGGTGGCGCAGCCGCATGCCTGGGTGGTGGTCATTTCCCGCCCTCCACGACGATCCGGATCGAACCGCGGTCCGGACGGCTCGGGTCGTCGTCGACCTGGATGATCTCGTCCCGGCCGACCGTGACCGTCTCCGGCATCGGGACGAAGCCGGAGATGACGCCGCGCCGCCGGTAGGAAATCGACAGCACGCCACTCACCCCGGGAGCCGCCTGGGCCGCGGCCTCGAGGTCGCTGCGCTCCAGCGGCGCGCCGAAGCGCATCCGGCCGGGCGCGAACAAGGCGGTACGCACCGCGGCCCGGACCGCCGCCTCCACCTCACCGCGCAGCGCCCACGGCTGCGCGCACACGGTGATGACGAGGTCCAGCCCGACGTAGCGGGGGAGCGGCGTGAACACCTCGTAGCCCGTCATCCGGCGGCGGCCGAGCAGCTCGATCAGGGCGCGCCGCTGGTCCGTGGTCGGTTCTGTGCCGCGGTCAGGCGTTCCGGCGGGCAGGGCGGTGGTGAAGATGCTGAGCCAGCTCCCGGTCCAGCGCACGGCCGTGCCGGCGTCGATCACCCAGGGCAGCTCGAGCGCGGTGGCCGTGTAGTCCTCGGCCCGGACGGCGCGGAACTGGCGGGACCGGAACGCACGCGGGGCCGCGGCCCGCACGTGGTCCAGCATCTCCTCGTCCGCGCCGCCGGCCGCGGGAAACGGGTTGGTGGCGGCCGCGATGAGCGCTCCGAAGCCGGGCGGGACCACGGTGATCGCGTCGGCGGCGACGTTCCCCGCAGCCCCCGCGGTGACCCGGTAGGTGACGTCGAAGACCGAGCCTGGCCGGGGCCGGTCGCCGAACGTGCCGGTGCCGAACCTGATCGAGTCGGCGTCGTCCCCGTCGTACTCCCACTGCGGCCGTCCCGCGGCCGGCGTGGGCCGGACGTCGCGGTAGCCCGCGGGCTCGACCGTGAACGCGGCCTCGAACGGGTCGGCGTCCAGCAGCGAGCGGCGCCACACCCAGCCCTGGGGCTGGTCCCCCTGATGAGCCGCCCGGCTGGCCAGCTGGATCTCCGGGAGCGGCGCGGCACCGCGCGCCTCGTCGGCCAGCCACGCGAGCCGTCCGGCGGTCAGGGTATGCAGGTAGACGGGTGCAGGGGCGCCGCAGGCCGCGTCCGGGCCGGCCCGTGCGACGGCGGCGAGCCCGGCCTCCGGCCCCGCGGGATCCGGGTCGATCACGAAGGTCTCGGTGTGCCGGCGGCCTTCGCTTGCGGGCACCAGGTTGCCGGCGAGCACCGTGCGGTCCAGCGCGTGGTCGGCGGTCAGGGCCTGGCGGGCGTCCCAGGTCAGCCGGGTCACCGGAGCCTGGTATAGCGGGTCGAATTCCTCGGACGCGCCGGTGAGGTGGACGATCTCGCGCACCGGCGGATCGGCCGGGGTCGGTGCGGCCGTGTCGATGAGCAGGTCGATCCCGGTCGTGCCGAGCTGTAGATGGTCGAAGGGGAAGCCGAAGCCGTGACCGGCGACCCACAGCTCGGTGGCGCCGGCCCGCAGGCAGCGCTGGGCGTCGTCCCACAGGTACGGCACGATCCGCGGCGGCAGGTCGGGGCTGGTGTGGTCGAGGCGGTTCCAGCGCGGGTCGGTCCGCAGCGGGCCGGTGTCGTCCAGGCCGCCGCCGAGCTCGAACGCGATCCGGCCGCCGTCCGGCAGCGGTGCCTCGACGACCAGTCCGGCGGGCACGTCGCCGCCGGCCACATCGAGCTGCAGGAGCGTGCGGGCCGAGGTGGCCGGCCGCGGCTCGTAGTCGACGAGCCGGGCGTGCCGGACGACGGACCCGCGCTGCGTCGCGGTCGCGAGCGAGGCCTCGGCGGCGATCCGGTCCTGCAGGTAGCTCAGCTCGTCGCCGGCCGCGCTGAGCATTTCCGCCAGCACCATGCCGAGGTCGGGCTCGTCGCGCTCCACCCACTGCGGGTAGGCGCGGGCGGAGTAGTCCAGCAGGGCCGCGCGGAAGCTGGTGTAGTCCTTGGCCAGGTAGTCGACCAGCGGGCCGCCGCCGGGGAGCGGCGGGCAGGCCGGCGGCAGGGCGCAGTCCAGCGCGGACGCGCAGCCGGCCTTGAACGTGAACCCGACGTCGGCGAAGTAGGGGTCCAGCGCCGGCGAGGCGATCCGCAGCCGGTAGGCGGAGAAATCGCCGCGGAAGGCCGTGCGCAGCGACAGCGTGGGCCGGCCCTGGTCATCGAGCCCCCAGTCGGTGGCGGCGATCGGCCGCACCGGCACGGCCGGTATGGCCTCGCCGCCGGTGATCGTCACCGGGCTGCTGCCCGTCAGGGTGCCCGCGACGGCCACCCGGTTGAGGAAGTGCACCCGCAGGCCGGTCTGGTCGGCGCGGGTGATCTCGACGAAGTCGATCCCGTTCAGCGTCGCCGAGGCGATGAGCGTGGCCAGGCGGTCGGGCACGTCACACCACCCGCACCGTCAGGCTGGCGGCCGTCTGCGTGTCGACCAGGATGTAGCTGACCGTGACCAGCAGTTCGCCCTCGTCCAGGTCGTTGCCCGGAGCGGCCCCGGCCAGGACGGTGACGTCGGTCAGTGACACCTGGTCCGGCAGCCAGGCCGTCAGTGCCTGCCTGACGTGGATCTGCGCGGTGGCGGCGAGTGCGTCCGTCTGCGGCGCGAACACCATCCGGCGCAGGCCGCAGCCGAACTCCGGCAGGCAGACCCGCTCACCCGGGCTGGTCAGCAGCAGCTGGCGGATCAGCTGCTGCACGTGGTCGGCGTACCCGGCCTGGGCGGCCTGGCCGGAGCCGGCGTCGATCCGCAGCGGGAAGGCGAAGTCGTGCCGGTTCATCTACAGCCCGCCCACGCTCGACTGGGTGGCCTGGATGAGCACCTGCCCCTGCACAGCGCCGTCCGCGGCCTCGCACAGGCCGACGCTGTCAGCGTGGCGGCGCTGGCGGCGCCGCGCAGGGCGTCGACCACCCACCGCACCTGGATACAGGGGTGCGGCGGCCCGCTCGGCGGGAACGGGCAGCCGGCGATCGGGAACGAGTCGGCGCTGGTGAGGACGGGGTTCCCGGCCAGGGTGACGGTGCCGCTGCCGGGTACCGGCGAGACCGAGCCGCCGTGCGGGCACATCAGGGTGGACGCCGAGGTCAGGTAGTCGCCCATCAGCTGACCCTGAACGCGTCGTCGTTGATGGACACCCCGCTGGAGCCGACCGCGACCGTGCCGCTGTCCCGGGTGGCGGTCACCCCGCTGCCGTCCAGCTTGATGCTGCCGCCGTTGGAGTCGCCGAGGGTGACCTCCTCGGCGTCGTCGTCGAACAGCAACTGGTGCGGCGCCTTGGTGACCAGGCCGCGGGTGGTCGGGCTGGCCTGCTCCGGCAGCTCGCCGTCCCGCCAGAAACAGCCGGTCCAGATCGGGTAGGACACGTCGCCGCCCTCGAACTCGATCCAGACCGCCGTGCCCGCCTCGGGCAGGAAGAAGAAGCCGACGTTCGGGCCGGCGTATGGCACGCACGGCAGGCACCAGCCGGTCGGGGTGGTGCCCAGCACTGCCGGCACGGTCGCCTTGACCCGCAGCGTCGTGGAGTCCACCTCGGTGACGATGCCGCGGTACTTGCCGTAGAAGCGGTGCCGGACCCGGTCGGCCAGCTCGTCCAGCAGCTGATCGTTCACAGCGCACCTCCCAGCGCTCCGGCGACGGCCCCGGCGACGTCGCCGGCGGTGGTCCCCTGACCCGGGCCGACGGCGTTGCGGGCCAGCACGAACGACATTGCGTGCGATTCGGCGGTCAGCTGGTGCCGCACGCTCCAGACCAGGTACTTGCCGGACAGCAAGGTCCCGCAGCCCGCGACCTCGACGACGTCCCCGACCCGCAGCACCCGGCCCAGCACGGTCAGGTCGGCGGTGCCCTCGCAGCGCGCGAACCACGCCGCCTCGCGCAGTACACCGGCCGCCCGCCGCGGCAGCTCGTCGATGTCCGCGGCGGCGGTCAGGATCATCGTGCGGTCCCTGCCGGCGAACGCGGCCAGCGACCGGTCCGCCAGGGCGCGCAGGCCGGAGTCGGCGGTGTCCGCCCCGATCCCGTCCTGGTCACTGTCGGACAGGCTGGCCTGCCGGGCGGCCACCCTGGTCGGGCGGGCCACGTCCCAGCTGAACTCCAGCACCGGGGTGCTGCTCCGCGTCCGGTCGTTGAGATCGATCGTGATCACTGGGTCGGCGTCCAGGCCAGGCGTCGCGAAGTAGCCGATCCGCTGCCCGGCCGTGCCCGCGCAGTACACCCGGAACCAGCGGCCGGTGCGCCGGGCGAGCCGGCGCAGGAAGTCCAGGTCGGATGCCCGCTGCATGAGCGTGTGCCCCTGCTCGGGGTGCGCCGGCGTGCTCTCCGTGTCGTTCGCGGGGGCGGGGGTGACGTGGTACCGGTCGAAGACCGTGGCGGCGACCTCGCTGTCGGTCTTGCCGGACCATTCGCGGACGGTCTCGGTCAGGCCCATGAGGACGGCGGCGTCCTGGCCGTACACCTCGACGGTGGCACCGGAAGGGCCGGCCGGGACGCGGACCTTGTGGCCGAGCACGTAACCGTCGAAGACGCACTGCGGATCCGCGCCGCCGGGCGTGATCACCACCGCGATGTTCGCGTACGGCCCGACGCTGCCATCAGCCACCCAGGTCAGGTCGCCCCCCTGCGCGGTGACCGTGAGCTCCAGGCAGATAGCGCCCGGCAAGTCCGCGTTCTCCTCGACCTCCAGCCTGGCGACATCGGGGTAGAACTCCTTCGGCGCGGCCTTCCCGCCGAACAGCACCTGATAACCGGCCACGGCTCACCCTCCCGTCGGCGGGATGGCGATCAGGTCCCGCGCCGCCAGGGCATCGGGCACCATCGCGTCGTTGACCTCGCACAGCTGCCAGAACGCGGTAGCGTCGCGCAGGTAGCGGTACGCGATGAGGTCCAGCCGCTCGCCCTCGGCCTGGCGATGCCAGCCGAGCGTGGCCCGCCGCACCGGCAGCGGGATCCGGGTGGCGACGGCGACGGTCCCGTCGGCCAGGGTTACCTCGTCTGTGCCGGCGGCGGCGTACCGGCTCCCGGGGAAGAACATGGCGGCCCCTTCTACAGCGGCAGCATGCCGAGGATCGACTCCCCGGCGTTGACGAGGTTCGCGGCGGCCAGCGAGAGCCGCAGGCTCTGCGTGTAACCGTTGGCGACCCGGGCGAGGGTGGCGTCGGCGTGATGCCGCAGCTCCTCATCCGTCGGCACCCGCATCGTGATCTGCACCTCGGCGAGCGTGGGGTTGAGCGCCGCGTCGTAAAGCCGCTCCGTCACGGTGAGCCCGGTGATCCGGACCGGGACGATCCGCCCCGGCCCCCACACGAACAGCACCGTGTTCAGCACGTTCTCCGGGACGGCCTGCTTGGCGCTGACGCCGATCGCCGATCCGATCGCCGCCGTGACGGTGCCGAGCAGCCCGCCGCTGCCGTCGGGGGCCAGCGGGTTGGCGGTCGAACTGGCCGGGTACAGCAGCATCTCCAACGCCGCGAGCCGGGTGTAAACCCCGCTGGCCTCGGCCAGCCCGGCCGACGCGCTGCCCGTGGCGATCGAGTCGGCGGCGTCCAGGGCCAGGACGAAGCTGAACGACTCGCCCGGTTCGTGGGTCACCGCGTACGGGTCGGTGACGGTAGCGTTCGGCCCGGCCGGCGACGGCTCCGGCTGGGTCCAGGTATGGGTCATCGTCTCGGGATTGAACTGGAATACGATGACGTTCGGTACCGGGATCAGCGCGGTCGGGATCAGCTCGACCAGAGCGCCCTTCATGAACCCCGCCATCAGCCTGCCTCCTCCATCGCGCGCATGACCGCCGCCGCGATCCCCTCGGCGGCCTGCGCCAGGCTCTGCCCCGCAGCCGGGGCGACGGCAACCCGCAGCGACGCCGGCCGCGGGCCCGCCTGCCCCGGGCCCGCCTGCCCCGGGCCGGCCGCCACCGCTGCCCGGCCCAGCGCGGCGGCGACCAGCTCGGCCAGGCGTGCGCCCTCGGCCGGCGACAGCGTCCGGGCGTCGATCCGCAGCCGTCCGATCCGGATCATCGGGCCACCGCCAGGGCGGAGGGCCCCACCCGGAGCACGCCGCCGCGCTTGGCCAGCTCGCGGCGCGCCGCGTCGAGCACGTACACAGGGCCGATCCGCTCCCCGGCCGCCCGCGCCTCGAACGCCGCGCCCAGCGCGACCGCGGCGATCTCTGCGCCGGTCAGCTCCAGGTGCGCCGCCAGCCACTCGTGATCCAGCGCGTCGGTGAGCGGCTCACCGGAGGAGGTGCGCTCGGGCAGGGCGCGTCGCCACATCCGCAACCGCTCCTGCGGCGCGGGGGCGACGAAGTCGACGACCACCCGGAGCCGGCGCAGGAACGCGGCGTCCAGGTCGCTCTTGCGGTTGGTCGCGAGGACGGCGACACCGCGGAATGTGTCCAGCCGCTGCAGCAGGTAGTCGATCTCGATGTTGGCGTACCGGTCGTGCGCGTCACGGACCCGGGTGCGCTGCCCGAACAGCGCGTCGGCCTCGTCGAAGAACACCATCACATGGCTGCGCTCGCACTCGGCGAACACCTCCTCCAGGCGCTTCTCGGTCTCGCCGATGTACTTGTCGACGACCTCGGCGAGGTCCACCCGGAACAGGTCTGCCCCCAGCGAGCGGGCCAGCACCTGCGCGGCCATGGTCTTGCCGGTGCCGCTCGGCCCGGCGAACAGCGCCGTGACACCGCGGGTAGCCGGGCTGAGCCGGCGGAACTCCCAGCCTTCCAGCACATCCCGCGCGAGCAGCACCTGGTTGCGCAGTCGGCGCAGCTGCCCGGCGACTGGCTCGGCCACCACGAGGTCGTCCCAGCCATAAGGCAGCTCCAGCGCGGTCATCGACCGGACGGCCCCCGTCCGCAGCCGCTGCCGGATGACCGCGCCGGCCGCCTCGGATCCCGCGGCGGCGACCGCGGCGGCGGCCGCGACGTCCGCGGGGGACAGGTCCCAGTCGGCCAGCGCCTGCGGCGCCGGCTCACTCGTGCGTGCGGCCCACAACCGCTGCCGCTGCGCCTGGGTCGCCGACGGCAGGGTCCAGGAGAGTCGGCGGATGCCGGCGGGCGCCGCCGGAGCGGGCCGGGTTCTGGCCACGAAGACCATGTCCGCGCCCGGTTCTGCGGGGCTCTCCGCCGCATCGTCGTCGGCCAGCACCGGCAGCGCGCCCAGCAGCCGGGCGGCGCGTATCGCCCGGATCCGGTCGTCGCCGCGCAGCAGCACCGGTTCCCGGCCCGCGGCCAAGGCGAGCTGGGCGAGCAGGGTGCGCCGCCCGGATCCCGCCGGACCGACCAGCTCTACCTCGCAGTCGCGGGCGCCCAGCCGGGTGACGCGATCCAAGATGCGGGCGAGCAGGTCGGGGTGCAGGCATTCCAGGTCCCGGACGTTCGGCGCGGCCACCGTCGCGTCGAAGCCGGCCCAATCGGCGTCGCCGACGAGGAAGGCGGCGATCCCGCCGTCGACGGTCCACGGGGTGGTGCGCTGCCACGGCCCGGCCGGCCCGGCCAGCCGCCAGCGGGCGAGCGCGCTGGCCGGCCCCGGCTGGTACCCGGGCGGCCATCCCCACACCAGCGCGGCGTTCGCGGGCGTCGGCGGGGCCGGGGCGGTGGTGTCATCGAGGTACCCCAGCACCCGGGTCACGCCCGGGTCCAGCTCGCAGGCGCTCACCAGCGCCAGCAGCTCGGCCTCGCGCGGCGGCACCGCCAGCGCCTCGGTCAGCCGGCGCCACGCCTGGTCCCGGGTCAGCGCCGCCCGGGCCTCCGCCGCGGCCGCCGGGTCGGCGCCGGTTCCGGTCCTGGCCAGGATCTCGTCGATCGCGTCGTGTACGGTGGCGGGCCGGCCCAGGTCCCGCCAGCGCTGCCGAGCCGATTCCACGTGCGCGGCGGCGAGCGTACGGATCGCGTCCAGCCAGCCCATGCTCACACCACCGCCCACAGGGCCGGGTCGGACTCCACGTCCGCGACCCGCAGGCCGATCTGGTGCGGGCCCGGCGCGAGTCCCTCGGGTACCCGGAAGGCGACCGCGTTGGCGCTGTGCTGCCACTGCCCGGCGGCCGGGTCAGCGCCATCGGCGATCCGGGTCAGCCGCACCGCCCCGAGCCGCAGTTCGGCCCCGTTACCGGGTACGTTGCGCACGGCGAAGGAGTACAGGCCCGCGGCGGCGTTCAGCAGCGGCCCGCCGCTGGCGTCAACCCAGGCGGCGACGTCGATCGGGACCGGCCCGGCCCGGAAACCCGGCGCGGACGGCCGCGTCACGGTCAGCTCATAGTGGCCAGGCGGCACCGGCGCGCTTTCGGGAGCGCGGAGCAGTACCGGTCCCCGATGCGGGGGCGGCCCGGCGGGCGGGACCTCCCACCCGGCCGTGACGTCGGTCTCGGTGGTGCCGCCGGCGCCGTGCGCGACGAGCACGATCCGGTCGGAGTCGGCCAGGCCCGATCCGCTGAGCATGATCTCCTGGCCGGTCACCCCCGCGGGCGCCGGCGCGGTGCTCGCCGGGGATTGGACGAACGCCTGCGCGGCCGTGGCCGCGGGGCCGGGATCGGTGTAGTGCACCGTTCGACTGGTCGCGACCAGATGCGGCAGCGCTGGGTCCAGCGCGGGCCCGGCCGGCGCGGCGGTCAGGTTGGCCTCCGTGACCGGCGGGGCGTCCGCAGGCGGCGTGCGCCCGTCGAGGAACACGACGCTGACCCGGTACTGTGCGGTCGCCCGCAGCGGCAGGTTCAGCGCCTGCCACAGCCGGCTCATCTCGTCGAACGAGGGCGACTCCAGCACGAGGCTCGCCTCGGCGGGCGACGCGGAATGCGGCGGCGGCGTGGAGGTACCCGGGATCGCGAACGTGCCGTGCTCGTGCAGGGCCTGCAGGGCGACGCCGAGCGCTTGCTGCTCGTGGTTGTAGCTGCCCGTCGACTGCGCCGAGAGCATGTACCACAGGTCGAGCGCGAGCGGCTCGAAGGCGACGGGCTGCCGGCCGCCGCCGCCCGACTGCGCCGCCTGCGACCAGAACGAGTTCAGCTGGTGCGGGTCGGCCGCGATGTGAAACAGGTACAGGTTGAGCTGGGTCTCGGTATTCGCGGGCGCGTCCGGGTGCTGCGCCGTCACCGCGGGCTTGGGCGGGGCGTCGGGGCCAGAGTAGATCGGGCTGGCCTGGATCGCAGCGTTGATGAAGCCGGCCAGGGTGTCCGTGACAAGCGACAGGTCGTCCACGACGTCACCCCTGCGCCAGGCCATACAGCGGGGCCGGGCGGCTCAGCCGTCCGCCGCTCGCCGCGGTGGCCGGGCCTGTGGCCCGGGCGGGCGCCGGCCGCGGTGGCGCGGGCGCTGGCGGCGGCTGCGGCCGGGTCACCGTGACCTCGATCGAGCCGATCTGCACTGCTGGTACCTCGGCGCGGCGTCCGCGTCGGCTCACCGCCGCTGACGGCGCGGGCCGCGCGATCCGGGCGGCGCCGACCGCCTCCGGCGGGCCGGGCCTGGCCGCCGGGGCCTGGAGGGCCCGGGCGGCCTGGGGGATCTGAGCGACCTGGGACCAGGACGGTGCGGCCGGCGGCGCGCCGGGTGCCGGCCCGGACAGGGCGGCCAGCCTGGCCATCGCTTCCGCGGCCCCGGCCCGGGCCTGCGCCGCCGTGCTCGCGGCCAGTGCCGGTGAGGCAGGGACCGGGTCGGCGGGCCGGACGCCTTCCTGCCTGCTTGCCGGCGGGCTGGCCTGGGCCGGGGGCGCCATGGCAGCACCGCGCGGTTCGGGTGCCCGGCGGGCGGCGACCGGGCGAAGGGTCCGCGGCACCGCGTCCGGGCTCGCCGGCGGCTCCGGCCGGGGCGTTCCCTGACGGCGCGGCCGGCTCGGCGCCGACCGGCCGGGTACGCCGGCCGGGGACGCGGGCGTGTGCGCCGGGTCCGGTGAGTCCGGTGGCGGCGGGACCGGGCCGCGGCGGCGGAGCCGGCCGCCGGGGTCGAGGGGGTCGATGGGACCGGGCCGCCACGCGATCCGCTGCGGTGCCCAGACGGTGGCCCCGCTCGCCGTGCCGGGGGCGGCGAGCCCGGTGAGGTAACCGCGACTGCGCTCAGCCAAGGGAGACCTCCGCCGGGGTGGCGCTGCCGACGATGAGATCGGCGTAGCGGCGCCGCCGCGGGGACGGCAGGTCGAGGATGGCGCGCTCGGGCCAGCCGTACGCCGAGGCGATGAGATGGACGTCGTCGTGCACCGACCCGGCGAGGAAGCGCAGTTCGGCCAGGCACAGCTCGCGCGCGTCGACGTCCAGCAGCACCTCGCGGCGGCACTCGGGGCAGCTCCCGGTGACCTGGGAGCGCAGGGTGGGGGCGAGCCGCGCCATCGCCCGCTCGGCCGCGGCCGCCTGGCGCGGGGACGGCTGGCCGCGGACGCAGCGCTCGATCAGCACGCGGCGCGGGTGATCCGCTTCCGCGGCGGCCAGGGCGTCGGCCGCGGCCGGCACCCGGAACGTCACACCCTGCGCGGGCAGCCGCCACCATCCCGGCTCGGCCGGCTCGGCGCCGCGCGGCCGGCGCGGCCGACAGTGCTCGGCGTAGGCGGTGAGGCTGAACGTGACGTCGACCGGGGTGGCGCAGTGCACGCAGCTGCCCTCGGCGATGAAGCGGTCTGACCTCAGCTCCCGGCGGCGGGCGAGCACCAGCAGGTCCAGGTCACCGACTGGAAGCCCGGCCGCGTCGACGGCCCGGCCGTCGCCGTCCTCCACGCACCGGCAGACCCAGGCGACCACCCCGGCCAGGCCGGTGCCTGTTTCCGCCAGCATGGCGTCGTCGTGGCCGGTTGCCGGGCGCCAGCGCGTCGGCGTGCCGCTGATCGGCAACCTCAGCACGGCGGGTCAGAGCTCCTGTGGTTCGGCCAGCGACGGGTCCCTGGCCCAGCCGTGGTTCTCCAGCTTGATGTGCTGGATCGCGACCGCGTTGGTACCGGCGTCCAGGTCCGGCAGGGCCTGGAACTCCGACACCCAGGCCCGGTACACGATGTAGCGCAGCACCGGCTGCCGCGCCTCGTTGCACAGCACGATCGCGATATCCTGGTAGGCGTTCTTCAGCGACGTCTGCGGCGCGCCCTTGTCCAGCACCTGCACCGCGTCCGCCCACGCGGCGAACGTCTCGTCGTGGGTGACGCCCTGCTCGAGCGTGATCGGCTCGTACTACATCGGCCCGATCCCGTTGCGGATGATGGCGTTGCCGCCTTCCTTGTGCTCGATCACGTCGCTGGAGCGCTTCAGCGTGGTGACCTTCGAGACGCCCGCGACCGGCGTGGTGCTGGTGCCGATGAAGACGAGGAAGGCGTAGCTCTTGTAGGGGTCGAGGCGGCCCACGTTGACGCTGAACGGTTGCTGCTTGGCCATGTCCGGTTCCTAGCTCTGGGGCTGGCCTGCGAGCTGGGCGATCTTGATCACCACGAACTCGGCGGGTTTGAGCGGCGCGAACGCGACCACGATGTTGACGATCCCGTTCGCCTGGTCGGTCGGCGTCGTGGTGGTTGCGTCGCAGGTGACCTGAAACGCCTGGCTGGGCGTGCTGCCCTGGAACGCCCCCGCGTTGAACAGGCCGAGCATGAAGCTTTCGATGGTGGTCTTGATCGCCACCCAGAGCGGGACGTCGTTCGGCTCGAAGATGACCCAGCCGAGGTTGGCCAGCAGCGACTGCTCGATGAACAACGTCATCCGCCGCACCGGGACGTACCGGTCCTGCTGCAGCGCCGGGTTCCCCGAGACCAGCGTGCGGGCCCCGAACACGACCGTGCCGATCCCGGGGAATGAGCGCAGGCAGTTCACCCCGATCGGGTTGAGCGTGCCCTGCCGCGGATCGGTCATCCGGCCGGACGGGACGACGCCCAGAGCGTTCCGCACGATCGCCTCGTAGCCGGCGGGCGCCTTCCACACCCCGCGGTTGTTGTCCTCGCGGGCGATGACGCCCGCGACGAAGCCGGACGGAGCAATGGTCAGCGGCGCCCCGGTCGCCGGATCCGGCGAGAGCAGGTACGGGAAGTACAGCGCGCCGTTCGTGCTCTTGGGGATCCCCGGCCCGGCGGCCCCGGACATGATGTCGCCGATCATCGGCAGGTCCCCGGTGCTCCGGTCCGCCGCCGCGTCGGCCGGCGGGTCGACGATCATGAACGCGTGCTTGCGCTCGGCGAAGGCCAGCGCGGCGCTGACCACGCCGAGGTCCCAGACCCCCGGGGTCAGCAGCAGGTTGAACACGGCCAGCTTGTCCAGGGCGCCATCGGACGCGAAGGCCCCGGTGAAGTCGCCCGGCGCGAACGTGGTGAACGGGCCAGTCGGCAGCCCGCTCGCGAGCGCCTGCGGGGCGAGGGCATTCGGCCACTGCGTCGGGTAGGCGCCGCTGGGCGCTACCGTGACCAGCGCCGACACCGGGTTCTCCGCCGTCCCGACCCGTTGTTCCAGCGTGTTCGCGGCGTCGTCGGGGGGCGGCGCCGGGTTCAGGGTCACGTGCCGGAAGGTTTCCGACCGGCCGGCGTAGCCGATCGTGATGTCGGCGATGTCGAGGGGCTTGGTGGTGTGCTCCGGATCGGTCCGCTTGGGGTTGGACACGGCAACGGTCAGTTGGTGGTACCCGTCGACGGGCTCCCTGCCGGTGAACGTGATCCCGGTCGCGGCGCTGCCGAGGGTCAGGGTCGGCATCGGCAGGTCGCTCGTTGTCGTCCCGCTGTGAATCGAGGGCCGCAGCGCCGCCACCCAGGCCACTGCGCCGCCGTTGGCGAAGAACTGGAAGACCGCGCGGCCGACGTCATCGGCGAGCCAGTCGACATCGAAAAGGCCGCCGAACTCGCGTTCATAGTCGGTGAAGCTGAAGATCTGCACGGCCTGGCCATAGTGTTCCGGCACGGTCTTGAACGGGTGCGTATACCCGACGAACACCGTCACCGAGGTGGGCGCCGCGGTGATGGTGTGGGAGTTGCTGAGGATCTCCTCGATGTACAGGCCCGGGTAGGTCGGCGTGACAGGCATCGGACGGTGACCTCCGGGTCAGGCGGTGGGGGTGTAGAGCAAGACGCGGGCGGCCAGGCCCGGGCCGCCGCCGGTGAGCGCGACGCCTTCGGCCGGTGTCGGTGCCGGGACGGCGGCCCCGTTCGGCGGGGCGGTGACGGTGACCACGTAGGCGACCGGCGCGGGCATGCTGTCCAGGGTCTGGATGGTGAAGGTGGTCGGCGCCGCCGTCTCCTTGGCGGAGTCGTAGGCGGCGCTGACCGTGAACGAGGTGCCGGAGGGGTCCTTGCTCACCTGGACGGTCAGGCCGCTGACGGGGTTGTAGCCGGGGCGCGGAACCAGGGTGAACAGGACGTTGCCGTCGCCGTCCTTGACATCTAGTCCCGCCGCGGTGAGGGCGACCTCGGCGACGCCCGCGGGCAGCTTGGTCCCGGCTGCGACGCTGCCGGACTTGACCCGCACGAGCCCGGTGCCGAGCGGCGGATCGCCGGACGCCGTCGGCGCCTTGTCCGTGCCGATGGTGCTGGCAGCGTCCGCGGCCGCGGCCAGGCCAGGGTAGGTGTCCCGCTCGGTCACCGAGATGTCGAGTTTCGTCCACGGCGGCGTTGTGGCCGGCGTCTCGGGGGTCACTTGCACCACGATGCCGTTGGACTCGGGTCCGGGCACGCTGGCGGTGACGACCAGCGCCGGAGTCGGCACCGCTACCGGCGGCTTGCGTAGCTCCCCGCTCGCCACCCGGGCGTCCGCGAGCGCGCGCAGGGCCGCGGTCTCGGCCGCGTCGAAGGCGCTCGCCCAGGCCGGCTTCACCTGAACCTTGGAGTCGCTGAACTGCAGCGCCGACAGCGGCACGACCCGTTGCCCGCCCGCGCTTCCCGTGATGCCGATCGGCGTCGCGCCGACCACGTCCAGGGTGGTGGCCATGACCACACTCCGATCCGAGATCTGGCCTAGCTGTTTGAGTCAGCATCGCGGTGGAGCCGTCACCGGTCCGTCACCGAGCCGCCACGAAGTCCCCTTGGCGGCGGCGCCCTGTCGCGGTCAGACCACCGGGAGGAGCACGTCGAGTTTCTCCAGGCCGGCCAGATCGTGGCCGGACATGAGCAGGTCGATGTGCGGGTGGCGACCATCATGCCCAGCGCGGCAGGCCGGAAGCCCGGTTCGTCGCTCTTGTGCCGTCCTGTCCGGCGCGGGCATCGAGGTGGTGAAGATCACGCCGCGCAGCCCGCGGGTGAAACCTCGGGTTGCATGCTGCACCTCTTCGGAGCGATTTGCGGCTAGGTGGGACGGTGAGGGTGACGGGCCGCCGGGGCGGCGGGAGCCAGGCGCGCGGCGGTCACCGTGGCGGTTGTAGGGATTCACTGAAGAGTTCGGTTCTGCCAAGCCTTGTTGTCGCCTGGGCGAGGTGAATGCTTCTCCCCTCGTGCGGGATTGTTGTCGTTTCTTCTGGGCGGTTGTGGCCGCTCGTCGCTTTTTCGGTGACGCAGGAGGTCCGGGCGCGCGTCTCTGGCCCTTCGGCGGGCTGCCGGGGGCTGGTCTGGCCGGTCTGGCTGGTCAGCTGAAAGAAGGCTCGCAGGTGCGCCGCGACGAGTTGTGGCTTGCCGTTGTTGCTAGGGGCGGTGTGGCCGGCCCGGGGCAGGGTGACCCGGTCGGCGCGGGGCAGCACGGCACTGAGCCCGTCGAGGGGCGCGGCCAGGTTCCGGGCGCTCATGGAGCCGCCGAGCAGGAGCACTTCGCAGGGCAGGTCGGCGAACCGGTCCAGCGGGCCTGCCGCGTCCAGGACTGTCTGTGCGTCGTTGTGCACGGTGGAGATGATGTCGCGGGGTGAGATCACGCCGGCGGGGACGGGCCTGCCTTTGGTCCTGCTGATGGCGAGGCCGAACGCGGTGGTGAGCAGGAACCGGGGGATGAGGCGGAACGCAGTCCGGTCGGCGGTGCCTTTCATGATGGTGACCAGGGCGGCGGCGAGCCGGCCTGCGGCCATTTCGCGTTCGTAGCGGGGCAGCCATGCGGTGTGGGTGATGCGGTCGAACTCCAGGGGCGGCTCGTAGAGCGCCAGCTTGGTAATGGCCGGGAGCGTCCGGGCGGCTCCGGCGGGACGCCCGGGTCCGGATCCTTGCCGGGGCCAGGGCCGCCTTCGCCCGCAAGGGCATGGCCGCGACGATGACGGATGTCGCCGTCGCGGCCGGGGTCAGCCAGGGGCTTGCCTACCGCTACTTCAGCGACAAGGACGACCTGGTCCGCGCCCTGGTGAGCGAGGCCGTGCAGCGGGCCGATGCGGGAGGATCGCCGCTGGCCTGGCCCGGCAGCGCCGCCGAGCGGCTGCGCCGCCTGGTCACCCGCCTGGTTGAGGCGCGGCGCGCAGAGCCACAGCTCTTCCTGCTGTTCCAGCACGTCACCAGCGACCCGGCAACGCCCCCCGACCTGCTGGAGCTGATCCACGCCCGGGGACGTGCCGTCACGCAGGCCATGCGGCAGCTGGTGACCGAGGCGCAATCGGCCGGGGAGGCGGCCCGCGATGGCCCTGATCAGCTGGTCACAGCGGTCATGGCGTGCCTGGACGGGCTGGGCCGGCTCGCCCTGGGCCGCCCCGGGCAGGCTGCGGAGCATTTCCCCGCCGCAGGGATCATCACCAGGATGCTGCAGCTCCCGCAGCCGCAACAGCCGCAACAGCCGGGGGAGCCGTACCCTGACGGCCATGACCTTGCCGGGTCCGAGCCGTCAACGATAAGGAGATCAGCGTGACTGCCGACCAGACGTAGCACGCGCAGATGCAGGCCGCCCACCGGGGCGACTGGGACGCGGTGCCGGGATACTTCGACCCGGACTGCACCTGGACGCTGATGCCGCCGGGCACGACCTTCCGGGGTGGGACGAGTTCGTTGATGACGCTACGCAAGTCACTGGTTACGCGGTCGCGGCCCAGGTCAAGGGCACAACGTGGTACCTGCGATCGGGGTCCGGCAAGAGCTGTCGACACGCTTCGTGATTCCTGCTGGCAGCGCGCCCGGTCCGTTGGCCCTCGTCGCGCCTTCGGCATCCCGGGCCTGCGAATTAAGAGCGGCTGGCCGGGCCCCAGGCCAAGTCGGGTCCTGAGTAGCGCTCGTCCCAGGCGGCCTGCTCGGCAGTCTTCACTGTCCCTCCCGGTTCGTGCTCAGGCGAGGGACAGGAAGAGCCGCTCGAGTTGCGCGCGGTCGGCGTCGGCCGCGCCGCCTCCGTTGACCGCGCAGTGCTGCAGGCCGGTCGCGATGATCTTGAAGCCGGCCCGGTCGAGCGCCCGGGACGCCGCCGCGAGCTGCGTCACCACGTCCGCGCAGTCGCGCCCCTCCTCGATCATCTTGATGACCCCGCCGATCTGGCCCTGCGCCCGCTTGAGCCGCCTGAGCACGCCGTCCATCGTCTCGCTGTCCACGTCCATGCCGGCTCCCTCGGGGGTCGCGCACCCGGCGCGTGAATCCGGGTGCCGAACTCGAATATCCAGGCTTCACTATACCCGGCGGGGTATCGGTCGGGCGTGCGGGACCAGTGACGGGCGGCAGGCGACCTGTGGCCGCCGCGCGGTCCGGGCGGCCCTGTCACCGGTTGAGCTCGGCGAGCGTGCTGGCGAGCCGCCGCCCGACCTCGTCGGCTACGGGCTTCAGCTCCGGGCGGCCGGTCAGCGTGACCATGACCTGCGGGTCCAGCGCCTCCACGACGGTCTCGTCGCCGGCGGCGCGGACGACGACGTTGCAGGGCAGCAGCAGCCCGATGCTGCGGTCGATGCCGAGTGCCTGGTGCGCGAACGGCGGGTTGCAGGCGCCGAGGATGACGTAGTCCTCCATCCGCTCCCCGAGCTTTGCCCGCAGGGTAGCGGTGACGTCGATCTCGGTGAGCACGCCGAACCCCTGCCCGGCGAGGGCCTCGCGGACCCGGGCGACCGTGTCCGCGAACGGCGCTCGCACCGTGACGCTGGTCCCGTAGCTCACCGGCTCGCCCCTTCCTGCGCGGCGAGCTGGGCGCGGATGTCGTCCATGTCCAGGTCACTGACGGCCTGGATGACCTGCTCCAGTGAGGCCGCGGGCAGCGCGCCGGGCTGGGAGAAGACCAGGATGCCGTCCCGGAAGGCCATCAGCGTCGGGATCGAGGTGATCCGCGCTGCCCCGGCCAGCGCGGGCTGGTCCTCGGTATCGACCTTGCCGAACGTGATGTCCGGGTGCTTGCCGCTGGCGGCCTGGAAGACGGGCGCGAACATCCGGCACGGGCCGCACCAGGACGCCCACCAGTCGACGAGCGTGATCCCGGGCTTGGTGACGGTCTCTTCGAACGTGTCCTCGGTCAGCGCGACGGTACTCATCCTTCACTCCTCTGGTTCCCGTGGCATCGAACGATACCCCCATGGGTATAACGCAGAGCGGGCTGAGGCATTCCCGGCCCGCGTCTGGCCGCCGCCGGGCAGGGTGTCCTTGGCGGCGCCGGTCAGCGGGTTCGTCACAGCGTGGGCGACGCGGGCCTCGTCCGCGCTGATGGCCACCGGTTCCCAGGTTGGGCCGCGGTCCCTCGCTGAGCTGAGGCCAGGGCCTCGACTTTGGAATACCCCCGGGGGTGTTATAGTTGGCGATTGTAGATACCCCCTAGGGTATTTCTGAGCCTGGATGACAGCAAGGAGGATCCCTGTGATCCCGGTGAACACGCCCGAGATCGGCATCGACCAGCTCGCCGCGGCCGTCAGGGGCGGCGCGGCGATCGTTGACGTACGCGAGCCCGGCGAGTACGTGGCCGGCCACGTGCCCGGTGCCGTGCTCATCCCGATGGGCCAGCTGCCCGGCCGGATGGCGGAGCTTTACCATGGCGCGCCGTGTACGTGGTATGCGCTTCCGGCAACCGCAGCGCCACCATGACCGGCTTTCTGCGCAACGCGGGCTTCGACGCCTACTCGGTGGCCGGCGGGACGAGCGGGTGGGCCAGTTCCGGCCGTCCCGTCGTCGGCGGCCATGCCCCGCGCGCCTGAGAACGTATCCCCTCATGACTCCCCGGGAGGCAGGCATGCCTGAAACCGATGCCATCACCGTGATCCCGCTCGAGACGCCCACGCTTGGCGACCGCAGCTATCTCGTGCACGACGGCGAGGTCGCCTTCGCGGTGGACCCGCAGCGGGACATCGACCGCGTCCTGGCGCCGCTCGATGAGCAGGGCCTGCGGCTGACCCACGTCTTCGAGTCCCACATCCACAACGACTACGTCACCGGCGGCTTCGCCCTGGCCCAGCGCGCTGGCGCGGCGTACCTGGTCAATGCCGACGACGCGGTGTCCTTCGAGCGGACCCCGGTGCGCGACGGCGACGTCCTCGAGATCGGGCCGCGGATGCGGGTCACCGCGGTCGCCACGCCGGGTCACACGTTCACTCACTTGTCCTACGTGCTCGCCGACGCCGGCACCGGCGAGCGGACGGCGGTCTTCTCCGGCGGCTCGCTGCTGTACGGGGCGACCGGCCGCCCGGACCTCCTCGGCCCCCGGCACACCGGCGACCTTGTGCGGGCGCAGCACGCCTCGGCCCGCAAGCTAACGCAGTTGCTGCCTGACACCGCGCAGGTGTTCCCCACCCACGGGTTCGGGTCCTTCTGCTCGGCGACGCAAACCGAGGCGGCCAGCTCGACAATCGGCCGGGAGAAGGCCGCCAACCCGGTGCTCACCCAGGACGAGGAGACCTACGTCCGCGAGCTGCTGGCTGGCCTGAACGCCTACCCCGCGTACTACGCGCACATGGCTCCCGCCAACTCGGCCGGGCCGTCCGAGCCCGACCTGTCCCCGCCCGCCGTGGCCGACCCTGCCGAAGTCCGGCGTCGCATCGAGGCCGGCGAGTGGGTGGTAGACCTGCGCAACCGGGCCGTGTTCGCCGCCGGGCACGTGCCCGGCTCGCTGAACTTCGGGCTCGAC
>Ga0335085_10005156_pt1 | contig 21213 bp, 16 predicted proteins | sample Lox_Sample_45_FD_206712 | JGI IMG/M metagenome (GOLD analysis project Ga0335085, IMG submission 206712) | Soil microbial communities from Loxahatchee National Wildlife Refuge, Florida, United States - Lox_Sample_4.5 | ecosystem: Environmental > Terrestrial > Soil > Wetlands | place: USA...
CCGCCAGCTTCCGCCAGCGCTACACGTACGTGGCCATGGGCCGCACCGAGGACTCGGAAGGGACGGTGCGGGTGAAGAAGCCGGGCCTGGTGCGCTGGGACTACGACAAGCCCGACCAGCGCAGCCTGTACTTGCAGGGCGCCACCCTCTGGATCTGGCGCCCCGACGACCAGGAGGCGCAGGTGAAGCGCAACTTCGGCGGCGATCAGCTGAGCAGCGCCTTCACCTTCCTCTGGGGGAAGGGGAACCTCCTGACCGAGTTCTCCCCCAAGGCCGCGCGCGCTCCCCCGGGGCTGCCCGCCGGGGATGCCCTGGAGCTCACCCCGCTCAAGCCCGTGGCCGGAGTGAAGAAGCTCCTCTTCGTGGTGGGGAAGGACGGGCAGGTGCTGGCGAGCCTGGTGACGAACCCGCAGGGGGACCTGAACCAGATCGTTTTCGGGGAAGCGAAGATCGACCAGGGGCTGCCGGACGCGATCTTCCAGTTCGCCCCGCCCAAGGGCGCCTACGTGCAGGAGTTCTGAGGTACAAGGCACATCGCCATGAGGTTGAAAGCCCTTCTCCTCCTCTCGCTCTGCGCCTGCGCCCCTGCGCGGACGGTGACGGTCAACGGACAACAGATACCGTACGAGCAGGCGGCATCCGCGGAGTTCCGCGCGGCCATGGCCTCCTTCGACCAGGGCAAGTACGAGCTGGCGGCGCAGCAGTTCGCCTCCTTCAACCAGCGCTTCCCCGACAGCGAGCTGGCGGACGAGGCGATGGTCCGGCGCGGGCAGGCGCTCTCCAAGGCGGGCAAGCTCCCCGAAGCCCAGGCCGCGCTGCAGGACTTCCTCGCAAAGAAGCCCTCCTCGCCCTTGCGCAACGTGGCCGCGGTGGAGCTGGCGGCGGTGCAGAACAAGCTGGGCAGCGCCGCCCCGCTCCCGCCGGTCGACACCTCCGCCATGAGCGAGGGCGACAAGAACAAGGCGGCGGTAGCGCTGGCCGAGTCGTACGCCCGCAGCGGGCAGCCGGCGGAAGCGATGCGCTGGGCGGCGCGCGCCCTGGAGACCGCTCCCGCGGCGGAGCAGCCGATGCGCCTCAAGCTCTTCGAGGTGGCCCTGGACGCCGCCCCCGCCCGGGACCTGGCCACCCTGGTCTCCGAGCTGGATCGCAAGTCGCCGGCCTGGGCGCCCGCCACCCTCAAGCTCGCCCGCATCCAGTTCCACACCGGCGACCGGGCCCACGCCGAGGACCTGGCGCGCGACCTGCTCTCCGCCGACCCGCAGGGCCCCTACGCTTCCGACGCCCGCGCCCTGCAGGCGGCGGCCCAGGGGACCGCCGCGGTGAAGCCCAACCTGATCGGCATCGCCCTGCCGCTCACCGGCGACCTGAAGGGCTTCGCCGACCAGGCGCTCAACGGCATCGCCCTCACCCTCGATCTGCAGGGGCGCGGCAATCTCCAGGTGGAGGTGGTGGACACCAAGGGGGAGCCGGACTCCGCGGCGGAGGCGGTAGAGCAATTGGCGCAGAAGGGGGTCATCGCCATCCTCGGCCCGCTGGGCATCGCCGAGGGGCTGGCGGCCGCCACCCGGGCGCAGCAGCTCAACATCCCCATCCTCTCCCTCTCCCGCGCCGACGGGCTCACCGCCCTGGGCGAGTGGGTCTTCCGGGACATGCCCACCTCCAGCGCCCAGGCGCGGGCGGTGGCCGACTACGCGCAGAAGAAGCTGAACGCCAGGAGCTTCGGCATCCTCCAGCCCGACTCCACCTACGGCGACGAGATGGCCCGCTACTTCTGGGACGCGGTGGACGCGGGGGGCGCCGAGGTGCGGGCCTTCGAGCACTACCCGCTGCGCACCACCACCTTCAAGCCCTTCGTCCAGCACATGGTGGGGCGGACCGCCGCCGACCTCGACGAGCGCCAGCAGTTCTCCGACGAGGCGATGAAGATCAACAAGGAGATCACCGACCCTTACCGCCGGCGCAAGGCGCTCAGCCAGCTGCGCAACCAGCAGGCGCCCATCGTGGACTTCGACGCCATCTTCATCCCCGACTCCGCCCGCACCGTCCGGCTGATCGCCCCCGCCATCGCCGCCGAGGACGTGATCACCACCGGCTGCGACACCAAGGAGCTGGAGGTGGTGAAGCGCACCACGAAGAACGAGCAGCTGCGCACCGTGCAGCTCCTCGGGACCAGCCTCTGGGACTCGCCCGACCTGGTGGACGAGCGCTCGGGCGTCGCCCGCTACGTGCAGTGCAGCATCTTCGTCGACGTCTTCTTCCCCAACTCGGAGCGGCCGGCGACGAAGAAGTTCGTCGACGACTTCGGCAGCGCCTACCACCGGGCGCCCGGCTTCCTCGAGGCGCACGCCTACGACGCCGCCGCCATCCTCAAGAAGGTGATCGAGGAGAAGCGCCCCTACAGCCGCGACGACTTCCGCTCCGCTCTCACCAGCCTGGGCAAGCCCTTCCCCGGAGCGGCGGGAGACACCGTCTTCGCCAAGGATCGCGAGGCGCAGAAGCCCTTCTTCTGGCTCTGGATCAACCGGGGCAACATCGTGGAGTTCGACCCCGACGGCCCCCCGCCGGTCCCCCCCGCCGCCCCGCCGGCGGACTTGAAAGCGACGAAGACCAGGTAGTTGGCGGATGTGTGAGCCGGCTCACCTGCCGCGCGCCCGCTGAGGCACTAAAATATGGAAGCGGGCGGGGGTCCGTGGTTTTGGCCAAACAGATGATGGTGTTTCCCTTCACGGTGCCGCTCGACGGCAGCGGGAGGATGCTCGACGCGGCCCAGGGGGTCTACGCCAGGTCTTTGGCGCGGATGCTGGCGGAGCGCCTGAGCGAGCCGCCCGGCCTGAGCGCCAGCCTCGCCCAGCTCACCGCCGACGGCCCCCTGACGGGAGGGAACCGGACCCCGGGACATGGCTGGGTGGTCGCCTCCTCGCCCTGGACGCTGGAGGAGGCCTGCCACATCGGGCTTCCCGAGGGGACCGAGTACCTCCTGCACGGGTCGGCCGAGCTGACCGACCGCGTCCGCCTGCGCATCCTCCTGGTCGACTCGCCGCAGAAGCACCTGGCACTCGACCACGTGGTGCTCCGTCCCCGCGAGGAGCTCTTTCCCGCCCTGGACGAGGCGGCGGCGGAGATCGCCCGCGCCCTGGGCGAGGATCCGCCCGGGACCTCCTGGCCCACGGGCGACGTGGAGGCGTACGTGGCCTACCTGCGCGGCCGGGACATGAGCGCCGCGCACGAGATGGGCGTGCGCGTTCCCGATCCCAACCGCAGCTTCGATCCCTACCTGGAGGCGGCGCGCCGCGATCCCCGCTTCAGCGACGCCCAGGAGCGGCTGCTCTCCTTGGCCCTCGACTTCGCCCTGGGCGGCCGGGGGCCGGCGGCGGCGGCGCGGGAAGCCTGCGAGAAGCTCCTGGCCATCGACGAGACGGCCTTCAAGGCGCACCTGGCGCTGGCGGAGATGGACCTGCTCCAGGGCGACGCGCCGGCCGCCGAAGGGCGCATCGCCCGGGCCCTCTCCCTGCAGCCCGGCTTCGCCGCGGCCTTCGAGCGCATGGGGACCGCGCTCTCGCACCAGGGGCGCTGGCGGGAAGCGGTGCCCTGGTTCGAGAAGGCGGTGGCGGCGCGCAGCGACGACGCGGAGGCCCTGCGGGGGCTGGGGACGGCGCTTCTGGAGTGCGGCCGGCTGGAGAAGGCGGTCGAGTGCTGGCGGGGCGCGCTGGCCCTGGGAGTGGAGACGGCCGATCTGCACGACAGGCTGGCCCGGACCCTCGACACCCTGGGGCAGCGGCAGCAGGCCCGCGCCCACCGTGCTCTTTCCCGCCGCCTGCAGGGAAAACCGCGCTTCGGGCTGGATCTGCTGCGCGAAGCGTGGGAATGGCTGTCCGGTGGAACCCGGCGAGGGAGCTGAAGAGACCCTTCTGCCGCCGCCCCCGCCCGGGCCCGGCACCCTCGGCGCCCTGCGGCCGCCGCGGCTCAACGTCTTCCTCTTCCTCCTCACCTTCGCCTCCGCCTTCCTCTCCGGCACCCTGCTGACCGACACGCAGCTTCCCACCCCCTCGACCAGCGAGCAGCTGCGCAACGGCCTGGGGTTCTCGCTGGCGCTGATCCTGATCATGCTGGCGCACGAGATGGGCCATTTCTTCCTCGCCCGGCGCCACGGGGTGGACGCCACCTGGCCCTTCTTCATCCCCGCCCCGCTGCTCTCGCTGATCGGGACGCTGGGGGCGGTGATCCGCCTGCGCTCCTTGCCCAGGACGCGCAAGGCGCTGATCGACATCGGGGCCGCGGGACCCATCGCCGGCTTCGTCGCCACCATCCCGGTGCTGGTCCTGGGGCTGCGCTGGTCCACCCTGGTGCCTCTCGAGCCTCCCAAGCCCCAATGGACGCTGTTCGAGAGCGCGCTGCAGTGGTTCCAGACCGGGACCTGGCCCTTGCCGGGCAACGCGTTCGACCTGGGGTACCCGCTGGGGATGGAGATCGTGCAGCGCCTCGCCGTCGGGGCCCTGCCCGAGGGGCACAAGCTCGCGCTGCACCCCATCGCGGTGGCCGGGTGGTTCGGCCTGCTGCTCACCGCCCTCAACCTCTTGCCCCTGGGCCAGCTCGACGGAGGGCACGTGCTCTTCGGCGCCTCCCCCCGGCTGCACCGCGCGCTGGGGCCGCCGGTCTCCGCGGCCCTGCTCGCCCTGGGCATCTTCAGCGCTTTCTTCGGCTGGATCCTCTGGGGCCTCTTGATGGGCCTGGGCCTTGGCGGGCATCCTGCCCTGGCCGCGCCCGAGGAGCGGATCGACGGGGGGCGGCGGCTCCTGGTGGCGGCCAGCGCCTTGCTCTTCCTCCTCTCCTTTTCCCCCGTGCCCCTGGTGCTGCTCGCGCGGTAGAACGGGGCCGTGTCCGATTCGCTGCGCGAGGTGCTCGGCCCGGGCGGCGCGCTCTCCCGGGTGCTCCCCGGCTACGAGCCGCGCGATCCGCAGCTGCAGATGGCGGCCCGGGTGGAGGAGGCGCTCGGGCGCGGGCGGGCGCTGATCGTGGAGGCGGGCACCGGCACGGGCAAGACGCTGGCCTACCTGTTGCCCGCGGCGCGCAGCGGGCTCAAGACCGTGGTCTCCACCGCCACCAAGACGCTACAAGAACAGCTCCTGGAGAAGGATGTCCCCCTCCTGCGCGCCCTGGGCGTGGACGCGAAGGTGGCCTTCCTCAAGGGCCGGCAGAACTACCTCTGCCTGCTCCGCTTCGAGGAGTTCAACCGCAACCCCACCTTCGCGGTGCGCGAGGAGTCCGCCCTCTTCGCGGGCATCGCCCGCTGGGCGGAGACCACCCGGACCGGCGACCGCGCCGAGCTGGCGGAGGTGCCGGAGAACCTCGCCTCCTGGCGCGATCTCTCCGCCACCGCCGACCAGTGCCTGGGGTCCAGGTGCGCCCACTACGACCGCTGCTTCGTCTTCCGCATGCGCCGGGAGGCGGCGGAGGCGGACCTGGTGGTGGTGAACCACCACCTCTTCTTCGCCGACCTCGCCCTGCGCAGCTCCTCGGCGGGAGACGCCGGGGCCGCGGTGCTGCCCGGCTACGACGCGGTGATCTTCGACGAGGCCCACGCGGTGGAGGAGGTGGCCACCGAGCACTTCGGCGTGCAGCTCTCCAGCTTCCGGGTGGCGGAGCTGGCCCGCGACGCGCTCAAGGCCCTGCAGGCGAAGCCGGGGATGCTGGAGGCGGCGGGCCTGGCCACGCGGCTCCTGCGGGAGGGGCGCGACTTCTTCGACGCGGCTTTGCTCACGGCGCCGGAGGAGACGGCGCCGCGGCCCTCCCCGAAGCAGGGCGCGGCGCAGCAGGCCGAGAGCGCCCGCTGGCCGCTCGCTGCCGGCGCCTTGCGGCCCGCCGAAGGGGAGCGCCGAAAGCTTTTGGAGCTGGCCCGCGCGCTGGGGGCCGCCCTCTCCGCCGAGGCGGACGACACCCTGGCCCTGCTGGAGCGCCGCTGCCTCTCGCTGAGCGCGGACCTCTCGCTCTTCGAGGGTGGGGAGCCGGCGCCGGACCTGATCCACTGGGCCGAGGCGCGCGCCGGGCACCTCTTCCTCCACGCCTCGCCCATCGACGTGGCGGGGATCCTCCAGGACAAGCTCTACGACCGCATCGGCCCGGTGGTCTTCACCAGCGCCACCCTGGCGGTGGCGGGAGAGCTGGGGTACTTCGCGCAGCGGATCGGGCTCTCCGACCCGTCCGGGCCGCTGTTCCCCCTCGATTCCCGGGTGCTGGCCTCTCCCTTCGACTACCAGGCGAACGCGGCACTCTACCTGCCCGGAAGGATGCCCGACCCGCGCGAACCTTCGTTCGCGGAGGCGGTGGCGGACGAGCTGCGCTCGCTCTTGCCCGTCACCGGCGGCCGCGCCTTCGTGCTCTTCACCTCCCTGCGCAACATGCGCGCGGTCCACGCCTTGCTCGCCCCGGAGCTGCCCTGGCAGGCGCTGCTCCAGGGGGAGGCCCCCAAGGCGCAGCTCCTCAAGCGCTTCCGGGAGCGGCCCAGCGTGCTCTTCGCCTCGCAGAGCTTCTGGGAAGGCGTCGACGTGCCCGGAGAGGCGCTCAGCCTGGTGGTGATCGACAAGCTGCCCTTCGCCTCGCCCTCGGAGCCCATCGTCGCCGCCCGCATCGAGCGGCTGCGGGCGGACGGACAGGACGCGTTCTTCGGCTACCAGGTGCCCCAGGCCGCCCTGGCCCTGAAGCAGGGCTTCGGCCGGCTGATCCGCACCGCCACCGACCGGGGCATCGTCGCCGTGCTCGACGGGCGCATGACGCGCAAGGGCTACGGCCGGCTGTTCGTGGAATCGCTCCCCCGCTGCCGCATCCTCCGCAGCCCCGCCGAGGCGGCCGATTTCTGGGCGGGAAAAGCGCTCCGGGGTGCGACAGGAGCCTAGCTGCGCGCACCCCTTCGGCGGGGGGCGAAACGGACTTGGCGCGACGCTCCATTTCAGGCGAAACTACCTAGATTGACTGGGGACCGCGCCCGGGCCCACGCGGCTCGCGCGAGGCGGGTGATCGCGGCGTGCAGTTCAACACGGCTCAACGCGAGCTGACGCTCAAGATCGTCTATTACGGCCCCGGTCTCTCCGGGAAGACGACGAACTTGCGCGCGTTGTACCAGCGGATCAAGCCGCAGCTGCGGGGCCACTTGATGACGCTGGACACGGCCGACGACCGCACCCTCTTCTTCGACACCCTGCCCCTGGTGTTCCCGGCGGGGAACTTCAAGGTCAAGCTCAAGCTCTACACCGTGCCCGGCCAGGTGATGCACAACGCCACCCGCCGCCTGGTGCTGCAGGGCTCCGACGCCATCGCCTTCATCGCCGACAGCCAGCCCTCCAAGCGGCAGGAGAACTACAAGTACTGGCTGAACATGGTGGAGAACCTCAAGGCCAACGCCCTGGACATCGACTCGATGCCCAACGTGGTGCAGTGGAACAAGAAGGACCTGGGCGATGCCTCCACCGAGGAAGCGATCGAGAAGATGCGCAAGGAGAACCGCCAGCCGGTCTACGAGGCGGTGGCGGTGCGCGGCGAGGGGGTGGTGGAGACCTTCCTCGGGCTGGTCGATCTCACCTACGAGCAGGTGGACAAGACCTACATGGTCTCGCAGAAGATCGGCCTGGACCGGCGCGCGTTCCTGGAAGAGGTGCGCAAGTGCCTGGTCGATCCGCCGGAGATGAACGGCCCCACCGGCGGGGGCAAGCCTCCCGCCGCCTCCAACGGAACTCCCCCCAAGACCGGAACGGACGGAGCCTGACCCGTGGCCGAGAGCATCCTGCAAAAGCAGCTCGTGCTCGGGGAGCTCCTCGACCTGCAGAGCTTCACCAACGTCTGCAAGACCTTCGTCGACCTCTACAAGGTGGGGCTCAAGGTCTTCGACGCGGACGGCACCAAGCTGGTGGACATGAAGGTCGCCTCCGGCGACTTCTGCGCCTACATGTTCACCGGCCCCAACGGGCGCAGGCTCTGCACCGAGACGGTGACGCACATCAAGGTGCGCCCGCTGGAGACCCGCAACGCGCTGCCGGTGATCGCCTCCCGCAACTGCTTCAGCGGGCTGCGCTATCTGATGATGCCCATCCTCTACGAGGGGGACATGCTGGGCCGGATCATCTTCGGCCCCTTCCTCCCCGAGGAGCTGGGGGACCTGGGCGCCGACCTCAAGGCCCTGGACGGCGAGTTCGACCTGAAGAAGGCCAAGTCGCTGATCGACCGCATCCGCCGCGCGCCCGAGAGCACGGTGCGGATGATCCTCGAGCACTTCGCCCGGCTGGTGGACGTGCTGGTGTTCACCTCGCACAAGGCGATGATCTCCAGCCAGCTGCACATCGAGAGCGTCACCGAGAGCTACAAGGAAGTGCAGGAGAAGAACAAGAAGCTCTCCGACGCGCTGGAGCGGCTGCAGGAGCTCTCCCGCCTCAAGTCCAACTTCCTCGCCACCGTCTCCCACGAGCTGCGCACCCCGCTCACCTCGGTGATCGGCTACAGCGAGATGCTGCTGGCGGGCCTGGCCGGCGACCTGAACGACGAGCAGAAGGACTACCTCAAGACGATTCTGGAAAAGGGCGAATCCCTTCTGCGCCTGATCTCCTCCATCCTCGACCTCTCCCGCATCGAGGCCCGGGGGGTGCAGCTGGTGCGCAAGCCCACCCCCCTGGAGGACGTGGTGCAGAGCGCGATGGAGAGCGTGCTCCCCCAGAGCCTGAAGAAGAATCTGCAGCTCACCTCCGAGGTCTCGCGCAGCATCCGGACCGTGGTGGTGGACGGGGACAAGATCCGCCAGTGCGTGGTCAACCTCCTCTCCAACTCGGTGAAGTTCACCCCGGCGGGCGGGCACATCGTGATCAAGGCGGGCCCGGCCGACCGGCCCCCCTCCCGGGCCGGCCCCTTCGGCAGCTCGGGGTACTTCCAGATCTCGGTGAACGACAACGGCATCGGCATCGCTCCCGAGCTGCAGCAGAAGATCTTCGAGACCTTCTTCCAGGCCGATTCCAGCGCTTCCCGCGAGTACGGCGGCGCCGGCCTGGGACTCTCGATCGTCCGCAGCTACGTCGAGGCGCACGGCGGCGAGGTCTCGGTGCGCAGCGAGCTGAACAAGGGCTCGACGTTCACCCTGATCGTGCCCATCGAGCCTCCCGGCGCCGGGCTGTGATCGTTTGCCTTTGACCGGCGAATTCGCTCTCATCCAGGCCTTCCTCGATCCCTTTCCCCGCGGCCGGGGGGTGACCCTGGGCCCGGGGAGCGACTGCGCGGCCGTCTCCGTCAAAAAGGGGATGCAGCTCGTGGCCACCACCGACGCAGTGGTGGAAGGCGTGCACTTCGACCTGCGCCGCTTCTCCCCCGAGGACGTGGGCTGGAAGGCGTTGGCGGTGAACCTCTCGGATTTGGCCGCCGCGGCGGCCCGGCCCCGCTGGTTCCTCTGCGCGCTGGGGGTGCCGAGGAGCGCCCGCGCCCTGCAGATCGCCCGCCGCATCTCCCGGGGAATGGCCCCCCTCGCCCGCCGCTTCTCCTGTGCCCTGATCGGGGGAAACGTCACCCGCGCCCCCGCCTGGACTGTGACCATCACCGCCCTGGGCGAGGCGCGGCGGCCGCTCTCCCGCAAAGGGGCGCGGCCCGGCGACGCCCTGGTGGTGGTCGGGGCGCTGGGCGACGCGGCCGCCGGGCTCAGGCCCTATCCCTCCAGGGCGGCCGTCCGCGCCCAGCGCCGGCCCTTCCCGCTGGTGCGCGAGGCGCTGCGCGCCGCCCCCTGGGCCAGCGCGGCCATCGACGTCAGCGACGGCTTCCTCCAGGACCTGGGCCACCTCTGCGAAGAGAGCGGGGTGGGCGCCGTGGTGGAGTGCAGCGCCCTGCCCCTGGGCCAGGCCGCGCGCCGCCTTCCCTTCGGCATGGAATTGGCCCTGGGCGGTGGGGAGGACTACGCGCTGATCCTGGCGGTGCCCCGCAAGCGAGTCGCGGCGCTGACCCAGGCGGTGAAAGCGGCCGAGGTGGGAAGGATCGTGCCCGGGAAGGGCATCCAGCTCACCGAGCTGGGCCAACCGCGCCCGCTCCCCAGGCGCTCCGGCTTCGACCATCTGAAGTAAAAGGTCGGCTGGCTGGGGGGTTTGATTCCTTCCCGCTCTGCCGTTAAGAAGTCGGGCCCCGCCCCGCGCACCCGCGCGGAGGCGGTCGTGCGCTTTGGAAACGACCTCGTCCCCAGCCTCGCTCCTCGCCGCGCGCCAGCGGGGGAGCGCCACCGCCCTCGCCGAGCTGCTCGCCGCCTTCCGCGACGGCGGCCGCCGGGCGCAGGCGCGGGGCCTCTCCGGCGCCGCCCGCGGTTACGCGCTGGCGCAGCTCTGCAGGGACTCGAAGCGACCGCTGGTCTGCCTGGAGCCGGACGAGGAGGCCGCCGATGCGCTGGAGAAGGACCTGCGCTTCTTCGCGGACGACGAACGGGCGGTGGTGCGGATCCCGGCGGACGAGGTCCTGCCCTACGAAGGGCTCACCCCCGACCGGTTCGCGGCCCAGGCGCGCCTGGCCGCGCTCTTCCGCCTCCACCTGGGCGAGCGCCCCATCGTGGTCTGCTCCATCCGCTCCATCGGCCGCCGCGTCCTGCCCCGGGCCGCGCTCGACCGGCGCAGCCTGCAAGTCTCGGTGGAGATGGAGCAGGACCGCGACGAGCTGGCGCGCAAGCTGGGCGCCGCGGGATACGCCAAGGTCCCCGTGGTGGAGGATCCGGGCACCTATGCCATCCGCGGCGGCGTGTTCGACGTCTGGTCTCCCCTGGAGGCGCAGCCGGCCCGGCTGGAATTCCTCGGCGACCTGGTGGAGAAGATCCGCTCCTTCGATCCGCAGACGCAGCGGACGATCGCGGAGCTGAAGGAGATCTCCCTCTGCCCCGCGCGGGAGATCGTCCTCGACGAGGAGGGGCGCAAGGCGGCCATCGCCACCGTGCGGGCGGCGGCCGACGCGGTGGAGACGCCCTCGCGGCAGCTGCGCGAATTGATCGACGACCTGGGTACCCTCTCCCAGGACGACGAGCTCTTCGCCGCGGGGCTTTCCGCCATCCTCCCCGGCTTCTACCCGGGCGGGCTCTCGCCGCTCACCGAGTACCTGCCCAGGGACGCCATCTGGGTGCTGGACGACCCGCTGGAGCTGGAGCGGCAGTGGGGCGATCTCTGGAGCGCCCTGGAGGAGGCCTTCGCCCAGGCGCGCCAGAGAGGGGAGCTGGCGCTGCCGCCCGACCAGCACTTCCTGCACGAGCGCGACCTGCGGCCGGTGGTGGAGGCCTCGCCGCTTCTGGTGCTCTCGGGGCTGACCCTGGGGACCGAGCCGGCGGCGGGAACGGCGGAGATCGACTTCGATCTGCAGCGCACCGCGGACTTGCGGGCGGAGATCGAGAGCCACCACGGCGAGGACGGGGCGCTGACGCCTTTGGCGCGGAGGCTGGAGTCGCTGCGCGAGCGGGGAATCGCCGCGGTGATCGCCTGCCACTCCTCCGCCCAGGCGGAGCGGACGCGGCGGCTCCTGCTGGATCGGAATCTGATGGCGCAGATCGCGCCGCTGGCCCAGGCGGGCTGGTCCGCGCACGTGCACGCACACCTGGTGGTGGGCGAGATCAGCGCCGGGTTCATCGACGCGCACGAGCACCTGGCCGTCTTCTCCGACGAGGACGTGTTCGGCCCCAGGGCGCGGGCGCGCCCCTCCGCGCGCAAGCCGCGCACGTTCGGGGCGGAAGGCGCCGACTTCCGCGACCTGAAGGAGGGCGACCTGGTGGTGCACGTCGAGCACGGCATCGCCCGCTACGACGGCCTCACCCGCCTGAACGTGCGCGGCTTCGCCGCCGACTTCATCCTCCTCCAGTTCGCCGGCAAGGACCGCCTCTACCTGCCGGTGGGACGGCTGCGGCAGATCCAGAAGTACGCCGGCGGCGACCCGGAGAAGGTCAAGCTCGACTCGCTCAAGAGCCAGACCTTCCAGAAGCGCAAGGCCCGGGTGAAGGAAGAGCTCCTGAAGATGGCCGCCGAGCTGCTCGACATCTACGCGGCCCGGGCGGCGCACCAGGGCTACGCCTGCTCCGCGCCCGACTCCATGTACCGGCAGTTCGAGGCCGACTTCGAGTTCGAGGAGACCCCCGACCAGGACCGGGCCATCTCCGAGGTGCTGCGGGACATGCAGGAGAAGAAGCCCATGGACCGCCTGGTCTGCGGGGACGTGGGCTACGGGAAGACGGAGGTGGCCCTGCGGGCCGCCTTCAAGGCGGTGGAGGACCACAAGCAGGTGGCGGTGCTGGTGCCCACCACCGTGCTGGCGGCGCAGCACTTCCGCACCTTCTCCCGCCGCTTCGCCGACTACCCGGTGACGGTGGAGATGGTCTCCCGCCTGCGCAACGAGAAGGAGATCCACAAGACCCTGCAGCGCGCCCGGGAAGGAAAGGTGGACGTCCTCATCGGCACCCACCGGCTGCTCTCGCCCGACGTGGGCTTCCAGGACCTGGGGCTGGTGGTGGTGGACGAGGAGCAGCGCTTCGGGGTGAAGCACAAGGAGCGGCTGAAGAAGCTGCGCAAGCTGGTGGACGTGCTCACCCTCACCGCCACCCCCATCCCCCGCACCCTGCACATGGCGATGATGGGCGTGCGCGACCTCTCCATCATCGGCACCCCGCCGGTGGACCGGCGGGCCATCCGCACCTTCGTCACCCGCTTCGACGGACCCACCATCAAGGAGGCCATCGAGCGGGAGCTCGCCCGCGGCGGGCAGGTGTTCTTCCTCCACAACCGCATCGAGACCATCCACGGGGTGCTCGACTACCTCTCGAAGCTGGTGCCCCAGGCGAAGATCGCGGTGGCCCACGGGCAGATGCCGGAGGTGAAGCTGGAGCGGGTGATGACCGAGTTCATCGACCGCCAGCACGACGTGCTGCTCTGCACTGCCATCATCGAGAGCGGCCTGGACATCCCCAGCGCCAACACCATCCTGGTGGACCGGGCCGACCACTTCGGGCTCTCGCAGCTCTACCAGATCCGCGGGCGGGTGGGCCGCAGCCGGGAGCGGGCCTACGCGTACCTGCTCATCCCCGCCCGGCGGAAGATCACCCGCGACGCGCAGAAGCGCCTCCAGGTCCTGCAGCAGTTCACCGAGCTGGGCGCCGGCTTCCAGATCGCCTCCCACGACCTGGAGATCCGGGGGGCGGGGAACCTCCTGGGGCCGGACCAGAGCGGCAACATCGCCTCGGTGGGGTTCGACCTCTACACCCAGCTGATGGAGGAGGCGGTCGCCCAGCTCAAGGGGGAGGAGGTGCGCCAGGACTTCGAGCCCGACGTGGAGCTGCCCGTCCCCGCCCTCATCCCCGAGGACTACGTCCCCGACGTGCAGCAGCGGCTCTTCTTCTACAAGCGGCTGGCCTCGGCCACCAGCGAGGAGTCGCTCTACGACGCCAAGGGAGAGATGCGGGACCAGTGCGGGGAGCCTCCGGCGGAAGTCGATGCCCTGGTGGAAGTGATGTCCCTGAAGAACGAGCTGCGCGCCCTGCGCATGCGGGGGCTGAAGAGCGGCCCGGGCCGGCTGGTGGTGCAGCTGGGGCCGGATGCCGCCCTGGACCCCGTGCGGCTGGCGCAGCTGGTGGCGAAGGGAAGAGGGCGATACCGCCTCACCCCGGGGATGGAGCTGGTGGCGGCCGCTTCCGGAGGGGCCGTGCTCGAGAGCGCCCGCCAGCTCGTCCGGGAGCTGCGCACCTGCGCCAGGGAAGGGAACTAAAGCTTCCCGCCCCCCTGTTTCGTCTGGTATCTCCACCCGGCCCCCTCACGAAGGACCCGCCGCATGAACCTCCGCTTCGGAAGCGTCCTCTGCCTCGCCCTGGCTCTCGCCGCCTGCAGCAAGAAGGCCGACAAGTCCGGCCCCGTGGTCGCGGAGGTGGGCAGCGAAACCATCACCGCCGACGAGCTCAAGCAGCGCCTGAACGAGACCAGCCCCTTCCTCCGGGCCCGCTACACCACCCTGGAGCGGAAGAAGGAGTTCCTGGAGAACATGATCCGCAACGAACTCCTCGCCCAGGAGGCGGTGCGGCAGGGCTACGACAAGAGCCCGGCGGTGCGCGAGCAGATGAAGCGGGCGATGATCCAGGAGCTGATCCGGCACCAGCTCGACTCCCGGCTCTCCGGCACCGACATCTCCGACGAGGATCTGAAGAAGTTCTACGACGCCCACCTGGACGACTTCGTCAAGCCGGAGCGGGCCCGCGTCTTCCACATCCTCCTCCCCGCCAGGGACGCCAAGGAGCGGGCCGCGCAGCACAAGAAGGCCGCCGCCCTGATCAAGGACATCGACGCCCGGGAGAAGAAGGGCGAGGTGAACGCCTTCCAGACCACCGCCATCAAGGAGAGCAAGGATCCCCTCTCCGCGCCCATGGGCGGGGACCTGCGCTTCCTCTCCAAGGAGGAGCTGGCCAAGGCGTACAACCCGGAGCTGGCCAACGGCGCCTTCGAGCTGAAGAACCCCGGCGACAAGTCCGCTCCCTTCGACACCCCGGCCGGGGTGGAGCTGGTGAAGCTGCAGGTGAAGACGGTGGCGATGAACCGCACCTTCGACGAGAGCAAGGACTCCATCCGCCAGCGCATGGCGCGCGAGCGGCGCAGCCGGGACTACGACGAATGGGTGCGCAAGCTGCGCGAGGGCACCAAGGTGAGCATCAACGAGCAGGAGCTGGACAAGGTGCAGGTGGAGGCGGCCCCTGCCGCGCCCGCCATCGCCCAGCCTCCCATCTCCGCCGGCCACCCGCAGGCGCAGCCGCCCGTGGCGCCGGTCCAGCCGTCCCCCGGGCCGGCGCAGAAGGGCCCGCCGCCCACCGCCGCCTCGAAGATCGGCGGGAACTAGTGTCCCGACTGAGAAATCCGGCGTCACACCGAGGCCGCCGGATCGCAAGCGATGCGACGAGCGAGGAGGGCGAATACATGGACGTATTCAACCGACGAGCGAGGAAGCAGCGCGCCGTCGAGGCGGCGGCCGAATGTCGGCGGATTTCTCAGTCGGGACAATAGGCCGCCCGTGATCGGGCGCTCCATCCGGGGGGCCGCGCTCGGACTCCTCGCGCTCCTCGGGGGCTGCCGCAAGGCCCCGGAGCCGGCGGCCCCGCCTCCCCGGGCGGCCGCGGTGGTGAACGGCACCCCCATCCCGCTCTCCCGGGTGCAGTCCGAGCTGGACCGGATGCGCCAGGGCTCGGAGGAGACGTCCGCCAAGGTCTCGCCCCAGGAGATCCCCCGGCTCGCCCGGGCCATCGTGGACACCCTGGTCGACCGCGCCATCGTCCTGCAGCGGGCGAAAGCGGCGGGGTTCTCGGTGAGCGATGCGGAGGTGCAGCGGGCCACCGACGCCCTGGCCGAGGACGCCCGCAAGGGCGGCGCCGCCTGGGGCGAGCAGCTGGCGCGGGCCGGCCTCAATCCCGAGCAGCTCTCCGACGACACCCGCGATCGCCTGCTGGCGGAGAAGTACGTGGCCGACCAGACCCGGGCGGAGCGCGCCTCGCCGGCCGAGGTCCGCGCGTACTACGACACCCACCAGGCCCTCTTCGAGGTCCCGGAAGCGGTGCACTGCCTGCAGATCGCCCTGCGCACCCCGGAGGAGGCGAAGAGCGTGCTCGATCAGCTCCGCGCCGGGGCGCCCTTCGACAAGGTGGCCCGGCAGAACGGGACCTCGCCCGACGCGCGCAACGGAGGGGACCTGGGCTGGTTCTCCAAGGGGACCATGCCCAAGGTGTTCGACGACACCTGCTTCTCGCTCCCGAGCGGCAGGCTCTCCGGGGTGGTCGCCTCCCCCTACGGCTACCACGTGTTCAAGGTGCTGGGCCGGCGGGCGCCCCGCACCCGCAAGTTCGAGGAGGTGAAGGGGGAGGCGGAGCGGAGGGCCACCGCGGAGAAGCGCGCCCAGGCCGAGCGGCAGCTCCTGCAGCAGCTCCGGACCGGCGCCCAGGTGAAGATCGACGACTCCGCGCTCGCGCTGCTCAAGTAGTTCCGTTATGGTCTCGCCCCCATGCGCCGCCTCCTGCTGCTGACGCTGTTGCCCCTCGCCGCCCGGGCGGAGATCAAGGACCGGATCGCCGCGGTGGTGAACGGGCATCCCATCACGCTCTCCGAGGTGGAGGAGCGGGTGGGGCCGGAGCTTTCCCGGGCGCCGGCGGGGCCGGTGGGCGACTCGCAGCGCCAACAGATCCTCAAGCAGGCCCTGGGGCAGATGGTCGACGAGCAGCTGGTGGCCGGCGAGGCCAGCGCCCTGGGCATCGAGGTGGGCGACGACGAGGTGCAGAAGCTGGTGGAGCAGCTGGCGCGCGAGAACCGGATGGACATGGCCCAGTTCCGCCAGGCGCTGCAGCAGCAGGGTCTGAGCCTGGACACGGTGAAGGACTCCCTGCGGCGGCAGCAGCTGACGATGCGCCTGCTGCAGTACAAGGTGAAGCCGCGCAAGGTGACCGACGAGGAGGTTCAGGCCGCCTACGCGAACATGAACCACAACGTCGAGTACGAGGTGCGGGCCCGCGACATCTACATCGCCTGCCCCGACGGCTCGCCGCCGGCCCAGGAGAGCGCCGCGCGGGAGAAGGCCGACAGCGCCCTGCGCCGCATCCGGTCGGGGGAGAGCTTCGCCAAGGTGGCCCGCGATCTCTCCGACGGCCCCACCGCCAAGGAGGGCGGCGACCTGGGCTACTTCCGCCGGGGGCAGATGCTCTCCCAGCTGGAGCAGGCCGCGTTCGCCCTGCAGCCCGGCGACGTCTCCGGCCTGCTCCGGGTGAACGGCGAGCACGGCGGCTTCCACCTGGTGTTCGTGGAGGACCGCCGGCAGATCCCTCCCCGCCCGCTGGCCGAGGTGCAGGAGGAGATCCGCAACCGCCTGGCGGGCGAGTCGGTGATGAAGGAGCGGGAGCACTACCTGTCCACCTTGCGGAAGACGGCGCAGGTGGACGAGAAGCTGTAGTCAAACGTCAACGTTGGCGTGATCGTTGACGTCGACGTGATCGTTGACGTCGACGTGATCGTTGACGTCGACGTGATCGTGGACGGCGACGGCGACGGCGACGTGGCCGATGACGAAGCGCCGCCTGATTTCGCCCACGTCGACGCCCACGTCAACGTCAACGTTTCTCAGCGTTCCCCTTCTCGTCCAGCGCCGGCGCCAGGTCCTGGTTCTCCACGGCCTTTACCCCGCCCTTGGTGGAACTGACCTCGATGGAGGCCAGCGCCCAGACCGCGCCCGGCGGGTCGCCCGGACGCGCGCCCTCCTTGTCCACCCAGGTCTCCTCCACCTTGGCGTTCTTCCGCACCAGGTCCCGGAATGCCTCGTCGGGGTCCAGCGTGCGGGAGAACTGGTCCACCGTCAGCCCCGAAGCGCTCTCCACCAGGAGGGTGTACGCCTGCACGTGCGCCCGCAGCGACTCCGCCAGGTTGGCCACCGCGTTCTCCCCCGCGTACCGGGCGGCGTCCTCGCTGTGGTACGTCGGACCCGAATAGCCCGTGGCGTAGACCTTGCCGCTGGCTCCCGGCAGCCTCTCCAGCCAGGCCGGACCCACCCGCGCGCCGCCGGCGGCCGCTCCCTGCGCCCCCTGACCGCGCCCGCGCACCGAGTCCATCTCCAAGGAGGCCAGGGCCCAGACGCCGCCCTGCTCGCTACGCTCGCCGTTCTCGTCCATCCAGGTGGCCTCGATGCGCGAGTTCTGCAACACCACGTCCGAGGCCTCCTTGTTGATGGTGGCTCCGCCGTTGGCGCTCTGCGTGGCGGTATCGATGCCCAGCACCTCGACATGGGAGGCGAGGGCGAGGGCGAGCTTGCCCCGGGCGTCGTCCGCCGCGGCGTTGATGGCGTCCTGGGGCCAGAAGCTGGGCAGCGAGTACCCGACGGCCACCAGCTTGCCCCCTCCGCTCTCCGGGACCTTGTCCACCCAGGCGGGGACCGCCACGCCCTCCTTCCAGGGCTTGCCCCAGCGGTTCAGCTTGGGGGGCGGCTGCGGCTTCTGCGGGCCCGCGCAGCCGGCGCAGGCGACGAGGAGGGCGGCGAGGATCCGGGTGGGCTGCGTCATGGACCGGCTCCCAGACAGCGACGGGCCGGCCAGTCGCCGCTGGCCGGCCCGCTAACAGTGTACCGCCCAAGAGGACGTCTTCGTAAGCGTGTTCGCGCCTCCGCGCGAGCACGCAGCAAAAGCATAGCCGCATTCCGCGCCTTCGGCGCGGAGCGGCTACCGATTGGCGCGCTTGGCTTCCTCGGCGGAGAGCTCGTCGAAAGCCTTGTCGGCGTTCGCCCGCACCGCGTCGCGCACCTTGGCGTTCAGCTCCTTCATCTTGTCCAGGTTGTTCTTGAAGGTGTCCATGTCCAGCGCCGCCAGGGCGTACTCGGTGCCGTCGGTGTCCACCCAGTGGTCGATGATCTGCACCCCCGACAGTTCCATCTGCGAGTAGGTCTTGAGGGCCTGCTGCACGTGCTGCTCCTCGCTGGAGGCGCTCATGTCCCCGGCGGTGGTCGAGGCCATGTAGTCCTTGTTCAGCACCGCCACGTAGGTGTCGAGGATCTTCGCGATCTCCGCCCGGGCCCGCGAGTCGGAGGTGGAGCGGCGCATGGCGGCGTTGCGGATGCCGCTGGCGATGCCCACGCCGTAGAACACCTTTCCCTTGTCGCCGCCGAACGCCCCGGTGCCGCGGTTCACCCAGTCCGGCCCGTTGGCGTGCAGCACCTGGTTCGACATCTCCGGCGTCTTGCTCCCACCGCATGCCGCGCCGAGAAGTCCCACCATCGCGACCCCAAGAATCTTCTTCACTGTCGTCCCTCCGTGTCCCGCGGCGGCCATGGCCCCGCGTCTAGAGTCCCGCGTTTTCCTTCGCGACGAGCGCCGCCGCGACCTCGTTTCCCGCGCCGAGCCCCGCTTCGCTCGCCGCGGCCTGCTGCGCCGCCTCCGGGGTGCGCCCCACCCCTTTGGCCTGCTTCTGCGCGGACGCTACGATCTCCCCGCTCCGCGCATCCAGAGCACGGACGTCCAAGGCGGCGGTAGCGGCCACCTGGGCGAACACCCGGCCGCCGGGTGTCGCCGTGGCATGTACCACGATTACCCAAGGAGTTCCCTGCGCCTTCGCCTGGGCCAGGGCGGCGGTCTCGCTGCTTCCGGCCGGCGTCTGGGAGCTGAAGCCTTGTTTCGCCAGGGCTTGCGTCACCGCGCCGGCCACCCAGTCGGGGGCCAGCACGATGGCCCGCCGCGCCTTGCCCTGGGCGGCGCCGGCCGCGTCCTGCGCCTTCTCCGCCAGGGCGGCCGCGGTGGCAATCTCCCGGTCGCCGGTCGGCGTGGAGCCGGGCACCTCCCTGCACCTGGCCAGCGCGTCCCGGTAGCGGATCAGGGCGCCGAGCTGGTCGCCCTTCGATTCCAGATTTCGCCCTTCCCGGTAGCGGGCCAGGGCGGAGGCGGCCGCCTCCCGCGCCTCCTGCTCCTGCCGCTGGCGCTCCTTCTCCACCTCGGCGCGGGGGAGCCGGAGCAGGACCCAGACGTCGTACCGATCGACGGTGCCCGCGCCCACCTCGCGCGAGATCCGCTCGTAGTAGACGTCGGCCACCTCGGCCGAGCGGAGCATGGCGCTGGCCCGGCTGCGCACCGTGTCCCTGGCCATGTTCTCCGCTTCCTCGGTGCTCATCACGTCCCGGTGCTCGGCGCTGATCTGCACCCCGATGTACTGCGCGGCCTGGCTGCGCGCGGATTCCACGGCACTGGCCTTGCCCTCCTCCAGCGAGCCGGCCCCTTCCCGGGCGCCGGAAAAATAGAGCGAATCGGCCGAGGAGGGCGCCTTCGCCAGCCAGGCCGGAGGCGCGGGGGCGGAAGTGGTCTTCACCGCCGCCTTCTCGCCGCCGCAGGCGAGAAGGGCCAGGGCGGCCAGGGCCGCGAGCCTACTTCCCACCGGCCAGCCCCGGCGCCGGGGCCTGCTCGGCGAGCCTGCGCGCGTCGGCCTGCTGGCGGTGGATGTTGTCGATCTCGGCCAGCATCTCCTTCTCGTTGGAGAGCGAGTAGGCCTTGCTCACCATCGCCTCCGCCTTGTCGAAGTCGCCGGCGTACTCGTAGGCCAGCCCCAGGTTCCAGTAGCACTTGGCCACCTGGCTCGCCTTCAGCTTGACGTTCTTCTCCGCCTCCTGCGCCCCCTCGTTGAAGGCGGCCTGCGCCTTCTTCCAGTCGCCGCGCTCCGCCCAGCCGATCCCGCCCTCCAGCTGGGGGATGTCCGAGTCCTTGAGGAAATTGGCGTACATGAACTCCTGGTGGGGAGCGATGGCCTTCATGAAGCGCTCCACCACTCCCGCGCGGGCGGCGTTGTCCAGGGCGATGCGATCGATCGGGTCCGGCCGCTTGTCCGTGGCGTGGTTGCTGTCGTCCCGCCGCTCCTCGTAGGTCTTGGCGACGATCAGCCGCCCGGTCGCGACGTCCACGATCTTGAAGGTGGCCCGCAGGTAGACCTCGCCCTTGACGAGGTAGAAGACGTGGCCCACGCCCTTGTCGTCCTTGTAGCGGTTCTCGTCCGGCCGCTCGCGGTAGGTCTGCTGCACGTCGCCGAAGATCAGCGCGCCGGCGGTGACCACCTTGCCCAGTTTGGCGGCCGCGTTGGGATCGGCCAGGTCGGTGGAGGAGAGGTGCAGCTCGCGCATCACCGTCGCGATGTGCTGGCGATCGACCACCGTGAAGCGGCCGGTGGCGACCAGCGCCTCCTCCAGCGAGTCGGTCATCAGCCGGTTGCCGTTGCCCGTCATCTCCCCGATGGCGACGTTCTGGTACCCGGCCATGTTGATCTCGGCCGGCTTCATCACCGGGACGCGCACCGCGACGGTCCCGCAGGCGCAGATCGCCGCCGCACCCACCGCGCCCACAACGAGGTTCTTCATGGTCGATTTTCCCCAGGGTACTTGCGCGGGTCGCGCGGGGTCGATCGCTAGCACCCGCCGAGCACCAGGGTCAAATTCCCCCGGGGCGCCCGGGGCCTCCGGCTTCTTGCGGTCGCTGCCATCCCACGGTACCAGAGGGGAGTGCTTCGGAGGACCCCCGGCATGCGCGCTTTCCTCACCTTCGCAGCGCTCCTCGCACCGGCAGCCGCGCTCGCCCAGGCCGGCGGCGCGCCTCCTTCCCTGGCGGTGGCCGAGGTAGTGGCCCGGGGCAGCGCGGACGCCGATACGGCCGCGGAGATGAGCGACGCGCTCACCGACCAGCTGGTGGCGTCGGGCCGCTTCCGGGTGGTG